>Ga0268264_10004354_pt1 | contig 12085 bp, 14 predicted proteins | sample KBSSwiS32_FD_190357 | JGI IMG/M metagenome (GOLD analysis project Ga0268264, IMG submission 190357) | Switchgrass rhizosphere microbial communities from Kellogg Biological Station, Michigan, USA - KBS Switchgrass S3-2 (SPAdes) (version 2) | ecosystem: Host-associated > Plants > Roots >... | reverse complement strand
CGATTACCAGGACGCTTATTATTACGCCGCGCCCAAGGCCAAGCCGAAGCTCGGCAGCCTCGATGAAGTCGATCCCGAGATCCTCCGCGTTTACGAAAAGCTCGGCATCCCGATCGAGGAGCAGAAGGTGCTCGCCGGGGTCGAAGGGGCGCGCAAGGTCGCGGTCGACGCGGTGTTCGACAGCGTCTCGGTCGCCACCACCTTCCGCGCGGAATTGAAGAAAGCCGGGGTCATCTTCCTCAGCATCTCTGAAGCGATCCGCGAATATCCCGACCTGGTCCGCAAATATCTCGGAAGCGTCGTGCCGCAGCGCGACAATTATTTCGCCTGTTTGAACAGCGCGGTCTTCTCCGACGGCACCTTCGTCTACGTGCCCGAAGGAGTGCGCTGCCCGATGGAGCTGTCGACCTATTTCCGCATCAATGCCGAGAATACCGGCCAGTTCGAGCGAACCCTGATCGTCGCCGACAAGGGCAGCTACGTCTCCTACCTCGAAGGATGCACCGCGCCGATGCGCGACGAGAACCAGCTCCACGCCGCGGTGGTCGAAATCTTCGCGCACGAGGATGCGGAGGTAAAATATTCGACCGTCCAGAACTGGTATCCGGGCGACGCCGAGGGCAAGGGCGGGATCTTCAATTTCGTCACCAAGCGCGCCTTGTGCAGCGGCGACCGCTCGAAGGTCAGCTGGACCCAGGTCGAGACCGGCAGTGCGATCACCTGGAAATACCCAAGCTGCATTTTGAAGGGCGATGGCAGCGTCGGCGAATTTTATTCGGTCGCGCTGACCAACAACCGCCAGCAGGCCGACACCGGCACCAAGATGATTCACATCGGCGCCAACACCCGCTCGACCATCGTCTCCAAGGGCATCAGCGCGGGCCGCAGCAACAACACCTATCGCGGCCTCGTCCGCGTGCTCCCCCGTGCCGAGAACGTGCGCAATTTCACCCAGTGCGATTCGCTTCTGCTTGGCAGCGACTGCGGCGCCCACACCGTGCCCTATATCGAGGTCAAGAACCCGACCGCGCAGATCGAGCATGAAGCGACCACGTCGAAAATCAGCGACGACCAATTGTTCTACGCGATGTCGCGCGGGCTCGACCAGGAAGCGGCGGTCGCGCTGATCGTCAACGGCTTCGCCCGCGAGGTGCTGAAGCAGCTGCCGATGGAGTTCGCGGTCGAGGCGCAGAAGCTGCTGGGGATTTCGCTTGAGGGGAGCGTGGGATGAGCGCCATCGCCACCGCCCTTCAGGTCCGCCCGGTGACGTCGGCCGACGCGCCCGAGCTCGCCGAGCTCTTGAACGCGATTATCGCGCGCGGAGGGACGACCGCGCTCGAGCAACCGTTCACGCCCGAGCGCCTCGACGAGGCCTATTTGACCGGCCCCAAGGTGCTGTCCTGCGTCGTCGCGGGCGATAGCGAAACCGGGCGCCTCGAAGGCTTTCAGACGCGGACGAAGGAACCCTACGTGCCCGACGACTGGGGCGACATCGGCACATTCGCTCGGGTCGACGGCATCCAGCGCGGCGTCGGATCGGCCTTGTTCGCCGCGACCCGCGAGAACGCGCGGGCGCTCGGCCTCGCGGCGATCAACGCGAAGATCCGCGCCGACAACGCGGGCGGGCTAACCTTCTATTCCAAGCTCGGGTTCGAGGACTATCGCGCCGACCGCGCCGTCCCACTCGCCGACGGCACGCCGATGGATCGCCTGCACAAACGCTACATTTTGGACACGACACCCAACGATGCTTGAGATCACCAACCTCCACGCGACGGTCGCCGACAAGCCGATCCTGAACGGCGTGACGCTCGACGTTCCCGCGGGTGAAGTGCACGCGATCATGGGCCCCAACGGCTCGGGCAAGTCGACGCTCGCCTACGTGCTCGCCGGGCGCCCCGGGTATGCCGTGAGCGAAGGCGCCGCGACATTCGACGGCCACGACCTGCTCGCCATGGAGCCGTATGAGCGCGCCGCCGCCGGCCTGTTCCTCGGCTTCCAATATCCGGTCGAAATCCCGGGCGTGTCCTACCTCCAGTTCCTGCGCGAGAGCCTCAACTCGCAGCGCCGCTCACGCGGGGAGGATGAACTGTCCGCGGGCGACTTCATCAAGCTCGCGCGCGAGCAGGCGAAGCTCCTCGGCATGGACGCCGAGATGCTCAAGCGCCCGGTCAACGTGGGCTTCTCCGGCGGCGAGAAAAAACGCGCCGAGATGGTTCAGATGAGCATCCTCGCGCCGAAGTTCGCCTTGCTCGACGAGACCGACAGCGGGCTCGACATCGACGCGTTGAAAGCGGTCGGCAAAGGCATCAACCGGATCATGCGCGCGCCAGACAAGGGCGTGCTGCTGATCACCCACTACGAGCGCCTGCTTGAATATGTCCGCCCCGACCGCGTCCACGTGCTCCAGGCCGGCCGCATCACCCGCTCGGGGGACATCGAGCTGGCGCGCGAACTCGAAAGCACCGGTTACGCCGAGGCCGCCGCCTGATGACTGTGCCCTTCCCAACCCGCAAACAGGAGGAGTGGCGCTATGCCGATCTCGACGCTTTGCGCCCCGTGTGGGAGCAGTTCGCCGAGCCGCGGACGCTGACGATCGGCGCTGGCGAGAGTTTCGAGGACGTCTGGCTGCCGACAGCCGACGACGTGCACGTCCGCCGCATGCAGATCGCGCTCGAACCCGGCGCCAGGACGCGGCTATTCGTGCTCAACACGGCGCCAGTCTACGGCCGTATCGAGCTTGACGTGTCGCTCGACGAAGGCTCGGAGTTCGACCTGTTCGGCGCCATCGTCGGCACCGGCCTTTCGACCAACGAGATCGTCACGGTCGTCAAGCACATCGGCGTCGGCGGCCGCTCGCGCCAGACCATCCGCAGCGTGCTCAACGGCAAGGCGACCGGCTCCTATCTCGGCCGCGTCGAGGTCGCGCGCGGCGCCCAGCAGACCGACGCCGAACAGTCGGTCAAGGCCATGCTGCTCGACCGCGGCGCGACCGCGAACTGCAAGCCCGAACTGGAGATATTCGCCGACGACGTGAAGTGCGCGCACGGCGCGACCGTCGGCGAACTCGACGCGATGCAATTATTCTATGCGGAATCACGCGGGCTCGACCCAGTCAGCGCACGCGCGCTGCTGCTCGAGGGATTCGTCATGGGCCTGTGGGACGGCATCGAAAATGCTGCGCAGCATGAAGCGATCGCAACTGCAGCAAAAGACGCGCTGCGGAGGGTCGTATGAACGCGCCCTCGCGCATCAATTCCGCGCTGAATGTGCGCGACCAGTTCCCGGCGATCGCCAACTGGCATTATCTCGACAGCGCCGCGACCGCGCAAAAGCCGCAGGCGGTGATCGACGCGATCACGCAGGCTTACGCGCGCGATTATGCGACCGTGCATCGCGGGGTTTACGAACGCTCGGCGAGCATGACCGCGAGCTACGAAGCAGCGCGCGCCGTGTCGTCGAAACTGATCGGCGGACAAGCCAACGAGCTGGTCTTCGCCCGCGGCGCGACCGAGGCGATCAACCTCGTCGCGCGCGTGTTGCCCAAGGACGGCCGCAGCCGCGTGCTCGTCTCGCAGCTCGAGCATCACAGCAACATCGTCCCGTGGCAGCTGGCCGGTTATGAGATCGACGCGGTGCCGCTGACGCCGGACGGCCAGATCGATCTCGACGCCGCGGACGCGATGCTGACGAAGGATCACCGCGTCGTCGCGTTCGCGCATGTCTCCAACGTTCTCGGCTCGATCCTCGACGCCAAGCGCGCCGCCGACATCGCGCATCGACAAGGCGCACTGCTGCTGCTCGACGGTTGCCAGGCGGTGCCGCGGTTGCCGGTCGACGTCGCGAGCATTGGCGCCGACTTTTACGCATATTCCGCGCACAAGCTTTACGGTCCGACCGGCGTCGGCTGCCTGTGGGGCCGCGCCGAGTTGCTCGCGGCGATGCCGCCATGGCAGGGCGGCGGCGCAATGATCGAGAAGGTGACGTTCGAGGAGACGACCTATCTCGATCCGCCGGCACGATTCGAGGCGGGGACGCCGCACATCGTCGGCGCCATCGGGCTGCACGCGGCCGTAGACTGGGTCGAGAACCTCAGTCTCGATGCGATCCACGCGCATGAGTGCGCACTCGTTTCGGAGGCCCGCGCGGAGCTCTCGGCAATCGACGGAGTCACGCTCTACGGGCCCGAGGACAGCGCCGGCATCGTCAGTTTCAACGTCGATGGGGTGCATCCGCACGACACCGCCACCATATTGGATGACGCGGGCGTCGCCGTCCGCGCCGGCCACCATTGCGCACAGCCGCTAATGCGCTGGCTCGGCGTCGAGGCGACAGCGCGGGCGAGCTTCGCGGCGCACAGCGACAGCTCGGATATCGCGGCGCTGGTGCGCGGCATCGAGCAAGTGAAGCGGATTTTCGGGTGATGAACGAGGAGCGCAAGATCGAGACGGAGGAAGTGGCGGACGTCACGCCGCCGCCGCGCGCCCGGGTCACGCCGGAGTTCGAGCGCAAGCGCGACTATCTCACCGGCTTCCTCGTGGGCGAGACGCCGGAAGAGCCGACGGGCGGTCCGGGAAGCGATCTCCAGGCTTCGGTCGTCGAGACTCTGAAGTCGATTTACGACCCCGAAATTCCGGTCGACATTTACGAGCTTGGGCTGATTTACGACGTCGACGTCAGCGAGGACGGCGACGCGACCATCACCATGACACTAACCACGCCGCACTGCCCGGTCGCCGAATCGATGCCGAGCGAAGTCGAGCTGCGCGTGTTGTCGGTGCCCGGCATCCGCGACGCCGTGGTCAATCTGGTGTGGGATCCACCCTGGGACCCGTCGAAAATGAGCGATGAAGCGCGGCTCGAATTGGGAATGTTGTAATGAACAAGGAAACCAGGGTGCGCGCGCGGCCGGCCGCGATCACGCTGACCAACAATGCGCTGGACCGCATCGCCGAGTTGATGGGCAAGGCGCCCGACGGCGCCATCGGGGTCAAGCTGTCGACTCCGCGCCGCGGCTGCTCGGGCCTCGCTTACTCGGTCGACTACGTGACCGAGGAAAATGCGTTCGACGAGAAGATCGAGACGCCGGGCGGTACCTTCTATGTCGACGGCGCCAGCATCCTTTACCTGATCGGTTCGGTGATGGACTGGCGCGAGGACGATTTCGCCGCCGGGTTCGTGTTCGACAATCCGAACGCCAAGGGCGCCTGCGGCTGCGGCGAAAGCTTCACCGTCTAGCCGCCAAGTGGTAGGGTACGACTCGAAAGGAGCCGTGCCATGTCCCTCCTTCTCGCCGCATTGATCGGCGCTGCTGCGGCCCCCGCTGCCGATATGCCGGTGGTCAATCCGTTCACCGAGAATGCGCTGTGCCCGGAAACGCCGATGTCGATCACGCGCAAGCTGGGCAAGCGCCCGCCCAAGGCAATCCCGCTGTCGAAGCTGCCCCCGGCGCAGGCCTTCATGGCCGTCGACCGGCGCATCGGCGGCTGTCCCGCGCCATTGACCGAAGTCGAATACCGCGGCGGTCCGCGCCGCTAGCTCCTAGAAAGCGAGCGAGAAGCGCATCGCCGCACCGACATCGTTCGGCGAATCGGCGATGTGACCCGGCTGACGGCGCACGTACAAATTGCCCCCGAACCAACCGTTTCCGGCCAGCAGTGAACGTCCGTAACTCAGCTCGGCGTCAATTTCGCGGCCGCTCGGCGCGAGCGAGAAATGACTGATGCTGCTCGATGCAGTTTCCGTCACATAATCGTAGGACGTTGGCAGTAGCATAGCGAAGCCGCCGTGCTCGATCCTGAGCGGCTGGGCGAGCCGGAAACCAAGCCTGTCGTCGCTGCCGAAAATGCCCGCCTTGCCGAGATCGAGGCCGTAAGCGCCGCTCTGGAACTTGCCGCTGCCGAACTGCGTCCAGCCGCGCCGCGCGGTCACCGCAGCACTCCAGCCGCCCCCAAATCCACGACGCGCTTCGAGGTCGGCGAACATCGTGGTCGATCCGCCGCCGCCGAGGACGCCATTGAGACGTCCGCCCAACAAGGTTTCCCTCTCCTCGAGGCGGCTGATCCCAGCGGACAGCCAATTGCTGCCGAAGCTATGATCCGCAGCGATCGACGTCGAGCGGTACGGCGAACCGTAGGCGCTCGTCCGCGTCTCTTGCCACACGTTGCCGGTTTCTCCCGACATGGTGACGCCAAGCCCGCCGAATTGATGCCGAAGTGCGATGCTGCCGTTGCGCTTGGCGGCGAAGCCCGGGTCGCCGCTGATATCGCGCGCGATCAGGAATGCGTTGACCGGGACGCCGGTCAGCCGGCGCTCCATCGCCTTGGCGCCTTCGGCAAACCCGAACGCAACAGCGGTGTCGCGGTCGACGCGCGCAACCGCCGATCCGGCGACCAGTCGCGACTTGCGCAAATCCTCGGGACCAATGCCCAGCCGGTCGAGGGCGTAGCCCTGCGGCAGGTCGTGGCGCTCGCTGACGGTCATTGCCACGCTGAGTGGCCCCGCTGCCGCACCGGCGACCCACACGTCACTTTGCAGCGCGCGGTGGAGCGGCTGGTCGACCTCGGCACGACGCATGGTCGCGCTCAAATTCATGACGAAGGCGCGGTCGTAGCCGTCGACGATGATCGCGCCGAGCCCCGCCGTCTTGTTGGCATCGCCGGACGCCGGCGGCAGGTCGCTCCCGGCCGAACCGCTCACCGCGGTCTGGCTCCCGGCCAGGCTGGTCGCGCCAATTGGCTGGAACGCCTTGGCGATATTGAGCCGGCCGCGCCCATAAATCGAATCGGTCCCGGCCGCGCCCAGGTCGTCCGCACTCTGCATCAGGATGCTGACGATCTCCGAACCGGACAGATTGGGGAAGGCCTGAGCAAGAAGTGCAACCGCACCGGTAATTGTCGGCGCCGAAAAGCTCGTGCCCGACCAGAAGAATTGCGTGCCAGTCTCGTCCGGCGCGCGATCGTGGTATCCCTGGGCCATCAGATAGGATTGCGCACCGGTGCCGGCGCGGTTGGAGAAATCCGAGATCTGGTTGACGTTGACCCCGCCAGCGCCGTTGTCGACGCCGACCGAGCCGGCGATGATGACCATACCCGGAAAAGCCGTCGCGGGGTTCAGTGCGAACGGATCGGGATTGACCCCCTCGGGTTTCTCGCCATCGTTGCCGGCGGAGATGACCAGGATGACCCCGTGCTGAACTGCATTTTGCATGGCCGACATCAGCTGCGGTCCCGGCGACGAGCCGCCGAGTGACATGTTGATGACCTTGACGCCGGCGGCAACGGCATCGTTGATTCCCGCCGCAATCGCAGTGTCGAAAAAGTTGCAGCCGTCCGTCCCGGCACAGCTTCCCGGCTGGTCGGCGCGCTCACTGACGATGGTCGCGCCAAAGGCCACGCCCATGGTGCCGATGTCGTTGCGCGCCGCGGCGGCGACCGAGCTTACCGCTGTGCCGTGCCCGCCTTCGTCCGACACCCCGCGACTGCCGGCAACATCGCCGCTCGCCGGGTCGATGCGACCGGTGAATTCCGCGAGGCTCGGGTTGATGCCGCTGTCGACGATACCGATCTTTACCCCGGCGCCGCTCGCACCAGCATTGTATGCGGCAATCGCGTTGGCATTCACCGCATAGGATGACGCCCGATACTCACTCGTATCGAAGCCCGCCCCCGGCGTCGGCGTGGGGGTTGGCGTTGGAGTTGGCGTCGGAGTCGGGGTCGGGGTCGGAGTCGGCGAAATCGGCGCTGGCGGGATCGGCCGCACGCCGCCGCCGCCCCCACCGCCACCGCAGGCCGAGAGGTTGAACACCAGCACGACCGCGCAGCCGGTCGTCGCAAGGAACCGTTTTGTCATTTTCCACTCCGCTCAAGCCGCTGAAAACGCGCGGCTTCCCCGGTTTCACTTATGGTTACTGATTCCTTACAATTTGCTTAAGCGTTTGAACGAGTTAGGGCGAGGGCGATGGACCCGCGCTTCACCCATATCCGCGACTGGATCTTCGACCTCGACAATTGCCTGTACCCGGCGAACAGCCGGCTGTTCGAGCTAATCGACCGGCGCATGACGGCCTACATCGAGCGGCTGCTCGGAGTCGACGCAATCGAGGCGCGGCGGGTGCAAAAAATGCACTTCCACGGCAGTGGGACGACGTTGGCGGGGTTGATGAAACACCACGACGTCGATCCGCGGCACTTCATGGACGACGTGCATGACATCCCGCTCGATCGAGTCGCGCGCGACGACCGGCTGGTCGGAGCGTTGACCCGCCTGCCGGGGCGCAAGTTCATCCACACCAATGGCGATGCCGATTATGCCTGGCGGGTACTCGACCGGCTCGGCGTCGCCGCCGAGATCGATCATCTGCACGATGTCTTTGCCGCGGATTTGACCCCCAAGCCGGAGCTTCACGGCTACCGGAAACTGCTCGACCAGTTCGGCATCCAGCCCCAAAGCGCGGCGATGGTCGAGGACATGGTCCGCAACCTCGCGCCGGCCAAAGCGCTGGGCATGACCACCATTTGGGTCGACAACGGCTCCGAGCGCGGCAATCACGGCTTTGACGAAGCCATCGTCGATGTTCGGATCACCGATGTCGGCGAATGGCTCGAGACAATATTGGGGGACGACGAATGACCGACGCGCTGCAAGCCACGATCGAGCAGGCGTGGGACGAGCGCGACACGATCAGCCCCGACACGAGGGGCGAGGTCCGCCAGGCGGTCCACGCAGCGCTCGCCTCGCTCGACTCGGGTGCGGCCCGCATTGCCGAGAAGATCGGCGGCGACTGGGTCGTCCACCAATGGCTCAAGAAAGCGGTGCTGTTGTCGTTCCGCTTGAATCCGATGGAGCTGATCGCGGGCGGTATCGGCGGGGGGAACTGGTGGGACAAGGTCCCGTCCAAGTTCGCCGGCTGGGGCGAGAAGGAATTTTCTTCTGCCGCCTTCCGTGCGGTGCCCGGCGCAATCGTCCGCCGCGGCGCTTATGTCGCGCCCGGCGCGGTACTGATGCCGAGCTTCGTCAACATCGGCGCGCGCGTCGACGAAGGCGCGATGATCGACACCTGGGCAACGGTCGGCAGCTGCGCCCAGATCGGCAAGAACGTCCACATCTCGGGCGGCGCCGGGATCGGCGGGGTGCTCGAACCGCTGCAGGCGGGCCCGGTGATCATCGAGGACGATTGCTTCATCGGCGCGCGTGCCGAGGTCGCCGAAGGGGTGCGCGTCGAGCGCGGCTCGGTCCTGTCCATGGGCGTGTTCCTGGGCGCCTCGACCAAGATCGTCGACCGCGCGACCGGCGAGGTCCATTACGGTCGCGTCCCGCCTTATTCGGTGGTTGTCCCCGGCGCGCTGCCGGGCAAGGACGGCGGCCCGAGCCTCGCCTGCGCGGTGATCGTCAAGCAGGTCGACGAGCGCACCCGGTCGAAGACCAGCATCAACGAGTTGCTGCGAGACTGACCTGAGGCGCCCGTTGAGGAATGTGCTGTTCGTTTGCAGTCAGAACAGGCTGCGGAGTCCAACAGCAGAGCAGGTCTTTGCCTCGCATCCCGATCTGGAGGTTGCTTCGGCCGGAACGAACCATGACGCTGAAAATCCGCTCACGCCGGAACTTGTTCGATGGGCGGACATCATCTTCGTCATGGAAAAGAGCCATCGAAACAAACTGCAAAAACGGTTCAAGGCTGACCTGCAGCGTGCGCGAGTGATCTGCCTGGATATCCCCGACGAATATGAGTTCATGGACGAGGGTCTCGTTCGGCTGCTGCGAGCAAAAGTGTCACGGTTTCTTCCGATTTGATTACCCTTTCGCTCTGTCGAACATAAGCCCAGCTTATCCCCCGAGTCCGAGCCTTTGTTGGCGGGCACATCTTTGTAACCTGTATTTGCAGCGGCTATGAAACCGCTTCCTCCCCAGGCGTTTGACCGCAATCTCGCGGACACATCCGAGCTTGCTGCGCGCGACAACGCGCCGGTGATCCGCACCGTCATGAACCGCCGCGACTGGCTGATCCTCGGCATCCTCGCGGTGATCTGGGGCGGCGCATTCATTTTTATCGGCATTGCCGTCCACCAGGTCGCGCCGCTGACCTACGTCTGGCTGCGCCTGTCGATCGCCGCCGCGGCCATGTGGGGTTTCCTCGCTTTCAAGCGTCAGCCGCTCGGACTGCCGCGCCAAGTGTGGGGTTCAATCATCCTGCTTGCGGTGCTCAACAACGCCCTGCCCTTCACCCTGTTCGGCTGGGGCCAGACGCATATCGCCAGCGGACTCGCCTCGATCCTCAACGCGACCACCCCGATCTGGGGCGTGGTCGTCGCCCACTTCCTCACCCACGACGAGCGGATGACCCCACGCAAGATCGCCGGCGTGCTGCTCGGCGTCGGCGGGGTCGTGACCATGATCGGCCCGTCGCTGTTGTCCAACATCGGCACCGGCGCACTGCCCCAGCTCGCCTGCGTCACGGCCTCATTAAGCTATGCGCTGGCCGCGGTCTGGGCGCGCCGGTTCCGCAAGCTTGGAGTCTCGCCGCTCAGCATCACCACCGGCCAGCTTACTGCCGGCGCCGTGATCATGATGCCGCTCGCCTTCGTCGTCGACCAGCCGTGGACGCATCCGCTGCCGTCGCTCGGCGCCTGGGGAGCGATCGGCGCGCTCGCCTTGTTCTGCACCGCGTTCGGCTACGTGCTCTATTTCAAGCTGATCGAGACGTCGGGTGCGACCAATGCCCTGCTGGTGACGCTGCTCGTGCCGCCGATTGCGATCGTCATGGCTGCGTTGTTCCTCAACGAGGTCCTAGCCCCGCAGGACTTCATCGGGCTCGGCCTGATCGCGCTTGGCCTGGCTGCGATCGACGGACGGCTGCTCAACCTGTTGCGCCGGCCTTCGCTTCCGCAAGTAATTTAGCCGCCTCCGGGCCGGTCCAGTCGAGGTCGCCGACGTAGCGCCAGACTTCCTTGCCATTCGCGTCGATCAGGATCGACGTCGGCAAGACCACGTCTGGACCCAGCGCGCCCGACAAATGCATGTCCGGATCGTGGTAGGCGCCGAGGTCGGCTGCTTTCAGCTTCTTCAGGAACGCCACGACACCAGTCTGGTCGCCGCTGTCCTGGCTGACCGCGACCACACCAAGTGCGCCGTCGGCACGGTGCTGGGCGGCGAGCTTGTCGAGTGTCGGCAATTCTTTGACACATGGTGCGCACCACGTCGCCCACAGGTTCACCAGCACCGGCGTGCCCTTGAATGAGGCAAGCGTCATCTTGCCGCCGTCGGGGTTGCGAAATTCGGCCGCCGGCGCCGGCTGCCCCTTGTGGCTGCGATCGACGCCCTTCTGCGGACCCGGCTCGGGCGACGCTACAGCGACATTATTGGCGGCGGGCTGCTGGGTCGGCTTGGAACAGCCGGCGAGCGCGGCGAGCGCGATGACAATTGCGAGGAAGCGCATGCGCGGCCGCTAGCGCATGCGCGGGCGAGCGGCTAGTCGATAGGGCATGACGCGCGCGCGCATCGCCATCCTCCTCGCTGCCGCATTGCTCGGCGGCTGCGGTAAGGTCGCCGACCTCAAGCCGGCGACGGGCCAGAGCCTGCCGCCCAAGCCGCTGCTGGCGCGGACGACGCCGACGCCCGAGCAATTGCTGGCCCCGCCAGCCTACGCCCAGCCGGGGCGGATCGACGAGCTGATGAAGAAATCCGAACCGCGGCGAACCGACCCGTTCGATTTGCCGCCACCCAGCGGCGGGGCCGCACCGGCGCTCCCGGCAGGATCCGATCCGACGCCGGTCCCAACCGACACCGGCCCGGCGACTCCGCAATGGTGACGCCGGTCCGCAAGGCGGTATTCCCGGTCGCCGGGCTCGGCACGCGCCTGCTGCCGGCGACCAAGAGCATTCCCAAGGAAATGGTCACGATCGTCGACCGGCCGCTGATCCAGTACGCGGTCGACGAGGCCCGCGAAGCCGGGATCGAGCAACTGATCTTCGTCACCGGCCGCGGCAAATCGTCGCTGGTCGACTATTTCGACCAGGCGTTCGAGCTCGAGGCCACGATGCGCGAGAAGGGCAAGAGCCTCGACGTGCTCGAACCGTCCAATGCGAGC
>Ga0268264_10004352_pt1 | contig 12087 bp, 8 predicted proteins | sample KBSSwiS32_FD_190357 | JGI IMG/M metagenome (GOLD analysis project Ga0268264, IMG submission 190357) | Switchgrass rhizosphere microbial communities from Kellogg Biological Station, Michigan, USA - KBS Switchgrass S3-2 (SPAdes) (version 2) | ecosystem: Host-associated > Plants > Roots >... | reverse complement strand
GGATTCTGCAATTGAAGCGGCGCTTCCCAGACCAATCGGATTGGACTGATCCCGGGCCATGTCGCGATGGAACGCGAGTTCCTCCTGCAGGTCGCGTTGCAGGCCACGCCGTCGCCAGAGTTTGAGCCAGAAACCACGAAAAATCGACATGCTCAGTTACCTCGCGAGAACGCGCGACACAGCACCGGCGAGCCTGTCCCACGTTTCCTGTTGCTGCGCCAGGACCGTTCGGCCGCGGCGGGTAATCCGGTAGTACTTCACCCTGCGATTGTTTTCCGACGTGCCCCAACTGGAGGTGATCGCTCCGTCCAGCTCCAGGCGATACAACGCCGGGTAGAGTGACTCTTCCTCCACCTTCAGCACCTCGTTGGAAAGCATGTGATTGGTCTGCGCCACAGCGTATCCGAGCCTTCGGAGGTTTTGATGTACCTGGAGCATGCTGTTCTCCGTTACGAATTTCGGTGTCAGACGATTCAAGTCAGCTCCGTCCCTCGGCATTCCCGTCCTTCAGCCAGCCATCGAAGAGCTGGATGGTCTTATTGCCGTAGGCGGCGTTGGCCTCGGAGTGTGTGACCTGAATGATTGTTGTTCCCTCCTCATTCAGGCGTTTGAATAATTCCATGATCTCCCTGGCTTGACTGGAATGCAGATTGCCGGTCGGTTCGTCTGCCAGAATGAGCTTCGGCTTTGCAATCAATGCGCGTGCAACGGCGACCAGCTGTTGCTGCCCACCGGACAATTGATTGGGATAGAGATCCTTCTTGCCGACAATTTGAAATCGATCCAGAACGTCGGCGACCATGGATTCCCGTTCGCCTCGACGGATGTTGCGGTAGGAAAGCGGAATGTCCAGGTTTTCGTACACCGTCAGGTTGTCCAGCAGATGATATTGCTGGAAGACAAATCCGATATGACGCTTATTGAGTTCCGCCCGAGCCTTCGGTTTCAGCAGGTGAACGTCTTCGCCGAGGAATCGGTATTCGCCGCTCCATGCGACGTCCAGCATGCCGAGAATGCTCAGCAGAGTCGACTTGCCGGCCCCGGAAGGTCCCATGATCGTGACGAACTCCCCCTCCTTGATGTTCAGGGTGATGCGCCTCAGGACGAAAGTTTTCATCGATCGGGCTTCGTACGACTTTTCAATGTTCCGTAATTCGATCATGCGGCCTCGAGGAGGAAGGTATAGCAGGTGGTCTGCCAACCCGAAAAAGTGTTGAACTGCTTCAAAGATTACCCGGTGCTTCGCAGCAACGGGCAAACGTTTTCAGTTTCAGTGAGCGAACACGGTATTCCCAATCCCACAACCGGACACAATGGCTTTCCCTTTTCAAAGCGCCGAACGCTTAAGTTCTTCGCCTGCAAAGTGCATTCCCGCTTTTATCAAATGGCACTCTGCTCGCTGGGGCGTTGCGGACGCAATGCTGATGCGGTACAGGCATTACGTTGCACCTCGGCTGGAAGACTTGACTCGCCGTCCCGTTCCGCATGGCCTCTATCCCCCCCGGAAGAATGCCTGCGTCGGGCGGCGTCAAGTCTCCGGCTTTCACCGACCGCGTTCTACCTACCGCCATGTCGCCGCGGACACCGATCCGATTGTCTATATCCGTTTTCCGTTTCAGTGAGCGAACACGACATTTGGAATCCCATAATCGAACACCGTTCCCGTCCATGCCCGCCGCACGAACGCTTAAACCTTTCTTCTATAAGGTGGATCTTCGTGATCGATGGATGGAACTCCAATCGCTTGAGGAACCCCGGAGGTTTGATGGATATTCCGAGGCTGGGAGTCGCGCGCAAGAGGACGATCCGGCGAATTCTATTTCTTATCGCGATCCTTCTTGCAGTGTCCGCCGCCACGTATCGACTCTCGAAGATGAAGGCTGCGGCTCCCGCTGTGGACCGGGCCACGCTCTGGCCCGACAAGGTCAAGCGCGGGTCCATGCTCCGGGATATCCATGGCACCGGCACGTTGGTTCCGGAAGACATTCGATGGATACCCAGCGCACGCGATGGCGTTGTGGAGAAAATTAACGTCCGGATTGGCGATACCGTCAATCCGAATACGGTCCTGGCGGAGCTCAGCAATCCCGATCTGGTTCAGGCCCTGATGGATTCCGGGCTGCAGATCAAAGCGGCCGAAGCGGATCTGATCAATACGCGAACCAGCCACGAGAATGACCTCATCAGCCAGCAGATCCTGATCGCCAATCTCGGTGCCGCCGCGAAGCGAGCCGCTCTACAGAAGGATACGGACGAGGAGCTCCTCAAGCGCGGCCTGATCGGCCAGCTTCCGGTAAAGCTCTCGCGCCTGGAAGCCGACAATTCTCTCTCGCAGATTGATCGTGAAAAGCAGCGGGTTGCGATCAGCGCGAAGTCCGCCGAGGCGCAGATTGCGGCGCAGGAGGCTCGCCTCGATCAGCTTCGCGAAACACATGAGATGAGGAAACGGCAGATCGATGAACTTCGAATCCGAGCCGGTGTATCAGGCGTCCTGCAACAGCTCTCTATCGAAGGGGGGCAGCACATCGCCGCAGGTACAGCAGTTGCCAGGATTGCCGAGCCGGGCCACCTGAAAGCGCAACTTCGAATTGCGGAAACCCAGATGAAGGATGTTCTGCTCGGGCAAACCGCGTCCATCGATACTCGCATTGGAATCGTTCCGGGACGCGTGGTGCATATCGATCCGGCAGCGATCCAGGGTACCGTCACGATCGACATCCAGCTGGACGGCGAACTTCCGAAGGGTGCGCGTCCCGACCTCAGCGTGGACGGCACGATTGAAATTGAACACTTAAGCGACGTACTTTATGTCGGACGGCCGCCCAACGGTCAGCCCGATTCCACGATTCAGATCTTTAAAGTACTGCCAAATGGAGAAGCCATTCGGACCCGGGTCCGCGTTGGAAAAGTTTCCGTGAACTCCATTCAGGTACTGGAAGGCCTGCAGGCCGGCGATGAAGTAATTCTTTCCGACATGTCCACATGGGACGCCTATGACCGGATTCGACTGGACTGAGGAGCAGAACAATGGACGATACGGTAATCAAGCTTGAGGGTCTGACAAAGGTGTTCCTCACCGACGAAGTGGAAACCCATGCACTGGTCGGTATCCACCTGGAAATCAAAAGAGGCGACTATTTTTCAATCTCCGGTCCTTCGGGCTGCGGCAAGTCCACGCTGCTCTCCATTCTGGGCCTGCTCGACTCGCCCAGTGATGGCGCATACACCTTGAACGGCAAACCCGTTCAGGAGCTGACACACCGTGATCGAGCGCGTGTGCGCAATCGCGAGATCGGTTTCATCTTTCAGGCATTCAACCTCATTGGAGACCTGACGGTTTATGAGAATGTCGAACTTCCTCTCACGTATCGCGGCATGCCGTCATCGGAGCGCAGGAAGCGCGTGCAGGAATCTCTCGAGAAAGTCGAGATGGCCCACCGCATGAAGCACTATCCCTCGCAACTCTCCGGCGGACAGCAGCAGCGCGTCGCGGTCGCTCGCGCTCTGGGCGGCCAGCCGTCGATCCTGCTCGCCGATGAGCCGACGGGAAATCTCGATTCGCGAAACGGTGAAGCGGTGATGGAGCTTCTCCGCGATCTGCATCAGGAAGGCGCAACGATTTGCATGGTCACGCACGATCCGCGCTACGCCCAATACGCCGATCGCACCATTCATTTGTTCGATGGACGAATCGTGGAAGAGAACTTCGCAGGCGCACATGCTTAGAGATCTCGTCCTGGACTTGCGGCTCGCCGTACGAGGCTTTTCGCGAAACCCTGGCTTCTGCATGGTGGTTGTAATGACGCTCGCGCTGGGGATCGGCGCCACCACAGCCATCTTCAGCGTCGTCAATGGCGTGGTGATCAAGCCTCTGGCATACCCCGAGCCGGACGCTTTGGTCGGAGTGTGGCACTCCGCATTTGTTCGAGGCGCAACCGTCAATGACGTGAGCGTATCGCCCAGGATGTATGCCACCTATCTGGACAACAACCAGACCTTTCTGGACTTCGGTGTGTGGAGCACAGGGCAGGCAACCCTCACCGGTATGGGAGACCCCGAGCAAGTGGGGACGTTGGTAGTGACGCAGGGAATCCTGCCCGCGTTGGGCGTACAGCCAGCGCTCGGACATTGGTTCACTCAAGCTGACGATATGCCGGGAACTCCGGAAACGGCCATCCTCACGCATGGCTTCTGGGAGCGCCGGTTCAGTAGAGACCGGTCGGTGATCGGACGGACCATTGCAGTCGACTCGCGGCCTCACATTGTGATCGGCGTCATGCCGCAAACGTTCCACTTCCTGAATTCCGACGCCGAAATGATTTTGCCGCAGCGTTTCAATCGCAGCCAGCTCGCCTCGGACTTCAGCTATTCCGGCATCGCCAGACTCAAGCCGGGTATGACGCTCGCACAGGCGAGTGCGGATATCGCGCGCATGCTGCCGATATGGAACGCAACGGACCCGGTAAATGGAGGATTGCTCACCGCCATCCGGCTGAACCCCGCCCTGCGACCACTCAAACAGGATGTGGTCGGCGACGTTGGTCCGGTGTTGTGGGTCCTGATGGGCACCATCGCCATGGTGCTGCTGATCGCATGTGCCAATGTCGCGAATCTGCTGCTGGTTCGAGCCGACGAGCGCCAGCAGGAACTCGCCATTCGCGCATCATTGGGCGCCGGCTGGAGTCGGATCGCGCAGGAACTGTTGATTGAGAGTGTGACGCTGGGCGTTTTGGGCGGTGGACTGGGATTGGGGTTCGCCTATGGCGGGCTCCAGCTTCTCGCGGTCATCGGTCCAGCAAACCTGCCCCGGTTAACCGAGATCTCGATCGACCCACTGGTGATGGTCTTCGCGCTGGCCCTTTCGCTGTTATCGGGTCTGCTGTTCGGACTCATTCCCGTCGTGAAATATGCGGGGCCGAAAATTGCAGGGACTCTCCAGTCCGGTGGACGCGCGTTGAGCCCCAGCCGGGAGCGGCATCGTTCACAGAATATGCTGGTTGTTCTGCAGGTGGCTCTGGCACTGGTTTTACTGGTGGCCTCCGGTCTGATGATTCGCAGCTTCCAGGCTTTGCGGAACGTTCAGCCCGGATTTGCCGCGCCAGAACAAATCCAGACAGCGCGAATAACGATCCCTGAGGCGCAAGTCGCCGAACCCGAGGCCGTCACGCGGATGCAGAATGAAATCCTGGCGAAGATCACGGCAATTCCGGGAGTCACATCGGCGGCGTTTATGAATGCGTTGCCCATGGTTTCCGATTTTCAAAGCAATAACACGGTGTTCGTCGAAGATATGCCTCTCGCGGAGGGTCAGGCTGCGCCACTTCGCCGGATCAAGTTCGTTTCGCCAAACCTGTTTCAGACGTTGCGCACACCTTTGATTGCGGGTCGGGATTTCACGTGGGCCGACATCGACAACGATCGAGACGTTGCGGTGATTTCCGAAAACCTGGCGCGGGAAACGTGGGGCACGCCATCCGCAGCGTTGGGCAAACGTATTCGTAGCGGGGGCACGGCCAATCCGTGGCGCGAAATTGTTGGCGTGGTGGGCGACATCTACGATAACGGCGTTCACCAGCAGGCTGCGCCCATTGTGTATGCGCCAGCGAGCTTGAGCTTTGGACGAACTCCCGAACGCATTCGCCGTTCCGTGGTTTTTATAATCCGCAGTACCCGTGCCGGCACGGGGAGCTTCCTCACTCAGATCCGCGAAGCGGTATGGGCCGTAAACGCAAATATTCCCCTGGCCCAGGTTCGCACCCTGGGCGAGATCTACGACCAATCGATGGCGCGGACTTCCCTCACGCTCATGATGCTGGCAATCGCAGGCGGAATGGCTCTGCTGCTGGGCATCATCGGAATTTACGGCGTCATTTCCTACGCCGTGTCGCAGAGGAATCGGGAGATCGGCATTCGCCTCGCGCTGGGCGCGCAGCGGGGCGAGCTGAAACGCATGTTTGTGCGGCATGCGCTGGTACTGGCATCGATCGGAGTCGCGATCGGGCTGGGCGTGGCGGCGGGGCTGACGCGGCTCATGTCATCGCTGCTGTTCGGGATCAGCCCCTTCGATCCGGCAACGTATCTTGGAGGAGCGCTGATCCTCGCGATGGCTGCAGTACTGGCAAGTTATCTGCCGGCGCGCCGAGCATCGGCGGTGGATCCCGTAGACGCGCTGAAAGCGGAGTAAGGCCATGATGAACGACATCCGCGATGATTTACGAACGATTCGTCCAGTTCAGAATTTCGAACGGATGGCGAAAAGATCGGATCCCGAAGAATGCAATGTCATTGAGAATCGGATACTGGTTGCAGACGATCAGGTGGATGTCCTGGAATCCCTCCGCCTTCTGCTAAAACACGAAGGGTTCATGATCGACGCGGTCACATCCCCTGCGGCGGCTGTGGAAGCGGTCAAACTCCGCTGCTATGACCTTCTTCTTCTGGATATGAACTATGCGCGCGATACCACATCGGGCGGAGAAGGTCTGGAGTTGCTGTCCCGCATCCTTCAAATTGACGATGCGCTGCCGGTCGTGCTGATGACCGCATGGGGCAGCGTGGGACTTGCGGTCGAGGCGATGCGCAACGGAGGATACGACTTCGTCGAAAAGCCGTGGGATAACGGAAAACTGATTGGCACGCTCCGACGGAACATCGAAGAAGGGCGATTGAGACGACTGAAGAAGCGAAGGCTGGAGAAAGTCTCCGCGGACGCCGTTCGAGATCTGGAGGAAGCGCGCCGGACCCAGCTGTGCCTTCTCCCCGTCGAAATGCCGCGGATTCCGGGAATCGAAGTGCATGCCGCATGGCGTCCCGCGCGCGACGTTGGTGGAGATTACTTTGACGCCATCAAGCTAAACGAGAACATCATGGCGTTCTGTATTGCCGACGTCGCAGGCAAAGGTATTCCCGCAGCACTCACAATGTCGAACATACAGGCCGCAGTGCGCGCCTATGCCAGCGTCAACCGAAGCCCTTCCGAAATGTGCAGGCAGCTCAATCAAGTTGTTTGGGAAAATACTCGCGGCAGGAGTTTCATCACCTTGTTCTATGGTCTTCTCGATTCCGCGCGCGGTTCTCTGCTCTACACAAATGCTGGCCATGTGCCGCCAATTCTTGTGCGCTCCGATGGAGTTCATGAAGCCCTGTCGGAGGGTGGAACAATCCTCGGCCCGTTTCCGGATTCCGACTACCAGCAGCGCGAGGTTTCAATTCAATCCGGAGATCATTTGATTCTGATGACGGACGGAATCACCGAGGCAGCAAGCTCAAGCGGAGAGCAATTCAGCGAGGGCGGCAGGATCCATCAATTTCTGTCGCGCCATCGCAGTCGGACATCGGAACAAATAAAGGACGCTCTTCTCGATGCCGTGACTTCGTTCGCCGGCACAGACTTGCAGGATGACGCAACGCTCATGGTGGTTTCGATGCACTGACATCCCTTTCATTTGCGCTTTGAAAGAGACTTCGAGTGAGCGCGAGAAAAAAGATGCGACCGCACTCCTCGCGGAAGCGGGCAGAAGACAGAGGGCTTCATGACAGAATTTCGTGATCAGCGGAGCCTGGCATGGCTTAACAACTTCGGACGTGATGGAAGCCACGCACTACGCCAGTTGCTGCGGACGCCGGCGTTCATCGCAGCCACTGTGGCCACGCTTGTATCTTCGTTCCGAGGATTTCGGCTATCGCGCTCTGTTCTACACGCTTCGAACAACACGGGCGCAACAGCTGCTGCCGGAAGTGCGGTCTGCAGTTCGGCAGGTCGACTCTCGTGTCGCTGTGGGTGAGGCGCGTACGATGGACGAAATCGTCGGCAATTCGCTGCGCCAACAACGAACCAGCGCCGTCTTGATCGCCAGCTTCGCGCTCGGCGCGCTGCTGCTCGCCGCGATGGGCCTGGCCGGAGTGGTGTCGGGATCGGTGACACGACGCCATCACGAACTTGCGGTGCGGATGGCTCTCGGTGCCGATCAGAGTAGCGTTCTTCGGCTGGTGCTGCGCGAGGGCGCGCTGCTCGTCGGCATCGGCGTGCTGGCCAGCTTGCCCGGCGTTTACGTCTCCGGCCGCCTGATTCGCGGCATCCTTGTCGGCATCTCGCCGTCGGATCCGCTCACGCTTGCCGCAGTAATGCTCGGTCTTGTTATCGTCACGCTGGCGGCGTGCTATGTCCCCGCGCGACGCGTGCTCAAGATCGAGCCGGCGAAATTGCTCGCAGGAAGTCGCTAATAAGGCGTGGGGCCCCATCTGTCCGGCAACACGGGCTCCTGGAAATCTCGTCCCGGAATCGACACGCCGCGTCCGATAACGGGACGTATGGCTGGAGTTTCGCGCAAGGTCGGATGTTCAATCGCCCTGTCGGATTAATAGGTTGTCGCTTCGTCGGGTATTGGCAGGCCGCTTGCCAATAAACTTCCTCGCGACACCGGGAGGAGCCATGCTGCTAAACCTCGTCAACGATCTTCGCCATGCGGCTCGGCGCTTGAGCACGAGCCGTGGCTTCACAATAGCCGCCGTTCTGACAATCGCGATTGGCGTCGGTATCAACACCGGCATTTTTTCGATCCTGAACAGCATCGCGCTCCGGAATCTGCCGGTACCGGCTGCAGGCGAACTCGTCGGCATGGGTCAGACGGTCGAAGGTATTGAGCGGCGGGTGTACGGCGCCACCATCATGTTTTCGACAGCCGAGTACCGGACGTATCGCGCGAGCGCGAAGACACTGTCCGGACTGATCGGTTATTCGACCGAATTCCGCGTCACGCTCGGCGGCGAGTCGCCACAAAGCATCGGCGGCGCCCTCGTGACTTGCAACTACTTCACGGTCCTGCGTCGGCCGCTTGCGCTCGGGCCGGGATTCCGGGACGAAGACTGCGAGCGCAGCACGGCGGCACCGGTAGTCGTGATTGGGCACGATCTCTGGAGGACGGTATTCGCCGCCGACCCCGCGATCGTCGGCCGCGAAGTCTCCCTAAACCGACAACGCTTCAAGGTTGTCGGCGTTGCGGACGGAGGTATGCGTGGAGTGGACCTTGTAGCAGCTTCGTACTTCGCCCCGATCAGCACACAACCGCTGCTCGACCCCAACTTGAATCTATTCGGCAATGAGAACGCGAGTTGGCTCACGCTGCTTGCGCGTCGAGCCCCCGGTACCACGTTCGAGCAAACTCGCGCCGAACTTCGCGCCATCGCGGCGCGCATCGATCGGGATCAGCTGGTACGCAAAACAACATTGCTTACAGAGACGGGGCGACCAGTGGCGAGGCCCGGAATGCGCCCGATCTTCCTCGCCGCCAGCACAGTAGTAATGGTTGCTTTCGGCCTGGTGATGCTAATCGCGTGCGCCAACGTTGCGAATCTCTCGCTTGCCCGCGCCACTGTAAAAACCGGCGAAATCGCTGTGCGCCAGTCACTCGGGGCGAGCCGAGGCCGCATTGTGCAGCAGTTGCTCGCGGAGAGCGCATTGATCGCAGTGCTGGGCGGGGCGTTGGGTTCCGTACTCGCGCTGTGGTCGTTCCAGGGCCTTGTCGCATTTGTGCTGACAGCGCTGCCTCACGACGCCCCTCAGATCAACCTCAACAATGGGCCGGACGGGTACGTCCTCGTTTATGCGCTTGCGCTGACGGTAGCAGCAGGTGTCCTGTTCGGACTTGTGCCTGCGTTGCGCGTATCAAAGTACGACCTGAATACAGTCGCTAAAGCTGTAAGAATGGGCCAACCAGCACACACCCGGCTACAAGGCACCCTGGTCGGCGTGCAGGTCGCAGTTTGCGTCGTACTCATGATCGCTACATCGCTGATGTTGCGGGGACTCTACGCGGCCTACACGGCACAGCCCGGCTTCCGCTACGAGAACATCGCTGTCGCTTCGGTTTCTCTGGGCAATATGGACGCGGAGCGCACATCTACGTTCGAGCGCGAAGTCATGGCGCGCGTTAAGGCGCTACCTGGCATTGATACTGTAGCGCGCGCAATGCTGCTGCCACTCAGCGACGGCAAAATGCCGGGTCTCGCCGGCTTGCCCGGACAGGCGATACTCTCCCCGATCGACCGCAACAACGTCTCGGCGGATTATTTTTCGCTGTTGGAGATTCCGATTGTGCGCGGCCGTGCCTTCACAACCAACGATGAAACCGATACTTCCACGGCCGCGATTGTGACGGAGACCACGGCACGACGGCTTTGGCCCCAGCGCGACCCGATCGGCCAGGCACTCGTCATCGAACTGGAACCAAATCACCGCCTTGAGGTTCAGGTCGTGGGCATAGCACGCGATGCTCAGGTCACAGCGATCGGCGTAATCCCCTCGAGTTATGTATACCTGCCAGCCCCGCGCTCGCAGCAAGGCCTGCAACTGCTCGCAAAAAGTCGAGGCGATTACGCGAATGCATCAGCAGCCATACGTAACGAAGTGGCATCGCTCAGTCCGGAGGCCGTCGTGAGTATCGCGCCCCTCGAAGCGAATCTCGATACGTGGCGCGGCCTTGCGCGCGTCGTCAGCACACTCGCGATCGGTCTCGGCGCCATCGCTCTCATCCTGGCCGTCATCGGCGTCTATGGAGTCGTGACATATGTCGTCGGGCGGCGGACAAGGGAAATCGGAGTTCGACTCGCGCTCGGAGCACAATCAAAGAACATCGTGGCGCTGATGCTGATGCGGACGATGCGGCCCGTCCTGGTGGGTGCCGCAGTTGGGCTCCTGCTCGGGATCGGCCTTTCTCGCGTGCTCTCGAGCGTACTCTTCGGCGTGAATCCGGCGGATCCCGCAGCGTTGCTTTTCGCCCTTGTCGTGGTCGTCGGTTGCGCAGTTGTGGCCGGTGTCGTCCCAGCGCGCCGAGCAAGCCGCGCCGACCCGAACGTTGTGCTCCACTATGAGTGAACGGGAGCGCGCACGACGGGAGAGGGCATTCTCTCGTAGGATTCTGAACGCGGCGGATCACTGGGCAATGATGGCCTTATTTAGTAAGCCGACCGGGCTGACGCATTGGCGCTTGAGAAAGGCCGAACTACGGGAAAAGCCGGAGTTTCAATTTAACGAAAAGCCCGCGCGACGCGTGCTCAAGATCGAGCCGGCGAAATTGCTCGCAGGAAGTCGCTAATTCAATGATGCAAGACTTTCACAACGCCATGCGGACTCTACTTAAAAACTTGGGATTCGCATTGACTTCGATTGTCGTGCTTGCTCTGACGATTGGCGCAAACACCGCCATGTTCAGCGTCGTGAACGCCGTTGTGCTTCGGCCGCTTCCCTATCGATCGCCGGAACAGTTGGTGATGTTGTGGACCGGGAGTCCGGGTCAGGACCGCCAAGGCCGGCCGGCATATCTGACGGCCGAGGAGTGGCGGCGTCAAAGCAAAAGCTTTGAGGACGTGGCCGTCTTTGATCCTGTATCGGTGACGCTGACCAATGCGGACGGGTCGGAAAGGATCAGCATCCGAAGAACCTCACCCAATATTTTCTCACTGCTCGGGGTCGAGCCCGCACTCGGACGCAGTTTCTCAAACGAAGAGGCCGAACAGCGCCGACACCTCGCTGTGATCAGTCATCACTTCTGGAATATTCGTTTCGGGGGCGCGCGCGATGTGATTGGCAAGTCCGTTGTGCTTGACGGAATTCCCACAGAGATCATCGGCGTCCTCCCCGAAGATTTTGGGAACTCGAGCTTCAACGCGGATGTGTGGGAGCCGCACACGCTGTTCCCAGACTGGGAAACTCGTCGAAGTGCGCGTGGCGCGGGCTCGTGGTTCGTTATCGGGAGACTCCGACCCAACCGGACTATCGACCAGGCCCAGGCGGAGATGAGCGCGATCGCGCGCAACCTCGACGAAAACCTGCCAACGGCCGAGCGGAACCGGGGGATCAGCGTCGTCTCGTTGAGCCTGTTTGTGGTTGGAGCCGGACCGCGACTCGCACTGTGGATGCTCACAGGCGCAGTGTTTTGCGTGCTCCTCATCGCGGCTGCCAATGTCGCAAGCCTCGCGCTGGCGCGCAGCGTCGGTCGCGCGCGCGAGATGGCGGTTCGCGCCGCGCTCGGAGCAGGTCGTGGACGGATCGTGCGACAGTTGCTCACCGAAAGCGTCGCGCTCACCGTC
>Ga0268264_10004350_pt1 | contig 12088 bp, 9 predicted proteins | sample KBSSwiS32_FD_190357 | JGI IMG/M metagenome (GOLD analysis project Ga0268264, IMG submission 190357) | Switchgrass rhizosphere microbial communities from Kellogg Biological Station, Michigan, USA - KBS Switchgrass S3-2 (SPAdes) (version 2) | ecosystem: Host-associated > Plants > Roots >... | reverse complement strand
TCGGAGACCGAGCGTGTGATCGCCGGTCGAGACGGAGATCATCAGGAACGCCACGTCCTCCCAGGCGATGTCCGGCATCTTTCGAAAGAGCCACTTGATGGTGCGGGCGCTGGTAGCCAGATCCACTTCGGTGTCGTCGAAGTTATGCCAGGTCACGGCGTCGGGTTCACTGAGGGCGGCGATGGCTTCCACGTCGCCAGTGGCACTGGCGGCGGCGTAGGCGGCGGCATGGGCGAGGTTCTCTTCGGCGGTCACAGCGTCGTATGGTTCCACACCGCCGCGGTAGCCAGAAAGGTCTCGTCATGGAGTTCTCATATGACCCGGAAGATGAGGCGTTTCGCCGCGAGCTTCGGTCGTGGTTCGACACCCATCTGGTGGGCAAGTTCACCGAGTTGGGCACGGGCACCGAGTTCTCCCCCGACGACTGGGATCTCCGGGTGGCGTGGGAGCAGGAGATGGGCCGCGGCGGCTGGATCGGCCTGTCATGGCCCAAGACCTTCGGCGGCCGGGAAGCCACGCCGATGCAGGAGTTGGTCTTCCACGAGGAGTACGCCCGGGCCAACGGACCCACCCGCGGCGGCACCTTCGGTGAGGGCTTGCTCGGACCCACGCTCATCCATTTCGGCACCGACCAGCAACGGGCGCGGTTCCTCCGGCCGATCCTCGAGGGAACCGAGTACTGGTGCCAGGGGTTCAGCGAGCCCGGTGCGGGCAGCGACCTGGCCGGCATCTCCACGAAGGCGCATCTCGACGGCGACCAGTGGATCATCGAAGGCCAGAAGGTGTGGACCAGTCAGGCGCAGTACGCGCAATGGATATTCGTGCTGTGCCGCACCGATCCCACCGTGGCCAAGCACAAGGGAATCTCATTCCTGCTGGTGCCGGTCGACCAGCCGGGCGTGATCGTGCGTCCGCTCGTCGACCTCATCGGCACGGACCACTTTTGCGAGGTGTTCTTCGACGGCGCGGTCACCGCGGCCGACATGATCGTGGGCGCCCCGGGCGACGGCTGGAAGATCGCCATGGCCACGTTGGGATTCGAACGCGGTACCGCATTCATCGGGATGCTGAAGCGCTTTGGCAATGAGTTCCACCGCCTGAAGCGGATGGCCGCCGAGCGTGGCTTGATGAAGGATGCGGTCATTCGTCAGCGCTTCGCCGACGCCTACGTAGGCCTCGAGATCATGCGCTACGGCGCGTTTCGCACAGTCACCAACGTGATCAAATCGGGCCGCCCAGGCCCCGAGGCCTCGATCGGCAAGCTCCAGTGGTCGCAGTGGCACCAGGGGTTGGGCGAGTTGGCGATGGATGTGCTGGGGGCCGACGCGTTGCTGTGGGCTCCCCGAGGTACCGACGAGCATGAGGTTCAGCACGCGTTCCTGTTCAGCCGTTCCCACACCATCTACGCCGGATCGTCGCAGGTGCAGCGCAACATCATCGGCGAGCGCGTGCTCGGGCTGCCCAAGGAGCCTGGCGTCAGCTGATCTGCAATGATCGCGGTCGCTCAAGTACGTCGTGAAGGTGGGAAGATGGCTCTGCAACAAGAGGTCGATGGTTCGAGGATGGCCGGCAAGGTGGCGCTGGTAACCGGCGCCAGCCGAGGGATCGGTGCGGGAATCGCCCGCCGCATGGCGGCCGAAGGCGCGGCCGTGGCCTGTGCCGCCCGCACCCTCGATCCCGATCCCCGTTATGAGGGCACGCTCAAAGACACGGTGGAAGTGATCCAGCGCGACGGCAACACGGCGCAGGCCTTTCAGGCCGATCTGTCCAAAACGGAAGACCGGCACCGCCTCGTGGAGGAGGTAAAGGAATCGCTCGGCAACATCGACATTCTGGTGAACAACGCCGCCGTCACCTTCCTGCTGCCGATCGATACGTTTCCGGAGAAGCGGTTCCGGCTGATGATCGAGACTCAGGTGTGGGCGCCTATCGAGCTGTCTCAGCTGTGCATTCCCGGCATGAAAGAAAACGGAGGCGGCTGGATTCTCAACATCTCGTCGCGCTCGGCGGTGAAGCCCCTTGGTCCCCCGTTCGACGACCTCATGTCCAACGGAGGGTTCGCGGTGTACGGCCTGTGCAAGGCCGCGCTCGACCGGCTCTCGGTCGGTATGGCGGGCGAGCTCTACAAGTACAACATCGCGGTGAACACGTTGGCCCCGTGGGACAACGTGGCCACCTCGGGGGCCAGCGCGCACGATCTTGTCGCGGACTTCAAGCTCGAAGACATTGCCATCATCTCCGAAGCGGCCATGCAGCTCTGCGCCGGTGATCGCTCGCTCCTTACCGGGCGCAACGCCTATAGCCAGGCCATCCTGGCTGAGTTGTTCGTGGCCCCTCGGGCGCTCGACGGTGGGCCGTTCGTTCCGGAGCCCCGCGCCCACGGCTAACCCCTAGGGGCTGGGCTCGCGATCAACCTCCACGGCCACAGAGATGCCCTCGAAGTTGGGAGGGCGCTTCTCGGTGAAGCTGGCGACTCCCTCTTTGAAGTCGGGGCTCTGCTCGCGCAGCACCCGAATCAGCCGGATGGCCTCCTTGCGGCTGACCTCCGAGGTGGTTTCCCAGTCGTCTTGGACCTGCCGTTTGATGGCGGCCATCGAACGGGGTGAGCAGTTCGCCGCCATGTCTTTGGCGTAGGCCATGGTTTGCGGCAGAAGCTCGTCGGCGTCGTAGAGGCGGTTCACCAGGCCGATCCGCAGAGCCTCCTCGGCCAGAACCACCCGAGCCGACAGCAGCAGGTCCATGGCCACGCCGGTGCCCACGATGCGCGGCAGAATCCACGACAGAGAGTTCTCGGCCGGCAGGCCGCGCCGGGCGAACGACGACGTGAACTTGGCGGTGTTGACCGCGAAACGCATGTCGGACGCGCAGGCCTGGATGAGGCCGATGCCGGCACAGGCACCGTTCACCGCCGCGATCACCGGCTTGGGAATGCGCCGGGCGTAGGTCATCGGGCGACGGCCATTGTTGGTCATGGCGGTTCCGGCGGCGGAGCGCTCCAGGACCTGCATGTCCATCCCCGGACAGAACGAGCGACCGGCCCCGGTGGTCACGATCACCTTCACCGCCGGGTTCTTGCCGGCCTCGTACAGCGCATCGAAATAGGCTTCCTCCAACTCGATGTTCCACGAATTGTTGCGATCGGGCCGGTTGAAGGTAAGCAGCAGCACGCCATCGGTCAGCTCCTGCAAGAGCACTGGCTCGAGTCCGTTAGTCATCCCACCATCCTATTAATTAGACTCCCGCGGTCGTTAGCCGAACGCGTGAGGTGATCGCCGAGCCATGGACCTGCGTGAATCATCCGAAGAGTCGGCCTACCGGAAGACCGTTCGCAGCTTCCTCGCCGAGTACCTCCCGCCCAACTGGCGGGGAGTCGGCGCGCTGCCCACCGACGAGGCCAACCAGTTCGTAACCGACTGGCGGCGCAAACTCTACGACAATGGCTTTCTCGGCATCGCATGGCCCAAGCAGTACGGGGGGCAGGGCCTCACGAAACGGGAGCAGGTCGTGCTGGCGGAAGAGTGCACCAAGGCCGGCGTGCCCATCGGGATTCCCAACGACACGTTCAGCGTGAAGATGATGGGCAACACCCTGTTGCGATACGGCACCGAGGAACAGAAGCAACGATTCCTGCCGAGGATCCTTTCGGCCGACGACATTTGGTGCCAGGGCTATTCCGAACCCGACGCCGGATCTGATCTGGCGGGCCTCAGCACTCGGGCCGAACTCGACGGCGACGAGTGGGTGCTCAACGGTCAGAAAATCTGGACCTCCAACGCTCACCTCGCCAACTGGGTGTTCACGTTGGCCCGCACCGATCCCGCCGCCGAACGCCACCGCGGCATCACGTTCTTCATGGTGCCCCTCGATCAGCCCGGCATCGAGCGCCGCCGCATCGAGATGCTGAGCGGAGCGACGGAGTTCAACGGCACCTTCTTCACCGATGCCCGCACATCGGCCGCCAACGTGGTGGGAGAAGTAAACGGCGGCTGGAAGGTAGCGATGACCCTTCTCGGCCACGAGCGTGGCGAGGAGGCGGCGATCAACCCGGTTCTGTTTCGCATGGAACTCGATCGCCTCATCGAGATGGCTCGCGAGCGGGGGCGGCTCGATGATCCGGTGATCCGCCAACGAGTCGCGTGGTGCTACGCGCGAGTGGAGACCATGCGTTATCTGGGCGCCCGCATCCTCACCGACTACCTCCGCGACGGGAATCTGGGCCCGGAGGCCTCCATCTCGAAGCTCTACTGGAGCGAATACCACAAACAGGTCACCGGGCTGGCGCTCGACATCATGGGGGCCGACGCGATGGTGACGGAAGGTCGGCCACCGTTGCGGGCCTACCGAACCGACGATCCGGGATCCCCCAATACCTCGGCCTCGTGGATCGGATCGTTCTACAACGCCACCGCCGGGACCATCTACGCCGGCACGTCGGAGGTGCAGCGCAACATCATCGGTGAGACCGTGCTCGGGCTCCCGAAATAACCGGCCATCGTCTGCCCGGAGGGGCGGCCGGCGCTAAAGCCCCCTAAAACGCAGGAACTCCTGCAGTTCTGCACCTCATGGTGCGGAACTGCAGGAGTTGCCAGTGATCGAAGGTCAGACGCGCTCGATGATGGTGGCGGTACCCATGCCGCCGCCGGTGCACATCGTGATCAGCGCGGTTTGCAGGTCGCGACGCTCGAGCTCGTCGAGCGCCATCTGGATGAGCATGCCGCCGGTGGCACCGATGGGGTGGCCAAGGGCGATGGCCCCACCGTTCACGTTGACCCGCTCGGGATCAAGCTTCAGGTCGCGCATCGTCTTCATCGGAATCGCGGCAAACGCCTCGTTGATCTCCCAGAGATCAATGTCGTCGGTCGTCATGCCGGCCCGGTCGAGACAACGCAAGGAGGCGGGACCGGGGGCGGTGAGCATGATGACCGGCTCGGCCCCCGCGACGGCGCTGGTGACGATCCGAGCCCGAGGCCTGAGGCCGTGAGCCTTGGCGTAGTCGGAGTTGGCCACCAGCACGGCCGACGCGCCGTCTACCACGCCGGAAGAGTTACCCGGGCCGTGAACGTGCACGACCTCTTTCACGTTGGGATAGGTGCGCAACGCCATCTCGTCGAACGACTCCGAGAACCCCTCGAACACTTGGTGGCCAATCTCGATGAAGGAGGGTTGAAGCTTGGCCAGGCCCTCCATGGTGGTCGACGGTCGGGGGAACTCGTCGTGATCGAGTGCCAGGGAACCGTCGGGGTTCTTGATCGGAATGACCGAACGCTCGAAGCGACCTTCCTCGATGGCCACCGCGGCGCGGCGCTGGCTCTCGAGCGCGAAGGCGTCGACATCTTCCCGGCTGAAGCCCTCGATGGTGGCGATGAGGTCGGCCGAGATGCCCTGCGGAACCAACGGGTACTTCTCGCGCAACGCGGCGTTGCCGGACGTGAAGTCGGGGGCGCCGTTGTCGGCGGGCCAACGGGACATCGACTCGATACCTCCGCCGATGACCAGATCCTGATGACCGGACTGCACACCCATCGCGGCCCAGGTGACGGCCTGCTGGCCGGACCCACAGAAGCGGTTGATGCTCACGCCGGGCACTTCGACGGGCCAGCCGGCCGCCAGGACGCCCATGCGACCGATGACCGTGCCGTGGTCACCGACGGGGTTTCCGCCACCCATGATCACGTCGTCGATCTGCATCGGGTCGAAGCCCACACGGTCGCGCAGGCCGTTCAACACTTGGCCGAGCAACTCCTGCGGATGGATGTGGTGCAGGGAGCCGTTCGACTTGCCCTTCCCCCGGGGCGACCTCACGCCCTCGATGATCCATGCCTCCGCCATCTGACACCTCCGTAGTCGCTCAGCCACCGCGCGCCGGTCGCCAGCCCGGGGGCCACCTTATACGGCGAGAGTGGTCAAACCCCCTGCCCGCCCCGGTCGTCGACCTGCAGGGCCACCCCGCCGCCGGTGTACGTTCGGACCACTCGCCAGTGATCGAGAGGGTATCCATGGCTGCACCACTGCTGGACGGAATCCGCGTCGTCGACATCGCTTCGGGCATCGCCGGCCCGGTGGCCACGATGCTGCTGGCGGAGGCCGGGGCCGACGTCGTGAAGGTGGAGCCACCGGAGGAAAACCCCGATCGGTCCCTGCCTGGCTTTCGCACCTGGAACCGCAGCAAACGCAGCGTCGTGTTGGACCTGGAGAGTCCCGACGGCCTGGAGGGCCTCCACCGGTTGCTGGCGGCGGCGGACGTGTTCGTGCACCAGTTCACACCCCTGGCCGCGCAGAAGCTCGGCCTCGACGACGCGGCGCTGACGCAACGTCACCCGCAACTCATCGTCACGTCGGTGCTCGGATGGCCGGCCAACCATCCCGATGCCGAGCGAGGTTCCGACGAATTACTGGCGATGGCGCGCATGGGCATCTGCGATGAGCAATTCGCCATGGCTCGTAGCGAAGGGCCCGTGTACATCCGGTTTCCATTGGGGTCGTGGGGTGCGGCCTATCTGGCGGCGATCGGGATCCTGGCTCGGCTCCACGCCCGGGAGATCACCGGTCTCGGTGGTCCGGCGCACACCAGCCTCGTGCAGGGCGCGCTGGTGCCAATGGGAATGCACTGGACGCGCGCCGAACGACCCTCCCCGGTCTTGGCGGCGGGATTTCCCAAGGAGGAAAAGGGATCACAGGCCACCGTCTTCGAGTGTGCCGACGGCGGCTGGATCCACCTCATGCCCGACCCGACGCGCTCTCCCTACGTGGCGGCCCGCGTCGCCGAAGGTCGAAGCCTCACCGAGATCTTCCTGTCTCGACCTCGCGCCGAGACGCTCGAAGATCTGTGGAGCCACGACGCCCCGGTCCAGCCGTGCTTGGCCATGGGGGACGTGCTCGAGGACGAGCAGGCGCGGGTGAACGGCTACGTCATCGAGCTTGACGATCCGGAATACGGCCCCATTACCGTGCCGGGCAATCCCCTCACCACCGACCCACCCTGTGAAGTGCGCTGGCCCGCCCCGGCCCACGGCGCTCACACCGCCGAGGTGGCAGCCCAGTGGGCCACGCCGGTTTCGAAACCAAAGCGCGCGGGGGGCGGCGGCCTTCGCTCTCCCCTCGAGGGCCTCAAAGTATTGGACTTCGGCAGCTACCTGGCCGGCCCCTATGGGCCCATGCTGTTGGCCGATCTGGGTGCCGATGTCATCAAAGTCGAAGCCACCACCGGCGACGGCATGCGGCCCGGCGACTGGGCCTTCGCAGGGTGCCAGCGGGGCAAGAGGAACGTGTCGCTCGACCTCAAATCACCGCAGGCCCGGCCGGCACTGGAGTCGCTCATCAAGTGGGCCGATGTGGTGCATCACAACATTCGCATGCCAGCGGCCCGACGGCTGGGTCTCGACGCCGACTCGGTGCGGGCCATCAACCCCACGGTCGTGTTCTGCCACACCAGCTCCTACGGTCCGCTAGGAGAGCGCACCGACTGGCCCGGCTACGACCAACTGTTCCAAGCCCAGTGCGGCTGGGAGGTAGCAGGGGCCGGCCAAGGCAACCCACCGATGTGGCACCGCTTCGGTTTCATGGATCACCAGTGCGCCATGTCGTCGATCGTGTCCACGCTGCTGGCCCTGCGGCGGCGCGACGCCACGGGCGTGGGGCAGGTGGCGGCCGGTTCCCTGTTGGGCCCCGGCGTTCTCACCACCAGCGAGACGTTTCGCCTGGCCAACGGCCAACTGGTTCCCTTCCCAACCCTCGACCACGACCAGACCGGTGTCTCCGTGGGCCGCCGCATCATCTCCACCTCCGGCGGCTGGGTGGCGGTGGCCGCCGATCGTGCCGATCAGATCGATGCGCTGTGCCAGGTGGCAGGGGTCGACGACGCCACCAAGGTGCCCGACGCACTGGCCAGTCGACCGATCGGGTCGGTGGTCGCGGCGCTGGAGGCCGCCGGTGTGCCGGTCGAAGTGGTTCGAGAACAGAATCGCGATCCCTTCTTGGACGATCCGGCCAACCGATCCGCCCGACTGGTGGCCGAGTACCCCCACGCCGAGTGGGGCACGATCCAGCAGACCGGCGGCATGTGGTATCTCGGCGACATGGATCTGGTCCTCGACCGGGCCCCGGCGGTGCTCGGTGAGCACACCGTGGAGGTGCTGACCGAAATGGGGTGGGAGCGCGCCGCCATCGACGAGCTCATCGCCTCCGGCGCCGCCGTCCAGTACTAGCGGTCGGCGGTCAGCAACAACGAGCCTGCAATCGGTCCGCCACCCGCGCCGGCCACCGCAACTTGGGCGTTGGGAACTTGGCGGTCGCCGGCCTCGCCGCGCAACTGCAAACAGGCCTCGTGGAGATAGCCGTAACCGTGCAGGCGACCACCGGAGAGCTGGCCCCCGTTGGTGTTCAGCGGCAAGACGCCACCAAGTCGAACGTTGTCGCCACCTTCTAAGAAGGCACCCGCCTCGCCCTTCGGAAAGACTCCGAGCGCCTCCAACCACTGGAGGGTGAGATAGCTGAAGCCGTCGTAGAGCTGCGCCGTGTCGAGGTCGGTGACTTTCAGGTCGGTGCGGTTCCACATCGACGCCGCCGCGTCGTGGGCCGCCATGGTGGTGAGATCCTGGCGCTGATCCCAGGAGTACCGGCCGGTCATGCCCGAGCCCACCGCCTCGATGCGTACCACCTTGGGAAAATCGCCGGCCCGGTCCGCCCGCGACACGATGACCACACAGCTGCCGTCGCAGGGAATGTCACAGTCGAACAGACAGAAGGGCGATGAGATCATCCGCGAGTTCAAGTAGTCGTCCATCGAGAGCGGCTCGCGAAAGATGGCCTTCGGATTGAACTGAGCGTGATAGCGGGCGGTGAGGGCGATCTGAGCCAGCTGCTCGCGAGTCAGGCCGTAGAGATCCATGTAGCGCTGCGCGTACATGGCGATCCAGTTGGCGGCCGACAGGGCCCAGAACGGTGCCATCCACTGAGACCCACCGCTCACTCGGCCGGCCCCCGAGCCAATCACGCTGGCTCGGCGTTCGGCGGTCTGGGCGCTCGACTCGGTGACGGTGCGGAAGACCAATACGTTGTTGGCGAGGCCGGTGGAGATGGCCGCGATGGCGTTCATCACCGCCCCGAGCTGCCCGGGAGTTTCCGGGCCGCCGGCGAACCAGTTGAGCTTGAGCCGTAACGCTTCCTGCAGCTCGTGCACGCCGTGGGGCGACATCCCCGGGGAGCCACCGGGGAGCGAACCGGGGTAGCTGGCGATCCCATCGATGTCGCCCGGCGTGAGACCAGCATCGGCGATGGCGATAAGGGCCGCCTCCACCGACAGCGAAAGGCCCGACCGACCGAGCTTGCGCCCCACTGCCGACTGGCCGATACCGGAGATCACCGCGTCGCGCTCACCGATCTTCACTGGACCTCACTCGCGGCGCGGGGACGAAACAGGGGCAGCCACACGTCTTCGATGTGGTCGAACACCACCTCCACCGGCATGCCGATGAAGGGAGCGTCAAGCTCGCATTCCACCAGCCGGGTGGTGAGTCGCACGTCGGGCTGCTCCTCCAGCTCCACGATGCCGATCAGATACGGCACCGGAAGCTCTGGCATCCAAATCTGGTAGTTGACGGTGAACGCCGCCACCGTGGCCCGACCGGACGTGGGCCTCGGGGCAACGTTCAGCGACAAGCAGTCGGGGCAGATCGGCGCAGGCGGATGAAACCACCGGCCGCAGTCGTCGCAGTGCGTGATGTTGAGTTGACCATGTTCGCCGCCCTGCCAGAAGGCGCGCGTGTCATCCTCGATCGCGGGGAGGGGTGGGCGGAAGGTCACGAGTCGAGGAACGCCACTGCCTTGGTCTCGAGGTACTGCTCGAAGCCCTCGATCCCGTTCTGGCGGCCGATGCCACTGGCCTTGTAGCCGCCGTAGGGCGAGTCGGCGCCATACCAGATGCCACCGTTGATGCCGATGGAGCCGGTGCGGATTCGCCGGGCGATGGCGGTAGCCCGGTCGGGCGAACCGAATACCCCGCCCGACAGGCCGTAGCCACTGTCGTTGGCGATGCGCACCGCGTCGTCGTCATCGTCGTAGGCGATGACCGCGATCACCGGGCCGAAGATCTCCTCCTGGGCGATCACCATCGAGTTCTCGACGTTGGCGAACACCGTTGGCTCCACGAAGTAGCCCTTGGGCAGATGGGCCGGACGGCCGCCGCCGAGCACCACCTTCGCGCCCTCCTGCTCGCCCTTGGCGATGTAGCCGAGGACCCGATTCATCTGCTTCTCGCTCACCACCGGCCCCATGATGTTGGCCGGATCCTGCGGATCGCCGTAGGTCACCTGCGACATCCCGGCGACCAACAGCTCGACCGCCTCGTCGTAGCGAGCCCGGGGCACCAGCATGCGGGTCTGCATGGAACAACCCTGACCGGCATGCATGCACACGAAGGAGCCCTGCGGCACCACGGTGGCGAAGTCGGCGTCGTCGAGCACGATCATGGCCGATTTTCCACCGAGCTCGAGGAAGACCCGCTTCAAGGTGGCTGCGCCCTTTTCCATGATGCGCTTGCCGGTCACCGTGGAACCGGTGAACGAGATCATGTCGACCAATGGCGACAGCGTGAGCTCCTCGCCTACCAGGTGGTCCGACGAGGTGACCACGTTGAACACGCCCGCGGGGATGTCGGTCTTTTCCAGGACCAAGCGACCCAGCCGGGTGGCGTTCCACGGAGTATCGGGAGCCGGCTTCAAAACGGTGGTGTTCCCGGTGGCCAGCACTTGTGCCACCTTGTTGATCGTGACTTCGAACGGGTAGTTCCAAGGAACGATGGAGCCGACGACACCCACCGGTTCCTTCCAGACGGCGCGGCGGCTACGGAACCCGAATGCTTCGCCGTCGGGCAGCGAGCGTTCCCATGGGAACTCGTCGATCATCTTCACCGGATAGCGGATGGCGTCGGCCAGGGGAGCGTCGAGCTGGGCGGTGTAGGTCACCATCCGGGGGGTGCCGACCTCGGCGATGAGCTCCTCCCGCAATTCCTCCCGCTCGCCTTCCAATGCCTCTTGCAGCTGGAGGAGGCAGCGCTGGCGAAACGAGTGGTTGGTGGACCAATCGGTCTCGTCGAAAGCCCGGCGGGCGGCCGCGATGGCCTGGCGCATCTCATCGGGGGAAGCGTCGGCCACCTGGCCGAGTACCTCTTCGGTGGCCGGGTTGATGTTGTCGAACGTTTTGCCCGACGCCGCCTCGACGAGCTTGCCGTCGATCATCATGCGGACTTCGCCAGTGAACCCCTGTGTGTCAGCCATGACTTCCCCTTTTCCGACTCGAAACCCCGGCGCGATCCATTACCGAGACTTCGGCAAAGTACACCAAATCGACGAAGAAACCGACCCGGGCATCAGCTTTTGACTGTGTCCTCGCCCGCCGCCATCTGCCTCGGCTTCTGGCCGGCTTCGTACATCTTGCGGCGCGCCTGCTGGGCGTCGGAGGTCTTCTCCATGATGGACATGATGTCGGCCGAGGTCTGGAGGTGCTGGCGCATCCCCATCTGCTCCCAGGCGCGGATCAGCAGTGATTTGGTGCCCATCAGGGTGGACAGCGGAGCCCGGGCGATGAGCGTGGCCATGGCATCGACGGCCGCATCCAGCTCTTGGCGCGGAACCACCTTGTTGATCAGACCCATGTCGAGCGCCTCGGCGGCGGTCAACGTCTGCGCGGTGTAGAGGTACTCCGCCGCCCGCTTGCGATTCATGAAGGTCCACGGCTCGATCATGGTCTCGCCGCCGGGAAAGCCCAGGCCCTGCACCAGCGGCATCTGGAAGTAGGCGTCCTCCGAGGCGATGGTGATGTCGGGCAGAAGGGCCCAGTAGGTACCGCCTCCCAGGGCGTAGCCGTGCACTTGGGCGATCATCGGCTTCGGAAACTCGAAGAACCGAAGGGTCGGCCACAGGAACAACTCCCGGCCGCCGACCCAATTGCTGTCGATGGCGGCCTGTGATCGCCCGAACTCGGGATAGGTCTCGGGGCCGGCCAGCATGTGACCGGCGCAGAACCCCTTGCCGTTCGCCTTCAGGATCACCACTTTCACGTCGTAATCGGCGGCCGCGGCGTTGAGGCAGGC
>Ga0268264_10004333_pt1 | contig 12116 bp, 9 predicted proteins | sample KBSSwiS32_FD_190357 | JGI IMG/M metagenome (GOLD analysis project Ga0268264, IMG submission 190357) | Switchgrass rhizosphere microbial communities from Kellogg Biological Station, Michigan, USA - KBS Switchgrass S3-2 (SPAdes) (version 2) | ecosystem: Host-associated > Plants > Roots >... | reverse complement strand
GGCCAACCAGAAGGGCGTGCGCTCGCGCGGCTTCCAGGGACTTCGGACCAATCCGGTGCAGGAGATGGCGGTGCGGAACTTCCACCGTGCGCTCGACAAATATCTCAATGCTCCGGACTGACGGCGCACGACGGGCTCTTCGCCCACGCCTCCCACGAGCCATCCCGAAGAACCGCATCCTCGAGGGCGTCTTTGCTCCGCCCGCATGCCTAAGGAGTTCCAGATGAGTCAGAACCTCGCCGACATCGCGCCGCCGCCAACGCCAGCGCACGTGCCGCCCGAACTGGTGCGGCGGTTCGACTTCCTGTCCGGCCTCGGCGACCGACCGCACGATGTGGTCGGCGAGCTCGCCAAGGGGCCGCGCGTCTTCTACACGCCCGTGAACTCAAACACCGCCGCGACGGGCGTCGGCGCCTGGGTGCTGGCGCGCGCCGAGGACATCCGCGCCGCCTTCGCCGATCCGGAGACCTTCTCCAGCCTGGGCTTCACCTCGATGGCCGCGCTGATCGGCGAGACCTGGCAGCTCGCGCCGTTGGAGAGCGATCCTCCGGCACACGGACGTTATCGCACGGCCCTCCTGCCCTTCTTCCTGCAAAAGCCGGTCGGAGAGCTGACGCCGGCCATCTGCAGGCGCGCGGCGGACCTGATCGCCGGCTTCGCCGCACGCGGCAGCTGCGAGTTCGTCGAGGAATTCTCGACCACCTTTCCGACCGGCGTGTTCCTCGATCTGATGGGACTGCCGACCGAAGAGCTGCCCATGTTTATGCAGTGGGAGCAGATGGTGATCCACGGCCGCGACCTGCAAGAGCGCGCGGCGGGCGTGCGCGCAGTGCGCGACTACATGGCCGGCGTCATCGCCGCCCGCCGGCGCACCCCCGGCGAGGACATCGTCTCCCACCTGATCGCCGCGAACGTCGAGGACCGGCCTTTCGATGAGCAGGAATTACTCGGCATGTGCATCCTGCTCTACGCCGCGGGTCTCGACACCGTGCCGAGCAGCTTGACGGCGCACTTCCGGCACATGGCGGAGAATCAGGAGCAGCAGGCCGCGCTCCGCGCCGACCCGGCGGCGATCCCGCGCGCCGTGGAGGAGCTGCTCAGGCTCTATTCGCCGGTCGGCCCGTTCCGCAAGGTGACGCGTGACGTGGAGTTCGCGGGCGTGTCGTTGAAGGCCGGTGATCGCGTCGTGCTGTCCACCACAATCGCCTCGCGCGATCCGGCGGAATTCGAGGACGCCTCCGCCGCCGATTTTGCGCGGACCTCGGCGACCCGGCACTTCGCTTTCGGCTTCGGCATCCATCATTGCATCGGGGCGCATCTGGCGCGGCGCGAGATGGCGATCGCCTGGGAACAATGGTTCAGATTGATCCCGCAGCCGTTCCGCGTCGCGCCGGGGGCGCAGATCACCGGCCACGGCGGAAGCGTGTTGGGCATCGACAACCTGCCGCTGCATTGGTCCGCATAGGCAGCATGCGCACGACAGCGCCGCGCTGCGCCGGGTCAAGAGCGGCGAGCTTTTGATGGAAGGCTACAACGAGATGTTCTGAGGTCTCGCAGACGTGGACGGGGCGGGCGAGCCGATGGCGCTCGGTCACGTCGGGTGCGCACGATCAGGCGCACAAGACGAGCCCGGTCCAGCATCAGCATGCCCTGGCTATCGGCGCTCTTGGTCGGCACGAAGTGCATCGTGGACCGGGAAACCGTCTCGCAAATAGCCTCGGCTTCGGCGGCGTCGTTTTCAGCCGGCGCAGATAGGCCTTCACATAGACCGGCGACATCAGCCGGACCTTATGCCCTCGCGCGGTAATCCGGCGGGCCCATTGATGTGCGGTCGCGCAAGCTTCCATGCCGACTAGTCGGCACGTTTTGCAGGTCGAGGCCGATCGTCGTAATCGTATGGCCGATCGTCCGCGCCCTCGGCTAAATAGCCAAGCCCGCGCGCGCGCCCTCGATGGTCGCATGCATGACGCGACGCGGCGCCAGGGCGTCGCCGATCAGATGCAGGTTGGCGACACGCCCCTGAAGGCTTCGATAAAGCGCGTCCTGGGGATCGAGCCCGCAGGCGAGCACGACGGTGACGTCGTCCGATCGGCGGCGGGTCTTGGCGAACAGGTCCAGCACCACGGCCCCGTCGCCGGAAACCTCGTCCAGCCGTACGCCCAGGCTTAGCGTCACGCCCTTGGACCGCAATCGAGTGAACAGCGGCAGGCGCGTGCCGTCCTCCGCGCCGTAGGCGAAGTCCATGGGCTCGGAGATCATCTCGACCTCGTGGCCCCGGTCATGCAGGTGCTCGGCGATGGTCGGCGCGCCGAGATGGTTGTCGATCCCGCCCACGACCAGTACGCGCCGCCCGAGGCGTGCGCGCCCGTGGAGCACTTCGAGCGCGGTGCAGACGTTGGCGGCGCCGGCGAGGCCGGGCGTCTCCGGCAGCACCGGGGTTCCGCCGGTGGCGATGATCACCGCGTCCGCGCCGAACTCGGCGACATCGTCGGCCTCGACGCGATGGCCGAGCACAAATTCGACGTCGAGCTTGGCGAGTTCCGTCTCGAAGTAGACCGCGTGGTCAAGGAGATTGCGCCGGTTCGGATCGCGCGAAAGCAGGCGCACCGTCCCTCCGATCTCCGGCTTATCGTCGCAGAGGTAGACCTTGTGCCCGCGCAGGCCGGCCACGCGGGCGGCTTCGAGCCCCGCGGGTCCCGCCCCGACGATGACCACCGCCTTGCGAGTGGCGGCCGGCGTGACGGCCATCTCCTCCTCGCGCCCCGCCGCGGCGTTGACCGCGCAGGTCATCGGCACGCGGTGGCGTCCGATGTGGTGGCACTCCGACATCCCGAGACACATCCGCACCTCGTCAGCGCGTCCTTCCCGGGCCTTGTTCGGCAGGTCGGGGTCGGCGATCAGCGCCCGCACCATGCCCACCATGTCGCAAACCCCCTCCGCCAGCAGCGACTCTGCGATGGAGGCGTCGGCGATTCGTCCGGTCACGAGGACGGGCGCGCTGCAGGCGCGGCGGACCGCGGCGGCGGTCTCGGCGTTAAAGGCGGGCTCGCGATACCACGGGCTCACATAGGCGCCGTCGAAGCCGTCGGCGAAGCCCGAATAGGTGCCGCCGCTGACGCTGACATAGGCGAGGTGCGGCCCGAGCAGGCGCGCGATCTCGGCGGTCTCCTCCGTGGTGATCCCGCGGCCATGGCCGTCGCCTTCGTAGCCCAGGCGCAGGCCGATGGGGTAGTCCTTCCCCACCAGTTTGCGGGAGGCGCTCAGGATCTCCAGGACGAAGCGCACGCGGTTCTCGCGCGAGCCGCCCCACCGGTCTGCGCGCCGGTTGAAATGCGGCGACATGAACTGCATCAGCAAATAGCCGTGCGCGCCGTGCAGTTCGACGGCGTCGCACCCGGCTTCGCAGATCCGCCGCACGGCGTGGGACATGGCGAAGATGATCGCCTCGATCTCCTCCTCCGACATAGCGTGCGGGACCAGCGCGTCGTACGGGTCCGCCACGTTGGACGGGCCGAAGACCGGGGCGATGGTCGGCCAGTGCTGGCCGGCCCCCATGTGCCCCACCTGGGAAAAGCACCTGGCGCCCTCGGCGTGGATCACGTCCACGCGCTTGGCGAGCCTGGGGATGGTCAGGTCGTCGTAAAGCTGGATCCCTTCGGGGGTCAGCGGCGAGGGTGGTTTGCGATCCCACTGTCCCGGCGCGCCCGGCACGCCGGGCCCGAGCTCGAAGCCGAGCGCACCGGGGCCGCCGCTGATGCCGAAGAAGGCGGCCCCGCCTTGCGCCCGGCGGCGCAGATAGGCCAGCTCCCGCTCCTCGCTAAGCGCGGTGTGGTGGGTCGTGTTGACGATACGGTTGCGCAGGGTAAAGCCGCCGATCGTGAGCGGTTCGAAGAGGCGGCGAAAGCCGCTGGCGGTTGGCGACATGATGTTTGTTCCTCCTCCGCAGGCCGAGCGACATCCGCCCGGCCCTAGACCATCGCGGGCCGCCGAGGCGAGGCGGTTGGGGTGTTTTTAGGCCACTGCCGCCGGTGCCGCCAAGCTCGACCGGAGCTCGGGGCCATATGAGACGCGCCGATCTCGTACGACAGTCTAAACGGACGTCCCCGTTCTATCCGCCGCTACCGGCGGGCGCGCAGGAAGAACAGCAACGGCGTGCAGACGAAGCCGACGACTAGCATCGCCCAGAATGCGTCGACATAGGCCACCATCGTCGCCTGCCGCGTGATCTCTGCGTTCAGCACGTCGAGTTGCCGGACCACGTCTAGACCTAAGGCAGGCTGCGAGAGGGCGAGCTCCGCAGCGTTCGGCCTCGTGACGTGCTCGGCGAGGGAGGCGTGCATAGTCTGCCCGTTGAACGCCGTCATCCCCTGCAGTGCGGCGATGCCGATCGTGCCACCGACATTGCGTAGCAGGTTCGAGGCGGTGGCGGCGTCGGCGCGCAGGGCGGGGTCGATGGTCGCGAAGCTCAGCGTCGCGATCGGCACGAAAACGAAGGCCTGGCCAAGCCCCTGCAGCAGCGATGACGCCATGATCTGCTCGGGCGACATGGAAAGATCGAAGCTGGTCATCTGCCAGTAGCCCAGAAGGCACAGGATCTGCCCTACGCCGACCAGCAGCCGCCGATCGACCGTCGCGTCCAGCCGGCCGACGAGCACGACGGCGAACAGCATCAGAAGCCCGCGCGGCATGCTGATCATGCCCGACAACAGCGGGCTGTAGCCCATTACCCCCTGCATCATCAGCGGCAGCACGGTGACGCCTGCATAGAAGGTGGTGTTGAAGAAGAAGACGAAGGTGACGGCGCTCACCAGATTGCGGTCGCGCGCCAAGGCGGGGGGGAACAGCGGCTGTTTCGCAGTGAGCGAATGCGTCACGAACACCCAGAGCGCGGCCGCCGCCAGCGTCGCCTCCACCCAGATCTCGCGCGAGCCGAACCAATCCAGCGTCGGGCCGCGGTCGAGCATCAGCTGCAGGGCGGCGACCCCCAATCCCAGCGATCCGAAGCCCAGAAAATCGAAGCGCCTGGGCGCGGGCGCCTCGCGCGGCATGAAGGCAAGGAGCAGCAGCAGTGCGCAGATGCCGACCGGGAGGTTGATGTAGAAGCACCAGCGCCAGGAGTAGTTTTCGGTGAGCCAGCCGCCCACCACGGGACCCAGAACCGGCGCCACAACATTGCCCATCATGAACAGCGCCATCGCCCGGCCGTGCCGGCTGGGCGGGGTGATGTTGAGCAGCACAGCCTGGCACAGCGGCGCTAGCGGTGCGCTGGCCGCGCCCTGCAGCATGCGGAACCCAACTGCCTGCGGCAGGTCGGCGGCGATGCCGCACAACATGGAAGAGAACGTGAATCCGGCGACGGCCCAGAGGATCGTCGCCTTGGTTCCCAGCCGTGCCGCCAGCCAGCCGCTCAACGGCAGCATGACAGCCGTGGTCACCATGTAGGAGGTGATCACCCAGGTGGCCTGCTCGGCGGAGGCCGACAAGCTACCCTGCATGTGCGGCAGCGCGACGTTCACCACCGTGGTGTCGAGGAAGCTCATGAAGGTGGCCATCATGAGCCCGAGCGTGGTCGGGCCGCGAAAACCCACCGCCGGCGCCTTTGCGCGCGCTTCGCTCACACGTGCGTCCACGCGAAACTAGCGCCCGCGCCGCGGGATCGCGATGCAGCCAACGATCTCCTCCCCGGGTGTTCTGTCCCAGCCGAAGCGCAAGTTCATCACCCCGGACAAGAACTTGCCCGCCGGGTTAAGTCAACGCGCCGGAGAGGGTGCGGCCAGTCGCGCGCAGCCCGCCAGGCGCGCGCATCGCCGCGTCTCAAGCGTTCCCGAGAACGGCGTGCCGTCCGGCAATGCGGCCGAAACAAAGGGCATCGGAGATGGAAGAGCCTGCCGCCGGATAAAGCGCGCCCATCGCACCGCCCAGCTCTCCCGCGCCGTAGAGGCCCGGGATGGGGTCACCGAACGGGTCGACGATCTGGGCGTTCTCGTTGCGCCGGGGCCCGCCCAGCGTGTTGGTCCCGCCCGGGTACAGCTTGACGCAATAGAACGGCGGCTGGAGCGGCACGAGCGAGGCTGACGGACGCCCGTAGGGGTCGGATTTCGTTTCGCAGGACCGGTTGTACGCCCGAAGCTCCGCCTCCACCTGCTGCGGATCGTCGACGCCCGCCGCGCGCGCCGCCTCGGCAATGGTGTCGCCGCGGGAGATCCAGCCATGGGCGATCTCCTGGCTGTTGTCGGCGCTCCAGTCGTAGACGCCGACCCGCATCAGGCCGAGGTTGGGCACGGTCAGCGGGAAGGTCGTGCGCCGCCGCTCGTCGAAGAAGGCGTAGGACGGAATGCGCGGATATTCCCGACGGATCGGGTCATAGGCGAGCATCTCGTAGTTGAAGGAGTGTCCGCCCTTGATCTGGGGCGTCTCGTTGGTGAAGCGCCGCCCGTGGCCGTCGGTGATTATGTAGCCGAATGGCGGGATCTCGTACTGCATGCCCATCGGGTCGAGCATGATTATGAAGTTCATCTCCCGCCCGTCGGGGTGGACGAAGTGGCCCATGCCGCGGCCCATCATCCCGTTCATGTGCCAGAGCTGCGCCCCCACTTTCTGCGCCATCAGCACGCCGTCGCCGGTGTTCAGCGGGTTGCCGTAGAAGTGCGTGGGATGCGCGCGCAGGAAGTTCTTCTTGATCTCGTCGTTGAACTCGTAGCCGCCGCAGGTCAGCGCCACCCCGCGGCGCGCGCCGAACCGCTTGGGTCCGTCAGGCGTGTCGCACGCCACGCCGCAGACCCGGCCGTCGGCGTCGGTGATCAATCGCTGCGCGGCTGCGCCATACCGGACCTCGATGTCGCGTTGCGCCGCGGCGTAGCGCAGCGCGTCGTACAGCTCGTAGCCGGTGTGGCGCCCGCGCCCGCCGAAGCCCGCGACGGCTTCGGATCCATCGATCGACGGATCCTCAGGCCCCCATTTCTGGATGACGTCATATCCGGGCTTCAGGTTGTTGACCCAGGCGACGATGTCCTGCGCCGCGACGGCCCAGGCCCGCGTCACCTCGATCGGGGTGAGGCCGCCCGCGCAAATGTCCATCGCCTTGACGGCCCGCTCCAGGTCGCCGGTGACCGCCATGATGGCGCCCCCTGACATGCGGGTGGACGGCGTATGTGCCTCGGCCGCAGCCGCCTTCTCCAGGACCAGCACGTTGCCGCCGGCGTCATGGGCGGTGATCGCCGCGGCGGCGCCCGCGCCGCCAAACCCGACAACGACGAGATCGGCTTCCTGATCCCAGCTCATACGGCGCTTCCTCCATCGACGCGGCTGCATCGGCCCGATCTTCGCCGGGGCTCCAGCTCGCTTCCCCCATTACAGGCCATGCATTGCGATCGGGCAAGGCAGAGGCACCGCGCCGAGGACCGTCGCCTTGCAGACACCCCTCAAAAGCGCCGCCATTCGCAAAGGCTGCGTCGACGCGGCTGCCGCGCTGCTGCGCCTCGCCCACAAACCCCGAAGACGCCTCCAGCGGGACCGTCCAACCGGACGAATGACGGCGATTGCACCAGATGACGGTCTCATGATCAGGAGCTCGAGATAGGCTGGCATTGTCAGCCCAAATTGATGGAGTCTGGCTTCGCCGCCTTGGCGCCTCGACCTTCGGGCAGCAAGTCTCGCTTTCCGTAGGAAACATCGGAGGAGACGCGTCGGCCGAGCAATTTACACATGACGTGACCGGCCTAGCAGGACGTCAAAAATGGGGCCTTGGTGCATTTGGATCGGTGCTGTCAGTCCAAAGGCAACTTGTCTCCAGTTCGGCGCAGGCGACCCCAGCCCAAGCTGCCTCTAGCTGACGACCTGCCGCCACTCAGCCAGGGCGGCTGAGCGTCGTTCCGTGTAGATGTCCCGGCTGACGAGGTGGCGCTCCTGGTTGAAGTGATTGTGGAAGCTGGCGTGGACCGAGGCGAACTGCTGCAGCGTCTTCATTCGCCTAAACCGCAGCATCGCCCGTTCTCGTCGTCGAAACGGTTGGTGGGAGTTCTCGACCCGATTGTTGGCCCAACGGCCGACCTCCTGTCGATCGGCGATGTTCAGCGCCTTCATGGCCGCGCCATATGAGCGCAGACGACCTTGGCGCAGCCGTGCCGCTTCATCAGCTTCTTCATGAGCTTGAGCGCGGCGGCCTTGTCACGCTCCTTGGTGACGAAGCTTTCCAGCACTTCGCCCTCGTGGTCGACGGCCCGCCAGAGGTAGCGCATCTCGCCTTGGACACGGACATAGACCTCGTCCAGGCGCCCGCGCCAGTGCGTATGCTGGCGCATCATCCCCACTCGCTTGGTCCGGATCTTGGCGGCGAACATCGGGCCGAACCGGTTGACCCACCTCCTGACCGTCTCGTGGCAGATGTCGATGCCACGCTCGAACGCCAGGTGGCCCCTTTTCGGGTGGTGGTGCGTTTGATCGGCATGACCAAGTCCACGGCGCTACTGGTAGCGGTCTGCTTGGCGGCGCCGCCTTTCGCCCATGCCGCAATCGCAGCCGGAGCGAAGGTCGATGCAGCCTTCGGGAACACCGTACTGACCGTCGATCCCGACGGACGATCTCGGAAGATCTGGTTGCAGCCGGATGGAACTTGGACTGGCCTTAGCCGCAGGGGTTTGGAGTTAGCCGGTAGGTGGACGGCCCAGGGCGACAGGATTTGCTTGAAACAGTCGAAGCCCCGCCTGCCCGGCCGCATGTGCGAGAAATTCCCAACCGACTTCGGGGCAAGCGTCGAAGCGAAGGATCCGACCGGGAGACCGATTCAGCTGAAGCTGGTCAGAGGTCATGTCACCGACTAGTGGTCGCTTGGCGCGAACGAGGTCATGCGAGTGACGACAATCTATGACGGCTGGTTTCGGTACGCGACCGACGTTTGGCGGCTCGGGCTGGAGTCGCAGAGCGTCGTTGCACTGCGGCTCGCAAAACTTGCTAGGGCCGACGCCGCAGCTCTCCGGGAGACGCAGCTAATGATCAGCGAGAAGCTGCTCGCCGCTATCGAAGTCCAAGGGCAGACCGCTTCCGCGGTTCTTTCGGGTCGAGGCCAAGACGCGCCAGCGACAGCGCTTGCGCATTATCGCCGCAAGGTGCGAGCCAACCGTCGCCGGCTAAGTCGCAGAGCAAAGCGAACGACACGCTGACGCAAATACATGTTCCGCGAAACCTCTCGCGCTAATGTCCGTCCAGCGCTAATCGGCAGCGATGGGCGGGAGTCGCCTGATGGGACAATAGGGCAACGCTAGGCGCGAAGTTGCTCCTCGCGACACTGGTCGGGCCGCTTGTCAGGGCGCCAGCGCAACAGACGCGTGCCGTGGCGAAACCGTCCACCGCTCACGTGGTCAAAGGCGACCTCGACGACTAGTTCCGGCTTGAGTGGTGTCCATTGCGACCTGCTCTCATCGCTCCAGCGGCTGGGTCCGCCGGGCGCATCGCCTGTGAACCCTGGCGGGCCGGAGACCGCCTCAAGCCGCGCCGTCAGTTCCGCGCGCTCGCCATTGGCGATGGTCGACGTGAACCCAACGTGGTTCAGGCGGCCGGCGGAGTCGTACACACCCAGCAAGAGCGACCCGATCAACGAACTGTCCTTGAGGTAGCGGAAACCGCCAACGACGCAGTCGGCGGTGCGAATCCGTTTCACCTTCACCATGGTGCGTTCGCCGGGTGTGTAGGGCGCATCTCGCCGCTTCGCCACCACACCATCACGGCCGGCGACACCGGTCTTCAGCCAGCTTTCCGCCTCGGCCAAGCTGTCAACGCCGGGCGACATTTCGATTGCCCCGCCTGACCGGGCGACGAGAGCGGTGAGCGCAGCGTGTCGCTCGGTCCAAGGCCGCTCCAGAAGGTCGCTGGATTCGTCAGCCAGGCAGTCGAATGCATATAGCCGCGCCGGCGTCTCAAGGCTGAGTTTTTCGATACGGCTTTGCGCCGGATGCAACCGCATCTGCAACGCTTCAAATGATAGGCCGGCGCTGGTTTCGATGGTTAGCTCGCCGTCCACGATGAACCGATCGGGCGCCGCGGCGGCCAGCGCCGCGACCACTTCTGGGAAGAAGCGCGCGAGGCTCTTCCCGCTCTTAGCCTGTAGCCACACCTTGCCGTCGGCCTTGAACGCAAGACAGCGGAAGCCGTCCCACTTCGGTTCGAAACGCCAGCCGTAGTCCGTCGGCAGGCGGTCGGCCGAGCGCGCCTCCATCGGTACCAGGTGATCAAAAGGCAGCCGCTTGCTCATCACCATCGCAATGACACTTGCCGCTCTGCCCCGGCCAGCGTTGCCCTCCCCGTGAGACGGTCGGCTGTGCGCGTGGAGGGCCCGGGGAAACCTGCAGGCTTGCGTCGGCTAGGAGCGCGCGTCGACGGAAGACCATGTGGTAGACCAGCAGCACGATGACCGAACCACTGAAGGCGACGAAAATACTGTAGAGGTTGATGCCGGTGGCGCCGGAGTGGCCGAACTGGTTGAAGAGGAACCCGCCGACAATTGCGCCCACGATACCGAGAACGATATCGAGTACTAACCCTTCGCCGGTCTTGTTCACGACTTTGCTGGCGAGAAAGCCAGCGATGAGGCCGACGACCAGCCATGCGAGAATGGACATTTGCGCGCTCCAGCCGCCATTGCAGCGGCGCCTAGAGAAGACCCGACGGCGCAGTCTGTTCCGATCTCTTGAGGTCGCTACCCTTGGATTTCGTCAGTGACCACGTGACGGAGCGCCCGACGGGAACGGCGCGGCTTCGCCAAGGTGGATCTATCCGGGGCGTTGTCAGCGCAAACGGTTCGGGTCAGGCTTCGCCCCGCTGCCGACCGGGTTTTCGGGCAGCAGGCCGCAATCTTCAAGAAAACCAGGGAGAGACGCGGCCGCCGGGCATCCCGTTTATGTGGCGGAACGACATAACAAGACGAAAGCGACCGCACAGTGCGTTTGCCTTGACAGTGCCCAGCGTCTTCATTCGCCTGAACCGCAGCATCGCCCGCTCCCGTCGTCGGAACGGCTGGTGGGAGTTCTCGACCCTGTTGTTGGCCCAACGGCCGACCTCCTGTCGATCGGCGATGTTGAGCGCCTTCACGGCCGCGCCGGTGACGACCTTGGCGCAGCCGTGCCGCTTCATCAGCTTTCTTCATGAACTTGACTGCAGCGGCCTTGTCCCGCTGTTTGGTCACGAAGCTTTCCAGCACTTCGCCCTCGTGGTCGACGGCCCGCCAGAGGTAGCGCATCTCGCCTTGGACGCGGACATAGACCTCGTCCAGGCGCCAGCGCCACTGGGTGTGCTGGCGCATCCCCCTCACCCCTGACCGTCTCATAGCAGATGTCGATGCCGCGCTCGAAGGCGAGATCCTCGACATTGCGGAGCGACAGCGGGAAGCGGACCTACAGCATCACCACGAGCTGGATCACCTCGGGCGAGCTGTCGAACCAGCGGAACGGGTCATGCGCCTTGGATTTTCGGGCCATGCAATCCGGCTAAGCGTTCCGCCTTGCCAAGCGGTGCATTTGCGCTGACAGCGCCCTGATGCTGTTTGCCGGCCCGGATGCGGCGCTTTGACATGGTCATGTGGAGCGAAAGCGGCTGCGGCAGGGCCGCGCCGCGCAGCCGCTGGCAGGCCAGTTTCCCGAGGCCTAAAAACGCTTGCCGGCATGATCGAATTTGAGCCGCATCAAATCATCCTGCGAAAATGGATGGCGGATATCGCCCTTGGAAACCAGCGTCGCCTGTTCCGACACCGGCGTCGCATCCTAGGGAGCAGGTCGATGGATCGACGCGATGGTGTGTTGGGCGGGCACAAAGCGGCTGAGACGCCGTACTGGATTACGCCGAAAGAGGACAACTACAGCCGCGAGTTCGCCAAGCTCGAGGACGAGCGGATGTGGGGCAAGGTCTGGCTGATCTTCTGCCGCGAGCAGGAGCTGAAGAATCCGGGTGACTTCGTCTCCGTGGATTTCGTCCGAGACTCCATCATGGTCGTGAAGCAGCAGGACGGAAGCCTTAGGGCCTTCTACAACATCTGCCAGCATCGCGGCCGCAAGCTGAAGGCCGGCGGCGACGGTCGGGGATACATGTCCGGGAACACCGGCAGTTCGATCCGCTGCTCCTATCACGCG
>Ga0268264_10004332_pt1 | contig 12117 bp, 14 predicted proteins | sample KBSSwiS32_FD_190357 | JGI IMG/M metagenome (GOLD analysis project Ga0268264, IMG submission 190357) | Switchgrass rhizosphere microbial communities from Kellogg Biological Station, Michigan, USA - KBS Switchgrass S3-2 (SPAdes) (version 2) | ecosystem: Host-associated > Plants > Roots >... | reverse complement strand
CAGCCAAAGTGGAGATCCCAGGGAGACTTTTTTGCAACGCGAGCGCTTCGACGACGGGGATTTTCGACTCTGCGAGGGTCCTGACAAAACGGTGTTCTTCATCGATCGCCTCGGGACTCCAACGTCCTGGCCGGTAGAATTTGGCGATGATGGGATCGGACTCTTCGAGCGCGATTTGATAGACGCGATTTTCATAGCTATTCAAAGGAAACAAGACGCCGGTGGGACGCATCCCTTGGGCGAAGACCGCATCCAAGAGGACTTTGGGCAGGAGTTGATCGAAGCTTACGCTCATGGCCCCAACCATAAAAGGGGACTAGGCAAAAGGCACGGGAATTCCTCCCAAATATCCTCGCTCTCTTTGCTGGCCAGTTTGCCGAAGAATGCTTTATCATGAAGCTTCGGAAAAAACGCCATGACAGACCCAGTCCCCATTCAATCGCCGAGTCCCAGCAAAGTCTCGCTTTATTTCGACGGCGACGCGTATTTCGCCAGTCTCCGTGAGGCAATCGCTGTCGCCCGGGAGTCCATCGACCTCGAATTCTACACCTTCGCGAGCGACTCCCTGGGCTGGAGTTTCGCCCATCTCCTGCGCAGCAAAGCAGAAGAAGGCGTCCGCGTCCGACTGATTTACGACTCGATCGGATCCTCGTCCTCCTCGATCGACCTCTTCGATGAACTCGAGGGAGAAAACATCTCCTACAAGGCCTACAATCCCTTGCTGCCCCTATGGAGAAATTTCGGACGTCGCAATCACCGCAAAATCGCCGTGATCGACCGAAAAATAGGATTTTTAGGAGGATTCAATCTGGCCTCGGAATATTCCAATTTTCATTCCAGTGGAAAGGGCTGGCGCGACACAGGCGTGAGGATCGAAAAACTTGAGCTCGTCCTTAGCCTGCAAAAGCTATTCGAAGAATCCTGGCAAGAGCGCGAGATATCGCTTCGAAAATTTCTGAAAAAACGACGGAAACGCGCGAACTCGCAACGAGGAAATCTCTACCTCACCCCAAACTACGGATGGAAGAGCAAGAGCCTCATCCGGCACGAGTACCTCTCCGCGATCGTCCGCGCCAAGGAATCGGTTGAAATCACCAATCCCTATTTTATCCCGGACCCGGTCACCCTGCGCGCCTTGCGCAAGGCGGCCCAGCGCGGCGTGAAGGTCTCGATTTTGACGGCGGGTCCCTGCGATGTCCGCATCGCTCATTGGGCGGGACAGGCGACCTACTCGCGCCTCTTGCGTGCTGGCGTGCGCATCTTCGAATTCCAACCCTGTATCCTGCACGCCAAAACCGCATCGGTCGACGGGGAATGGTTCACGGTCGGAACCGCCAACATCGATCATTTGAGTTTCTTTAAAAATCTCGAAGTGAATTTGATCGGAAGGGATGCGGCCCTGGCGGGATTGGTCAGCGCTCAGTTTCAGGAAGATCTCGCCCAGTCGAAGGAGATCCTTCGCCAGTCCTGGAAAAAACGCGGCACCTTCGCACGACTACGCGAGAGGTTTTTCTTTTGGTTTCGGGAGTGGCTGTGATCGCTCGTGATTTTCCCGATTTTTTCTTCCAGTCCACAATCGCTTCAATACCCCAATCACCATCGGCAGGATCGAAATGAACACGACCACTAGAATCACCAAGTGCAATTTCTGGCCCAAGGGACTGCGCCCGATGAAATAACCTAAGGTGGTCATGGAGAGGACCCAAAGTACCCCGCCGATCATGTTGAAGACGAAAAAATTTCGATACGACATCTCCGCGACGCCCGCGATAAAGGGAACGAAGGTGCGCAGGATAGGGACGAAACGCGCGAACAAGATGGCGATGCCGCCGTGGCGTTCGTAGAACTCGTGGGCCTCGAGGGCGTATTTTTTCTTAAAAAAACGATTGTCCGGTCGACTGAAGATCTTCGGCCCAGTTTTTCTTCCCAGAAAAAATCCCACCTGATCGCCCAGGACCGCGGCTGCCATCAAAACCGCATTCAACACAAAAATATTGAGGATCGGTTCCGTCCCCGCCATCGAGCGGGAACACAAAACTCCCGCCGTCACCAAAAGAGAATCACCGGGCAGAAAAAAACCAAGCAAGAGTCCCGTTTCGGCAAAGACAATAAAAACCAACAAGGTCAGCCCGCCAGTGCGGATCAGACTTTCAATCCCTTCGGGGCTGTGGAGATTGTGGAGAAATTCAAAGAGAGCATGCATGGGAGGCGGCTAACACAGAAGGAGGAGCCTCCAAAACAGAATTAGCGTGAGCTTGTCAGCGATCTCGCGGACGATCTAACGTCCAGAGAGCGAGGAGATTGAGCAAATAATTACGAGGAGATAATTCTAGTTAACTATTTGTTATTATTAAATATTTAAAACATTTGGTTTTATACTTACAATTTAGACACATCTCCTTTTCCCGCCATTCCTTCATCAAAAATTCTAGATTGAAAAAAAACCTCCGCATCTCATGCATTTAAAGAAATTTCGGTGGCCAAATCACCCTGGCACTTTTCTTGTAATGATAAGACTCATGAGTCGGACTTCTTCGTAAGTCTGTCTCCGTGAAATAAAATTCCCGCATCATATCCCTGGGGGTGCCTACTATGGAGGTGGGCACCCCTTCCCCTTTTTTCAATTTGGCCAAAGCAAAGTGACCTTCAATCCGCCTTGCGGACGTCGGATGAATTTCAATTGGATCGAGCAGAGTTCCGCAATCGAATGGCACAAATGCAATCCAACGCCCGAAGACTCGAGGATAGCCTCCGGATTGTTCATCGCATCGACCAGGGGTTGCGGTAGAGGCTTGCCCTCGTCCTCAAGGGTCCATAAGAGTCCCTCATCCAAAAGACGAAGCGACATCACGCAGGAAGAGGTCGGCGGCGCGTGTTTCCCGACGTTGCGAATCAAATTGTCGATCAGGCGGAAGAGAAGTTTTTCGTCGACATAGACCGTGGGGAAGATGGGCAAAGGAGTGGGGAGGTTTAAGACCAAAGTACGACCCAAGGTTTTTTCCCAAAGATTTTGGTGGTGCTCCAACCAAGGCGCGAGATCGAGCGACACCGGCTGATAAAGCGCCTTGGCGCGGGAGGACTCTCCGACCGAGAGAACCGTGTCGACGATCTCCGACATGCGATGCACTTCTTCCAAGGAACTCTGCAGGACGGTGCCGTATTCTTTTTGGCTGGCGTCGGCCTTGAGCAACACGGTCTCGGCCTCCCCTTGCAAGATAGTGAGCGGAGTTCGCATCTCATGGGCGACGTAGCGACTCATCTTGCGGATCTGCATCACCGCGGTGCGGGTGCGCTGGGTGAGCAGATTGATACCCACGACGATGGCCTTCAAATAACCCGCTTTGGGATCCAGCGGGATCGGCTTCCATGCCTCGATGTGGTTGGGATCCAGATCCGTCAAATGCTCCGCGATTCGCACGACTGGCAGAGAAAGTCGTTTCGCCAAGACGCGCGACACCACCAGGGAAAAACCAAAGACGCCCGCCAACAAAAGGACGAATTGCCACCAGATCGTCGACAAGATCTCGGAGTATTTCGGCAAGCGTGTCGCGATCTGCATGAAAAATTGCTTCTTCTTGCCCTCCCCGTGGAAGGGCATGACCAAGGTCTCGTAATTGCCCTTCTCATCGGACATCGTCACGAAATGCGGCTTCTCAATATTTTCTGGGAGGGTGGCGGGGAGTTGGTCGTATTCGTAACCGGTGGAAAAGACCAAATGCCCCTTGGCGTCGAAGATCCGGACGACGCGATCGGCCTTGTCCATCTGCAGCGCGTCTTCGATGAAATCGTTCAGCTCCTCGAAGTCTTTCAACTCGGAAAAATTGGAAATCCCGAGGGAGACGAGACTCGCGGCGGTCGCTTGCAATTGTTCCCGTATCGAAACTCGATGGCTACGGATCAAGAGGCTGGAAACGAGCAGGATGGCGGTTAGGGTGCTCACCGCCGAAACCATCCACATCGCAAAGGTAATCCGAGATTGGAGGGAGGATTTCATCCTGGGGTTCCCATGATTAAGATTCTCCTAACCAATACCCCACGCCTCGCCGACTGTGGATGAGCGGCGCGCCCTCTTTGTCTAATTTAGAACGGAGGTTGGCAATCGTGACTTCCACCACGTTGCTCTCCGGAAAATGGTTGAGATCCCACACTTGATCCAAAATCCTGCTCTTGGAAAAAACTTGGCCGGGAGACTTGGCCAAGAGACAAAGCAGTCGAAACTCCTTGCCCGTCAACTCGACGACCTTTTCGCTGCGAAAGACTTTCTGCTTCTCCAAATCGATTTTGAGATCTTGATAAACCAGGAGGGTGTCCTTGCCGCCTTTCTCCCATTGCTCGCCTCGCCTACCTAGGGCACGGATGCGGGCGATGAGCTCGGAGACATGAAAGGGTTTGCCCAAATAATCGTCCGCGCCTTCGCTCAAGCCCTGGACCTTTTCATCGACCTCGGACAAGGCGCTCAAAATGAGAATTTTTATGGAGGGAGTTTGACGTTTGAGAGAGAGGACTTCGTTGATGGAATCCTGACCCTCGAGCAGTCGGTCCAAGACCAGGACGTCATAGGAATTTGCGGCCAGGCTCGCCTTGAGCTCCTCGATATTCGCCACGGAGTCCACCGTCATCCCAGCTTGCTGGAGCGCTTGTTCGATGAAATTTCGAACCTTGCGTTCGTCCTCGACCACCAATACGCGCATCAGGGCACCTAATGAAAAATTAAGGGACGCATCCTTATACGGATCTTGAGAATTTTAGGCCTTAGCGAACGAAATATCCAACACTAACAAGATTAATTTTTCTTAATCCCAAGCTCATTTCCCACTCATGGAAGACCCCTAGTCTTTTTTCATCGCACGCTCGAAGCATCGCGAGCTCAGGTGCCGAACCCGTAAAATCTTCGGGAATTTTTTTCGATCCCTATCGATCCCGCCCTCCACTGAAGTGGGGCGGGATTTTTTATTTTAAAATACCTTCCCAGAGCACATCTTCTACCCCTGCCCTGCGGTTGATCTCCCGTGAAAGGACGAAGAACCAATCGGAGAGGCGATTCAAATACACCAGCAAATCCGGCCGCAGGGCCATGTCGTGGGACAGGCTCACCACCCGGCGCTCGGCGCGCCGACAGGTCGTGCGCGCCAAATGGATCAGGGTCGCCGCCTTGGATCCACCCGGCAGGATAAATTTTTTGAGGGGGGCCAGAGATTTTTCCCAGGCATCGATCTGCGACTCGAGCGCTGCCACATGGGTCGCTTGGACGAATCCCTTCAACATCTCCGGACTCGGCTTGAGCGTCGCCAATTCCGCGCCCACTTGAAAGAGTTGTTCTTGCACCGATTGCAGAACGCCGTCCAATTCTTGATCCCCGCCTAGTTCGGCGCGCGCGCAACCGACGACGCTATTCAACTCGTCGATCGCTCCGTAGGCCTCGATGCGCTCGCTATCCTTAGGATAAGGGCCTCCGCCAAAGAGAAAGGTCTGACCGGCATCTCCCTTTTTGGTATAGATCTTCACTTGAACCTCACCCCTTTCTTCAACCCGCATTCGTAGAAAGGAAAAAGCGCATCAAAGCTCTTCGCCAAGTCCTGAACCAGACTAGAGCTGAGCGGATTTACTTCCATCCCCACATCGAAGAGCGCCGATTTGACCGTCTTGAGACGTTCGCCGCTCGACTTGCAAAAATTCGCGAGTTCCTCGATCGCCGTGGGACGATAGCTGGAATCGCGTCGGGTATAGTCCGCGAGGCCTTTCCATTCGGAGGCATGCTTGGCGAAATATTTTTGATTGGCTTGGAGATTGGCGCCCAAATCGGAACGGGTGGCGGATTCGTCTTTCATGACCACCCGCGCCTGCGCCCCTGCCTTTCCCACGCAGAAGGAAAAGAAAATATAGGCCTTGTAACCGCGAGACTGAGGGCCTAAGGCCACCCAGGTTTCATCGGGAGGATTGACCGTGCGCCTCATGTGCTTGGCGGTATGGGCGAAGAATTCCCGCTTGAATTGATTCATCAACAAGGGTCCCAGCTCTTCTCCCAAGGCCTCGAGCTTAGGACGGATCTTGCTGCGGATCGCGCCCATCCTGGCTGCGAAATCGGGGATCTCAAAGATCTCCATGTCTTGCTTGCTAAACTTGACGCCCATGTTTCAATTCCCTTCTCGATATTCGGCATAGGAGGTCGGCGTCTCCCAGAGTTTCACCGAGACCACCGGCATCCCACGGCCCTTGGCATGGTCGAAAATGACGCGAGCGATGTTTTCCGCGGTGGGATTGTCCTTCATCACGTAGACCGGCTCGCCCATGTCCTGCAAAACCTTCGTCAAGACATCGTCGTGGCGAAGGATCATTTTATGATCGAAATTCTCGTCCAAAAAACTTTTTAGGACGAGGGTGATCTCCGCAAAGTCCACGACCATCCCAGCCTTGTTCAAGTCCCTGGAAGCCAGGCCGATTTCGACGCAGGCGTCGTGCCCGTGAGGATGAGCGCATTTCCCATCGTAGTCGAGCAGACGATGCCCGTAACTAAATCCTATTTTTTTTACGACTTGGTAAATCATCCGGAAATGGAAACTCCTCCGTCCACATTCAATAAGGTACCGGCCATATTCTCACCGCGGATCAGGAATTCGACGGCCTGGACAATGTCGTCAGTATTGCCGATCTTTTTCAACAAGGTTTTTTCGAGGACCTTTTTCTTCAAAGCCGGATTGTAATTTGCGGGCCAGAGAATCGGCCCGGGCAAAATCGCATTGACCTGCACTTGCGGGGCCAAGGCACGCGCGTAGCCTTGGCTCAAGGACAATAAAGCCGCCTTGCTAGCGCTATAGGGGAGATAGGCCGCGGCGGCCTTCATGGTATTGGAATCGGCGATATTGACGATCTTTCCCTTCCCTCTTTTTTTCATGCGAGTTCCAAGTCGGTCCATCAAAAACATCGGCGCCATGGCATTGACGGAAAGCAGTCGGTCCCAGTCGAGTGCTTGCGCCGAACCCAAGACAGTCGGGAAAAAAACCGAGGCATTGTTGATCAAGACGTCGATGGGGCCGAAATCATCCCAAACTTGATCCGCCAAACGGAGGACCTCCTCCGCCTTCCCTAAATCCGCCTGAATCAAGATCGGCGTTTTTTTGGAGGACTTGCCGAGGTCTTTTTTCAAGGATTTAGCCTCTTTTTCCGAGTGATGGTAATGCAAGATAAGCTCAGCCCCTTGCGCGGCCAAATGGACCGCCAAGGCCCGGCCAATCCGCTTTGCGGCGCCGGTGATGAGAATTTTTTTTCCGCTTATTTCCATAGCTCTTTACTCAGGATCCCGTTCCAAGGCATAAAGTGAGGCCTTTTCGATATATACTCTGTATGAGGGGATTGATGTCTAGGCCGTTTTTTTCCATTGTTTTGCCCACCTTCAATCGCGCCCATTTGCTGCCCAGGGCCATCCAATCGGTCCAAAACCAGGACTTTCAGGATTGGGAAATGATCGTCGTGGACGATGGGTCTTCCGACGCCACCGCCCAAGTTTTGCAAAAAATAATCGCTGAAGACCCACGCATTATCCCCTTGTTCAACCCCCACCAGGGCCTGTCAAAAACCAGGAACTCCGGGATCCATCTCGCCCAAGCGCCTTTTGTCACTTTCATCGATTCCGACGATGAGTATCTCCCCGGCCACCTCTCGCAACACGCAAACTATTTGCGAGAAAACCAGGAGATCGACATGGTCCACGGAAAAGTCACGGTCGTCGGCGACCCCTATGTGCCGGATGCGCGAGATACCACGAAGGTCATCCATGTCAGCGAATGCACTCAACCCGGCACCTTCTTCATCAAAAAAACCACTTTGGAATCTTGCGGGGGTTTTCCGACGAAAGAATTCGGTGAGGATTCGGCATTGCTAGAATTGATGGAAAAGAAAGGCTTTCGCTTGGCCTTGTCTCCATACCAAACCTATCGGTATTACAATACCGAGCCGGACTCCATGTGCAATCAACTCAAACGAAAGATGAAAGATGATTCGCGAGGCTAAATGAATTCCACAGCTCTGCAAAACAAACTAGCCTTGATCACCGGCGCCGGCCGAGGCATTGGCGCAGCCACGGCCAGACTCTTCGTCGAATCAGGCGCAAGAGTGGTCTTGCTCAGCAGAACGAAGCAAGAGGTCTCGGCCTTAGCGGAAGAGCTGAACCAAAAGGCCAATACTCGCGTGGCCCTGGCGTGGGCGGGCGACGTTGCGAAGGAAGGGACCTTCGAAGAGGCCTTTCGCAACGCAGAAAAAGAATTTGCGCCGATCGATATCTTGGTCAATGCCGCGGGTGTGGTCCAAATTTCCCCGCTTGCCGAAACCAGCCTGGAAATTTGGGATGAAACCTTGAATGTCAATCTGCGGGGAAGTTTCTTGGCCTGCCGGGAAATGTTCCGGCAAGCGACCCGGATGAAACGCCCCGGCTGCATCGTCAACATCAGCTCATTGGGCGGCATCCGAGGCACGGAAAAATTTCCTGGCACCGCGGCATACATGGTCAGCAAGCATGGCGTGGTCGGCCTGACGGAAATTGCCGCAGTCGAGGGCAAGCCGCTTGGCCTCCGCGTCAACTGCATCGCCCCCGGCGCGGTCGATACGGAAATGCTTCGTAAGGCTGCCCCCTTCTTGAAAACCAAAATGAAGCCCGAGGACATCGCCAAGACCATTCTATTTTTGTGCGACGAAGCGCAGTCCGGAAAAATTTCAGGCTCTATTTTAGAAATCTTTAGCAATGAGTGAATCCACTATGCCCATGGTATCCCTGACCCGTGTCGTCCATTTTTCGGCATCCCACCGCCTGCACGTGAAATCCTTTTCCGCGGAACAAAATCGGAAAATCTTCGGGAAATGCAACAGTCCCAACGGGCATGGGCACAATTACAAAGTCGAAGTCACCGTTACCGGGGAAATGAATCCAGAGACCGGCATGGTGCTCAGCTTGACGACCTTAAAAAAAATCATCGAAAATACGGTCGTCAAGAATCTAGACCACAAAAACTTGAACCTGGACGTGCCTTACTTCAAGAAGAACAATCCCACGGCAGAAAATATCGCCATCATGATCTGGGAGATGATCGTTAAAAAAATTCCAAAAGAGACGGAATTGCAGATCCGACTCTTCGAAACCGAGAACAACATCGTCTTGTATCGGGGATAATTGCTTCCCCTCCAACAATTATGAAAGAAGACGAAATCCAAAAAATAAAGGACCTCGATCGCAACCTGATCTGGCATCCCTTCACTCAAATGCAGGAATACCAGGAGCAGGATCCGCTCATCATCGAGCGCGCCGAAGGCTGCAGGCTCTTCGACGTGGAGGGCAAGTCCTACATCGACGGCGTTTCCTCGCTATGGCTGAATGTCCACGGCCATCGCCATCCCGCTTTGGACGAGGCGATCCGCAAGCAATTGGACAAGGTCGCCCACTCCACTCTGCTCGGCATCGGCAATCTGCCTTCGGTCCAGCTGGCAGAACAGCTCTTAAAAATCGCACCGAAAAATTTAAGCAAGGTCTTCTACTCCGACAATGGCTCGACCTCGGTCGAGGTCGCTCTCAAGATGGCCTTTCAGTATTGGCAGCAGCGCGGCGCTGAGAAAAAAAAGAAGACCCATTTCTTGACCCTCAAGAACGCCTACCACGGCGACACCCTCGGTTCGGTTTCGGTCGGTGGTATCGATCTATTCCACCAGATCTTCCATCCGCTTTTATTCAAGACCCAAGCTCTCGAGAATTTCGACCTCTCCCAAGCCGAGGCGATCTTGCGGGAGCGACACCACGAAATTGCCGCATGCATCGTCGAACCGATGATCCAAGGGGCCGCAGGGATGCTCCTACAACCGGCGGGTTTTTTAAGAGGGATGCGAGAACTCTGCGATCGCTACGAGGTCTTGCTGATTTGCGACGAGGTCGCGACGGGCTTTGGCAGGACCGGAAAGATGTTCGCCGTCGAGCACGAAGGCGTGGAGCCGGACTTGATGTGTCTCGCCAAAGGCATCACGGGAGGCTATCTCCCTCTGGCCGCGACCCTTGCGACCGACGAAATCTTCGACGGCTTTCGGGGAAAATTCGAGGAGTACAAGACCTTCTTCCACGGGCACAGTTACACGGGCAATCCCTTGGCCTGTGCGGCCGCTTTGGCCAACTTAGAGATATTTTCCCAGGAAAAAGTCCTCGCCCAATTGCCAAAAAAAATCGAATGCTTCCGCAAAGGCCTCGAGCGATTCACAACGCATCCTCATGTCAAGGAAGTCCGGCAATTAGGTCTGATGATGGGGATCGAGTTGGTGGACGACAAAGCCCAAGGCAAAGCCTATCCCCTAGAACTTCGCACCGCCGCCAAGGTATGCTTGGAGGCGCGGAAAGGTGGAGTGCTCTTAAGACCGCTGGGAGATGTCTTGGTGCTCATGCCACCTTTGGCCATTTCCGAAGTGGAGAGCACACAGGTTCTAGACGTTTTGTTCGCTTCGCTTCAGCGCATCACGGAGAAATAAAGAAAAATGCCCAAATTCGAAAAACACATCTTCATCTGTACCAACCAACGCAAGGAAGGCGATCCCCGCGGTTGCTGTCTCAGTCGAGGCTCGGAAAAAATTCGCGAGGCCTTCAAGGACGAGGTCAAAAAACGCGGTTTGAAGGGCAAGGTCAGGGCCAATGCCGCCGGCTGCCTCGACCACTGCGAATTTGGTCCGACCGTCGTCGTCTATCCAGAAGGCGTGTGGTACCACGTGGAAAATGAGGAAGACGTGAAAGAAATCATGGACGAACACATCGAAGGCGACCGCATCGTCCAAAGGCTTGCCATTTACCCAGACAAGTCCTAGACTTTTCACCATGGGCGACCTCGTTAAAATCCTCCAAAGACGAAGATTCAACTTGAACGAGGCCGAAGACCTCCTCCCCGTCATCCGAAAAATCACCAAACATGCCGTCGAGCAATTCCTGCTCTTGGAAGAAAAACTCCGCAGCTTCCAAAACGATCCGGAAAAATGGAAGGCGGTCGAACAAGAGATCGCCGAAGTTCTCAACCATTGGAGCGAAAAAATCCTCAAGCTCGGATGTCTTCCCAAGGGGATCTGGCTCGTCGACTTCGACAACGGCGAAGGCTATTACTGCTGGCGCTATGGCGACGAAAAGATCCAATACTTCCATGGCTACCACGAGGGTTTTTCCGGGCGCATCGCCATCGGTGTCGGCGCCAACTGAGTCGCTTCTTATTTCAAGACAAAGAGTTTTTTATCCTGAGGCAGCTTCGGGTCGGGGACGACGATCACCTTGCATTCTGATGCAACGGACACCATCCCACGGATTCGTTGCGGCCGATCTTCGGGCCCCGCATTCGCCGGAAGGACGTAAATCTCGCCCTTAGCTCCGGGTGTGGCCACATAGGTGCCACGAGTCTCGCTCCACTCGACTTTTCCATATATCCCCATCGCGTATTTTCCGCGAATCTCGACGTTCGCCGTCCTGCCCATGCCAAAGATGAGGGGATTGTTTTTTTTCAAATCGAGAGAAAGATAGAAAGGGGTTTGTTGATTCGTCAGCGTGCGATTGCTAGAGAGGATAAGTTTCCCTTCCTTTTCTTCCAAGCCGATCGTCACGTCCTCGGATCCCTTGCCGCCACCTTGCAATCGGATCCCCTGGAGTCCGAAGAAACTGCTTAAAGTGAGTGACTTGCCATATTCCAAGGTCTCGTCTTGCTGAACCACCTTGCCACCCTCGGTTTTGAGAAGCGTGATTTTCAGCGGAGTAGCCGAAACGCCTTCGTCCAAGGACAAGGTCAAACCAAGGTTGTCGTCGTAGTTCATGCCAAGGGCCCTCTTCAATCCGGAGATGCGCACATCGGACTTTTCGCTGTCACCGAGCCTCCAACTCGCAGCCGACAAATCGATTTCGAGCTTCTCATTCAAAGTCGGAGTGGGAGATTTTTTTCCAAAAAGCGCGCCTCCCAATTTGGAAAACAAACTCATCCCCACCATCAAACCCGCGGACAAGGCCAAACCATCTTGGGCCACATGGCTCAGCGAAGGCGCCACCACTCCGAGCATGTGGTCTAAGGCGAGGATCCCCAGGACACCGAAGGCAGGATTGGAATGATCCGTGACTGGCAGGACGAA
>Ga0268264_10004329_pt1 | contig 12119 bp, 13 predicted proteins | sample KBSSwiS32_FD_190357 | JGI IMG/M metagenome (GOLD analysis project Ga0268264, IMG submission 190357) | Switchgrass rhizosphere microbial communities from Kellogg Biological Station, Michigan, USA - KBS Switchgrass S3-2 (SPAdes) (version 2) | ecosystem: Host-associated > Plants > Roots >... | reverse complement strand
GTTACGGTTCCTGCCCATAGCTTGTTTGCGCCGGTGCGGGCGTGCGTAATAGCGGCCGCGCGCGTCATGCCGGGCGTCTGCGGAGTATTGGCGTCCAATTCCCCGGCTCGAACGATTCGGATTCCGCGCTGCTCCCAGTCCGACACTGAAATCTAGTCTATCTAAGTGACCGGATTTGCCAGAGGATTCATCCACCCGCTACATTAGGGAAGGTGCCAACGATCCAAAGACTCTGGTGGAGCGCGCTGCTGTGTTCGGGGGCGCTGTTTTTCACTGCCTGCCAAAAAGCGCCGGTGACAGGTACTCAGTTTTCGATGGGTGACCGAGTCCCGGTGGGCCAGATGACCTATTCGGTGGTGGAAAGCGAGTGGAAGACGCAATTAGGAGAGTCTTTCAAAGTCCGCTCTCCGGAGAACCGTTTTCTATTGATCAGGATTTCTGTCACCAACGGTACCGGCACGGATGCCTCGATACCGCTGTTCACGCTGGAAGCATCCAACGGGCAGACCTACCGCGAACTGTCAAATGGTGAAGGCGTCGTGAACTGGTTCGGATTGCTGAGGACCATCAGTCCTGGGCAGACGCAACAAGGAGCCATTCTCTTCGATGTGCCGCTGACGTCATTTAAACTTCGAGTGCCAGACATCGCTGATCCCGGTCTTGAGAGGTACGTAACTGTCCAGATTCCGCTGCGGCTGGATTCCGACGTGCCTATTCAGTCTCCGATTTCTCCCGACAGCCTAAAATAGAAGCGTACCGTGGTTGCCCGACGCTGGAGTCCGCTGGCGCTTTTCGCGGCTGGGGCCGTGTTGGCTTCCGGAACTCTGTCCGCAGCGACCAAGCTCGCATTCGAGCGCTTGGCCCTGCATCAATATGAAGACGGACCGCTACTGCCCTCGTCGCACGATTTCCTTCCGGGCGAGACCGTATGGTTCAGCTGCAGGATTACGGGCTTTGAAAGCGAACCCGCCGGTGATAATCGCGACAATCGCAATGTAAAGCTTTCCTGGCGGATCGGGCTGCTGGATCCCGCCAAAATCCCAGTGGAACCCGCCAAAACTGGCCGCCTGGACGAATCTCTGAGGCTTCAGGATAAAGACTGGGTCCCGAAATTCGTAGTTTCATTCCTGCTGCCATCCTTTATTCCGGGGGGGAACTATCACATCCCCGTTAGCGTGAAAGACGAACTCGCCGGTTCGGAAATCAGCGGCGATCTGGAGATTCACGTGCGCGCGGAAGCCATCGAGCCGAGCGCGTCTTTCGTGATTCGAAATTTCCGCTTTCTTCGCAATGAGGACGATACTGCCGCGCTGCGCCCTCCTATAACGTACAAGCAGGGCTCGACTCTGTGGGCGCGTTTCGAAATGGCGGGGTATAAATTCGAGGCGAACAATAAGTTTTCCGTTGAGTATGGACTTGCGATCCTTGGCGCCGACGGCAAGGAATTATTCGCGCAGCCCATCGCGGCCGCGGAATCGAAAGAATCGTTCTATCCGCAGCTGCGTGTTCCGGGCGCTCTCAGCTTGCACCTGGATGCCAACGTGCCCCTTGCGAGTTACACATTAGTGGTCACCGTGCGCGACAAAATCGGCGGCGATGCGGTGGAGCTGCGCGAGACCTTCAGCGTGGAATAAGACTCACACGAACGTGAGATCCACTGAGCCGACGGGACCGAAATCGGCCGTGATGCGGTCTCCACGCTCCGCCATATAGACTTCAGTGGTCACGCCGGTAGTGATGTACTGGCCGGCTTTCAAGCCGAGGCCGCGGGCGCTCATGCTGTTCACCAGCCACTCCAACGCATTGAGCGGGTGGCCCAGCACGTTGCCTCCGCTGCCTTCACGCAGGACCTTCCCATTCACCGTTACGCTGACCGACTGCTGCGCGAGGTTGATCCCCCGCCAGTCGGTAAGTAGGGAACCTTTGACCCAGGCCGCGTTGCACGCGTTATCCGCGATGAGCGATGGCGCGCCGATCGTGGTCCATTCGTCGAAGCGGCTATCGACAATTTCGATCCCAGGGATCACACCCTTTACCGCGCCGGCGATCTCTTCGCGCGAGCGCGGCGTCCCGGAAGGTGGCAAATCACGCGCCATCTCGAATGCGAACTCCGCTTCCACCACGCGCATAAAGAACTTCCCCGCCTCGACGCTCGCCGGTATTCCCCCGGAGCTCTCATGAAAGAACGCCGACAACAGGCGTCCGAAGAACGGGCCGTCCACGTGCAACTGCCTTTGCGCTGTGACGTTTGTGCAGGCGATCTTGTAACCGATCACGCTGCCGCCGTAGTGGGCGATTAGTTCGTCAATCAGACCATCCTGGACACCATATGCTTCGGCGGGGGTTTTCGGGCGGACGGCTTCCGCAAGCTCAGGAAGTCGTTGGTGTCTGATGCGGGCTTGGGCGAGAAGGTGGGCTGCGGTGGTCACCTGAACATGTTAGCTATTGCCAATAGTTGCGGTCCAGCTGTTTTCTTCAGCTCTTCTCTAGCCGCAAGCTCAGACCTCTTCCCGTTAATAGAGATCGCCTGATGATCAGCCAATGTCGGGCAAAGGCCAGCCATAGTTCAACCGGGCAGCGGAAGCAGTAATTTTTCACTCGCCACGCGAGTGGTTTGCCAATCCATTCGAGCAGCAGACGCCGCGAAGGCGATTGATACTTCTGGCGGACCGCCCTCATCACTTCGGTCTTTAACGCCAGGAAAGCGACTCCACGCTGTACGATCCGGTACGTTTCGCCTTGCAGCCAAGGGAGCACGTTTCCTTTTAGGTCGATCTCACCCCATTCCGCGAGGGATTGGGGCTCTTTCATGCCTAACTTTCGAAGCTCTGGCCATACAGGTATTCCGGGATAGGGAGTGAAAATGTTTGGCGAGAAGCTGACGTTCTCAAAGCGATCGTTTATATCGCTCATCACACGGAAGGTCTCGGCACGGTCCGCTCCAGTTTCGCCCGGATACCCAAAGATGAGGTTGTATGTGACTCGAATACCAGCGTTTCTGCACTTCCTTGCCGCCTCGTACATGTCGGCGACATGTTGGTGCTGCTTGTTCATCTTGAGAAGGAGGGGCTCGGATGCGGATTCCGTACCGAATCCCATATGGGTGACCCCGCTTTCCGCCAGCGCCTCCACGTCGGAATCCTGCATACGGCAGAGAAGGTCGGTAGATGCCTGGAAGGTCCACTCGATGCGAGTCCCAGTTGCGATCAATCCACGTGCAATGTCCGCCGCTCTTCGCGTGTTCACCAGGAAATTGGAGTCGACCAATGCGATTTTTTGCAGACGGAACCGTTGGGTCAATTCAGCCATTTCCTCCGCCACGCGGCGCGCATCGTAAGCGTTAAAGCGGCGATTGTAAAATACCGCGTCTGTGCAATAGCTGCAATCGTAAGGACAACCGACACTGCTTGCATAGGGCAAGCTGCGATGGCCGCTCTTGGCCTCGTAAGCGTCGAAATCCACCATATCGTAGGCCGGCGTCGGCAACTTCGACAGGGCGATGGCGGGCCGATCCGGGCCTTGAAGGATACGACCAGCTCGCTTGAACCAACATCCCGCCACCAAATCCAGCCTCCGCCCCGCATCCAGCCGCTGAACTATTTCGAGGAGGGTCAGCTCTCCCTGGTGGAGGACCACGGCGTCCACGTAATCCTCGCGTAGTGTCTGCGCAGGCAGGAGGCTCGGATGCCATCCGCCAAAAATGACGGGAAGATCGGGACGTAGACGCTTCACATGCCGTGCAACTGCGATTGCCGTCGCAATCATCGGTCCCGTGAGTAACGAGACTCCGAAACAAAGGCAATCCTGAATCTCTTTTTCAATCCGGTCCAAGTAGTCTGCGTGCAGCGCCCCATCTATGATTCGGGCTTCGAACCCGGCTACCCGGAGGGACGAAGCCAAACTCAGCAAGCTGAGAGGTGGCCCAATCAGCCCTCCGGTATATGGCGGAAGAAATAAAACGACCTTTTGTGACATCTACATCCGCTTCGGGAAGGTTCTTGCTGTTGGCCCGCCATCGAAGCGCAGCCGAATCGCCGAATTTCCTTCAGTGGTTTAGACTGTTTGCGGGCTTCCGCGGAACTGGCGCCGGTGACCGAACTGGCTTAGTTATTGCCAATAGTTACGGTCCAGGCTGCGATACTGAACCGCCTCCGCCAGATGCTTCGCGGTAACGCGATCCGATGAATCCAGATCCGCAATAGTGCGGGCGACTTTCAAGATGCGGTCATGCGCGCGAGCCGAGAGGCCCATCCGGCGCACAGCCATTTCAAGCGTGCGCTCGCCTGCGTCATCCAATGCGCACAGTTTACGAAGTTGGCGGACCGGAATCTGGGAGTTATAGAAGCCCCGGCTGCGTTGAATTGCGCGGACGCGTTCGACGCGCCCACGCATATCCGTTGAAGTTGCTCCGCTTTCCTTACCGCGCAACTCCTGATAGGGAACCGCGGGTACCTCGATATGCAGATCTATGCGGTCGAGCAACGGACCGCTGATCTTGCCCAGATAGCGTTGGATGATGCCGCCTGTGCAGCGGCACTCGCGAGTGGGATCGGAAAAATGGCCGCAGGGGCACGGATTCATGGCGGCGATCAGCATGAAATTCGATGGGAACGACAGTGTCATCTGGGCGCGCGCCAATGTGACACTGCCTTCTTCGAGCGGTTGCCGCAGCTGCTCCAATACGTTGCGGGGGAACTCGGGGAGCTCGTCCAGGAACAGCACTCCGTTGTGGGCCAGGCTAACCTCGCCCGGCCTCGGCATTCCCGACCCTCCGCCGATTAATCCGGCGTCAGAGACCGAGTGATGCGGCGCGCGAAAGGGACGTTCCGCCATCAGCCCGGCGCCTTGCGGAAGCAATCCGGCAACGCTATGGATTTGGGTGGTCTCAAGCGCTTCCGGAAATGTCAAAGGCGGCAGGATGCCAGGCAACCGTTTGGCCAGCATGGTCTTGCCCGAACCAGGCGGCCCTACCAACAGCACGTTGTGGCCTCCAGCGGCGGCCACTTCCAGCGCTCGCTTGGAGGTAGGCTGACCGCGCACATCGCCGAAATCGAGCAATGACACAGTCGCCGCCGGAGAGCCGCGGGCATCGCGCACGTGCGGCGTAAACTGATCGGGATTATTCAGAAACGCAACCACTTCACACAGATGCCGCATTCCGAAAACCCGTACCTCGTCGGCCACCGCTGCTTCGGCAGCGTTGTCGGCCGGCACCAGCAAATTGGTGATCTTCTGCTTGCGCGCACAAGCCGCGATCGAAAGCGCCCCTCGTACCGGCCGGATCGCGCCATCCAGGGATAGTTCACCCACCAGAAGGTGCGCATCGCTCGCTTGCACCGTGCCCATCGCGCCCAGAATGCCCAGGGCCATCGGCAGATCGAAACCAGCGCCTTCCTTGCGCACATTGGCGGGCGCGAGATTGATGGTCACGCTCTTGTTGGGATATCCGAAACCGGAGTTTAACAGTGCTGATTTGATGCGCTCCCGGCTTTCCCGGACGGCTGTATCGGGCATCCCCACCGTGATGAAGTTCTGGGCCGCACCTGGATACATGTCCACTTCGACGTCCACCAGGTACGCGTCGATTCCATACACTGCGGCCGATCGGGTTCGGAAAAGGGCCATCTACCAGTAGTGGTTCCGGGCGGAGGTTTCTCGCACTCGATTACGGCCAACGCTAGGCGTGGGGTCTGTGCTTAGATGAATAGATGCCGCGAAGTGAGCGGCCTAAGGAGCTTACGTGAAAGGTATTGTGCTCGCCGGAGGTACCGGAAGCCGTCTGTTTCCCCTGACCAAAATCACCAACAAACATTTGCTTCCCATTTACGACAAGCCGATGATCTTTTATCCGATCCAGGCACTTGTCGATGCTGGGATCAGCGATATTTTGCTAGTGACGGGGGGACGAAATTCGGGAGATTTTCTCCGCCTTCTGGCCAACGGCAAAGAGTTCGGGCTAAAGCACTTCAACTACACCTACCAGGAAGGTGAGGGCGGCATCGCCGATGCGCTCGCTCTAGCCGAGCACTTTGCGGACGGTGAAAAAATCTGTGTAATTCTGGGCGATAACATCATCCAGGGATCCATTAAAGCTGCCGTCCAGGCGTTCGAAAAGCAGGAACGCGGAGCGCGTATTCTGCTCAAGGAAGTCCCCGACGCCGGCCGCTTCGGCGTAGCCGAGCTGGATGGCGATCGCATTCTGGGCATCGAAGAAAAGCCCGCGAAACCCAAGTCCAACTACGCGGTGATTGGGATCTATCTGTACGACGGGACGGTATTTGAGAAGGTGAAGCACCTGGTACCTAGCCGCCGCGGCGAATTGGAGATTACCGACGTCAACAACGCCTACATCAAGGAAGGGACGATGAGTTACTCTTTCCTGGACGGATGGTGGACCGACGCGGGGACTTTCGAATCGCTCTTGCGCGCGGCCAATCTGGTAGCCGGCGATAGTCAGTCCTCGGAATCGGCTACTAAAGCACCCCAGTGAAATCCGGCGCCGAACGCCGAAAACACGATGGGTCCTTTGCCGGGATTTGTTTCGGCCCATTCGGTCGCCGCGATCAGCATCGAAGCTGAGGAAGTATTCCCGTAGCGTTGCACGTTCGCGAATATCTTTTCCGGACCGACATTCAGAGCTTTTGCCACGCGCGTTAGCAAATTTAGGTTGGCCTGATGCAATAGGAAGGCTGTCACCTGTTGGGCCGACAAGTTCTGGCGCCCCAGCACCTCCTCGATGGAGGCGGGAATCTTACGGGATGCTTGCAGGATCACGGTCAATCCGTTCATCCGCAGGCTGGTTCCGTCACATGCCAGATCCTCGCGGTATTGGCCGTCGGTGTGGAGCGCGGCGTCCAGCATTCGCCAGCGGCCAGACCGTGAAGACACCAACGCTGCTCCGGCGCCGTCGCCGAATAAGATTGCAGTGTTCGGATCCAGTGGTTCAGTCTCAATCAAAGCGGACATTTTCTCGGACGCCACCACGAGAATGTCGCCGTAGGTCTCGGTCAAGCGCATCGCCAGAGCCAAACCGAAGAGGCTTCCCGCACTAGCCATCGGTAGGTCGATGGCAGGGACGGAAAGTAAACACAGGCGATCTGCAATCGCAGCCGCCGGGCCCGGAAATCCGCGGGCGCCGCTGCCGCTGGCGACGATCAGCATCCCGATTTTGTTGGTCGGGAACTCCGCCGCTTTGAGGCAACTTTCGGCCGCTGCGACTCCCATGGCGGCTATGCTCGTTTCGGGTGCGGCCCACCGGCGTTCCCGAATTCCTGAAGCGCTTTCGATCCACTCGGCGGTTTTGCCGGTGCGCTCGGCTAGTTCGGCGTTGGTTACGATTCTGTCGGGTAGATGAGCTCCGAAGGCATGCAGGTAGGCGGACATTACATGTGATCTGCCAGGTAGGCGTCCATCCGCGCGATGGAATCAAATTTCCGAGGATTCAGATCTGAGTCGGGAACCTTAATCGCGAATTCCTTCTCGATGGCGCTTACCAAATCGGGCAGCGCAAAAGAATCCAACAGGCCGCTTTCGAATAAGGATTCCTGTTCATCCTCGGGTGCGGGCTTTCCGGCGACTTCTTGTACGAGCTTGCGTAACCGCTGGCTGCGGTTTGAGTCGGGCATGTCCTTATCGTGTCATATGTAATCCTGTTGTGGACAACGTTATCGCCAGTGCATGGCTGATGCCAACGCTTGGCGAGGGCGGGCTTCAGCCGGCGCGGGACTCTAGCCGCTCTAAGTCAACGGGAACAGCGACTCAACCGCTTGCCACACTTCGACCGCCACAGCTTCCCGCGTTTGGCTTCCGTCGATTAGGCGAACGCGCACCGGCTCATCTGCCGCCAGTTGGCGATAGGCCTCCCGCACCTTGTAGTGAAAGCCCATCTCTTGCTCCTCCATGCGAGTCTCAGGATCCTCGGTGCGAACGCTGCGGCGAAGGGCGCGAGCGAGCCCCGTGTCCGCGTCAATATCGATGAGCAGCGTCAGGTCGGGGACTAGCCCGCGGCAAGCGATTCTGTCGAGTTCGTAGACCACATCGGCGCCCAAGCCGCGTCCCACGCCTTGATACACCAGCGTCGAATCGGTGAAGCGGTCGGAGAGAACCGTTCGCCCGGCTGACAGCGCCGGCAGAATCGACTGGTCCACATTCTGCGCCCGGCTGGCGAACATCAGAAGTAGCTCAGCTGTGGGGCACAGTTCGCGATTCTTTGCGTCCAGAAGAACGTGCCGGATCTGGACACCGATCGCCGTGCCGCCGGGCTCCTGTGTTTCCATCACATCATGGCCCGCATTTCGCAGGCGTTCGCCCAGTATGCGAAGCTGAGTGGTTTTCCCGCTGCCTTCAGGACCTTCGAAGGTTATGAATCGCCCGCGCGCCGGCATACTGCTAGTCGTAGACGAAGTGCAGGACTTTCTTGAGGTCTTCCCACGCTTCTTTCTTGGCGTCCTGATTGTACGGCCTCAGCAGATACGAAGGATGGAAGGTCACGATCACCGGAATGTCGTGCCACTTGTGCCAGCGGCCTCTGAGGCGGGTAACGCCCTCTTTGGTCCCGAGGATTGCCTTGGCGGCGGTGGAGCCCAACGCGCAGATCGCCTTGGGCCGAATCGCCATGAGCTGTCGAAACAAGAATGCCCCGCAGATTTCCATCTCATCCGGCTGGGGCGCACGGTTTTCCGGAGGCCTGCATTTCACTACGTTGCAGATGTAAACATCCGGCCTGCGGATTGTCAGGCCCTCTTTAGAGGCGGTGTTGTCGATCATCTGCGTCAGCAACTGGCCAGCACGACCCACAAACGGAAAGCCCTGCGCATCTTCGTCGGCTCCTGGACCTTCACCGACGAACACCAGCCGGGCCTGCTCATTCCCCGAGCCGAACACGATCTTCGAGCGCGCTTCACACAGGCGGCAGCGGCGGCAATCGTCGCCGATATCCTGCTGGATCTTGGGGAGCGTGTCGCCTTCCGGCGCGAGCGAGGGTAAAGCAACAGAGGCCACTGGAGCTCCTTGATCGACAGTTTTTGGCGGGACATCGACGTCACTAACAGGCGACAGGATCGCCTGTCCCACTGGCTCCCGGCGATAGATTTCGTCGATTCCCAGATCTCTATAGAACCTCAGCTGCGCTCTGAGCTCGTCCGTTTTCATTTGGCGCTGTGGAGAGCCAGGCGCAGCTTGAGCATTTCGTCGAAGATTCGTTGCGCGATGGATGCCTTGGAAGCGCGCGCGACGGGAATCGTTTCACCAGTGCTAAGTACCAAGGTCACTTCGTTGTCGTCGGATTCGAAGCCAATACCGGTTTGCGACACCAGATTCGCCACCACCATATCGCAGTTCTTGGATTGCAGCTTGCGTCGCGCTTCTTCGATCAGATTCTCTGTCTCAGCGGCGAAACCGACCAGCAACCGGTCGCCCTTCTTGCGTCCAGCCTCGGCCAGGATGTCGGGAGTGGGGTCCAGCTCCAGCGACATCCGAGCGGCTGTCTTCTTGACCTTCTGCCGCGGAGGATTGACGCGATGATAATCGGCCACAGCGGCCGCCTTGATGATGATGGTAGCCAGCTCCAGATGATCCAGAACGGCTTTGCGCATCTCTAGGGCTGTTCGCACGGGAACCAATTCTACGCCCGCCGGTGCGGCGAGTGAAACTGGTCCGGAAACCAGAATCACCCGGGCTCCGCGCGCCACGGCAGCTTCGGCCAATGCGTATCCCATCTTTCCGCTGGACCGGTTGGTCAGATAGCGTACCGGGTCGAGTGGCTCCTGCGTGGGGCCGGCGGTAATAAGAACGGTTTCGTGGTCCAGATCGGCTTTGGAGTGCTTTTGTGTTTCCGCCACCGCTGTGACGGCTTCCGCGATGCGTTCGGGCTCGGCCAATCGGCCCGGCCCCACCATGCCGCAGGCCAGGATGCCGTCATCGGGTTCGATGATCACATGGCCTCGGGCGCGCAGCTTCGCCAGATTCTCCTGCGTGGCCGGATGGTTCCACATATTCGTGTTCATCGCAGGAGCCAGAACAACGGGACCAGTGAACGCCAGATACGTAGCGGTCAGGAAGTCGTCCGCCAGGCCGTGGGCGAGCTTAGCTAGCAAGTCGGCCGTGGCCGGAGCGATCACCAGGACCTGATTCTCTTGCGCCACGCGGATATGCTCGATCGCGCTCGAGAGGGTATCCTCTGCGCTTGCGGCGCTGAACAAGCTGGTGATCACCTTGCGTCCGGTGAGGGCCGCGAACGTAAGGGGACGGATGAACTCTTCCGCCGATCGGGTCATCAGGACCTGCACGGAGAAGCCGCGCTCCATCAAGGCGCGCGCTAACTCTGCCGCTTTGTACGCAGCGATGCCCCCGCCGACTCCCAGGGCGACATTCTTTGTCATCGCCGTCGTCATCGCCAGGACCAGGCCTATTCTTCGGGGACCGTCTGATTCAGGGTGCGATGAATCGCAATGTCCTCGTATTGGACCAAGCCGCGGCGAACTTCTTCCATGGCCATCACGGTAGGTTTCTTGGACGTAGTGGGCAGGAAGCTGCGGGCGCCGTTTTGGAGCTGCCGCGCGCGCTTGGCGGCGACAATGATAAAGCGGTAGGCGCTGGCCTCCGGATCGTCCGGAATCACGCTCTGTGCAATCTGCTTAAGGTTTGTGTCGGCCATCTTCAAAAGTCTCCAGTATCGGGCGGATTTCCTGTTCCATGCGGTCCCGGCGGCTGCGGACGGACCGGACAATCGCGGCCAGGTTGTCGGTAGACGCCTGGACCTCCCGATTTACCAGCACGTAATCATACTGCGAATAATTCCGAATCTCTTCCGCGGCTTCCTCCAGCCTTCTCCCGATCACCGTTTCGGCGTCCTGAGAGCGTGTACGCAGACGCTCTTCCAGTACCTGGCGGCTGGGAGGAAGAATGAAAATCGATACCGCGTGCGGAATCTTCCCTTTTAATTGTCGCGCACCTTGGACATCGATGTCGAGGACCAGGTCCGCGCCCGCCGCTGCAGCCCGTTCCAACTCGCTGCGGTGGGTCCCATAGTAGTTTCCGAAGACCTCAGCCGACTCCAGAAACTCCTCTTTTGCAAGCCTTTCTTCGAATTCCGCCCGGGAAATGAAGTGGTACTCCTGGCCATCCTGCTCCTGGCCCCTGGGCTGGCGGGTGGTGTAGGAGACCGAGAATCGCAGGTCCGGGAAGCACTTCATCAGCTTGCCTACCAGGGTCGATTTACCGGAGCCCGAAGGCGCTGAAATGATGAAAACTGTGGTCATTAGGCGGATCTACTCAAGATTAAGCGACTGCTCGCGGATTTTCTCAATGGCTGCCTTGGCGGAGAGGGCCAGTTCGGTGATTTTGAGCCCGATTTCGCCGGCGCCGCTGGTCTTGGACAGAATCGTATTGGTCTCCCGGTTCATTTCCTGCAGCAGAAAGTCCACCTTCTTCCCCGTTTCGCCCCCGGCGTCGAGCAGTGCGGCTAATTGATCCGAATGGATCCTCAGCCGGGCCAGCTCTTCGCTGATATCGCTGCGATCGGCCAGAACGGCGGCCTCCTGAGCCAGACGCTGGGGATCCACCTGGACGCCCTTGAGCAGGTCTTTAAGTCGATCGGCCAAGCGGTTCTGGAAGACCTCCTGGGCGTTCGCCCGAAGACTCTGCATTTCGTCGGCAACGCCACTCAGCCGGGCGTTGTTCCCGCGCATGTCCGCGGCGATGGCAGCGCCTTCACGCTCCCGGAACACGTTCAACTCGTCTAACGCCGCCCCCAGCGCGTCCAGCAGCGCGGCTTCGGCTCCCGATGGCAGCTCCGAACTTTCCCCTTCCCCGAACATCCCTGGAATCCGCAGCGCGGCATTCAGATCCGGCTGGGCATCCAGATCGTGTTCGTCAGCCGCCTGGCGAAACGCCGCCAAGTATTCGTTTAGTAGGGTCCGGTTGAGAGCTACCGAGCTTCCCTGAGTGCTTCCCTGCGGTAGAGCGATCCGCACCTCAACGTGGCCGCGTCCCAGACGGGTCTTCACCAGGGCGCGTACCGCGTTTTCGAACGCGTCAGCGACCGAGGGCGCGTGAACATGGATGTCCAGCGCGCGATGGTTCAGCGTTTTCACGCTGACCACCAATTCACCATCGCCCAG
>Ga0268264_10004326_pt1 | contig 12121 bp, 7 predicted proteins | sample KBSSwiS32_FD_190357 | JGI IMG/M metagenome (GOLD analysis project Ga0268264, IMG submission 190357) | Switchgrass rhizosphere microbial communities from Kellogg Biological Station, Michigan, USA - KBS Switchgrass S3-2 (SPAdes) (version 2) | ecosystem: Host-associated > Plants > Roots >... | reverse complement strand
CACCCATTCGAACTGCCGCGCGCTGAACAATCATCCGCGCCTGAAGACCGACGAAGCGATCAGGAAGCTCGCGGCGAAAGGCGGCGTGATGGGCATCACCGGCGTGCGCATGTTCGTCAAGGACGCCGAGCCGACGACGATCGAGCACATCGTCGACCATATCGACCATGTCGTGAAGCTGGTCGGCATCGAGCACGTCGGCATCGGCTCGGACTCGGACCTGATCGGCTACGACCACATGCCGAAGGACCAGTACGAGAAGCTCAAGGCTGCCTACAAGAGTTCGTATGCGTTCCGCGACAAGATCGACACCGACGGCTTCGATCATCCGCAAAAGATCTACGACCTGAGCGCCGCGCTGCTCAAGCGCGGCTATGGCAGGGAGAACATCCAGGCCGTGCTCGGCGGCAACTTCCGCCGCTTGCTCGGTAATACGTGGCTGGAGCCAAAGCGAACCCCGTCGCCGGACAGGAGTCCAAGTGCCCCGGAGGCCAAGGATGGCCGAGAGGGGCCGCCATCCGCAGCGAAAAAGCCCGAGGAGAAGAAGTCATGACCACGATCCATCACCGTACGCGGCTCGGCCACGCCATCCTCCTCACACTCATGGCCGGTGGCGCGGCGCATGCGCAGCAGGCGCCGGCCACGCCTGATGCCGAGGGTTCGACAACGCTCGGCACGATCATCGTGACGGCCGAAAAACGCAGCGAGGACATCCAGCAGGTGCCGATGTCGATCAGCGTGATCGACGAGACCCAACTCGAGAACCTGCATGCGACGCAACTGGCCGACTATGCCGCCTACCTGCCCGGCTTGACCGTGGTCAACGGCGGCGCGCCGGGCCAGGCCCAGATCGGCATCCGCGGCATCGCGCCGCTCAGCGCCGGCTCGACCGTCGCGACCTACATCGACGAGACGCCGCTCGGCACGAGCAGCAACTACGGCGCCGGCTCGACCGAGGTGCTCGACCTGCTGCCGTACGATTTCCAGAGCGTCGAAGTGCTGCGCGGTCCGCAGGGCACGCTGTACGGCGCCAGTTCGCTCGGCGGCGTCGTGCGCTACGTGACCAAGTCACCCGATCTCGACAGCTCGTGGTGGCGTTTCGGCGCCGACACGTTCAGCACCGAAGGCGGCAGCGACCTCGGCGTCGGCGGCCGCGTCGGCTTCAGCGTGCCGCTGGTTCCCGGCCAGCTCGCCCTGAGCGCGAGCTTCGCGCGGCAGAATTCACCGGGCTACACCGACAACGTCCGCACCGGCGTTAAGGACCAGGACGAATTCTCGCAGCAGGCCGCGCATGCGACGCTGCTGTGGAAACCCAGCGACGACCTGTCGTTCCGCCTGCAGGCGATCCAGTCGAAGATCAACGCCGACAGCAGCTCGGTCACCTCGCTCGACCCGATTTCGTTGAAACCGGTCAGCGACGATCTCGAGAACGACGCCTATGTGGCCGAGCCGTACCGCAAGGACACCGACTACTACAACGCGACGGTGAACTGGAACCTCGGCTGGGCCGATTTCGTCTCGGCCACCAGTTACGCACAGACCGAATCGCATTCCGCGCTCGATGCGAGCCTGGTCTACGGCGTGCTGTTTCCGCTCGTCGGACTGCCCGACAACGGCATCTCGGTCGTCACCTACGATCTCAAGCTGTACAAGACCACGCAGGAATTCCGCCTCGCCTCGAAAGCCGACGGTCCGCTGGAGTGGCTGGTCGGCGCGTTCTGGACGAACGAGAACAGCAAGCAGAACCAGGCCGCCAGCGCGCAGTTCTTCGACTATTCGCCGATTCCCGGACTCGATCCGCTCGCCGTGATCGGCCTGCCGTCGACCTACAAGGAATACGCCGGGTTCGGCGACCTGACCTGGAAGTTCAACAGCCGTTTCGACGTGACCGCCGGCGTGCGCTGGGCGCACAACGAGCAGACGTTCTCGGAAATCACCAGCGGCGCGCTGACCGGCCTCGGCAACGTGTCCGGTGATTCGTCCGAGGATGTGTTCACCTATTCGCTCACGTCGCGCTGGCACCTCAGTCCGGATTCAATGCTGTACGGGCGCATCGCCAGCGGCTACCAGCCGGGCGGCCCGAACATCGCGCTGCCGGGCGTGCCGCCGTCGGTCGACGCATCGACGCTGACCAACTACGAGGTCGGCCTGAAGAGCATGTTCGACGACCATCGCTGGCTGTTCAACGTCGCTGCGTTCGACATCGAGTGGGACAAGATCCAGGTCTCGGCGAACAACGGCGTCGTCTCCTATCTCGCCAACGGCGGCACCGCGCGCAGCCGCGGCCTGGAATTCTCGACGTTGTACATGCCGGTCGCCGGACTGCGCCTCGGCCTCAATGCGGCGTATACCGACGCGGTGCTGACGGAGGACGTGGCGAGCATCGGCGGACTCGACGGCGACCGCCTGCCGTCGATTCCGAAGTGGGCCTGGTCGACGACGGTCGACTACACGTTCCCGCTCAGCGGCGGCTGGAGCGGCCGCATCGGCGGCGGCCTGCGCTTCGTCGGCGACACGATGAGCGCGCTCGAGCACAATCCGTATGCGCTTGCGCAGGACGGCTACACCGCGATCGATCTGAACGCCGATGTGTCGAACGACCGCTGGACTGTGCGCCTGTTCATCAAGAACCTGACCGACAAGCGCGTCTACACGAATCTCACGGCGCTTTCGAGCGCAGTGACCGGCGAAATCGTCCAGGTGCGCGGCGTACCGCTCGCACCGCGTACGATCGGCATCGGCTTCGATGCGAAATTTTGACCGGGATCGAGCATGAGTGCCAGCACAGCCCTCCGCTCTTCGCCGGTCGAGATCCTGCCGCAGCCGTATCTGCTGTTTCTCGGCGACACGACGGAGCCGAGTTATGCGAAGACCGCATTCGGCCTGCGCGACTGGGCCGGCGACCGCGTCGTCGGCGAATGGGGCTGTGGTGCGACCGTGTCGACCGGCCTGCCGTATCTGACGCCGAAGGAGGCACGCGCACGCGGCGCACGCGGCCTGGTCATCGGCGTCGCCAACTCCGGCGGCATCATCTACGACAGCTGGATTCCGGCACTGGTCGAGGCGCTCGAAGCCGGCCTCGACATCGTCAGCGGCATGCACATGAAGCTGGCCGATACGCCGGCGCTGAAGAGCGCCGCGGCGCGACTCGGCCGGCGCCTGATCGATATCCGCACGCCGCCGAAGGACATTCCGATCGGCTCGGGCCACAAGCGCAGCGGCAAGCGCCTGCTGACCGTCGGCACCGACTGTGCGCTCGGGAAAAAGTATACGGCCCTCGCGCTGGCGCGCGCGTTCGTGCAGCGCGGCGTCGCGGTCGATTTCCGCGCCACCGGACAGACCGGCATTCTCATCGCCGGCAGCGGCATGCCGATGGACGCCGTCGTCGCCGATTTCGAGGCCGGCGCGGCCGAGTTGCTCAGTCCCGAGGCACCCGCGCAGCACTGGGACGTGATCGAAGGGCAGGGCTCGCTGTTCCATCCGGCCTACGCCGGCGTGTCGCTCGGCCTGTTGCACGGCAGCCAGCCGGATGTGTTCGTGGTCTGCCACGAGCCGGGCCGCGAGTTCATCCTCGGCCACGAGGAGTTCGCGCTGCCGAGCATCGAGGAAACGATCGACATGACCGTGCGGTTGGGCAAGCGCACGAATCCCGCTATTCGCTGCGCGGGCGTGAGCTTGAACACCGGCAATCTCGACGCAGGCGTGGCGCTCGCGTTGCTGGCGAGCGAAAGCCAACGGCTCGGATTGCCCGTCGCCGATCCGATGCGAGGTGGAGCGGAGTTCGAACGATTGGTCGATGCGTGTCTGGCATGAATTGAGGCGATATCGCCGCGCGTTTCGCCTCTCCCGCTGGCGGGAGAGGCCGGCGCGCAGAGCGCGCCGGGTGAGAGTGGCGGTTGGCGGAGGAAGAGAAACTGCTGGTGCTCCTGGTGCAGGCCCTTGCAAACAAACAACATCACGAGAGTCGCGCGCATCGAATGGTCGACGCGCAGCAGCTCCGACGAAAGGAGAGAAACATGTTTCCGATGAAATGGCTTTCCGCCACGTTGCTCGCGCTGGGATCGCTGAGCGCAATCGCGCAGACGAGTCCGCCGGCGGCAACCGCACCGCTCAGTCCGGCCACTACGCCGCCGGCTGAAGGCAACACCGCGGCGGCGAAACCGGCAGACGCGCAAGGCGCCAAGGCGCTGACTGCCGACGACGTCAACGCCTGGCTCGACGGCTACCTGCCGTATGCGCTGACCACCGGCGATCTCGCCGGCGCCGTCGTCGCAGTCGTGAAGGACGGCCAGATCCTGACCGAGCGCGGATTCGGTTATGCCGACGTCGCATCGAAGAAACCGGTCGATCCGAAACTGACCCTGTTCCGTCCCGGATCGGTGTCGAAGCTGATCACCTGGACCGCGGTCATGCAGCAGGTCGAGCAAGGCAGGATCGATCTCGACGCCGACGTCAACAAGTACCTCGACTTCACGATTCCGCCGCGTGACGGCAAGCCGATCACGATGCGCAACATCATGCAGCACGCGGCCGGTTTCGAAGAACAGGCCAAATACATCATCACCGAGGATCCGAACGGACCCGGTTTCGAGGAACTGCTCAAGCGCTGGACGCCGACGCGCGTGTTCGACGCCGGCACGACGCCGGCCTATTCGAACTATGCGACCTCCCTCGCCGGCTACGTCGTGCAGCGCGTGTCCGGCGAGCCGTTCGACGACTATCTCGACAAGCACATTTTCACGCCGCTCGAGATGACCCATTCGACGTTCCGGCAGCCGCTGCCGAAGAATCTCGAACCGCTGATGGCGACGGGCTACGTCCTGGCATCCGGCGAAGCGAAGAAGTTCGAGATCGTCGGTCCCGCGCCTGCCGGCGCGTTGTCCTCGCCCGGCGAGGACATGGCCCGTTTCATGATCGCTCACCTGCAGAACGGCGAGTACCACGGCAACCGCATCCTCAAGGAAGAGACCGCAAAGCAGATGCACGACAGCCCGCTGACCCTGCTGCCGTCGGTAAACCGCATGGAACTCGGTTTCTTCGAGACCAACATCAACGGCCGCGAGGTCATCGCGCACCTCGGCGACACGCAGAACTTCCACACCTCGCTGCATCTGTTCCTGAAAGAAAACACCGGCTTCTACGTGTCGTTCAACAGCGCCGGCAAGGAAGGCGCGGCGCACCGTCTGCGCCTCGCGCTGTTCAGCGACTTCGCCGACCGCTATTTCCCGGGACCGCCGCCTAGCGACGCCCGCGTCGACGAGGCAACGGCGAAACAGCATGCGCAGATGCTGGCCGGCAACTGGATCGGGTCGCGCGGCTCGCAATCGAACTTCCTGTCGCTGATCGGCCTGATCGGGCAGGCGAAAGTCAGCGTCGGCGCGAAAGGCGAACTGCTGATCCCGGATGCCAAGGGACTCAATGGCCAGCCGCTCAAGTGGGTCGAGATCGCGCCATTCGTCTGGCAGGATGCGGACGGCCATGACCTGCTCGCGGCGAAAGTCGTCGACGGGCACGTCGACCGCTTCGCCCTCGGTCTCGGCGCGCCATTCGACGTCTACCTGCGTACCGGTGCCGCGCGCGACGGCGCCTGGCTGATGCCGGCGCTGTACGTCAGCCTCGCCGTGCTCGTGCTGACCGTGCTGTTCTGGCCGGTCAACGCGATCGTGCGCCGCCGCTTCCGCGCGCGCCTCGATCTGCCGGTGCCGGCGCTGCGCGCCTATCGCGCGAGCAAGCTCGGCGCGCTGCTGATCCTGCTCGCATTCTGTGCCTGGGTGCTTTCGATCGCCACGATGTTCTCGGATCTGAACAAGACGACATCGGCCTTCGATCCGGTGCTGCGCTTCGACCAGGTCTTCGGCTTCATCGCGTTCATCGGCGGTTTCGTGCTGACCCTGATGAACCTGCGCGCAGTGTGGAGCGGCCAGCGTCGCTGGCCGGCGAAGCTGTGGAGCGTCCTGCTCGTGTTCTCCGCGCTCGTCATGCTGTGGATCGCCGTCACGTTCCACCTGATCAGCTGGGGAGTGAACTACTGATGGCGAAATTGACGCTCCAGGTAGCGATCGAAAAGCTGCGCCTGGCCGAACCGTTCCGGATCTCCGGATACGTGTTCGAGGAACAGGACGTCGTCGTCGTCACGCTCGGCGACGGCGCGCAGCGCGGCCGCGGCGAGGCGTCCGGCGTCTACTATCTGCGCGACGACGCGCCGGCCATGGTCCGCGCGATCGAAGCGGTCCGCACCGCGATCGAGGCCGGAATCGATCGCGCCGCGCTGCAGCACCTGCTGCCGCCGGGCGGCGCGCGCAATGCGGTCGACTGCGCATTGTGGGATCTCGACGCGCGGCGCAGCGGCAAGGAAGCCTGGGAATTGGCCGGACTGCCGGCACCGAAGCCGCTCATCACGACGTTCACGCTCGGCGCCGACGATCCGGCGGTGATGGCCGCCGGCGCGAGCAAGTATGCGCAGGCCCGCGCGCTGAAGATGAAGCTGACCGGCGAGCTCGAGCGCGACATCGCGCGCGTGCAGGCGGTGCGTCGCGCGCGCCCGCACACCTGGCTCGGTGTCGATGCGAACCAGGGCTATGACATCCTCGCGCTCGACGCGCTCCTCGAAGCGCTGGTCGAAGCCGACGTTGCGCTGCTCGAGCAGCCGCTCGCACGAGGCCGCGAGGCCGACCTCGACGGCTTCACATCGCCGATCCCGATCGCCGCCGACGAAAGCTGCCTGAGCCTCGCCGACCTGGCGGGGCTGGTCGGGCGCTTCGGCGTCGTGAACATCAAGCTCGACAAGTGCGGCGGCCTGACCGAAGGCCTGGCAATGGCGCACGAGGCGCGCCGCCTCGGCCTGAACGTCATGGTCGGCAACATGGTCGGCACGTCCCTCGCGATGGCTCCGGCGTTCGTGCTCGGCCAGCTCTGCGACATCGTCGATCTGGACGGTCCGATCTTTCTCGCCCATGATCGCGAACCGCGCATGAGCTACGACGAGGGGATGGCCTGGTGCAGCGACAAAGTCTGGGGATCGATCCACGCCGCGACACCTTGAGCGTGGTGCACTGTTTCAAAATGAGAGTCGGTGAGATCGCTGGAGTCCACCTCTCCCGCTGGCGGGAGAGGTCGGCGCGCATTGCGCGCCGGGTGAGGGTGGCGTTCGGTAGGACGTCGCCGCCAACATTCGCATCACCCTCATCCGCCTTGCTCGCGCCATCCATGGCGCTCGCCCTGCGGGCCAGCTGCGCTGTTCGCAGGCGCAATCCTGCGCCCGCAGTCGGCATGTTCTCCCGCCGGCCGGAGCAGGGAAAACCGGCGTGTCTGACGCCATGAGCGCAACGCATTTGAGACAGACCAGCAACTGGTTCGGCCAGCCGCGCGGCCTGACGATCCTGTTCCTGACCGAGATGTGGGAACAGTTCTCGTACTACGGCATGCGCGCGCTGCTGGTCTACTACATGACCAAGCAGCTGCTGATCGGCCAGCAGCAGTCGTCGCTGATCTACGGCACCTACACGTCGCTGGCGTTCTTCACGCCGATCATCGGCGGCATCATCTCCGACCGCTGGCTCGGCAAGCGCCGCGCGGTGATCATCGGCGGCAGCACGATGGCGCTCGGCCACTTCATGATGACGTTCGAACCGCTGTTCTATCCGGCGCTGGCGACGATCGCGCTCGGCAACGGCCTGTTCCTGCCGAGCCTGCCGAGCCAGATCAACGACCTGTACCGGCCCGACGATCCGCGCCGCGGCTGGGCCTACAACGTCTATTACGTCGGCATCAACGTCGGCGGCTTCCTCGCGCCGCTGGTCTGCGGATTCCTCGGTGAAACCTACGGCTGGCATTGGGGTTTCGGCGCGGCCGGCATCGGCATGCTGCTCGGCCTGGTCATCTACGTCGCCGGCGGCAAATACCTGCCGGAGCAGGGCCGCGTCGCACGCACGGCGGTGCAAGGCGTACCGGTGCGCAACGGCAAGGCGACCCTGCTGCTGCTGCTCGGTGTCGGCCTGGCCGTGACGATATTCCGCGGCGCGTACGAACAAGTCGGCAACACGGTTGCGCTGTTCGCCGACGCCGGCATCGATCGCGCCACGGCGCTGATGACGATTCCGATGACCTGGTTCCAGGCCCTGAATCCGTTGTTCGTGATCCTGATGACGCCGGCGCTGCTGGCCTGGTACAGCCGCCGCGCAGCGGCCGGCCGCGATGCTTCGTCGATGCAGAAGATGGCGACCGGCGCGTTGATCGTCGCCGCGTCGTACCTGGTGCTTGCGCTCGCTGCCTTCGTCGCCGGCGACGAGCGCGCGAACTGGCTGTGGCTGCTCGCGTACTTCGTCGTCTACACGCTCGGCGAGCTGTTCATTCTGCCGACCGGGCTCGGTCTGTTTGCGCGACTCGCGCCGCCGTCGCTCGGCGCGACCACGGTCGCCGCGTGGTTCCTCGCGATCTTCACCGGCAGCATGACCGCCGGTGTGGTCGGCACGTTGTGGAGCCGCACGAGCCATCCGGTCTTCTTTGTACTGCTCGCGGCGATCGCGTCGCTCGCCGCGGGTCTGCTGCTCGCGCTCGACCGCACGACTCGCCGCATCGAAGGCGAACGCGCCGCGGAAATCGCCGCGGCCGGCCTGGTCGTCGGCGGCGAGCCGGTGGCGTGATGCACTACCTCGGCGGCCTTGCACGGGAAGATCAGCAGCGCCAGGAGACCGGCGACGCGATTGGTTCCGGCGGACGTTCAGTCCGCTCTTCCCATCGAAAGATGGGGAGAGGGCAGGGTGAGGGGCAAGCCTGTCAGATTATCGGCGCGGCAGTTCGTGGAGGAAATGCCCCGCGCGTCATCCAGCTTACTCGCCGCCGGAACACCCACCCCTCACCCCGACCCTCTCCCCGCTGGCGGGAAGAGGGGGAACAGCGCGCGCCGAGTGAGCGATGTCGGCGATCCCTGCGCCGTGGCAGCGATCTGCGATGACAGCCGCGACCAAAACGCAGCCGACCTGGTTCCAGCGCTTCCTGCTGCCGGGTTTCGCGTTCAAGGCGGTCGTGATCGGCGGCGGCTACGCGACCGGCCGCGAGCTGGCCGAGTTCTTCCTGCCGAGCGGACCGTGGGGCGGCATCGCGGCGATGCTGCTGGCGATGCTGATCTGGTGCGCGGTGTGCGTCGCGACGTTCCTGTTCGCGCGCATGAGCGGCGCGCGCGACTACCTGAGCTTCTTCCGCGCGCTGCTCGGCCGCGGCTGGATCGTATTCGAGTTCTGCTACGTGCTGTTCGTCGTGCTGATCCTGGCCGTGTTCGGCGCAGCCGCCGGTGCGATCGGCGCGGCGATGTTCGGCGTGCCGAAGCTGGCCGGCACGCTGGCGCTGATGACCGGCATCGCCGGCTTCGTCATGTTCGGCAACGAGTCGGTCGAGCGCCTGTTCAAATACGTGTCGTTCCTGCTCTATGGCGTCTATGTCGCGTTCGTGCTGCTCGCGTTCACGCATTTCGGCGAGCGTATCGTCGCCGGCTTCGCGCTCGACGTGCCGGCCACCGGCTGGGCGCTCGGCGGGCTGACCTACGCGAGCTACAACATCATCGGCGCGGTCGTGATCCTGCCGGTCGTGCGCCACCTGACCTGCGATCGCGACGCGGTCATCGCCGGCCTGATCGCCGGCCCGCTCGCGATGCTGCCGGCATTGCTGTTCTTCACCTGCATGATCGCGTTCTACCCCGGCATCGGCGACGAAACACTGCCGTCGGACTTCCTGCTGCAGCGCCTCGACCAGCCGCTGTTCCATCTGCTGTTCCAGCTGATGATCTTCGCCGCGCTGCTCGAAAGCGGCACCGGCGCCGTGCATGCGATCAACGAACGAGTCGCCAAGGCCTGGCAAAGCGCGCGTGGCGAAATGCTGACGAGCCGCGCGCGCCTGCTCATCGCACTGGCATTGCTCGTGTGCTGCATGCTGCTCGCCGACCGTTTCGGCCTGGTCACGCTGATCGCGAAAGGCTATCGCGCGCTGGCAGCGATCTTCCTGGCGATTTACGTGTTGCCGCTGATGACGCTCGGCGTTGCGCGGTTGCTGCATCGAGGAAGTGCCGTGCGCCAGGGTTGAGAACAAGCCCCTTGCTCGTCATCCCGGCGAAGGCCGGGATCCAGCGCCTCTTGATTGGCATTGAAGACGCTGGATTCCGGCTTTCGCCGGAATGACGGGCAAAGAGTTGGCCTTACTTTATTCATTTGCAACGTAAACGGAGTCGTCGTGAAACGCTTATCACTTTTCGTCATTGCATTGGCGTGCTCGCCCGGCGCACTCGCCGCACCGCCCAGCAACTTCGAGCAGCGCGTCGAAGCGCTGCGCAAGGACATCGGCGTGCCCGGCATGTCGATCGCGATCGTCGAGAACGACAAGGTCACGTTCGCGAAAGGCTTCGGCGTGCGCAAGCTCGGTGCGCCGGAAGCGGTCGATGCCGACACGATCTTCCCGAACGGCTCGACCGGCAAGGCGTTCACGGTCGCCGACCTCGCGATCCTCGTCGACCAGGGCAAGCTGTCGTGGGACGACAAGGTCATCGACCGCCTGCCCGGGTTCCAGATGTATGACGCCTGGGTCACGCGCGAGATGACGATCCGCGACCTGCTCGTGCACCGCAGCGGCCTGGGCTTGGGCGCCGGCGACCTGATGTTCGTGCCGCGCACGAGCCTGTCGCGGGCCGAAGCGGTCAAGCGGCTGCGCTACATCAAGCCGGCGACGAGCTTTCGCAGCGGCTATGCCTACGACAACGTGCTGTACATGGTCGCCGGGCAGATGATCGAGGCGATGACCGGCGAAACGTGGGAGCAGTTCACGGCCGAGCATCTGCTCAAGCCCGCCGGCATGCTGGCCACGACCAGCGACGAGGACAAGCGCTTCGCCACGGCGAACCGCGCCTACCCGCACGCGCGCATGAACGGCGGCCTGCGTGGCGCCGGCACGCAGGAGCTGCTCGACGAACGAGACGAACTCGGCCGCAACGCTGCACCGGCCGGGGGCCTTGCAATCAGCGCGAACGATTTTGCACGCTGGATGCGCATCCAGCTCGGCGGCGGCAAGCTCGTCGACAGCGATGCGCACCTGTTCAGCACCGAGTCCCGCGACGAGATGTGGACGCCGCGCACGATCCTGCCGACCACGCCGCGCCCCGCACCGATTGCCGCAACGAAGCCGAACTTCGAGTTGTATGCGCTCGGCTGGGACCTGCGCGACTATCGCGGCGTCAAGATGGTCTGGCACGGCGGCGCGGTGTTCGGCTTCCTGACCGGCGTCGTCTTGCTGCCGGAAAAGAACGTCGGTTTCTCGATCACGATCAACAGCGAGGACGGCGAGATCATCAACGGCCTGATCTACGAACTGCTCGACCACTATCTCGACGCGCCGCCGAACGACTGGCCGGCGAAGTTCAAGGCGTACAAGCAGCAGCGCGTCGCCGATGCCCTGAAGGCGCTGAACGAAAAAGCCGCCAAGCCAGCGAAAGTCGGACCTTCGCTGGCGCTGAAGAACTATGTCGGCACCTACAGCGATCCGTGGTACGGCAACATCGAGGTCGCGCTGAACAAGGCCGGCAAGAACCTGACGATCGATTTCAAGTCGACACCGCGCATGGGCGGCACGCTCGAGCACTGGCAATACGACAGCTTCACGACGAAGTTCGACGACAAGGCGATCGAACCGGCCTACGTGAACTTCGCACTCGACGCCGACGGCAAAGTCGAGCGCATCACGATGAAGCCGGTGTCGCCGCTGGCCGATTTCAGCTACGACTACCAGGACCTGCTGTTCACGCCGCTGACGAAGTAGCGCGCCGGTACTGCCCGAGGCGCGCTGTTTCCTGCATCCCGTCCCGGATCACCGGCTGCGGGATGCGACGGGTCGACGCGGCGGCCGCTGCCACGCCGGCGCGTCAGGGGCGCGTGCTTCGCCTGACCAGCGTCGCGTCGATCGCGCGTTGCGCCAGCGGCGTCATGATCGCGTAACCGGCGGCGGTGGGATGCACGCCGTCGCTGGCGAGGGCAGTGTCGATTCCGCCTTCCGCATTGGTCAGCGCCGAATAGAAGTCGACGTAGGTCGCACCGCTCGATCTGGCGTAGTTCCTTATCCACGCGTTCAGGCGGCGCACCCTGGC
>Ga0268264_10004318_pt1 | contig 12126 bp, 16 predicted proteins | sample KBSSwiS32_FD_190357 | JGI IMG/M metagenome (GOLD analysis project Ga0268264, IMG submission 190357) | Switchgrass rhizosphere microbial communities from Kellogg Biological Station, Michigan, USA - KBS Switchgrass S3-2 (SPAdes) (version 2) | ecosystem: Host-associated > Plants > Roots >... | reverse complement strand
ACGATCTGCGCAACCGCGGCATCGCGGCAAAAGTGGGTTCGGAGCATGGGGTCAGACCCGAAGAGTCTGAAGCATGCGCCGCCGTCACCCTGCGCGACAAAAGCGATGCAGGGCCAATTGCAACGTTGCCTGCCGTCGCCGACTCACTGTTTGCTCGCCTCGTGTATCGGAGAACGGATAATGCTTCGCTCTGTGTTCAGCCAGATTGGGGCCAGGATGGACGCCGCGGCGGCGAATCGGCCGTCCCTGGCCGTGGCGCAGGCCATATTGGCCAAGACCCGCAAGGGCCTCATCGAGCGGGGTGAGGATGCCGCCCGCTTCCACGCCGAGGGGTTCGCCACGCTGCTGGCCTGGATCGGCCCGGGCCTCAAGCGCACCCCCGAGGAGACGGCAACGCTCGAGAGCGCGACCTGGCAGGAGCTGGTGTGGGTGCGCCGGCGCATGAAGGACGATCAGGCTTCCCTCAAGCTTCTGGACGGCAGCCCGTCCTCGACCGCACGCGAGGTGGCGAGCCAGCTCGCCTTCGCAGCGGCCATCGTCAACAACTTGGTCTGGCTGCGCATGACCGCCATGAAAGGCCCCGCGGAGTGCCGCGAGCCGGCAGCCAAGCTGGCGGATGATTACGGTTGGTTCTGTCTCGATATGACCAGCGCCGCATCGGGCACCTGCCCGGCATACGAGCTGATCGAGCGGCTGCGCCAGGACCACAAATAGCGAGCGCCTCTGACGTGAGGCGGCACCGATACCCTCCAGGTCGGCCTTGGCCTCCGGAGTCAGGCGGACCTTCATTCGCCCGCGGGGATCAGCTCGGCGCGCTTGGCGGAGTCGATACCCTTCTGGATCTCGGCCCTGAGCCAATCCCGCCGGGCCTTGTGCAGCAAGCTCCTGGGCGCGCAGCAGTGACACCGCATCGAGCGCCACCTCGGCGGCACTGTCGTAGGGCCGCTCTCGACCAGCTCCCGGATCAGGTCGGCGTACGGCCCGCCCTCGCGGACGTACTCGTCACCGTTGCGCTTGGGTGTGTCTTCCACGATGTCAGCATAGCACAATGGCGATGCCAGAGTAGCACCGCAGGCTGCGGAGTTGTAGGCCGCAAATGGCACAGCGCCTTAGGCCAGTTCGGGCTCAGCGCTTCGTCTCCCGAGGGACGAGATCGGTCCTTACCGGTTGAGCTTGGGGAGTTGAGCATCCAGCTGTTGTTGCAGCTGGGGCGGGCATTGGCCCGACTTGGAGTAGAAAGCGAACTGCCTCCCCTGGAAATCGCCATGGATCAACGTCATAAGCTGCATTTGCCGATCGCTCATCCTCACCTTCTGTTTCCCAAAAGCGAGCATTGGCAGGAAGCTGCGTTTCCAGTCGAGACCACACCATTGCGCCAACGCCGACTTGATCCCGAAAACCATGGCCGCCCGCCCATCGATAACAGTGATCGGTGGTCGGTCGAATTCGTCGGCGCTCGCTGCGGCACAAGGCCTGTTGGACTCGCAGACGGCTGTGCCAATCTTTTTGAGGGCCAGCTTGATCGCCTCGCGAGCAGCATCGTCTGAAATCATCTTCCCGTATTTCTCGTCGAAGGTCTGAGCATTGGCGCCCGCTGCGATGAGAAATAGGTACACAAGGCAAATAGAAGCGCAGCGGAACATCTCACCTCTCCACACCCGAATGGAGTGATTATACCCTCAATTCTCGTCCATCTTCAGCGCCGCAATGAACGCCTCCTGCGGAATCTCCACCTGGCCGAACTGGCGCATGCGCTTTTTGCCCTTCTTCTGCTTCTCCAGCAGCTTGCGCTTTCTGGTGATGTCGCCGCCGTAGCACTTGGCGAGCACATCTTTCCGCAGAGCCCGGATGGTCTCGCGCGCGATGATGCGTCCGCCCAGCGCGGCCTGGATCGGGATCTGGAACATGTGCTGCGGGATCAGCTCCTTGAGCTTCTCCACCATGGCGCGGCCGCGGCTCTCGGCGCGCGCGCGGTGCACGATCATGGAGAGCGCATCGACCGGCTCGGCGTTGACCAGGATCGACATCTTCACGAGGTCGCCCGGCTCGTAGCTCTTGATGTGGTAGTCGAACGAGGCATAGCCGCGGCTGATGGATTTGAGCCGGTCGTAGAAGTCGAACACCACCTCGTTGAGCGGCAACTCGTAGACCAGCATGGCGCGCGTGCCGACGTAGGTGAGGTTCTTCTGCCGCCCTCGCCGGTCCTGGCACAATTTGAGCACGCCCCCTAAGTGCTCGTCCGGCACAAGGATGGTGGCCTCGATCCACGGCTCCTCGATGCGGTCGATTCGGTCCGGCTCCGGCATGTCAGCAGGGTTGTGCAGCTCCAGCTTGTCGCCGTTGGTGAGGTAGATGTGATAGACGACGCTGGGCGCCGTGGTGATGAGGTCGAGGTTGAACTCGCGCTCGAGCCGCTCGGTGATGATCTCCAGATGCAGGAGCCCCAGGAAGCCGCAGCGGAAGCCGAAGCCGAGCGCGGCCGAGCTTTCCGTCTCGTATGAGAAACTCGCATCGTTGAGGCGCAGCCGCCCCACCGCCTCGCGCAGGTCCTCGAACTGGGCGGCATCGGCCGGGAACAGGCCACAGAACACCACCGGCTGGGCCGGCTTGAAGCCTGGCAACGCCTCCGCCGTCGGGTGCCTGTCGTCCGTTACCGTGTCGCCGACGCGGGTGTCGGCCACCTGCTTGATCGCGGCGGTGAAAAAGCCGACCTCGCCGGGGCCCAGCTCGGAGAGCATCTCCTGCTTGGGTCGGAAGATGCCGACGCGCTCGATCTGGTAGCTGGCGCCCGACGACATCAGCTTGACCTTCTGGCCCTTCTTGAGCGCGCCGTCGATGATGCGCACCAGCACGATCACGCCGAGATAGGCGTCATACCAGCTGTCGATCAGCAGCGCCTTGAGCGGCCGGTTCCGCTCACCTTGGGGCGGCGGCAGGCGCTCGACGATGCCGGCCAGCACGGCCGCCACGTTCTGGCCGGTCTTGGCCGAGATGGGGATGGCGCCGCTGGCGTCGATGCCGATTACGTCCTCGATCTGCTGCTTGACGCGGTCGGTATCGGCAGACGGCAGGTCCACCTTGTTGAGGACGGGCAGGATCTCCAGGTTGTTGTCGACCGCTTGGTAGACGTTGGCGAGCGTCTGTGCCTCCACGCCTTGGCTCGCGTCCACCACCAGCACGGCGCCCTCGCAGGCGGCCAGCGAGCGCGACACCTCGTAAGCGAAGTCCACGTGGCCGGGCGTGTCCATCAGGTTAAGCTGGTAGGTCTTGCCGTCGCTGTGGCGGTAGTCCAGCCGCACCGTCTGCGCTTTGATGGTGATGCCGCGCTCGCGCTCGATATCCATCGAGTCCAGGATCTGCTCCTTCATCTCCCGGTCGGTGACGTTGCCGCACAGCTGGATCAGCCGATCCGACAAGGTGGACTTGCCGTGATCGATGTGGGCGATGATGGAGAAGTTGCGGATGAGGCTGGTGTCCGTCATGGCGCCGCTGCTTAGCACCCCCGGCGTGCGGTTCAAATGACAATCCACGCGGCCAGGCGCCCTTGGTCCGCCTTTGGTCCGCCGGGCCGGAGGTGGCGCCAGATCGGCGGCACGGCGGGGTCACAGCAGCCGATGCCAACGCCCGCTGCCTCGAATCGGCGCGCCTTCCGCTGCGCTATTGCAAGTCTGCCGCCAGGCCACACTCGAGTTTCGAATATGCCCTATTTCCCTATTAAGCCTACAATTATAGAGATTGAATGGCTGAGTTGTGCATTGTCGGACGATTACAATTTGTGCCGGATCTGCGAAAGTGAGAGCATCATGCCTAAGACTCTCGCACCGGAAGTGCGTTCGCAATTCGCAAAGCGCCTGAAAGCCATGCGGGTGCATGGTGGATTCGAACGCGCACGCTACTTCGCCAAAGCCCTTGGGATCGAGGAGAACCGCTACACCCGCTACGAGCGGGCAGAGGTCGAGCCGAGCCTCACGCTCATCCATAAGATGTGCGAGGTTCTGCGCGTTACGCCCGACGAGCTGCTTGGGTTCCCGGAGCACAAAAACTCGTTGCTGCCCAGCTTCGCCGAGGACCCGGCAGAATATCTCGCCCGGGATCTCGCCCGCGGCGAGACGGCGCCGGAGCGGCACGTGGAGCTGCTGGCGTGGCGGCTGGCCTCCGAGGTCGCCGGCGTGCGGGGCGGGCCCCGCGATCCGTTCACGGTCAAGGGCGACGCCGGCAGGCTCTATCAGCTCCTGCTGAAGGACCCGTTCAACACCATCGCCGCGATCGTCTCGGACGAGGCTCTGAAAGGCCTGGACGCCGACCGCAAGGCCGAGCTGGCGCAGCTGGTCGACGCCTTCACGGACGCCGCCAGCCGCAGAGGCTAGCTTCCGGCACGCGGTCCACGGGGCGCCGATTGCCCAACGGCCAGCTCTATGCGCCCCGGATGTTGCAGCGCCAGCGTTTGCTCGTTGACGGCTACGCCGCCGCCGGCGGGTCGGGGATGTCCTGGAAGATGCTGGCCATCGAGAGCTCGATACCGAATTCCGCGAGGACGATTGCCCCTTCACGCCCCTCCAGCTCGACCGGCCGCTCCGGCCACGTGCCGTCGGTCCGCCGCTGCCAGATCCAGGCTCGCGGCTCGTCCTGGCTGCAGATGAGGTAGGTCTGCACCGAGGGGATGGCTCTGTACTCCTGGAGCTTTTCCACGAAGTCGACATCCTCGGTCGAAGGGGAAAGCACCTCCGCAACAAAGGTCGGCGCCTCGCACGCAAGGCTGTCGCGACGGGGGGAAGGGCGATCCACGACCACGTCCGGGTAGCGGGCGCCCACGCCGGTGCGGACGCCGAACTCTGTCGGACCGGCCCTGAAGCGCGATCGATCGAGTTTCGACAAGAGCTCGGCCAAGATGTTTGTTGTAACCTCCCAATGTCCCCGCGTCGTCTGGATCATCGTGCGGCTGACCATTCCATTGGACAGCTCGTATTTGAAGGGATGATCGGGGTCGAGCGTGGTCCCCCACCGCAGAAACGCCTCGGTGTCGGTTGGAATATCCTCGATCGGCTGCTGGCTTCGCTCGCGGAAGCCGGGAGCCGGCTTGTGACCAGGATCGCTCATGGGGCAGGTCCCGAAAGCAGTGCCAGGGCCTCGCGTGCATCGAGCCGGCCATCGTACAAGGCGCGGCCCGTGATGACGCCTTCAAGCATAGCATATTCCGGCCGGAGCAGGGCCTTCACGTCGTCGATGCCGGCGAGGCCGCCCGAGGCGACTACGGGCACGGACGCGGCGCGTGCCAGCTCGGCGGTCGCCGGCAGGTTAAGGCCCTTGAGCACGCCGTCGCGGTCGATGTCGGTATGGATGATGGCGGCGACACCGGCATCCTCGTAGCGGCGCGCCAGCTCCAGGGCCGTCAGCGTGCTCGTCTCGGCCCAACCCTCCACAGCCACCCTGCCATCGCGCGCGTCGATGCCGACGGCGATGCGGCCGGGAAAGTGCCGGCACGCCTCGCGCACCAGGCCGGGGTCGCGCAGCGCCGCGGTGCCCAGGATCACGCGCCGGACACCCTCGGCCAGCCAGGCCTCGATGGTGGCTGCATCGCGAATGCCGCCGCCCAGTTGCACGGGCATGTCGATGGCATTCAGGATGGCCCGCACGGCCGGGGCGTTCACCGGCTTGCCCGCGAACGCGCCGTTCAGGTCCACGACGTGGAGATAGCGGAAGCCTTGGCTCTCGAAGGTCTTGGCCTGGGCGGCAGGGTCGTCGTTGAAGACGGTCGCCGCCGCCATCTCGCCACGGGCGAGGCGCACGCAGCGGCCGTCCTTGATGTCGATTGCGGGGAACAGGATCACGGGGGCCACCCTGGCTTGCGAGAGCCCTGCGCGAAGGGGCAGATCCGCGCTATGTTGTGGGGCGATCAATCGTGTGAAGCCGCCTGCCCGTCAAGCCACCTGCGCCCCGATGCCCTCCACCGCCCCTCCCGCTCAACGCCCGGACCAGCGCCGGCTGACCGAGACGGACGCCGTAGGCATCTGGATCGCCCGTTGGCTGCGCATCCGTCGCAAGGACCTGATCGCCCGCTACGGCTGCGACCCGCGCCGGCTCTATGAGATCTGGGAGGGCAGCCGTTTCCCGGCCAGCCGCGAGAAGGCGTTGGCGCTGTTCGCCGAGCAGCATTCGGATCTGGCCGGGCGCATCGATTTCGGCCTGCACCGGCGCATCCCCCGGTCCCCGCCGCTGGAGGGCCAGCTTGAGCTGTTCGATCTGGGCGAGAGACCGGAACGAAACTAGAACTATTTCTGGACGGTGGATTGCGAATCGCGCATATGTTCGCACTATGTTCCAGGCGTCCCGAGCAACCCCCGCCGCCCGCTGCACCGAGACATTGCCATGCGCACCTACCTGATCTGCTTCGACATCACCGCCCCCAAGCGCCATGCCCTCGCCGGCGCCGTCATGGAGCTGGGCGAGGCCTGGGCCCGTCCCCTGGATGCCACCTGGTACGTGCAGTCGGCCGAGCGCGCCGATGAGATCGAGCGGCGCCTGCGTCCCTTTGCCGACGCCGCGGATGGCCTGCTCATCCAGGAGGTGGAAGCCAGGGCGCTGCTCCTGAACACGTCCCTGCGCTGGTTTCGGCGGCGCCGTCCCACTGTCAGCGAGGCCGCCGCTCCGGTCGCCCTGGCGGCCTGAAGGAGATGACCCGCCGGCCACGCAGCCGGCGCAGCAAGGGGGCTCGCACGGTCCGTGTGCGGGCCGCCCGAGCCGATCATGATGCGTCCAAGCCGCCGCGGCACCATCTGGGCCGGCCGAGCGTTACCGGCAGCGTCATCGCGATTCGGTTGACTTTCGCGAGTCGCGCCCGTTTACCTGGGATCGAGCCGAGCCGCCGGCCCGCACCGCGCCGGGCGGCCCCGGCTCCGGTCGAGGTGGGCTGGGCATGGTCCGTCCGACACCTTCTTGTTCCAACCGAGCTAGACGCAAAAGTCCATGGCTGGCCATTCGCAGTTCAAGAACATCATGCACCGCAAGGGGCGCCAGGATGCCGCGCGCTCCAAGGTTTTCGCCAAGCTCGCCCGCGAGATCACGGTCTCGGCCAGGACCGGCCTGCCCGACCCCGGCATGAACGCGCGCCTGCGTCTCGCCATCCAGGCGGCGCGGGCCGAGAACATGCCGAAGGACAACATCGAGCGCGCCATCAAGAAGGCCGCGGGCGGCGACACCGAGAGTTACGATGCCATCCGCTACGAGGGCTATGGTCCGGGCGGGGTGGCGGTGATCGTGGAGGCGCTCACCAACAACCGCAACCGCACGGGCGGCGCCATTCGTGCCGTCTTCACAAAGTACGGCGGCAATCTCGGCGCCACCGGCGCGGTCTCGCACATGTTCGCGCATGTGGGCGAGATCGCCTATCCTGCCGGTGCCGGCTCGGCGGATGCCGTGCTGGAGGCCGCCGTCGAGGCCGGTGCCGACGATGTGAGGTCCGATGCGGGCGGCCACCTCGTCACCTGCGCCTTCGAGGACCTTGGCGCCGTCTCGTCCGCCCTGGAGGCCAAGCTGGGGGAGGCCGCCTCGGCCAAGGCCCTCTGGCGGCCGACGCTCACCACCACGGTTGACGAGGAGAAGGCCGCCTCGGTGCTCAGGCTGGTCGCCGCGCTGGAGGACGACGACGACGTGCAGAACGTCTACTCCAACTTCGAGGTTTCCGACGCCGTGCTGGCGAAGCTGACCGCCGCGTAGTCGTCTGCACGTGCAGCGACTTTCACGCGGCCCAATGGGCGCCCGCAGCCACGCCCGCCCGTCCCGGCTCTCGGTCCGCGGTAGCGCCCTGTGCCGCGCCGGCGACCTGATGAGGCCCGGGGGTTACCCGGGTGTTACGCCGCCGCAACAGCCGGCGTCCATCGGCAATTGTGAGCGTACTGCAGGCTGTTCCCCGATCGCGCCGTCTGATAGCGGACATTGAAACCGCGACGGGCAAATGGGGGAATTGGGTATGCGTAGCCGTGTGGCATTGCTGGCGGCAACACTCTTGCTGGCGGGATGTGCGACGTCCGGGCCGACCGGAAGCGACCTTCTTTCTCTCCGCCCTAAGCCCGGCACCGCGCGCCTGGTTGTCTACCGCACCTCGCCGGTCGGCCTCCTGGTTCAGCCAGACTACGTCGTCGATGGGCGCAAGGCGGGGAGCAGCCAGCCGGGCGGGTTCGTGGTCTGCGACCTCGCCCCCGGCCGCCACACGGTCGCGGCCGCCAATATCCCCATCGCCATGCCGCTGTCGAACGATCCCGACAGCGTGACGGTGAGCTTGCGTGCCGGCGCTACCACATATCTCCGCGCAGAGCCGCGCATGGGAATCGTGATGGGCAGCATCGGTCTGCTGGAGGTTTCCGAAGGCCAGGGCAGGTCGGACACCGCCAGCCTGTATCGCATCGAGAGCGACTGCAAAGGCTCCTGACGGCCGTTCAAGGCGGCGCTCCGGCCCGCTACGGGTCGGTTCGCTGCCCTGTCCGCGCCAACCTTGCTTTCAGCGCGACCTGCGCCGCCTCGGCCCGGTAGAGCCCCGCGATCACGCCGGGCGGCATCCCGGAATGCGTAGTGTATCTCTCGCGGGCGATCGGGGTGAGGCGTGCGCCGGGCAACGGCTGCCGGGCCAGCCGGCGCAGCACCTCCAGGTGCGCGTGCCCGGCTCCGATCAGCACCAGGTCCTTGCGCACCTGCCTGACCACGTTTCCCTGCGCCCACGGCTCGCCATGCGGTTCGCCGCCATGGCCCGTTGCCACGGCTGGTTGCCACGGCTCGCTGTGGCTTGCCACCCCCCGCAAACCCCACTATATCGCGCCCTGCAGCCCGCGCTCGCTCCCTTCGTCTATCGGTCAGGACGTCAGATTTTCAATCTGAAAAGACGGGTTCGACTCCCGTAGGGAGCGCCATGATTCTGCTGGGTTTTTTGCATCACCTATCCCTCATTCCAAAAGCTCGTCTGAGCGCCATTCCGAAAAACACCCTACTTGCGTTCTATTCACCGCGCCTTGGCCGCCACATAAGCGCGGCGCTTCCTCGCTGCCGAGAGCCGTTGGCCTTCCGTCCTCTTGACGTAGAGGCGCAATGCCTGCGGTGTCTTGTGCATCGACGCCGCCATCCCCTCCTGCTCCGTCACGCCTGAATCGCCCAACTCCGTCAAGCCGCCATGGCGGCAGGCATCAAGGGTCACGTGAGATCCAAGCTCGGCATTCTTGCGCGCCTTACGTACGCAGCGCTGGGCATGCCCCATCGAGTAGGGCCGCGCCGGCCCGCGCTTGCCAGACGTCAACACGATGGGCAGGCCCAACCGCTTTAGGTCCTTGAGGTACTCCTCGATCTCAGGAAAGAGCGCGCCGTAGTAGTCGTCGAGCGGCCACCAGCCCTTCTCGCCGGTCTTAGGACGCCCTCAGAGCCAAGTGAATCGCGATCTGTGGGCGTGACGGATTGACTCGGGGGGATTCCGGGGCAGCGCGAACACGCGTACCGCGTCGGCATGACCGATGAGAATGACAAGATTGACGAGGATGGCATCAAGCAGCGGTGGGAGCAGGTAGGCTCCAAGCTGGACGAGCGAGGGCGGCGGCTGTGGGCGGCGGGCGAGGTGCAGGCGGCCGGCCACGGCGCCCTCAAGGTGGTGTCTCGCATCACCGGCCTCGCCCGCTCGACCATCAACCGCGGCGAGGACGACCTCGACGAGGGACCGCTGCCGGGTGGCCGCGTGCGGCGCAAGGGCGGCGGCGGCAGGCCGTTGAGCGAGAGCGATCCGACGCTTGTCGACGACCTCAAGCGGCTGGTCGAGCCGGCGACGCTGGGCTCGCCCGTGCAGCCGTTGCGGTGGGTGTCGAAGAGTTTGCGAGAAGCTGGCGCGGGCGCTCCGGGAGATGGGGCACAAGATCAGCGCCAACACGGTCGGCAAGCTGCTCACGGACGTGCTCGGCTTCTCGCGCCAGGTGAACCGCAAGGCGGACGAAGGCTCGCACCATCCCGACCGCGTCGTGCCGAAGGCACGCTTCCAGCGTGACGCGCAGTTCGAGCACATCAACGCCAAAGTCGTTGCGGCGCAGGCCAGAGGCGAGCCCGTCGTCTCGGTCGACACCAAGAAGAAGGAGCTCATCGGCAACTACAAGAACGCCGGCTCCGACTATCGCCCGCAGGGTCAGCCGGCCCGCGTCAACGTGCATGATTTTCCCGACAAGGAGCTGGGCAAGGCGGTGCCCTACGGCGTCTATGACGTGGCGGCCAACGAGGCCTTCGTCAGTGTCGGCATCACCGCCGATACCGCTGAGTTTGCCGTCGCGGCGATCCGCACGTGGCTTAAGCGCATGGGCCGTCAGCGCTATCCGAGGATGAGCGAGCTGACCATCACGGCCGACTGCGGCGGCTCGAACGGGGCGCGCGTGCGGCTGTGGAAGGTCGAGCTGCAGAAGCTCGCCGACGAGACCAGCCTCACGCTCCACGTCCACCACTATCCGCCGGGCACCTCGAAGTGGAACAGAATAGAGCATCGCCTGTTCTGTCACATCACGCAGAACTGGCGCGGCCGACCGCTCACCGATCGCGTTGCGGTCGTCGAGCTGATCGGCGCCACGACGACCGAGACGGGGCTGAAGGTCGAGTGTCTGCTCGACGAGCGCACCTACCAGAAAGGCATCAAGGTCAGCGACGCCGAGATGGCCGAGCTGGACATCACCGGTGATGCCTTCCATCCTGAATGGAACTACACGATCAAGCCGAGATGTCGGCAGAATGCGTAGCTGTTATCGTTGAGAGCATCCTTAGCTCGCGCGGCGTTGCCAGAGGGGCTTGCTCGCGGCGGCGATGAGCACCAGCCCGAGGAGTATCTTTACCCCACAACGGGCAGCAAGCCTACGGACGGAGCAATCTGGAGGATTGATGTCGACGCTTTCTTACTTCGTGCTCGCGGCGGTGACGGAGATCGCCGGTTGCTTCGCCTTCTGGGCCTGGCTGCGGCTCAATGCTTCGCCGTTGTGGCTGATACCCGGGACGGCTTGCCTGTTGTTGTTTGCGTGGTTTCTGACCCGAGTCGACGTGGATTTGGCGGGACGGGCCTATGCCGCGTACGGGGGCATCTACATTGCAGCTTCGCTGGTCTGGCTGTGGACTGTGGAGGCGCGCATGCCCGACCGCTGGGACGTGATCGGCGCGGCCATATGCTGCGTAGGTGCGTTGGTCATCATCTACGGACCCCGGACCGCGTGAAGCAAATCCAGCGGTATGCATTATACCGCAGTCCGAGAGGTATTTCCGCTGCCGTTATTCACCCCAGCAATGATCGCTGCGCATGCTCACGACAGGAATTGGAACGTCACTTAAGTCTTCAGCGCTGCAGAGATTTCGTCTGCTATCGGAGGTACTTAGCCGTGCTCGGGCACGCGATCTGATGCCCGCCCTTGACGCCATCCTGCTTCTCACAAGCCAGCCACCAGGAGAAGACCTTCCAGGGGGCATAGCGCTTGAGGCCGAGGAGATCGAGCCACGGCACCCCCAGCGCCGGATGGTAGGCGAGCAGCGCGGCCGTCCACTGCGTCGCTGTGGCGAGCGAGGCGAGCACAACCGCGGCCGCGACGAGAGGGCGGACAATCGCTGAGGGGAGCGAGGGCATCGATATGGGCCTTTTCGGGCGAGAAAAACATCGCCGCGAAAATGTGCCCGGAAAATAAATCAGCCCTCAAGGAGTAAAATTGTGCAGTCCCGTGAAGTATCGTGAAAAATGAGTGTGGGTTTGCGGCGAAATCGCGGCAGGGTCAAAAAGCTTAGTGACGGAGCAGGCCTTCCAGCGAGCGGAGCCATCAATCCGCCGAATGTTACCTTCGGTAAAGCCTAATGTCGGGGTGTTTTCACGTCATGATATAAACTGAGACGCAGAAACTGAGGCGAATTGAGACGGGATGAGACCGGGGAAATCGAAATCGCCTGCTCGCTTGGCCCGGCCGGCCGATCTGGACAGCGCCGACCGGCCGCGTGCATCGATGGGCGCATGTCTCTCACGGACGAACGCGGATGATCGTCTTCCCCTTGCTTCGCTCGGTCCGGTTGAAGGCGGCGACGGCGTCGTCGAGGGTCGCGATGTTGCCGATGTTCGTCCGCAGTCGTCCGTCACGCACCCGCTGGACG
>Ga0268264_10004317_pt1 | contig 12128 bp, 9 predicted proteins | sample KBSSwiS32_FD_190357 | JGI IMG/M metagenome (GOLD analysis project Ga0268264, IMG submission 190357) | Switchgrass rhizosphere microbial communities from Kellogg Biological Station, Michigan, USA - KBS Switchgrass S3-2 (SPAdes) (version 2) | ecosystem: Host-associated > Plants > Roots >... | reverse complement strand
CGATCAGTTCATCGATCGGGTCGCGGCGCAATGTGTCAATACGCTCACGCCCAAGTGGTCAACTAAACTTGCCGCCTTTGATGTCTATGTTTGGGATCAGTGCTATGCAATGGAACAAAGCCTGCGCATTGAATAGGTGCGGATACGTTTCACTCGGGAGAACCTGCGATGACGGAACAAGTAAAAGAACAGATCGATATGAAGCTTGAAGTTGTAGTGCTCAGTGTTTCTGACGTCGACCGCGCCAAAGCGTTTTACGAGAGTCTTGGCTGGCGTCTCGACATCGATATAGCCGCGGGCGACTTCCGTGGTGTGCAGATCACGCCGCACAATTCAGCGGCGTCGATTATCTTCGGGAAAGGAATCACATCGGTGAAGACTGGCGCGGCCGAAATCCTGGTCCTCGCCGTGGATAACGTCGACACTGCCCGTGCCGAATTGATCTCCCGCGGCGTCGCGGTGAGCGAAGTCTTCCATTACGCCGCCGGCCCTTTCAACAACTCCGTTGAGAATCCTCGCATCAGCGGCCGCGACCCTGAGGGTCGATCGTACTTCTCGTTCGCCTCATTCGAGGACCCGGACGGAAATGGCTGGCTGCTTCAGGAGATCACGACCCGGCTTCCCGGCCGCGAGTGGCCGTCGTCACGACCACCAGCCTTAGATGTTGCAGGCCTCGCTGATCTCCTTCGGGAGACGGCGGAGCACCACGACGGTTTCGAGAAGACTCACGCCGAGCATCACTGGTGGGACTGGTACGCGTCCTACCTGAGCGCTCGTCAAAGCGGCCGCAATTCTGAGGAAGCCGCCGCTGATGCCGACCGCTACATGAAGGACGTCCTTCATGTTCTTCCTAAATGATGATGTTAGGTTGGCCGCACGAAATGATAGATCTCGAAGGAATACACCACCGCATGAAAGACAGCTCCAGAACGGGAAGCCTCTTTTTCATCATGATCGCAACCGTCGGCAACTGGAGCTATTTACCGCTGAGCTTCGTGCATAGTTCAGACCGCTCCGTTTGGTGGTATTTGTCCAACGTACACACGCCGGCATTTCGAAAATCGGGTCGAATCGGAATGCCTCAACAACTGGTTCAAAGTCACACAGTGAAAGGAGGTACTTTATGAAGAGGATTTCTTTATTGTTGATTATTATGATGGCCGGCGTCGTCGCGGCCTGGGCTCAAGCACCGACAAGCGCCGAGTCAAAACCCGCTACTCAGAGTGCGAAGGAAGTCCGCGGCGCTTCGCCGTACGTAGAAATCAAGGACGAGCCCGCTCCCAAACTGATCGTGGATCCTCCGCTTCCTGAGGGGCTGGCGATCGGAGTAGTCTGGATCCAATACCGAGTCGAGAACCTACGCATCGTACCGGTGTTCGGGGAGGGCGCCGCCAAAGTATCACCCCGGGTCGGACATCTGCACATCACTGTTGACGACCTGCCCTGGTGGTGGGCGGACACTAGCGATAGCAATACCATCGACATCGCTGGGTTGCCGGTCGGCCGGCACAAGGTGCGGATCGAGTTGGTCAATGCTAACCACCAGATCTTCCCCGGACAGACTAAGATACTTACGTTCACTCTGCCGGTGGCGCTGCCGCACGGACATTAAACAGGTGCGGTGAGAATTTCAGCATGTCAAGAGGTGCTAGATATGACCCAGACAGAAGCTACGCAAAGCAGAAGCCATGCGCAGTTCAACACCGATCGCACTTATCCGGGCCGATGGACCATAACCTTCAACAATCCGCCCATCAACATGTTCGTCCCCACAACGATCGTCGAATTGGAGGCTCTAATGACCGACATCGAGGCGGACCCGTCCGTGAAGGTCGTCGTATTCGAGTCGGCGAATCCCGAGTTTTTCATTGCGCATCTCGATGTAGCGAAAGCAGCTGAGCGGCCAGAGGTGCTGGGACTTTGGCGCGAGTTTGTGCTGCGTCTCTCATCCGCGCCGGTCGTAAGCATTGCCAAGATCCGCGGCCGCACGCGCGGCATCGGAAACGAGTTCGTGCTGGCCTGCGATATGCGCTTCGCCAGCCGGCAAAGCGCCCTATTCGGCCAACCCGAGATCGGTGTCGGACTGGTCCCTGGCGGCGGAGGACTTGAATGGCTCCCGCGCGTGGTTGGCCGCTCGCGGGCGCTTGAGATCGTGCTCAGCGGCGACGATTTCGATGCTGATATCGCCGAGCGTTATGGATGGGTGAACCGCACGCTGGACGATGGCGACCTCGACTCGTTTGTCGATGCGCTCGTCCGACGTGTGGCCTCGTTCGACCGTGAAGCGCTGGCCGCGGCCAAGGCCCAGCTCAATCGGTTTGGAACGCCGACGGCTGCCGAGCTTGAATCGAGCAACGACCTTTTCTTCCCGCTGCTGGCCTTGCCAGGTGCGCAGGCGCGGCGTGCGAAGGTTCGTGATCTCGGTTACGGCGTTCGGAGCGACTTCGAATTGAACTTCGGCCGGTACCTGCCATCGTTCGTGCAGGCGGACGACGATAGCACGGATACCGAACACTGAGTGTTGCCCTGATTTCTTAAGTCGGCACCGACGTTCGATGTCCGTGAGAAAGAACGCGATAGATGCAAGAGTTTACAGGTTCGTAACATTGCATTGTTTGCTTAGTATTAAACTAAACGTTGCGCATTCAATTTAACGTGTTAGCTCTCGGCCATTGGTTCGGCCGTGCCGATCTGTGGCTCGAGCCGCAGATCAAGAAGCGAACCAAAAGGAGAAAAAGTATGACTCAATCAGAAGCTTCCCAAAGCAGCGGGCAGGCTGCTGCCAAAGACGTAATTCGTCCCTTTAATGTGAGTTTCCCCGAGGAGGAGCTAGTCGATCTTCGACGCCGGGTCGAAGCGACGCGTTTCCCTGAAAAGGAAACCGTCGACGACCAGACGCAGGGAGTCCAACTCGCGACAGTACAGGCACTCGCCAAATACTGGGCCACTCACTACGACTGGAGCAAATGCGAAGAGAGCCTTAAGGCCCTGCCGAACTTTATCACCGAGATCGACGGGCTCGACATTCATTTCATTCATGTGCGGTCGAAACACGAAGATGCTCTTCCGATGATCGTCACGCACGGGTGGCCCGGCTCGATTGTCGAGCAATTGAAGATCATCGAACCGCTGACCGATCCTACGGCCCATGGCGGTACGGTAGCGGATGCTTTCCATCTGGTGATACCGTCAATTCCCGGCTATGGATTTTCAGGAAGACCGTCCACGACCGGATGGGACCCCGACCACATCGCTCGCGCCAATGCTGAGTTGATGAACCGCCTTGGTTACACGAGGTACGTTGCACAGGGTGGCGATTGGGGGGCGATCATCACCGAGCGAATGGGTGCGCAGGCCCCTACGGGATTAGTAGCCATTCACACTAACATGGCGAACTGCATTCCGCCGGAGATCGACGCGGCGGCTTTTTCGGGTGCGCCGGCACCGGCTGATCTCTCGGCCGATGAGAGGCTCGCTTATGAGCGGCTGAGCTTTGTCTATGCAAAGGGCATTGGCTACGGCTTCCAGTTGGGGCTCCGGCCGCAGTCAATGTATGCGATCGCGGATTCTCCGGTCGGCCTGGCAGGTTATTTCCTCGATCATGACGCACGTAGCTATGAGCTGATCGCACGCGTTTTTCGCGGAGAGAAGGAGGGTCTCACACGCGATGACGTTCTCGATAACATCACGATCACCTGGTTGACGAATACTGCGGTTTCCGGTGGACGTCTCTATTGGGAGAACTGGGGATCGTCGTTCTTCTCTGTCAAGGGCGTCAATGCATCGGTCGCCGTTGCCGTCAGCGTCTTCCCCGACGAACTCTATCCGGCTCCGCGAAGCTGGGCAGAAAAAGCGTATCCTAACCTAATCCACTACAACCAGCTTCCAAAAGGCGGACACTTCGCGGCGTGGGAACAGCCCGAATTGCTGACAAACGAACTTCGGACAGCATTCAGGACACTGCGTTAATTTAAATAAGGCGAGGCGGCGCGCTTAACGCCGCCCTCCCCTCCTAACCTGGCCGACTAATATCTTGAATCCTGGAAACGTAAAACAGTTGGGAAGCTGATTTGCTGGGACTCGGAAAACCCACATATACGGAACCGTCCTAGTCCCGTCCCGGTCAGGCTTCCGCGATCTAAGTGATAGCAAATACTTCGCTTAGTGGAATAGTGAGTTCCTCCATCCGCAAGAATCAAGGCCAATTTCACGTGAATCTGGTTTCTTTTCACGTGAATCTGCTCTCTTTTCACGTGAATCTGCTCTCTTTTCACGTGAATCTGCTCTCTTTTCACGTGAATCTGGTCTCTTTTCACGTGAATCTAGTCTCTTTTCACGTGAATCTAGTCTCTTTTCACGTGAATCTGGTCTCTTTTCACCTGAATCTGGTCTCTTTTCACGTGAATCTAGTCTCTTTTCACGTGAATCTGGTCTCTTTTCATGTGAATCTAGCTTTCTTTCACGTGAACGTGCTGAGCGTTTCACCTGAAAATCGGTAGATCTTACTCTTCGCGTGATAAATTCTTGGTAATAGTTTCCGGGAGCTCTCAAGGTATGAAAGCGAACATTTTATCGTCGCCTTCGCCTATCGAAGGTCGGCCGCTTGTCTGGGCTGAAGTCCCGCGGCCGGTTCCGGGCCAGGGTGAAGTTCTGATAAAGGTCGGCTCGTGCGGCGTTTGCCGAACGGATCTTCATGTTTGCGAAGGCGATATTGCAAAGGGCTTGATGCCGGTCATTCCGGGGCACCAAATTATCGGGAGGATCGATGAGCTTGGCGATGCGGTCGACGGATTTTCAAAGGGCGAACGAGTCGGCGTCGCGTGGCTGCATTCGACGTGCGGGAAATGCAGGTTTTGTTTGTCGGGCCGCGAAAACTTATGTGAGGCGGCGGACTTTACCGGCTGGACAAAAAACGGCGGATTCGCCGAATACGCGATCGCAAATGCGAGATTTGTTTATCAGATCCCGGATGGCTTCGATGACATTCAGGCTGCACCGCTGCTCTGTGCCGGCATCATCGGCTTTCGCGCCCTTCGATTAACCGATCTTGTGCAATGGCACGGAGCCCGATTGGGCATCTACGGATTCGGTGCTGCCGGGCATGTTTGTATCCAGATAGCGCGGGCGCGCGGAGCGGATGTTTACGTTGCGACGCGAGATCGCGAGAGGCATCAGGCACTTGCCGAGGAGCTTGGGGCGATCTGGGTGGGTGACACTTTCGCCAAACCGCCGGTAAAGCTCGACGCAGTGATCATCTTTGCTCCGGCGGGCGAGATCGTGCCGGCGGCTCTCAAGGTTCTGGATAAAGGCGCAAGATTGGTGCTTGGCGGGATCCACATGTCGCCTATACCGGAGCTTGAATATGATCTGCTCTACGGCGAACGGGTAGTTCGAAGCGTCGCCAACAATACCCGTGAAGACGGGCGCGAATTCCTGGCAGAGGCATCGGCGATCCAATTGACCACGTCCGTGCAGCGTTTTCCCCTCGAAATGGCGAACGAGGCTCTGATCGCGCTGAAGAACGATGCGATCAAAGGTGCGGCCGTCCTAACAGTCAACTAGGCTGATGTTAAATCCGCGATCGGGCGCGAAAGAGTACGCGCCCAAGTACTGTGCGAGAAAGCCGACGGCCACTCTACGTAGCCCAAAGCAGGTGATCGGCGGCATATGCTTTGCTTTATCAACTTGGGTAGAAAAAACAAAACGGTAATAGGGTGAAAAAGGAAATCAAAACCTGGTCGACCGAGGTGCTTAGGCAAGTCGCGGAGCAGTGGTCCGGTTCATTGGATTTGACTAATCGGTTTATTCTTTTTTGGTCGATCTTTCGGCTGTCGATGAAAAACCTGCTGGTCAACAAACTCAGAACCCTGCTTACCGTTATCGGGATAATTGTCGGCGTTGCGGCTATCATCTCGGTTGTCACAATTATTCAGGGATTGAACCAAACTGTCGCTTCAACCTTCTCGAAAAATGGTTCCACGGTATTTACCCTGTCAAAAAATCCAAGCATCATTACCAGCCGCGAACAGATGATCAAGATCGCGAAGCGAAGAGACATCACGAAGGAGGATGCTGACGCAGTTGCCAGGCTGTGCACCGAATGCTGGCGAACGGGATACTGGGAGCGGTCAGCAGAATTGGTGAAACACGGTGAGGCATCGGCCGATAATGTTTTGATCCGCGGTGCGACGGCAACTATCTTCGACATTGAGGGGCTGGAAGTCGACTCCGGGCGTCGATGGACGGAAAATGAAGGCACCTCCGGACAATACGTCGCTGTCGTGGGCTCGGATATCGTTAAGAATCTTTTTGACAACGCCCCAGCTGTGAATGTGATCGGCCAGGAGATCAGGGTACGCGGCTCCATCGTAAAGATAATCGGCATCGCTGCCTCACAAGGGTCAATCTTCGGGGCTTCTCGGGACAACTTTGTGATGATCCCGTATCAAACCGCCCAAAAGATCCTCCCGAAGCGCGAATCCCTCATTGTTGATCTCCAGGTTCGCGATTCGAGCGACATGGAAAGCGCGAAAGACCAGGTCAACACGATCATGCGAAGCCGGCGCGGGATGGTCACGCTCTATATGGGCGACGAGAAAACAGAAGACGAGGGCTTTACGGTCGAATCGGCGGATGTGTTCATCGGCCTGTATAAAGATGCTACGGATAACATATATCTTGTAACCATCGGCGTATCGGCGATCTCACTGTTCGTCGGTGGAATTGTCGTAATGAACATAATGCTCGTTTCCGTTGCCGAACGGACGAAAGAGATCGGATTGCGTAAGGCGGTAGGAGCACGAAACCGCGACATTCTGCGCCAATTTATGATCGAAGCCGTGGTAATCGCGTCGGCCGGAGGAGCAATTGGCATCTTCGTGGGGTTCGGCCTGGCGAATCTTATTTCATTGCTTGTCGGCTTTCCAACGCTGATAAATATTTGGTCTGCCGTACTGGGGGTCGTGGTTTCTTCACTGGTCGGAATTACAAGCGGGATCTATCCTGCGTGGCGAGCCGCGCAGCTTAATCCGGTTGATGCGATGCGAAATGAATAAGCGATGAAGTTGGACCATATAAAAGAACCGGCGATCATGGCGATCGATACGATCAGGACCAATAAGTTGCGTTCAGGTCTGACGATCCTCGGTGTCACGGTCGGCGTCGTTACTGTGATGTTCATGGTCTCGATCATTCAGGGATTGAACCGTTCGTTTGCTGCTCAACTCGAAGCGATCGGCACAAATATCATTTACGCCGTCAAATTCGACCCGTCCTTTGGTCGTCAACCTACGCAGGAGGAGAGGATGCGCGAAGATTTTACCATTGGCGACGCCGATGCTCTCCGGGACGAGCTTAGGAATGTGGTTGGTGTTTCACCTTTGCAGCGTACGATCGCCGAGACCGTCCGATACAAGGACAAGCAGTCCGATTCCCCTATCTTGATCGGTGCGACACCTTATTACGAAGAGGTGCATTCGCAATATATAGGGCAAGGGAGGTTTCTTTCAGAGATCGATCTGCGGGAACACACCAATGTTGTTGTACTAGGCAAGGACGTCGTAAAAGCGCTCTTCCCGAATGAGGACCCGATCGGGAAAGATCTCAAGATCGGCGGCCGCGTTTTTAGGGTCGTGGGTGTAATGGGCGATCTTGGCTCGATATTCGGGCAGTCGCGCGACAACTCGGTTTTTATTCCGCTGACGACATTTCAAAAATACTGGCGTGATATTCCGTACCCGATAATGGTATTCACGATCGTTGTCCGCCCGGTAGACCGGGCACAGGTCAAACCTGTGATGGAAGAAATGCGCGACATACTTCGCCGGCGGCGCGGAGTCACATTTGATCAAAAGGACAATTTCTTTCTGGCGTCGCAGGATTCCCTGCTTGATATCTACAACCAACTCACCGGCGCGACGTATCTAGTGCTTACCGCCATATCAGCGGTAGCGTTAATGATCGGCGGTATCGGAGTGATGAACATAATGCTCGTGTCGGTAACAGAACGCACGAAGGAGATCGGCATTAGGAAAGCTGTCGGTGCAACACACCTGGATATACTGTGGCAGTTTTTGATCGAGGCAGTTGTGCTGACCGGCATAGGCGGATTGCTAGGGCTGATCCTCGGCGAGATAGCGAGCCTATTAATGAATAAATTCTCGCCGCTGCCGGCTTATGTGCCGATATGGGCTATTTTTGTCGGGATCGGCGTTTCCGTCCTGGTCGGCATCGTCTTCGGCCTATATCCTGCATGGAAGGCCGCCCGGCTTGATCCGATCGAAGCTTTAAGTTTTGAATGAGAACTCGCTTGTACTGACTACTACCTTAAGCCTGCATTGATCTTTGTCAGGATATCCGAACCCGGGCACAACTCGGCTTTTGTCAGGGTATTCAATGGGCGCTCGTTTGTCTGGATTAGATCATGAAGATCGGAGGTGTCGGGATCGACGTATAAGAGGCCTGTAAGGATCTCGCCTTTGACGCGGGAGTTTTGGACGGCGTTCATCGCTGAGATGCGGTTGAGCGGGTCCCAGTCTTTTTCGAGTTTGTGCAGGCGGATGTGTGAGCCATCGTGCATCGCTATGTCTTCGACGGTTCCCTCGTCGTACTCAGCCTTGATCTCGCGCGCGATCGGGACGAAATCCATCATCGCGGTGGTTTCCATGTGATCACGGACATAATCGTATGATTTCGTCGAGCCCGGATTGTTGTTAAAAGTGACACAGGGGCTAATGACATTCACGAACGCAAATCCGGGATGGCTCATGGCAGCTTTGATCAACGGCACGAGTTGGGTCTTATCGCCGGAAAAACTCTGAGCGACAAATGTCGCACCAAGTTCGATCGCAAGGCTGGCAAGATCGATCGATTCAAATAAATTTACCGAACCCGATTTGTTTTTCGAACCCGCGTCGGCCGTGGCTGAATCCTGGCCTTTTGTTAGTCCGTAGCAGCCATTGTTCATCACCAGGTAAACCATGTTCAGGTTTCGCCGGATGACGTGAACAAATTGCCCCATCCCGATCGACGCCGTATCGCCATCACCCGAAACACCGAAATAGATCAGATCACGATTAGCAAGATTCGCCCCCGTAGCGACCGACGGCATTCGCCCGTGCACGGAATTAAAGCCGTGCGAATTGCTTAGGAAATAAGCAGGCGTCTTCGACGAACAGCCAATGCCGGAGAGTTTGGCGACACGATGCGGCTCGATGTTCGTTTCAAAACAAGCCTGCGCGATCGCCGCACTGATCGAATCGTGCCCGCAACCCGCACAAAGCGTCGAAAGCGTGCCCTCGTAATGATCAACCGAGTACCCAAGAGCGTTCTTTGGCAAAGCCGGATGTCGAAATGATGGTCGTACGTATGTCATGTCTACTATTTCAAATCTGCCTGGATCTGGTTCAGGATCTCATCGGCAGTGATCGGCGTGCCGTCGTAATTCAGGACCGAGACAAGCTTCGCCGGATTTGTACCAAGCTCTATCATCATCAGGCTTTTGAATTGAGCATCACGGTTTTGTTCGATCACGAAAACACGTTCGTGCGAATCTACAAAGTCGATAAATGACTTGCAGAACGGAAACGCACGCGGGCGCATCGCGTCAAGCTTGATCCCTTCGTCGGCTAGCAATTCGATCGCTTCTTCGGCAGCATAGGTAGAGGTGCCGAAGAAGATGACGGCGTTTTTTGATGCATTCGCTTCCTGATAAAACTCAGGCCGCGGCATCATTTCTTTTGCGGTGTCCCACTTCCGCATGAGGCGATCCATATTTCGGCGATAAGTGTCACCATCCTCGGTGTAGCGGGCGTATTCATCACGCGACGATCCGCGGGTGACGAAGGCACCTCGCGAAGGGTGCGTGCCGGGAATCGTTCGATAAGGAATACCGTCATTGTCAATGTCAAGATAACGGCCGTATTTACCGTTAAACTGCTCCAGCGGCTGCGTTGAGGATCCGTTACCGTTCGTCGGTGCTTCCCCGGCCTGCAAGTTCGACACTTGCGTTCCAGTTAGGCGCTCGAGCTGTTCGGTGGTTAATACCTTGCCGCGGTCGTATTGACGCGTGTCATCCCAGACAAGCGGCTGCGTGACATGGTCATTCATCCCCAGATCAAGATCCGTCATCACGATCACCGGCGTCTGAAGCTTCTCCGTCAAGTCGAACGCATCGGCGGTCAGTTCAAAACATTCCTTTGGTGATGCGGGAAAGAGCAGCGGATGCTTTGTGTCTCCGTGTGAGGCGTAGGCGGCTTCGAGAATATCCGATTGCTGTGTTCGCGTAGGCATTCCAGTTGAAGGCCCGGTACGCTGAACATCGATAAGGACCGTCGGCACCTCGGAAAAATATGCGAGGCCCAGGAATTCGTTCATCAGGGAAACGCCTGGGCCGCTTGTCGATGTAAATGATCGCGCTCCATTCCAATTTGCGCCGATCACCATTCCGATCGCAGCAAGTTCGTCCTCCGCCTGCACGATCGCGTAATTATTTTTGCCAGTTACAGGGTCGACACGATATTTCGACGCGTACTTGCTGAAAGCGTCGACGACGGACGTTGAAGGGGTGATCGGGTACCACGCGGCCACCGTTGCCCCGGCATAGATCGCCCCGAGGGCACACGCAGAATTGCCGCTGAACAAGATCCGATCCCCGAGCAGATCGCGGCGTTCGAGCCGGATATCAAGCGGACACTTGAAATTTTCAAGCACATAATCGACACCCATCTTCAAGGCCTTAATATTCGGCTCGATCAGTTTTTCCTTGCCCTTGAACTGCTCGCCGATAAGGGATTCGAGCACCGGAAATTCAATATCGCAAAGTGCTGAAAGCGCGCCTATATAGACGATGTTCTTGAAAAGCTGGCGCTGACGCGCGTCGGAGAATTGTGCGTTGCATAGTGCCATCAACGGAATGCCGATCTCTGTGATATCTTCGCGATCGTATTCCGGCGGCAAGGGCTTTGAGCTGTCGTATAGAAAATAACCGCCCGCCCTTACATCCGCGTAATCATTCGGCATGCTCTGAGGATTGACCGCTATCATCAGATCAATACCTTCGCGACGTCCGCGATACCCCTTTTCGCTAACACGCACTTCGTACCACGTCGGCAAGCCCTGAATATTCGACGGAAAGATATTCTTTGGAGTAACCGGAATCCCCATGCGGAAAACAGCCTTTGTAAACAGCGCATTTGCCGACGCCGAGCCAGTGCCATTAACGTTCGCAAAGCGAACTACAAAGTCGTTTGTTTTATGGCCATTATTGCTCATGTAAGACTTTCCTGACCGATCGCGAACCGATTTCCCTGACCACCTTCATAAAAAACCTACGACGTCCCGTTGCTTTTACACGCGTAATCCACCTTCCCCGCTTTGACGACATTGTAAAAGAATTTCTGCATGTCCCACGCGGCGGTCGGGCAGCGTTCGGCGCATAGGCCGCAATGTAGACAGACGTCTTCGTCTTTCGCCATGATGCGTGCTGTCTGGGGCAAAACGTCCGAAACATAAAGATCCTGACTTAGGTTGAGGGCCGGAACCTTGGTGTGCTGACGCAACTCTGCTTCTTCCTCGTTGACGGTGAAGGTTATGCAGCTTGTTGGACAAATATCTACGCAAGCGTCGCACTCGATACATTTTGGCGCGGTGAAAACCGTCTGCACATCGCAGTTCAGGCAACGCTCAGCTTCCTTGTATCCGGCAAGACGATCGAAACCGATCTCGACCTCTTGTTTTCGATTTGTAAGGGTCACCGATTTGTCGTTTTGCGGGACGACGTAACGCTGGTCGCTTTCGACCTCACTGTCGTAAGCCCACTCGTGGATGCCCATTTTCTGACTGACGAGGTTGACGAACGGGTCAAGCCGTTTGTTGATGTCGTCACCTTTGCATATCAGATCGATCGAAACCGCAGCCTGATGACCGTGAGCAACCGCAGTGATCACATTCTCCGGCCCGAAAGCGGCATCGCCGCCGAAAAAGACTTTCGGGTGTGTCGATCGAAAAGTCGTCTTATCAACGACAGGCATTTCCCATTTATCGAACTCAACGCCAATGTCGCGCTCGATCCACGGAAATGCATTCTCCTGACCGACCGCGATCAGAACATCGTCCGCGGGATAAAACAC
>Ga0268264_10004309_pt1 | contig 12143 bp, 13 predicted proteins | sample KBSSwiS32_FD_190357 | JGI IMG/M metagenome (GOLD analysis project Ga0268264, IMG submission 190357) | Switchgrass rhizosphere microbial communities from Kellogg Biological Station, Michigan, USA - KBS Switchgrass S3-2 (SPAdes) (version 2) | ecosystem: Host-associated > Plants > Roots >... | reverse complement strand
GGACGCGGAGAGCCGGCCGTAGAAAGCCAGGTTGGTCACCAGGCCGATCAGCCAGCCCAGGAGCTGCGCGACCAGCGCGGCGGCGATCGCCAGGCCCACGCACAGCGCGCTGATGAACAGCGTGCGCGGCCCCAGCGCGGTGCTCGTCTGCGGCGCGCGCACGGCGTGGAGGGCCGGTCCCATGGACGGGTCGACCGGAAGCCCCTCGGTGGTGCTCGATTCGGACGTGCTCTCTGGGCTCTGCATGGCCAGTGGCTCACTTCCCTCCGTCGTTGAAGAACAGCGGGGCCGGGGACGCCGACGCAGCGCCCATCTCGGCCAACAACGCGTTCAGCCCATCCGCCAGCCCGCGCCGGGTGCGCGCCGGCAGCCGCTCCAGCGCGCGGATCAGCCCGGCCTGCGGCGCGGTGGGAGACCGCTGCAGCAGCGCCTGCCCGGACCGGGTGAGGCTGAGCGCCACCCGCCGGCCGTCCGCCTCGTCCGCCCGGCGCGACACCAGCCCCTTCTCGATCAGCGGCGCCACCACGGTGGAGACGGTGCTCTGGTGGGTGAGCGTCCGCTCCGCCAGCGCGCCCACCGACAGGTCCGGGTGGTCCGCCAGGAGCTGGAGGACGAACAGCTGCGGCCCGGAGAGCCCCAGCTCCCGCTCCGCCCGGCGCGAGAACACCCGCAGTCTCTGGACGATGCGGCGGATCGCCTCCATCGCCTCGCGCGCGTCGTTCCGGCGCTGCTGGATTGCATGGGTCCCCATATATCTGGAACACCTTAGCCGGAGCGAGGGGCCCGCGATAGCGTGGGTACCTCCCAGATGGAGCCTGGCATCCACCTCGTCCACAAGCCGGCCGGGCCCACCAGCGCCGAGGTGCTGCGCGACGTGCTGGCGAAGCACCCGGGGGGACGGGCGCGCGCCTGCCACGGCGGGACGCTGGACCCCTTCGCCTCCGGGCTGTTGCTGGTGCTGACCGGCGGCGCCACCCGGCTGTTCGAGCTGCTCCACGCCGCGCCGAAGCGCTACCTGGCGGAGGTGCGCTGGGGCGTGGAGACGCACAGCGGGGACCTGTACGGCGTGGAGGTGGCGCAGGGCGACCGCTCCGCCCTCACCCCCGAGGCGCTGGACGGCGCGCTCACCAACTTCCTGGGCTGGACGGACCAGGTCCCTCCCACCACCAGCGCCAAGAAGGTGGACGGCGAGCCGGCCTACAAGCGGGTGCACCGGGGCGAGCCGGTGTCGCTGCCGCCGTCGCGGGTGTACCTGCACTCGGCGCGGTGGGAGCACCACCTCCTGCCGGAGGCCAGCTTCCTCTCCGTCACCTGCCGCGGCGGCTTCTACGTGCGGGCGCTGGCGCGCGACCTGGGGCGGGCGGTGGGCGCGCGCGCGCACCTGGGCAACCTCCGGCGGTCGGACATTGGCCCCTGGCAGGACCCGGGCGCGGGAGAGGAGCCCTGGCCCCTGGCGCGGGGCGCATCCGCGTTGCCCTGGGCCACCTCGCGCAAGCTCAACGACCGCGAGGTGGGCGAGCTGCGGCGCGACCGGCCCATCCCGCGCGGCGTGGAGGACCCGCCGCGGTGGCGGCCGCCGTCGGACTTCCCGCTCGACCCGGCGCCGCCCGTGGTGGGCATGCACCTGGGCAAGGCGATCTACCTGCTCAACCGGAGCGAGGACGGGCTGGTGGCGCGGACGCTGCTGCCCGGCGGGATCTAGCCTTCAGGGCCTAGAGGACCTGCGCCACCGCCACGCCGATGTTGTCCGGCTTGCCGTAGCCGTCCGCCATCTGGTCCAGCGCGTAGCCCACCAGCGCCGCCACCCCGTCCACGGCGGTGGGGGCGTGGGCCAGGATCCGGCCCTGCTGGTCGGCGCAGATGTCCGCGTGCCAGGTGCCGTCCGGGAGCTGTTCGAACTCGTGGGCGTCGCCCACGCCGTCCGTCTCCACCACGATCCGGTCTCCCGGCCGCAGCTCCCACTCGAACATGTCCGGGTCGTCGTTCTCCGCGCCCACGCTGCGGGAGAGCGCGTTGGCGAACCTCAGCGCCATCTTGGGCGAGGCGTCCGCCACCTCGCCGGCGGCGATCAGCGCGCCCAGGTTGTGCAGCTTGGTCCGCTCGCGCACCTCGCCGGAGGCGCCCACCAGGAGCACCCGCGAGTCGCCCACCACCGCCACGTGCGCGCGGCAGCGCCAGCGTTCGCCCTCGGGCTGGCCCACCAGGACCGCCGCCGCGAAGGTCGTCATCGCCCCCACGCCCAGCGCGTGCACCGCCTCGCTGGCGCGGGAGATGGCGGTCCGCAGCGCCTTGGCCGCGTCCTCGACGCCCCCCATGGCGGCGATGGCTTCGTCGAAGGCCTTGGCCGCGGCCGCGCTCGCCGCGCCGCTGTTCTCCGCCACGGACCCTTCCCCGCCGGCCTGGTCGAACGCGCCCACCGCGACCATCTCCGCCTTCCCCGCCTTCAGGTCGCCGCGGCGCCCCCGCACCACCACCGCGTCCTCGTTGATCGGCTTGTACTCGATGCCCTGGGCCTCCTGGGTGGGCCCGCGGCAGGTGTAGGAGGCGGCGGCGAACGCCATCCCCTTCAGCGCCGAGATGCCGCCGACCGTCTGGGCGGTGGGACCGGCATGCACCGACGCGGCCGCCTCCCCGTCCATGGCCATGGGCGCCGGCTCCGGCGACTTCCAGGTGCGCGGCTGGTACGGGAGCACCAGGGCGGCCCGGTCGCGCGCGGGCTTGAGCGGGGGGCCCGCCAGCGTGGCCAGGGCCGAGAGCGAAGGGACCCGCATCTCGTACATGTCCTGACCGTGCTTGAGGATCACGATCATCAGCCCCTTGTCGTCCTGCCCCGCGAGGAACAGCCGGGGCAGCCCGTCGTCCGGGTCGCCTTCCTTCAATTGGGGCGCGGAGAGGGCTTGCCGCACGAGCTCGGCCAGGCGCTCGAGCGGCAGGGCGCTTTCATCAGCTGGGGATGGCACGTCGGGCATCCTCGCACGGAGTGGCGCCGCGCCGCACCTTTCGCTTCACGGACGGGCGGTCAGTGAACGTCCTGGCTGGACGGCCCCGGAGCGCCTGGCCCCACCACGCTCAGCGACTTCAGCCGCTCCACGTACCCGAAGCGGTCGAACGGGGCGCGCGCCTCCACCATCCGGGTCATCTCCGCCAGCGCCACGTCCGCCAGCGCGTGGACGGCGCGGTGCCGCGACAGCCCGGCCGCGCGCAGCCTCTGGAAGGCCTGGTTGGCCTCGGGGATCTCCTGCCTGGCCAGCTGCGTCTCCACCATCACGTGGGCGGCGGCGTGCAGCCGCAGGTTGGCCATCTGGGGGTGGCCGCGCGGGAGCGGGTCGTGCGCCTCCAGCGCCAGCTTCCGGCGCTGGTCCTCCGGGAGTTGGAGCCACTGGCGCGGGTCCAGCTCCTGGTCCGGGTCGTACCGCTTCATCGGCCCAAGTGCTCCGCCCAGGGCGTACTGCCTACTGCGGCGGCCGATCCTCTCGCTGCGACGCGCAGACTCGTCGCTTGCGATGCTCGACGTGCCCCCCGGCACGCCTCCGCTTCGCGCTCCTCGTGTGCGCCGTCTCGCTTCGGTCTCTGCCGCCTCGTGACGGCACTACGCCCTGGGCGGAACACTGGCGCGCCTTTCAGTTGCCCTTCTTGAAGAGGTCCTGCATGGCCGCCATGCTCTCGTGCACGGCGCTCAGCGAAGCCTCCAGCCGCTTCACCTTCGCCAGGCGCTCCCGCGCGGTGGAGATGGCCTCCAGCTCGGCGGCCTCGCGGCTGGGCCCGGCGCCGCGGGCCACGGTGGCCCCGGGGTCGATGTTGTCCACCGTGCTCCGGTACTGGTTCCCCACCCGGTAGCTGGTGATGCGGACCGGCCAGCCCTCGATCTTGTCCTCTCTGCTCTGGAGCTCTTCGGCGCGCAGGGTGCTCATCGCTGGTCGCTCCCCACCGCGACCGGCGCGCCCACCAGGTTGCCCCACTCGGTCCAGGAGCCGTCGTAGTTCTTCACGTCGTGGCGGCCGAGCAGGTACTTGAGGACGAACCACGTGTGGCTGGAGCGCTCGCCGATCCGGCAGTAGGCGATGATCGGCTTGCCGTGGGTGGCGCCGGCCTCGTTGTAGAGGGCCTCCAACTCCTCGCGGGAGCGGAACGTGCCGTCCTCGTTGCACACCTTGCCCCAGGGGACGTTGCGCGCGCCCGGGATGTGGCCGGCCCGCTGGCACGTCTCGGGCAAGCCGGGGGGCGCGTAGATCTCCCCGGTGAACTCGGGCGGGCTGCGGACGTCGATCAGCGAGGTGCCGCCGCGGTGCACCGCCGCCATCACCTCGCTCAGCATGGCGCGCTGCGTGCGGTCCGGGCCGGCCGCGGTGAAGCGGGTGGCCGGGTACCCCGGGCGGTCCGTGTCCAGCGGGCGCCCCTCGGAGATCCACTTCTTGCGGCCGCCGTTCATCAGCCGCACGTTGTCGTGGCCCCAGATCACCATCTGCCAGAAGGCCCAGGCGGCGAACCAGTTGTTGTTGTCCCCGTAGAGGACCACCATGGTGTCGTTGGCGATCCCGGAGTGGGACATCAGCATCTCGAACGCTTCCTTGCTGAGCAGGTCGCGCACGCGCTGGTCGGAGAGCTGGGTGGCCCAGTTCCAGCCCACGGCCCCGGGGATGTGGCCCTCCTCGTACTCGGAGGGTTCGGCGTCGACCTCGACGATTCGCACCTTGGGATCCGTGAGGTGCTGCTCGACCCAGTCCGTCTCGACCAGGACCTCCGGCTGCGCGTAGGGCATCGTCGGCGACCTTCCGTGAGAAGGGTTACGGCGGCGGCCCTTGTACCCCGGCTGCGAGGGCCGGCGCTACCAGGTCACGTCGAAGGCCCGCCGCTCACCGGGCTGGAGGCAGACGTGCTCCCTCCAGAGCTCCGCGTCCTGGTTGTCCATGGTCGCGTCGTAGCAGCCGGGGGCCAGCGGCCCGGCGACGAAGCGGTAATAGCCGTCGTCGCGGATCTGCCTCAGGTCGGTCTGGTGAATCGTCATCCAGCAACTCTCCACCATCTGGGTGTTGGCGGCGTTGACCACGATGAAGGCGGCCGCCACCGGGTCCAGGTCCTCCAGGTCGGTGACCTGGGCGCCCGCCACCACGGCCGGCACCCGCAGCGCTTCGGCGCCATTGGCGACGACCATCAGCTCCTGGGGTCCCGCCTTGAGGGAGTCGAAGTGGAAGCGGCCCTCGTCATCCAGGTCGGTGTCCTTGGGATCCGCTCCCATCACCACGACCCGCCCGGTGGTCTTGTCCCCGCGGAGGACGCGGCCCAGCAGGGCACCCTCCGAGAAGGGCCTGTTGTCGATCCCCTCGCCGCAAGCGGAGAGCAGCACCAGCGCCGCGGACATCGCTGTCATCGACGGTCTCAAAATGCCCACCCCGCTCCGGCCGTCGCGCCGGCATGGCCCAGCACGGAACCCGCTCCGTCCACCCGTACGTAGGTTGCCATCAAAGAGATCTGCAGTTGAAGCTCCAACCGGCCGAACACCCGCCACGACGCGGCCCCCACCCACCCGGGCGCCAGGGTCAGGTACTCCTGTGAGCCCTGGTACAGCGCCAGGTTGAAGGACCGGCCCAACCAGAGCGCGGCCACGCGAGGCCCGGTGAAGAGCGAGACCGGCCCCAGGTGCCACCCGCGGGCCAGCGCGCCGCCCCCCAGCACCGCCCGGTAGCCGAAGTCCACCGGCGCGCCGCCCAACTGCAGCTGCGCGCGCCCGCCGGCGCCCATCAGGTCCGCGAAGAGGGAGAAGTCGTCCCCCAGCACCCGGTCCAGGCGCAGCGAGACGGCGCCGGCGGCGGAGGCGGGCAAGAGCTGCTCGCGGCTCTGGCGGTCGATGAAGCCGAAGGCCCCGCCGCCCAGCGCGATCGCCCCGCTGGAGGGCGGCGGCCGCTCCGCCAGCGAGTCCAGCGACAGGCGCGCGCCGCGGCCCACCTCCACGTCGGCGGCGATCAACAGCTGCGCGCCCTTCTCCACCTGCACCCGGTGGCGGCCGGGCGGCACCGCGGCCCCGCCGGGCAGCTCCGCCTTCTCGATCCCGTCCACCGTCAGGCGCGCGCCCTCCAGCCGGGCGGCATAGGAGAACAGCTCCGCGTCGCCGCCGCCGGAGAGCGCCCCCGCCAGCACCACCGGGTCCGCGCCCACCTCCAGGATCTCCGCCGACGGGCGCTGGCGGCCCTGCGTGTACTCGAAGGTCCGGCGGCGCGCGTAGTCGTGCGCTTCGGTGGCCACCACCGCGCCGTCCAGGTTGCGGTCGGCGGCGCCGGACAGGCCCTCCACCAGGAAGTGCGTGTAGATGTCGTTCTTCAGCTCCGAGTCCTCGCGCGCCGTCTCGCCGAAGTCGCTGGCGGACAGGACGATGGAGGCGCGGCTGACCGACTCCACCGGGCGGGTGAAGAAGCCGGTCTTGATGCCGGCCAGCTCCTCCGCCACCTCCGGCGGCAGCAGCGACTTGCCGTTCCCGGAGTGGCAGGTGGCCAGCACCAGCACCCGGCGCTTGGAGGGGAGCGCGTCGAACCTCGCCTTCAGCGCATCCACCGACAGCGCGGTGCGCGCCGGGTCCTTGAGGCGGGCGTCCTGGGTGACCAGGTAGCGGCGCAGCTCGCCGCGGTCGTCGCGCGCCAGCGTGCCGTGCGCGGAGACGTAGAGGAGCGCCTCGTCGTCCGGGCGGGAGGCCATGGCGGCCAGCGCGTCCACCGCCTGGAGCACCGCCTGGGTCGTGGTCTGCTCCGGCCTGGTGAGCACGCGCACCTGGTCGAACCTGCCGCGCTTGGGGTCCGCCAGCGCCGCGCCCAGGTCCTCGGCGTCCTTGGCCGCGTAGCGCAGCGGGCGCCACTCCGGGTCGCGCACCTCGGGGATGCCCACCAGCACCGCGAAGCGGCGGGGCGCGTGCGCCGCGTCCAGCGCCGCCTGCGAGACCCGGACGCGGACCAGGCCGCCCTTCTCCGCCGACGCCGGCGCGCACCCGCCCGCGCACAGCAGTGCGGCGAGCGCGGCGGCGGAGATGCGGCGAGCGGTGGTCACGGCGTCAATTCTCTCCCGAGGCCACCCGGACGGAGAACCCCACCACCGGGGTGCCGGTGGCGCCTGATGGGTGGCGAACGGCGTCCAGCGCACCTTCTGCCGTCAGGGGGCGCAAAGCCTGCACCAGCCACAGGCGCACCTCTCCCTGCTCGCCCTCCAGGGAGACGCCCGCGACGCCGCCGGAGTCCGACAGGTCGTGCGTCCCGGCGGAGAGCGCGAACTGCCCCAGCACCTGCGGCTGGCCGTCCGGGCCCGCCTTCAGCAGGTACGCCGGGCCTGGCTGGTCCGCGCGGTAGCGGAGCACCAGGGTGTCGCCCGGGCGCGCGCGCCCGCCCGGGCCGACGGGGGACGTCACCCCGGCGCGGGAGACCACCACCGCGGACAGCTCCAGAAGGCCCGACTCCTGGCCCTTGACGCCGGTGTACTCCGGCCGGGCGCCGCCGCGCGGGACGGCGAAGGCGATCACCAGCGCCGCGGCGATCGCCGCCGCTCCGGCGAGCGTGGCGACCAGCGCCTTCCGCATCCGCCTGGCGCGCATCGCCCGCCGCACGGCGCGGAACCCGGTGGTGTCGTTGGCGGCCGGCATGGCGAGCGCGCCGTGGATGTGGAGCAGGCGGTCCGCCTCGGCCTCCAGCCACCACAGGCGCGCGGGGGCGTTGGCGAGGTACTGCTCGCACTGCGCGCAGGGCCTGGACAGGTGGTCCCGGAAGTGGGCCACGGCCTGCCCGTCCTTCGCCTCCAGGGCCCGGATCGCCGCGTCGTCGAGGTGCCGCTCCATCTTCAGTTCCTCCTCACTCCACCTGCACGGCCAGCACGCGGCGCAGCAGCTCGCGCTTCACCTTGGCGCGGAAGCGCTCCAGCCGCATGGTGATGGCGCTCTTGCCCACGCCCATCCGCTCCGCGATCTCCCGCGCCGACAGGGCCCCATCCACGTAGAACAACCGCACCGTCTCCTTCTCCGGCCCTTCCGACATCTCCTCCACCAGCTCCCGCACCACCGCCGACTCGCGCTCCAGCGCCAGCGCCGGCGGCAGGGCCGGCGCCTGGCTGGGCACCTCCCCCGCCATCTGCTCCACCGACCGCCGCGCCTGCTCCTTCCGCGCGTCCAGGGTGACGGCCCGGTTCCGGGCGATCGCCAGCAGCCACCGCTCGAAGGCGGCGGTCTGCTGCAGTCCCTTCAGGGCCCGGAAGGCCCGGACGAACGTCTCCTGGATCACGTCCTCCACCTCATCCGAGTCCAGCCGCGCGAAGGAGCGCGCGAGGCGCAGGACGGCCGGCCGGTACGCTCCGTAGAGGGCCCGGTAGGCTTCCTCGTCCCCGTGCTTCGCCCGCTCCAGCAGGGCGGCCGTCGGCTCCATTCCCTTTGTCTAGAAGACCTCGAACCGCCCTCACCGGCCACTTCGCCGGCGCGCAGGATTTGCCGCCCGCGGGCCGCGCGTGGCCGCTCCCGGATCGCGTGGGTCCTGAATCTTCGCAACCGGCCGGAGTGCAGCAGTCAACAGAGGAACGACATGCGGATCATGTGGACAGGTGTTGTCGTGGCGGCGCTGGGGTGTGCGTGCGGCGGTGCGAAGGCCACGGTCTCCACCCGGGCGTCGGCGGTGACCGCCGCGCCGTCGGGCGCGACCATCACGCTGGACCGGGCGCAGCTCGAGGTCGAACGGGTGCGGTTGACCCCGGCGACGGCGGCCCAGGCCTCGGGGACCAGCGGCGAGAGTGAGGAGGAGGTGGGCACCGGTCCCTTCCACCTGGACCTGACGGGGGCCGAGCTCTCCGGCGAGGTGAGCCACGCCTTCGACATCGCGGCGGCGCCGGGCGACTACACGCGGCTGAAGGTCCGCGTCCACCCCGACGCGACCAACCAGAAGTCGATCGTCATCGACGGGACGTTCAACGGGTACCCCTTCACCTTCTCCTCCAGCCTGGACGAGGACCAGGAGCGCGAGGGCGCGTTCACCATCGCCCCCGGGGGCACCGCCAACATCACCCTCTCCTTCGACACCTCGCGCTGGTTCTCCGACGGCCAGGGCGGCGCGCTGGATCCGTCGAACGCCTCCAACCGCTCGCAGATCGAGAACAACATCAAGGCGTCGATCGAGGCGTTCGAGGACGACGACCACGACGGCGCGGACGACCTCCGCTAGCGCTCGCGCTAGAAGATCTCGTCGAGCTTCGTCTTGACCCAGTTCTTGGCGTGGTCCACCACGCCGGTCTCGCCGGGGTAGTGGGCGGCGAGGTCGATCATCCCGTTGACCCCGCGGTGCCGCAGCTGCTCGGCGGTGCCGCGCGGGTCGTCCAGGCCGTCGCCCCACACGGAGAGCGTCCCGTGAGGCCGCAGCAGGGCGATGGCCTCGTCCGAGAACTGGTCGTAGTGGGCCTCGAAGGTGACCGGGCCGCCCAGCCGCTGGGCCTGCGAGACCAGCTGCTCCGCCTCCTTCTTGCCGATGGTCCCCGAGGTGGGCGGGTTGAGCGCCAGGAGCGCGTCCGGGAAGCGCCGGCGGATCTCCGGGCCCCACTTGTCCATCGCGCCGAAGCCCAGGTTGAACATCAGCCGGTCCTGGGGGACGCCCACCTTCTCCACCTCGTCCAGGATCTCCGGCATGTGGTCGGGCTCCTTCACGTCCAGCTTGAGCCCGCGGCCGGTCTTCACCCCGGCGGTCAGCCACTCGTGGAGCGTCATGTTGTCGCCGGTCTCGTGCGTGGTGTCGTGCCGCATCTCGATCCGGTCGGAGTTGATCTCCTTGCGCACGTCGCCCTCGAACCAGTTGGCGTTCGAGTGGAGCGCGGCGTCGAACTGCTCCTTGGTGTTGGTGCGGTGCGCGTTGCGCGCCTCGGAGAGCGGGCGGCCGGCCCACCACTCGTTGTCGTGGTGGGAGCCCAGCTTGAGCGCCTGGGCGGCGCGGTCCGGCGCGGGCTTTCCGAACGCGTCGGCCGCGCTCGGCGTCGGGGCGGGCGCGGGCGAAGGCGCCGCCGGGCGGGAGCCGGTGGGCGTGGCGGTCGGGGTTGGAGAAGCAGCCGGGCGGGTCACTCGGTCGGAGGCCATGCGCGCACCCTACCCGGGCTAGGGTACGGAGCGGAAATGACGCTGCTCCGCGCCGCCGACGTGTCGCTCGCCTACGGCAGCCGGACCCTGTTCTCCGGGCTGACCTTCACCATCGAGGAGGGCGAGCGCGTCGGCCTGGTGGGCGTGAACGGCTCCGGCAAGTCGACGCTGATGAAGGTGCTGGCGGGAGCGCAGCCGCCGGACTCCGGGGAGCTGCAGCTGCGGCGCGGCGCGCGCGTGACCTACCTGCCCCAGGAGGCGTCGTTCCCCGACGGGGCCACGGTGGCCTCCGAGCTCCGGGTGGCCAACGCGCGGCTGAAGGAGGCGCTGGACCGCCACGCCGAGGTCTCCGCGCAGCTCAAGGCGGAGCCGGAGGCGCGCCACGGCGCGCTGGTGGAGCGGCTCTCCGCGGTGTCGGACCAGATCGAACGCCTGGGCGGCTGGGACACCGAGCACCGCGCCAGGACGCTGCTGGACCGGCTGGGCGTGAAGGACTGGGAGCGGCCCGTCGCGGAGCTCTCCGGCGGCCTGCGCAAGCGCGTGGCCATCGCCCGCGCGCTGCTCTCCGCGCCGGACCTGTTCCTTTTGGACGAACCCACCAACCACCTCGACGCCGAGACCACCGAGTGGCTGGAGGACGCGCTGGACGATTCGCCCGCCGCGCTGCTGCTGGTCACCCACGACCGCTACTTCCTGGACGAGCTGGTGGACCGGATCGTCGAGATCGGCCCCGGCGGCGCGCTCACCTCGTACCCCGGCAACTACGAGGCGTTCCTGGACCAGAAGCTGGTGGCGATGGAGGAGGCGGAGGTCAAGCAGCACAAGCGGGAGCGCTGGATCGCCCAGGAGGTGGCGTGGCTGCGAAAGGGCGTGGAGGCGCGCCGCACCAAGAGCAAGGCCCGCATCGAACGCGCGCGGAAGCTGCTCGACGAGCGCGGCTTCGTGCGGCCGAAGGTGGCGGAGCTCCAGCTGGCCCCGGCGCCGCGCGGTGGGGACACGCTGCTGGAGGCGCGCGGCGTGGGGAAGCGCTATGGCGGCCGCGACGTGCTCAAGGGCGTCTCGCTGATCGTCCAGCGCGGGGAGCGGATCGGCTTTCTGGGCAAGAACGGCGTGGGGAAGACCACGCTGTTGCGGATCCTCGCCGGCGACCTGCCGCCCGACGCCGGCGAGCGGAAGGCGGGCGCCAACCTGCGCGTCGCGTACTACGACCAGGCGCGGGCGTCGCTGGACCCGGAGCAGACGGTGTACGAGGCGGCCGCCGCGGAGGACCACGTGGAGGTCGGCGGGCGGCAGGTCGCCCTGCGCGACTACCTGGACGACCTGCTCTTCCCGGTGCCCATGCAGCGGCAGAAGGTCGCCGCGCTCTCCGGCGGCGAGCGCAACCGGCTGCTCCTGGCGCGGCTGTTCCTGGAGGGCGCCAACCTGCTCGCGCTGGATGAACCCACCAACGACCTCGACCTGGTCACCCTGAACGTCCTGGAGCGGCTGCTGCTGTCGTTCACCGGCGCGGTGCTGCTGGTGACGCACGACCGGTACTTCCTGGACAAGGTGGCCACCTCGGTGGTCGCGCTGGAGGGGGACGGGGGCGCGGTGCAGTACCCCGGCAACTTCGACACCTACCGGCGGCTGAAGGCGCAGCGCGAGGCGCAGCTCGCGGCGGAGGCGGCGACCCGCGCGCCCGCGGCGGCGGCCGCCGCGCCGGCGCCTCCTCCGGATCCCGCCCGCGCCCGGAAGCCGGGGAAGCTCAGCTACAAGGACCAGCGGGAGCTGGACGGGATGGAGGCGGCGATCGAGGCGGCCGAACGCGAGAAGGCGGAGCTGGAGGCCGCCCTCGCCAGCCCGGAGGCCTACACCCGGCCGGAGAAGATGCGCGAGCTGGCGGGCGCGCTGGAGGCGGCCGCCGCGAAGGTCGCGCAGCTCTACGCCCGGTGGGAGGCGCTCGAGGCGCTCAAGGCGTGACGGTCACGTTGGCGTCCATGCGGACCTCCACGTGGTCCTCGCATGAGGAGACGCCCTCGCAGCGAAGGATGGCCGGGTGCTCGGTCGTGCTCACCGCCAGCCGGGCCTC
>Ga0268264_10004303_pt1 | contig 12148 bp, 8 predicted proteins | sample KBSSwiS32_FD_190357 | JGI IMG/M metagenome (GOLD analysis project Ga0268264, IMG submission 190357) | Switchgrass rhizosphere microbial communities from Kellogg Biological Station, Michigan, USA - KBS Switchgrass S3-2 (SPAdes) (version 2) | ecosystem: Host-associated > Plants > Roots >... | reverse complement strand
TGATCCGAATGAATTGAATAAACAGGTAGCATTTCTCATCGTGTTTAATAGCTTTGGTCCGATGGCAAACAGCAACACGGCATTCAGTGCAAACCAGGCCGTGGGCGGTATTGTTGTAAACAGCATATCAGGAGCCATTTCGAGTGCACTCAGCCACCAGTTCTCCAGTGCATTTCAAAAGGTTTTCAAAGACAAGAGTATCCAGGTCAATTTCAATACTTCATTTTATAGTGGTAGTGGTTTGGTCGATAACACCGATCCGGGCAGAACGTATGACCGCACCAATCTAAACTTGTCCGTAATTAAAAGTTTTTTGAATGAGCGTTTAACCTTCACCGTTGGAAGTGCGCTTGATTTTGGATTGACGGCGCAGCAAGTACAGGCCGCCTCCGTGCAATTCCTGCCAAATATTTCGGCAGAATGGAAAATCACGCAGAGCGGACGCGTGGTACTTACTTTCTTCTATCGCGATTCTTATAACTATTTATCTGTTTCAAACCATACGCAGAACAGTTCGGGTACCAGTATTTCTTATAGAAGAGACTTTGATAGAGTGGATGAACTATTTAAAGGAAAGAAAAAAGAAAAGAAGAAAAAAGAAAAGAAGAATCCGGACGAGGCACAACCGCCGAAGGAAATTAGTCAGAAGAAATAAAGATAAATGGCGAGGGGTGTGATGTAAAAGGTATTTCATACCCGTTACTTCACACCCCTCACACATTTATTCAAATTCACTTCAAGATTTCATGACCCAACTTATCCCGCTTCGTCTTTAGATATTTTTCATTGTGCGGATTGGGATCTACTTCGATGGGAATAGTTCCAGTTATCTCGAGGCCATATCCTGAAAGTCCTGCTCTTTTTTTAGGATTGTTACTGATAAGGCACATTTTCGAAATGCCGAGGAAGCGAAGGATTTGTGCACCGACGCCATAATCTCTTTTATCCATTGGAAATCCAAGATGAAGATTTGCTTCAACAGTATCCATTCCGTGCTCTTGCAGTTTGTATGCTTTTAATTTATTGAGTAAACCAATACCGCGACCTTCCTGGTTCATATATAAAATGACACCCTTTCCATTCGCCTCAACCATTTGCATTGCTTTGTGCAATTGTTCTCCACAATCGCAGCGAAGAGAGCCAAGAATATCACCAGTAAAACAAGAAGAGTGAACACGTACAAGAACCGACTCGTCTTTCTCCCACTCACCTTTTACCAATGCGAGATGTTCATTGCTTGTGTTTTTTTCATTAAAGGCAATTAGTTTGAAATGACCATATTTGGTCGGCATATCAACCCTCACAATTTCTTCAATTAACGAATCGGTCTTGAGACGATATTCAATGAGATCCTTGATTGAGATCAATTTGAAATCGAACCTTTTTGCGATTTCTTGCAACTGGGGCAATCTGGCCATGGAACCGTCTTCGTTCATAATTTCGACCAATACACCTGCGGGTTCAAATCCCGCAAGTCGCGCGAGGTCAATTGTAGCTTCTGTATGACCCGATCTTCTTAAAACACCACCTCGTTTTGCACGCAATGGAAAAATATGTCCGGGTCTTCCAAGATCGGAAGGTTTTGTTGTCGGATTAATCAATGCCTGGACGGTCAATGCCCTGTCATTCGCAGATATACCCGTTGTGCATCCATTGCCAAGCAAATCAACGGAAACAGTAAATGCAGTTTCATGCAAGGCAGTATTATTATTGACCATCAGGTCCAATTCAAGTTCATCGCAACGTTCTTCGATCAATGGAGCACAGATAAGACCTCTTCCGTGTTTGCTCATAAAGTTGATCACTTCCGGGGTAACGTTCCTTGCAGCGGCAATAAAATCGCCTTCGTTTTCGCGGTCCTCATCATCGACAACGATCACCAGTTTGCCCTGTTTAATATCATCAATGGCACTTTGTATAGAATCTAACATCTGAAGAAAATTATATGCAAATTTAGTAATTATAGACGGGTTTTTCTATTCGTGCGTTGCCCGGCACAAGGCGCTTACATACAAATTATTTTTCATTTCTTTTGTTAATGGCTTGTTGACAAAACGGGAAGAAAAATGTATTTTAAATCGGTTTTTTTACCTTTCTTTGATAATAATTCAAACCACCTCCAGATTTCCTGCCATGTGTTAATATTTTTTTAATACGTCTCCCGGCATATTAAAACACGATTATCGTTTCTTTGTTCTGAAAAAACTACTGTTTATGATAAAACGACTATTAACGTCTGCACTATTCATTTCCTCAGTTTTTATTGCTTTCGCTCAAGAAACTACTTCTGAAATCTTAGGAACAGTATCAGATGGAAAATCCGGTTTGGCTGGTGCCACTATTACTGCCACGCATGCGCCGAGTGGTACGGTTTACAGCACCACCACGCGAAAAGATGGCCGTTATAACTTACCAAACTTGCGCATCGGTGGCCCTTATCTGGTATCCGTTACTTATATCGGGTACAAGAAAGAACAACAGGATAGTATCACGTTGATTCTTGGTCAGGATTTCAAAGCTGATTTTACTCTAATTCCAGAAAGTAAAGAATTAGCAGAAGTAACCGTTAGTTCCGCGGGCAGATCCGGAAAAGTTTTTAATACAAGTCATACCGGGAGCCAGGAAATTGTCAATCGAAACCAAATTGAAAGACTACCGACAGTAACCCGTTCCTTGCAGGATGCGATGAAGCTCGCGCCAACGGCCAACGCAACCTCGGTGGGTGTCGCGTTTGCGGGACAAAGTAATCAATACAATAATATTACTGTGGATGGTGCAAATTTTAATAACTCATTTGGTTTGTCGGGAACCCTCGGCGGACAAACAAATTCGCAGCCGATCAGTCTTGATGCAATCGAACAGGTACAGGTGAATATCTCCCCATACGATGTTCGTCAGGGCGGTTTCTCCGGAGCCGGCGTCAATTCAGTTACAAGAAGTGGAACAAACCAGCTTAGAGGTTCAGTATATACATATATTAAAGGTCCAGGCACACAAGGGTACAATGTTGGATCAGCAAAAGTTCCAAAGCAAACTTTCGACTATAACTTAAGAGGTATTTCGCTTGGCGGACCGATCATTAAAAACAAACTATTCTTCTTCATCAGCGGTGAATCAGAAAGGAGAACTGATCCCGGTACAACATTTATCGCTTCCGATGCGAGTCACCCTCCAAACGGCGTAACCGTCTCAAATGCAAACGCAGATACATTGAATGCACTCGCATCTTTCCTGAAGCAACAATATGGTTATGATCCGGGAGCATTCCAGGGTTATAGTTACAAGACTCAAAGTGATAAAATAACGGTTAAATTTGATTGGACGATCAATAGAAACAATACGCTTACTGTAAAATATAACTATCTCAAATCTTCAAGAGATATTCAAGCCAGCAATAGCGGATCTGTAAACTCGTCGTTCGGTAGAACACCCGGACAATTTGCAATGCCGTTCTACGGAAGCGGATATACGATCAATAATAATTTCAACATCTTCATTGCAGAGCTTAATACAAGATTCAGCAACAAAGCATCAAATAAATTACAGGTAGGATACACTGCGTTGAGAGATTCGCGTTCTGCGTTGACGTCAAAGCCATTCCCATTGGTAGATATCCTTGACGGTAACGGTAATCCCTATACGTCGTTTGGATTTGAGCAATTTACCTATGGAAATCTTTTAAACACCGACGTATTTCAATTGAACGACATCTTTACTTTCTACAAAGGCAGTCATGAAATTACTGTCGGTACACAAAACTCCTGGAAGAAATATGAAAATGGATTCTCTCCAGCCTACGAAGGTGTTTATCGTTTCAAAAGCATGGGTGACTTCTACGCAGCGGCGGCAGATACGGGTGTAAAAGCATTGAGATATGATCTTTCTTACACACTACCTCCTAACAGCTCCTTTCCGCTCGTTGGTCCAAAAGATATTGAACTTGGATTTTTTGCTCAGGATAAATGGAGAGTCACCAACAATTTCGTCCTGATATATGGATTAAGAGTTGACATCCCGATATTCAAAAACACCTTCCTATACAATCCTGTTGTAGATACGTTGTCTCAATTCTACCATGGAATACATGTGAACACAGGCCAAGCGCCGAGCGTCAACCCATTGTTTGCACCGAGACTTGGATTTAATTGGGATGTGAAGGGAGATCAAAGAACACAGGTAAGAGGTGGTGTCGGTTTGTTTGCAGGTCCTCCGCCTTTTGTGTGGATCAGCAACCAGGCCAGCAACAGTGGCGTAGCACTTTTTGGATCGGTAAGCAATGGAACAAATTACCCTTTCAGTCCAGATGTAAATCCAAATCCAAATTGGCCGCAAGGAGCAACTGGTGGGTTGAGTAAATCATATAGCATTAATGTAACGAACCCGAAATTTAAGTTCCCGCAAGCTTTAAAATCAAGTCTTGCTGTTGACCAGAAACTTCCTGCTGATTTCATCGTAACAGCCGAGGTTACTTATGCAAAAGATGTAAATGCCGCTTTCTTCCAAAACATCAACCTTCCTTCAAGCGGAACAACTTTAAATGGAGCTGATAACAGGATACGTTATGGTGCAAGCCAGATTTATCCGGTTGGTGGCGCTGCTGCTGCAACGGTAACAAATCCAAACATCGGAAACGCAATCTACATGACGAATGTAAATGGCGGTTACGCATACACGGCAACGTTGCAAATTCAGAAAACGTTCCGCAATCTGTACGTGAATGTTGCATATACCTATGCAAAATCAAAAGATGTAATGGTTGGTGGATCGACAGCAGCAACCATGTGGGGATCTAAACCAATTTCCGGTGATCCGAATGCACCACAGGTTGGTTATTCAAATGCATATCTCCCTCATCGCATTATTGCTTCAGCGTATTATAGATTCGCATATGGAAAATATTTTGCGACGTCAATCGGTGCGATATTCGAAGCATCCCCATCGGGTGTTGGTTCATATGTTTACACCGGCGATCTCAACAACGATGGACAAACTTCAAATGATCTGATCTACGTTCCAACACAGGCAGATTACGATGCAGGTAAGTATCGTGTAGAACCAAGTGGTGGAACCGATACGAGAACTCCTCAGGATGTTTGGAACCAGATCAACGCATACATTAGCCAGGATAAATATCTCAGCAAACGTCGTGGTCAATATGCAGAACGCAATGCATTGGTTTATCCCTGGTTCAAGAGACTTGATCTGAATGTCACGCAAGACTTTTTTGTGAAAACCGGAAAATCTGGAGACAGACACACATTGCGTCTGTCAGTTGATATCGTCAACGTTGGTAATCTCATCAACAAAGATTGGGGAACGTATAAAATTCCAAGTGCAGGATCTGGTTCGGGCGTGTTGAATGTCGGAATTATCAAATACGACAAACTCGATACAGATGGAACACCGATCTTCTCTTTCCCATATCGCGTTGCTTCGAGTCAAACACCTTACACGACTTCGTTCAAGGATGATGTAAGTATTTTCTCACGTTGGCAAATGCAGTTTGGAATCAGGTATTTGTTCAATTAGGACAAATGTGATGCAAATGTGATGAATGTGATAAATGTGATGAATGAGAGAATGTGGAAATATGAACATGTGGAAATGAATCGCGGATTTGCGGATTTAAGTGGATTGCGCGGATTCTCCAGATGAACATCGATTATTGTTGAATATTGTCAAATCGCGATGAGACAATTTTTAATTTCAATATTCAATGTTCAACTGGAGAATCCGCGCAATCCGCTTAAATCCGCAAATCCGCGATTCATTTCCACATGTTCACATTTCCACATTCTTTCATTCATCACATTTGCATCACATTTCCACATTATTCCTCCCCCATCCCCACTTCAAAAAAACCGGCATTGCTCGCGCCCAGGTTGCCACATCATGTTTCCCGTCATCCAACTGCAGATAATAAATATCTTTGTCTTTATCATATCCCTTGTCGACTAATTCCTTTATCAGATCAAGTGTATCATCTATTGAATCGATCACACCATTGTTATTTCTGTCACCCTCTTCATCGGCGGCGCCACATTCAAAAAAGAATTTAAGCCAGGGGAAATAATCTCCTTGCCGAATTTGTTGATGCATGATGCGATCCGTATCGTCGTTATATTTCCTGTCGTTTTTGTCCCTCGTTCTCCACCATAAAGAACCCGAAAAAATACCCACTTTGGAAAATTCAATCGGATTATTCCATGATATGTCCAATGCACTGAGTGCCCCCAATGAAAATCCGGCAAAGGCTTTTTCACTAAAACCCTGCGGATAATAATTTTGCCTAATGTAGGGAATGAGTTCCTGGAATATAAAAGAAGTGTACAATTTGGCGCGACTTCCTCGGCCTTTATAATCCACGGTTGATGCAGTTCCATATTCCATTTTCCGATCGAGGCCGGCATGAATACAGGCGCAGAAAACCGGATAAATCTCATCTGAAGAATACAGCTCGTCCAATATTTTTTCCAAGCCAAGTTTTTCCATATCCTGTCCATCATTAATTAATAACAAGGCCGGAGTAATATCCAATTGAACAGGCAAATAAAAGTCAACAGTGATTTTTCTTTTAAGGAACTCGGATTCTAATTCTACGGTATCTTTCACAATGGGTTCACGTTTGTCTGTTTCCATGGTTTCAAAAATAGTCGTTTTTTGTTTTGAATGATCGCGGATTTGTGAAAATCCGCTCTATTCCGGGTATCCGCGATGAGCGATTTGTTTTTTTGTTGTTTTAAAAATATATTTGATCAAGCCTACATACATACATGAACGTTCACGAAGAATATCACAAGTGGCATTCACCAGCAATCGGCAGAGATTTTGAAATGCTGGTGTTCGGTCACGCCGGTCAACCTGTAATTTTATATCCTACTTCCAAAGGCTCTTACTACCAAAACAAGGACATGGGCCTGATTGATGCAGTTTCATGGTTCCTTGAGAATGGCCAAGTGAAGATCTATTGTCCTGACAGCATTGATGCACTGAGCTGGTATAACAAATCCGTTCATCCGTCAATCAGGGCATACAATCACACATGTTATGATAAATTAATCGTGACTGAAATTGTTCCGCGCGCGCAAAATGAAACAGGTTATTCAAAAGTGGTTATGGCTGGTTGCAGTTTTGGAGGATATCATGCTGTGAATGCTGCTTTTCGTCACCCGTCCATTACAAGTTATTGTTTTCCGATGAGCGGTGCATTTGATGTTAAACAATTCGTTGATGGTTACTACGACGATAATGTCTATTACAACAATCCTGCTGATTATATTCCGGGTGATTCTGATCCGGAATTATGGCAGATGGGAATTGTTCTGGGAACAGGTGAGCATGACATCTGCAGAGCAGACAATGAGCGTTTGAGTGAGATCCTGCATCGAAAAAATATCAATCATTGGCTCGATATTCGTCCCAACGCTGCGCACGATTGGCCCGTATGGAAGGAAATGTTTCCTCATTATCTTTCATTAATTAAGAAACCTTGATTCAAATCGAAAAAATTTGAAAGTAAAAAGCAAACGATCTTTTGCTTTCCGTATCATAGACCCTTAATGTGAGCTTTCATTAATGTCGTATATTCATTATACCAACTAAATTTTCTATCATGAAAAAAATCGGCATACTCTTCGGACAGGAACGAAGCTTCCCAATGGCCTTTGTAGAAAAAATAAATAGTAAGAATATTCCTGGCATCGTTGCCGAACCCGTGCGCATCGAGAAAGTCGTGCAGGGAGATCCAAGTGGATATGCCGTCATCGTCGACCGCATTTCACAAGATGTTCCATTTTACAGGGCGTTTCTCAAAAACGCAGCACTCTGTGGTACTGCCGTAATCAATAATCCATTTTGGTGGAGCGCGGATGAAAAATTTTTCAATAATTGTCTTGCTACGAAAATTGGCGTGCCTGTTCCGAAAACAGTCATTCTTCCCTCTAGAGAACATCCTGTTGATACGAATGATCAATCCTTCTCCAACCTTGCATTTCCTTTAGATTGGGAAGATATTTTTAAATACATCGGTTGGCCGGCATATATGAAACCGTTTGCCGGCGGTGGATGGAAACACGTTTACAAGCTGCGTAGCATGGAAGAATTTTTTCAGAAACACAGTGAAACGGGTCAACTCGTAATGCTTTTGCAGGAAGAAATAATTTTTGATGAATACTACCGGTGTTACTGCATTGGTGGAAAATATGTTCGCATCATGCCTTATGAACCGCGCAATCCGCATCACTTGCGGTATGCCAGTGATTTTGCTCCATCATCAGACAGGCTTCAACTCATGGAGCAAATCGTGCTTCGTATCAACCATTTTCTTGGATACGATTTTAATACCGTGGAGCTCGCTATTCGCGATGGCATTCCGTACGCAATTGATTTTTGCAATCCGGCGCCAGATGCAGAAAAGGCCAGTGTAGGAGAAAATAATTTTAATTGGGTTGTTGAAACTGCAGCCACGTATGCTATTGAAAGAGCAATGGCACATGAGGAAGCGCTGGACAATCTGACGTGGGGTGAATACATTAAAAAAAGCAGCGCAAGACATCCACTCACATAGAGTAAATAATTGAATTGCATTTCCCGTTCTGAAAAATTCCGTCGGCTCTTATTACCAAATTAGCACTATGGCAAATATCAATTACAAACATTTTACACTCGGAGTAGAAGAAGAATATATGGTCTTGGATCCTGTTACGAGGGAACTCAAAAGCCATGAACAAAAAATAGTGTTAGAGGGTCAAAAAGTGATCAAGGATAAGGTTAAAGCTGAAATGCACCAGGCCGTCGTGGAAGTAGGAACTGATATCTGCCAGAATATTGATGAAGCATATAAAGATGTTTCAACACTTCGACGAACTATTTCACAAATCGCCGACGATCTCGGACTTTGGGTTGGCGCTTCCGGTACGCATCCATTCAGCCATTGGCAAAGCCAACTGATCACTGACCATGTTCGATACAATGAAATAGTAAACGAACTTCAGGAGGCCGCGCGAAGCAATTTAATTTTCGGTTTGCACGTGCATGTTGGTATGGAAAGCCGCGAAATGGCAAATCATATTGCAAATTCAACGAGATATTTTCTTCCCCATATTTATGCGTTGAGTACTAATTCGCCGTTTTGGGAATCGAGGAAGACTGGATATAAGTCTTACCGGACAAAAGTGTTTGACAAATTCCCACGGACAGGCATACCCGAATATTTCGAAAGCATCGAGGCGTATGAAAATTACGTCAAGCTTCTGGTGAAAACAAACTGTATTGACAATGCAAAAAAGATTTGGTGGGATTTGCGTGTTCATCCGTTTTTCAACACAGTGGAATTCCGAATTTGTGACGTACCAATGACTGTTGAAGAAACTGTATGTATCGCCGCGCTCTTCCAGGCAGTGTGCGCTAAAATATATAAACTGCGGGCGAAGAATTTAAATTTTATTATTTATCAACGTGCTCTTATAAACGAAAATAAATGGAGGGCAAGCAGGTACGGAATTGACGGGCGACTGATCGATTTTGGAAAAGAGGAAGAAGTCAATACAAGAGTTTTGATTTATGAACTTTTGGATTTTGTGGATGACGTAGTAGATCATCTCGGTAGCCGAAACGCGGTAAATATCGTTAGCAAAATTTTCGAACACGGCACCGGAGCAGATCGACAATTAAATGTCTTTGAGCAAACGGATGACCTGACCAAGGTTGTTGATTACATACACTCTCAATTTCTTGAAGGGTTATAAGAATGCAGCCAATGAGGAATACATTCCATTAATTCATCCAGGTTTACATCGCCATATTTTCAATCACCATGGCACTGGCACCACCACCACCATTACAAATTCCCGCGGCCCCATATTTTGCCCGGTTCTGTTTTAGGATATGGATCAACGTTACAATGATCCTCGCACCGCTACATCCTAACGGGTGACCGAGGGAAACGGCTCCTCCGTGAACATTCACTTTTGAAGGATCCAATTTCATGCGTCTTGTATTTTCAATTCCGACTACTGAAAACGCTTCGTTTAATTCCCAGTATGATATGTCATCCATTTTAAGGCGGGCGCGCTGCACGGCTTTCGGAACTGCCAGCGAAGGTGTAGTCGTGAACCATTCGGGCGCCTGTTCAGCATCCGCATATGAAATAATCCTTGCGATTGGTTTAATGTTCAGCTCGTTTGCTTTTTGTTTGCTGACCAGCACAACTGCAGCGGCACCATCATTCATTGTACTTGCATTGGCAGCTGTTACCGATCCATCTTTTTGAAACGCTGATTTCAATAGAGGGACCTTGTCAAATTTTACATTGAAAGGTTCTTCATCTTTTGCAAAGGTGATGGGATCACCTTTCTTGCTTGAGATTTCTATCGGAACGATTTCGTCGTCGAACTTACCTGAGTTGATTGCCGCCTGAGAGCGTGTGTAGCTTTCTATCGCAAAAGCATCCTGGTCCTCGCGGCTGATACCGCACGTGGAGGCACACAACTCAGCCGCCACACCCATAGCTGCACCGTTGTACACGTCCGTCAATCCATCTTTTGCCAATCCGTCAATCAAGCTTGAATTTCCATATTTGTTTCCCCATCGAAGCTGCTCTGCGTAAAAAGGAACATTGGTCATGCTTTCCATACCACCTGCAACAATAATATCCGCTTGACCTAATATGATAGACTGCGCTGCAAGAGCAATCGATTTCATACCACTTGCGCATACTTTATTGACGGTTGTGCAATTTGTTGAATCCGGTAACCCGGCAAATTTTGCAGCCTGCCTTGCCGGCGCCTGTCCCAAATTGGCTTGCAATACGCAACCAAACAAAACATCCTCTACTAACTCTGGCTTAATTCCTGCCTTTTGTAATGCGCCTTTGATGGCGATAGCTCCCAATCTTGTTGCAGAAAAATCTTTGAGCGTGCCTCCGAAACTTCCGATGGGTGTGCGGGCGGCCGCTACGACATATACTTCATTTTTTTCCATAGCAATGCTATCATGATTTAAGCCGCAAAGATAACGATTGTCTATTAGCCATGTATATTGACCGTTTAATGGAAACGATTACTAGATGAAAGTTATGCTCGAAGCCGATAAGGCTGGAGACTAATATTTTGTATTATAAGGCTGGAGACTTATATTTGTACTTTATAAGGCTGCAGCCTAAAATAAAACCAATGACATTTTACTCAATCATAACCGGTGATATTGTTTCTTCGGGGAAAATCAAACCCGCTGCGCGCGCCGCTCTTTTTGAATCAATTAACGACTTGCTGAAACGGATGAAAAAAAAATGGATCAGCGAATATGAAACTTACCGCGGAGACAGCTTGCAATGTGTCGTTGCCTCTCCTGAGCACGCACTGCGCGCCGCGCTGATCATTCGATCCTTTTTAAAATCACATGTATCATCCGGCACCAATACAGCCAGAAAAAGAAAACCGTCGATCAAAGGTTATTTCCCCACCTCATTCGATATCAGAGTAGCGATAGGAATTGGAAAAGTGGATTTTATCAACAAGAAAAAAATATCCGGTTCTGATGGAGAAGCTTTCCGTTTTTCAGGAAACACACTCGATCATCTAAAAGAAACTGGTCAGCGTCTCGGGGTAAAAACATTCGACAAAAATTTTGACTATCAAACAGAACCATCCATATTATTATTAGACAGTGTCATTCAAAAATGGACGCAAAACCAGGCCGAACTCGTTTATCATAAACTTCAAAACAAAAAAGAAGACGAAATTGCAAGCCTGTTGCATATAACCCAGTCAGCCGTCAACCAAAGAACAAAAACCGCAAACTGGTATGCAATTCAAAAATTAATTGAGTATTTTGAAGCCACAATACAAACCTGGAAATAATGAATCCTTTTTTTTCCTACAGTGAAGGAAGCATATTGGTAAGATTACTCATTGCACATTGCGTCACGGACTTTTTACTGCAGCCCGGATCATGGGTTGAAGGAAAACAGAGTAATGTATGGAGATCCAAGTACCTGTGGTATCACGGATTATTAACGGGACTCGTAGCGTGGATCTTACTCTGGAATTTTTCCGATTGGTGGTTAGTCCTAATCATTGCGAGTTCGCATATTTTGGTTGATGGACTAAAAATTCAAATCGGAAATAAAATAAATAAAAAAGGAGATTAT
>Ga0268264_10004302_pt1 | contig 12152 bp, 10 predicted proteins | sample KBSSwiS32_FD_190357 | JGI IMG/M metagenome (GOLD analysis project Ga0268264, IMG submission 190357) | Switchgrass rhizosphere microbial communities from Kellogg Biological Station, Michigan, USA - KBS Switchgrass S3-2 (SPAdes) (version 2) | ecosystem: Host-associated > Plants > Roots >... | reverse complement strand
AGGGCGGCCGCGAGACTGGGGATGGTGGCGCGGAGGCCCAGGGAATCGACTCGGCCCGCGTAGACCCCGCCCAGGAGCGGTTCCACCAGGCGTTCGGCCACCTCGTCGCCGAAGCGGTCCCGCAGCAGCCCCCCCAGGGCCACGTCGGCGCCGGGGGTCCAGGTCAGGGGGCGATCCCGTTCCGCGGCCACGACCGCCGACGCCGCCTCGGAGAGGACACCGCGCAGGTCCGAGGTCATGGTCGGGACGCCCATCAGCGTCCCCGCGGGCATGTCGACTGTGCGGCCGCCCGCGCGGATCGTGGGCCGTGCGGCGGTGGGGTGCACGATCTCGGAGGCCAGGCCGAGCTCGGCGAGCAGGGCCGGGACCTCGGGGCGGCGGGCGAGGAAGGCCTCGGCGCCGACGTCGAACGGCTGCCCGGCGAGGTCGACGGTGTGCAGCACCCCGCCGATCCGGTCCCGCTGCTCCAGCACGACGATCTCGGCCGCGGGACCGAGCAGCACCCGCAGCCGGTGGGCGGCGGCCAGGCCCGAGACGCCTGCCCCGACGATCGCGACGCGGCTCAGAGCGAGTGCACCAGCTCGACGGTGCGGGTGATCATGTCCGGGTCGGTGCCCGGCAGCACCCCGTGCCCGAGGTTGAACACGTGCGACGGCGCGTGCCTGCCCTCGGCCGCGATGCGCCGGACCTCGCCCGCGACGGAGTCGAGGTCCGCGAACAGCAGCGCCGGGTCCAGGTTGCCCTGCACGGGCAGCCCGCCCGCCCGGCGCGACCCGACGTCCAGCGGGGTGCGCCAGTCGACCCCGATCACGTCCGCCCCGGCCTCGGCCATGGCCCCGAGCAGGGAGCCCGTGCCCACGCCGAAGTGGAACCGCGGGACCTCGGTGATCCGGTCCAGCACCGACGCCGAGTGCGGCAGCACGAACCGCCGGTAGTCCCGCTCGGACAGGGCTCCGGCCCAGGAGTCGAACAGCTGCACGGCGTCCACCCCGGCGGCGATCTGGGCCTCGAGGAAGGTCGCGGTGATCTGCGCGAGGTGCGCCATGAGCGCGTGCCAGATGTCCGGCGCGGAGTACATCAGCGCCTTGGTCCGCTCGTGGTTGCGGCTCGGACCACCCTCGATCAGGTACGAGGCCAGCGTGAACGGCGCCCCGGCGAACCCGATCAACGGGGTCTCCCCCAGCTCGCGGACCAGCAGCCGCACGGCGTCGGTGACCGGGCCGACCTGGTCCGCGGCCAGCGCGGGCAGCCCCACGACGTCCGCGGCGGTGCGTACCGGCGACGCCACGACGGGCCCGGTGCCGGGGACGATGTCCACGCCGATCCCCGCTGCGTACAGGGGCACGACGATGTCCGAGAACAGGATCGCCGCGTCCACCCCGTGCCTGCGGATCGGCTGGAGCGTGATCTCGCACGTCAGCTCGGGATCGAAGCAGGCCTGCAGCATGGAGTTGTCCGTGCGCAGCGCGCGGTACTCCGGCAGCGAGCGGCCCGCCTGCCGCATGAACCACACCGGCAGCCGCGCGGGCCGCTCGCCGCGGGCCGCCGCGAGGAACGGCGAGTCCGGCAGGCTGCGGCGGACCAGAGCGGGGGTGTCGGCGGCGGGGTTCATCGCCCGCGATTCTCCCACGTCCCGGGGACCCGCCGCAGATCGACCCGATCGGAGCGCGGCGCGCCTGTCCCCGACCCCCGCACCGCCCACCTACTGTCCCGTCTCGTGCCCGATCCGTCCGTCCCGCCACAGGCGCCAGAGCCCTTCCGCCACGCGGTCGCCGCGCTCGCCACACTCCGCCCCCGCCCGGAGCTGGTGGTGCGGCCGCTGGCCGCCCCGCCCCGGATGGCCCCGTTCAGCTGGGCGACGAGCGTCGAGGCGGACATCGTGCACCGCGGCGACGGCAACGACGACCTGGACGAGCCGGACACCTCCGGCCGGCTGATCCTGCTGTACGACCCCGCGGGCCAGGAGGCCTGGGAGAGCACCTTCCGGTTCGTCTGCTTCGTGCAGGCGCGGCTGGAGACCGAACAGCTGGGCGACGAGATGCTGCCCGTTGTCGCGTGGTCGTGGCTCACCGAGGCGCTCGACGGGCTCGGTGCCGGACACCGGGCGTTGGGTGGCACGGTGACCCAGACGTCGTCGGTCCGCTTCGGCGACCTGGCGAACCCGGCGCGGGAGGACGACGTCGAACTGCGGGCCTCCTGGAGCCCCCTCGATCCCGCGGGCGACATGGCCGCCCACGGCGCCGCCTTCTGCCAGCTGGTGGCGACAGCGGCGGGCCTGCCGCCCGTGGGCATCCGGACGCTTGCGGAGCGAAGTGGTGAGCGCCGAACGGTCGCAGAGAGTTTACGACCGTGAACGCGCTGGTCACGAACCCGTGACGTAGCGTGGATCACCCGGATGGGGGCATCAGCGCCGACATCGCTGTAACTTTCCTCCGGGGAAGTTCGATCCGATAGACGACGTTAGACCGCTTGGGGGGTACAGTTCCTCCACGACACCTCCTCGGGCGGGCGAGACACAACTCTCTGTCCGTCACCGGGGTGCCGGTGTTGGTCGGGGGGCAACGACCGACTCCAGGGAGGTAGTGACGTGGCCGTAGTAGGCCAGGGCACACCCTTGCGCGGCACCCACGGTGCCGTGCTTCAGCCCGCGATGGTTCCTCATCCGCGGGAAGAGCAGTTCTCCGTGTTGGTCGTGGACGGCCACCCGCTGCTGCGGGAGGCCATCACAGCGCGTCTGCGTTCGATGGGCGCAGGCACGGTGCACGAGGCGGCATCGGTTGCGGAGGCCCGGGCGCGAGCCCAGGCCAACGGGCCGTGCGACCTCGCCATCCTCGATCTCGGCCTGCCGGACGGCAGCGGGCTCGACCTCGTCACGGAGCTGCGTCAGCTCGGCTGGAACCGGCTCGTGGTCCTCGCCAGCTCGGACGACCCCTACGCGGTCCGATCGGCCTTCCAGGCGGGCGCACAGGCCTACCTGCTGAAGTCCGCGTCGCCCGCCGTGGTGACCGACGGCGTCAAGCGGGTCCTCGACGGCGGCGTCTACGCCGACCCGACGGTCGCCCCGCTGCTCGCCACCGGCACCCGCGTCCCGGGGACGGACAACACCCCGCGCGAGCTGTCGGCGCGCGAGGTCGAGGTCCTGCAGCTCGTCGCGGACGGGCAGTCGAACAAGGAGATCGGCGAGGCCCTCAACCTCTCCGCGCTCACCGTGAAGAGCCACCTGTCCCGGATCGGGCGCAAGCTCGGCACCGGCGACCGGGCCCAGATGGTCGCGCTGGCCATGCGAGCGGGAGTCATCCGCTAGGTGAGTCCGCACGGCACGGGGGGCGGGCCGGCTCCGCAGCACGAGAGTGCGGAGACCGGCCCCTCCGGTGTGCCCGGAACCGGGCCCGAGACCGCTGAGTCCACTCCCGAGCCCGCTCCCGAGCCCACCCCCCTGCTGCGCCCCGCCGACGGGCTCCCCGAGGTCGTGCGGGACGCGGCCGGGATCGAACGGACCGTGGCCGCGCTCGCCGCGGGCTCCGGGCCGATCGCGGTCGACGCCGAGCGCGCCTCCGGCTTCCGCTACTCGCAGCGCGCCTACCTGGTGCAGCTGCGCCGCGCGGGCTCCGGCTCCGCGCTCGTCGACCCGGTCCCACTGAGCGGCGACCTCTCCGGGCTCGCCGCGGCCATGGACGGGCCGGAGTGGGTGCTGCACGCCGCGTCGCAGGACCTGCCGTGCCTGGCCGAGGCGGGGTTGCGGCCCGCCGTGCTGTTCGACACCGAGCTGGCCGGACGCCTGGCCGGGCTCCCCCGCGTCGGGCTCGGCCCGCTCACCGAGCGGATGCTCGGGCTGAAGCTGGAGAAGGGGCACGGCGCGGCGGACTGGTCCCGCCGTCCGCTGCCCGAGGACTGGCTGGTCTACGCCGCGCTGGACGTCGAGGTGCTCGTCGAGCTCCGGGACGTGCTGGCGGACCTGCTCGAGGAGCAGGGCAAGCTGGACTGGGCCCGCGAGGAGTTCGAGGCGGTCCGCACCGCCGGTCCCCCGCCGCCGCGGACCGATCCGTGGCGCCGGACCTCCGGGATCCACAAGGTGCGCAGGCCCCGCGCGCTCGCCGCCGTCCGCGCGCTGTGGGAGGCGCGGGACACCCTCGCCGCCGAACGGGACGTCGCGCCCGGGCGGGTGCTGCCGGACGCCGCGATCATCGACGCCGCCGTGACCAACCCCGCGGACGTCCGGGCGCTCTCGCAGCTGCCCGTGTTCCGCGGCCGGGCGCAGCGGCGGCTGGAGTCGTACTGGTTCGCGGCCCTACGGTCCGCGCAGGCACTGCCGGACTCCGAGCTCCCGCGCGCCGCGGCCGCCACCGACGGCCCGCCCCCGGTCTCCCGGTGGGCGGACCGCGACCCCGTCGCGGCCGCCCGGCTCGCCGCGGCCCGGGCCGGGCTCACCGAGCTGTCCGAGCACTGGTCGATCCCGGTGGAGAACCTGCTCCAGCCCGACCTCATGCGTCGGCTCTGCTGGTCCCCGCCGTCCGACGCGGACGTGGCCGGGTTCCTGCAGGCGGGCGGCGCCCGGAACTGGCAGATCTCGCTGACCACACCGGTCCTCGAGAAGGCTCTCGCGGCTCGTCCTGCGTGATCCCGGGCCTGCACGTTTCGTGCGCTCAGCGCGGTGAGATCGCCGAAACAGTGCGCTCAGCGTTGCTCCGACAGCGCTGAGAGCACGAAACGTGCACGGTCGTGACGTGCGCGGGGCCTGGCGTGCGCGGGCCTGGCGTGCGCGAGCCTGGCGTGCGCGAGCCTGGCGTGCGCGGGCCTGGGGCTGCGCTAGACCGCGCGCTCCCGCTTCACCGAGCGGGCGGTGCGGCGCAGCGTGGTGAGACCGCCTCGGACCTTCCGCAACGCGTCCACCTGCGTGGCCTTGTGCAGCTGGTAGCGCCAGGCCTCGGGGTGGTCGCCGCGTCGGTCGAGGAGGGTGTAGGCGAAGCGGACGGGGTCCTGGGTGTCCAGGTACCGGTCCACCTCCTCGAACCAGTGCATGTTCCGCAGGGCCTGGGCCTGGACCCGGCCCACCTCGGTCCGGCGGACCGCGTCGTAGTCGGCCAGCGCCGCGGGCAGGTCGGACCCGAACAGCCGCAGCGACTCCGCGAGCCGCACCGCGTCCTGCACGCCCAGGACCGTGCCGGAGCCGATCCCGAAGTGCGTGGTGTGCGCGGCGTCGCCCGCGAGCACGATGTTGTCCCGCACCCAGGTCTCGTTGCGCAGGTGCCGGAAGCGCTGCCACGGCTCGGCGGTGCCCGTGCCGCCGACCGCGCCGGGCGGGCGGAGCAGTGCTGCGCCACCCAGCGGTCCGGCGAAGACCTTCTCCAGGCGTCGGATGCCGGCGTCGACGTCGCCGTCGAGCCCCAGGCCCTGCCAGACCTCCGGCCCGCACTCGACGATGCACGTGCTGGTCCCGCCGGACGACGGGTAGGCGTAGAACCAGATCCAGCCCGCGTCCGTGCGCTCGAAGGCGAAGGTGAAGCGCGGCAGGTACCGCTCGGTGCCCAGCCAGATGTAGCGGTTGCGGCCTGCGGTGACCGTGGTCCCGTAGTCCCCCGCCGCGCGGATGCGGCTGCCCGCCCCGTCCGAGGCCAGGACGAGATCCGCCTCCGTGCCGAGTGCCGCCGGGTCGACCGCGCCCTCCACGGGGGTCTCCCACGACAGCCGGACGCCCAGCTCCTCGGCCCGGCGCACCAGCACCTCCAGCAGGGCGGCGCGGCCCATGGAGAAGCCGTACTTGCCGCCGATGTGCACCGGCTCGCAGCCGCCGATCCGCACGACCTGGTCCCGCCACAGGATCGCGGCGGCGCGGATGGCCCGCCCGGAGTCGGGATCGTGGCGGTAGAGGTCGTCGAGCAGGTCCTCGCCGAACGTGATGCCCCAGCCGTGGGTGGCGCCGGGCGCGTTCCGCTCGCGGACCTCCACCTCGACGGACGGATCCGCCCGCTTGAGGAGGACGGCCGCGGTCAGACCCGCCGGACCACCCCCGACGCACAGGACCTTCCGCACGCGATCGCCTCCCGTACCCACGCCTGATAGAACGACCCGGGAAGCGTAATGACACGTGTGTGCGTCATCCGAATCAGGTACGGACGAGCGGCTCCCCGCGGCGGACGGCGCGGGCCGTGCGCCGCACCCGGGTCATCCCCTGCCGGACCCGACGCAGGCCGGGGACCTGCGTGGCCAGGTGGACGCCGTACCGCCACGACTCCGAGTGGTCGCCGCGGCGGTCCAGCAGCTCGTAGGCGAAGCGCACCGGGTCGGCGCCCTCCACCCGTTCGGGGAGCTCCTCGAACCACGTCATGCTGCGAGCGGCCTCGACCTGGATCCGGTCGACCTCCTGCCTGCGCACGGCGTCGTAGCCCGCCAGCGCGCCCACCGGGTCGTCGTGGAACAGCGCGCGGGCCTCGGCGAACCGGATCGCGTCCTGGATCGCGAGGGTCGTTCCCGAGCCGATGGCGAAGTGGGTCGTGTGGGCGGCGTCGCCCGCGAGGACCACGTTCCCGTCGACCCACGACGAGGTCCGGACGTGCCGGAAGCCCTGCCACGGCGAGCCGGGGCGGCCGGGCGGCAGGAGCAGCGGGCGCCCGTCGAGGTGCCGGGCGAAGATGCGACCGAGCAGCTCCAGGCCCGCGTCGGTGTCGAGGGTGTCCAGGCCGAGGCCGGACCAGGTCTCCGGGCTGCACTCGACGATGCAGGTGCTGGTGCCGCCGCTGGAGGGGTAGCCGTGGAACCAGATCCAGCCCGCGTCCGTGCGCTCGAAGGCGAAGGTGAACGCGGCGAGCGGATGGTCGGTGCCCAGCCAGGCGAAGCGGTTGCGGCCGGGCGTGACCGTGGTGGTGAACGCGCCCGCCGCCCGGACCCGGCTGCCCGCCCCGTCCGCGGCCACGACGACGTCCGCCTCGGACCGGACCCCGACGACGTCGGTCAGCTCGGTCCCCCACCGGATCGTGACGCCGACGGCCTCGGCCCGCGCGGACAGGATCTCCAGCAGCCGGGCGCGGCCCATGCTGAAGCCGTAGCGGCCGCCGAGGTGGACCGGCTCGGCCGCGCCCACCCGCACGACCTGCCTGCTCCACACCGTCGCCGCCTCACGCAGCAGCCTGCCGCCCTCGGGGTCGTGACGGTGCAGGTCGTCGAGCAGGTTCTCGCCGAAGACCACGCCCCAGCCGTGCGTCGCGGCGGGCGCGGTGCGCTCGAGGACCTCGACCTCGGCGGTCGGATCCCGCAGAGCGGTCAGGATCGCGGTGTAGAGCCCCGCGGGCCCACCCCCCACGCACAGCATCTTCACGGATCGCTCCCTCGCGGCGGCGCAGCGTCGTTCTGTCCAACTGTGTATACGTGTGGTGCGGTTCGTCCGGTTCGGTGAACGTTGGGTATCCCCCGGGTGTGCGCCCGACATCGACCGTTCGACGGACGGACGAACCGTCGGGGCGCTCAGGCGGTCACCCGCCGCCTGCACTACCGTCGGCGCGGTCGCCGTTCGGGGGAGACCGGCGGCAGGAGGAGGGCATGTGTTCGCACGGACGATCGCCGTCGTCGGGACCGGATACGTCGGTCTGACCACCGGCGCCTGCCTGGCCTCGCTCGGACACCGGGTGGTCTGCGCGGACATCGACCCGGCCAAGGTCGAGGCCCTGGCCAGGGGCGAGATCGACATCCGCGAGCCGGGGCTGGCCGAGCTGGTCGCCGAGGGCCTGGCGGCCGGGCGGCTGTCCTTCGTGCTCGGCGCGGCCCAGGCGCTCAAGGAGCTCGAGGGCGAGGGCAGGCCCGTCGAGGTGATGTTCCTCTGCGTGCCGACCCCGATGGGGGTCGGCGGGGTGGCGGACCTGTCGGCCGTCGAGGCCGTCGTCGAGGAGGTCCGGGACGCCATGCCCGAGGGCTGCGTGGTGGTGAACAAGTCCACCGTGCCCGTCGGGACCGCGGACCGGACCGCCGAGCTGCTCGGCAGGCCGGACGTCCAGGTCGCCAGCAACCCCGAGTTCCTCCGCGAGGGCTCCGCGGTGCACGACTTCCTCAACCCGGACCGCATCGTCGTCGGGTCGAACTCCTCGCCGGACGCCGCGGAGCGCGTGGCCGCGCTCTACGCCCGGCTGGGCGCGCCGACCGTGCTGACCGACGCCGCCAGCGCCGAGATGATCAAGTACGCGGCGAACTGTTTCCTCGCCATGAAGCTCTCCTACGTCAACGCGCTCGCCGAGCTGTGCGAGCGGGTGGACGCGGACGTCGCGGACGTCACCGAGGGGATGGGCTACGACCGCCGGATCGGCCAGGCGTTCCTCTCCCCGGGCCGGGCTGGGGCGGGTCCTGCCTGCCCAAGGACACCCATGCGCTCCTGCAGGTCGCTGACTCGGCGGACTTCGAGTTCCGGCTGGTCCGCGCCTCGATCGACACCAACACGCGGCAGTTCCGGCGGATGGTCGACAAGGTGCGCCTCGCCGTCACCGGTTCGCGCAACGGCTCGCTCTCGCGGGTGCGGTTGGCCCTGTTCGGGCTAACCTTCAAGGCGGGGACCGACGACCTGCGGGACTCCCCCGCCCTCGGGGTGGCCGCGCTGCTGCGCCAGGCCGGCGCCGAGCTCGTCGGGTACGACCCGGGACTGCCCGTGGGCTCGCCCGCCGCGGGCAGGCTGGAGGGCAACCTGCTCACCCTGACCGACGACCCGTACGAGGCCGTCGAGGGCGCCCAGGCCGTCGTCGTGCTCACCGAGTGGCCGGAGTTCCGCAAGCTGGACTGGTCCCGGATCGCCGGGGCGGCAGGCGGTGGCGCGGTGGTGGACACCCGCAACCTGCTCGACCCGGCCGTCGTCCGACGGGCCGGGCTGACCTGGACCGGCGTCGGCAGGCCGACCGTCGAGGCCGCCGCGCGGTGACCGTTCGATGACCGGCGTTCGATGATCGGCGTTCGATGATCGGCACGGCCGTCCGGGGACGTATCGCCGGGCTCCGCCGCGAGCTGTCCGTCCCGCTGTTCCGCAACACCTACGCTTTGATGCTGAACACCGTCCTGAACTCCGGGTTCGGGCTGGTGTACTGGGTCGTCGCGGCGCGCACCCATCCCGAGATCGAGGTGGGCCGCGGCAACGCGCTGACCTCGCTGATGCTGCTGGTCTCGGTGCTCACCCAGCTCAACGTCGGGCAGGCGCTCGTCCGGTTCCTGCCGCGCGCGGGCACGGGGTCGCAGCGCCTGGTGCTCTCCGCCTACGGGATCTCGACGGCGTTCGGCCTGCTCGGGGCGAGCGGTGTCGCGGTCTACTGCCACCTGCTCCGGCCCGAGGGCGACCCGCTGCACATGTCCTGGGGCTTCGGGCTCTGGTTCGTGGCCTCGACCGTGTTGTGGTCACTGTTCACCCTGCAGGACTCGGTGCTGACCGGGCTGCGCGAGTCGCTGTGGATCCCGCTGGAGAACGGGCTCTACGGGATCCTCAAGCTGGTCGTGCTGGTCGCCGTCGCGCAGACCGCGGTGGCCGACGGTGTGTTCACCTCGTGGACCCTGCCGGTGCTCGCCCTCATCGTGCCGGTCGCCCTGCTGATCTTCCGACGGCTACTCCCCCGGCACGTCGCCGCCACCCGCGGCGTCGAGGAGCCGGTCGACCGGCGGGCGATCTCGCGGTACATGGCGGGCGACTACGCGGGGCAGGTGTTCAGCCAGGCGGGCTCGTCGTTCCTCCCGGTGCTGGTGGTGGCGTTGCTCGGGCCCGCGAGCGGGGCGTGGTTCCTGCCCGCGCAGACCGTGTTCGTGGCGATCAACCTGCTCACCCTGAGCATCACGTCGTCCCTGGTGGCCGAGGCCGCACGGAACCCGCGCAACGCGCACCTGCACGCCCGGGCCGTGACCCGCAGACTGGCGGTGACCGTGCTGCCCGCCGCCGCGGTGCTCGGTCTCGCCGCGCCCTGGGTCCTGCAGCTCTACGGCGACCAGTACCGCGCGAACGCCACGCTGCTGCTGCAGCTGTTCATGCTGTCGATCGTGCCGCGGGTGGTGGTGGCGCTGTTCATGACGCTGAACCGGCTGCGCAACCGCACCTGGGTGCTCGCCACCCTGCAGCTCGTCCAGTCCGCCGCGCTGATCGGCGCGGTGGCGGTGCTCCACGGCCCGCTCGGCCTCGACGCGGTCGGGTGGGCCACCCTCGGCGTCGAGGCCGTGCTCGCGCTCGTGGTGCTCGGCCCGGTGGTGCGCTGGCTGCGTGGGTCCGGTCAGCCGGCCTGAGCCGGGCGGACGAACCGCTCCGGGATGGGGGCACCGGTGCGCCACATCTCGCCGAGCGCGAGGTCGAACTCCCGCGGCTGCAGCCGCACGAGCCCGCCCCCCGGGTTGTGCGTGATCTCGCCGAAGTAGATCTTTCCGTCCACGTTGTACAGATCGATTCGAACGAACGCGAAATCCTTGCTCAGGGCGCGTGCCACGTCCAGCATCTCGGAAAAGTTCGACGGTTGCGCCGGAAGGTTGTCGGCGAAAGCGAAACGACCGCTCACCGCAAATTCACGCCATTCCGGCGTGAGCATCGTCGACGTGTGCCCGGTGAACCGGTCCTGGTCGACGACGACCATGCCGGGCTCGCCGCCGAACATGAAGAACTTGTAGTCCGTGGGCGGGGTGCCGTCGCCGATGAACTCCTCGATCACCGCGCGTGGCTGCAGCCCCCGGTAGGGTGACTCGCGCCAGCCGTCGACGAAGAAGTCCGTGCGCAGCCACCGCCGCACCGTCTCGCGGATCGCGGCCCGGTCCGCCGCGGCGGTGTCCGGCAGCAGGATCGTCATGTCGCAGCCGTGCGTCCCCTTGATCACGCACGGCCCGGGGAGCGCGTCGAAGTCCAGCTCAGAGGCGTCCGTGAGCAGCGAGTACAACGGGATCAGGTACTGCTCGCCGACCTTCTCGGTGACGTAGGACCGCACCTCGTACTTGTCCGACGTCCGGTGCACCAGCTCGCTCTGCGGCTCCAGGTTCTTCGCCGCCAGCAGCTGCGACCAGGTGCGGGGGCGCCGCAGCGTGGTCAGCTCACCCTGGAAGATCGCGTGCTTGGCGAGGGCGAACGGCCGGTCGGGGAGGAAGCGCAGCCGCCGTGCCAATACCACCCGGGCATCGATCGTCATCCGCCGACGATAGCGCGGGGCCCGTCCGGAGCCTGCGGCACTCCCGAAAAGCCACGATGGGTCACCCCGACTCCCGCTCAATTCACCCACAAACGTCTTTATCGGTGTTTCCCGCGGGTCGCCGCGCGGATGTTCCCGCCCATTGCTAAAGTTTCGTCCGTGTCCAGGGAACCAGCCATGGTGTCGGTCATCACCCCTGCGTACAACGTCGCTCCCTGGATCGGTCAGGCGATGGACTCCGTCCGCGCGCAGACCGAGGGACGCTTCGAGTACGTGGTCGTGGACGACGGCTCCACCGACGAGACCGCGGACATCGTGCGTTCGCGCGCGGCCGTGGACCCCCGGATCCGGCTGATCTCCTCGCCGAACGCGGGCTCGGGCGCGGCGCGCAACCTCGGCATCACCGACACCACCGCTCCCTACGTCGCGTTCCTCGACGGGGACGACCGCTGGCACCCGGACTTCCTGCGTCGGCTGCTGCACGCGGTCACCACCGCGCCGGGTCCGGTGGGGGCGGCGTTCTGCCACACGCGGGTGATGCTGGAGAGCGGCCGGGTCGTCGGGCCGCGCTGGCAGCCCGCGGGCGGCTGCGACATGGACCGGTTCCTCGCCGAGAACAACCCCACGCACAACGGGAGCTCACTGGTCATCCGACGCAGCTGCTTCGACGAGGTGGGCGTCTTCGACACGACCATCAGCAGCGCCGTCGACCTGGAGATGTGGCTGCGGATCGGCGCCTGGTCGTCGACCCCGCTGTTCTGGGGCGTGCGCCGGTACCTGGTGGACATGCGGCTGATGCGCACCGGCAGCATCAGCGCCAACCGCGGCGCGCGGTACGACTCGCTGGACAAGCTGCTCACCGAGTACGCGCCGATGATGACCCGGCTGCCCGCCGGGCTCGCGTACGTCCAGCCCGCGGTGTTCGCCTACCGGGACGGGTTCGACGAGATCGCCGACCGCTGGGCGGGGACCGCGCTCTCCGTGGGCAGCACCCGCCTGGCCCGCAGCCGATGGGGCCAGGCCCTGCTCGGCTGGCAC
>Ga0268264_10004301_pt1 | contig 12152 bp, 7 predicted proteins | sample KBSSwiS32_FD_190357 | JGI IMG/M metagenome (GOLD analysis project Ga0268264, IMG submission 190357) | Switchgrass rhizosphere microbial communities from Kellogg Biological Station, Michigan, USA - KBS Switchgrass S3-2 (SPAdes) (version 2) | ecosystem: Host-associated > Plants > Roots >... | reverse complement strand
CGCGGCCGTCGGGCGCGGTCACCGGCAGCTTGCGCACCGGCGCCAGCGCCTTGGCCGACAGCCAGTTGCCGTTGAGATCGGTCAGCCTCTTGCCATCGACGCACAGATCGGCCGGCGCCTGCGTTCCGCCGCAGGTGTAGGCGGCCTTGCCGCCCGCCGAGACGCTGAAATCGCCGCCGGTATAGGGCCGGTCGTAATGCGTGCCGGGGACGAGCCCGTCGGCGACCATGCGCACCGACCCATCCAGGCCGACCCGCGCGACGCGTTTGCTGCCATGGTCGTCATAGGAGACGTAGAGCTGGCTGTTGCCGGCCCAGAAGACCGCGTCGATCGACCGGTCGAGCCCCGCGGTCAGCGAGCGCGCGCCGCTGCCGTCGGCGTTCATCACATAGAGCTCGTCGTCCTCGTAGCTGCGGTTGACGTCGTCATAGCCGAGATAGGCGATGCGCCGGCCGTCGGGCGACAGCATCGGGGCGTGATCGGGGCCGCTGCGCGCGGTCAGCGGCGTGACATTGCCGCCGGCGACGTCGACCGCATAGACCTCGCTGTCGTTCGCCTCGCGCTCCCAGTCCGGCCGGCGATTGGCCGAGAAGACGATCGTCCGTCCGTCCGGGCTCCACGACAAGGGGCCGGTATCGTCCCAATTGCCGAACGTCACCTGCCGCGCGGCGCCGCCGTCGGCGGAGACGACGAAGATATGGTCGTAGCCCGGCCTGGCATAGCCGCCGCCGTCGGCGCGATAGGTGACGCGGTCGATCACCTGCAGCCCGTCGGCCCACTTCGCGCCCTCGGGCTTTTCGGGCGGCTTGCCGAGCTTGAGCCCCTCGCCCGGCACGCGCATCGTGTAGGCGATCGAGCGGCCGTCGAGCGACCAGGCGAGATTGTCCGGGCTGTCGGGCAGGCCGGTCACCTTCACGCTGCGGCCGCTGTCGAGCCAGAGTATGTAGAGCTGCGGCGCGCCGTCGCCGTCCGACGAGACATAAGCGAGCCGCCGGCCGTCGGGCGACCAGCGCGGCGAACGATGCGACCCCCTGCCCGCGACCAGCGGAGTCTGCCGCCCGGACGCGACGTCGACCAGCCAGATCGAGGCCAGCTCGCTGTCCGACATGATGTCCGCGGTCATGCGCACATAAGCGACCCGGGACCCATCCGGGCTGATCCGAGGATCGGTCGCGCCGGCGAGGCGGAACAGGTCATCGCCGGTGAAGGCGCGGGTGGGGCCGGTGGGGGCTGGCGTGGGGGCGTCGGGTTGCTGCGCGAGGGCTGGGGCGGCCGGTAGGGCGAGGAGGGATGCGAGGAAGAGTGCGAGGGTAAGGCGCAAGACCTTGTCCTTTTTCAATGCGTGCAGCCGCCACCGTGGATCGGCGGACGGGCAAAATCCAGTCGTGATTCGGTCATCGGCGCGGTGCGAGCGGGCCGGGTGAAGTTGATGAAATTGATGGTTGCCATGCCCTCGGCTTTTTGTGGGAAAAGTGGGGGATTTTGTGGGATTGGCAGGGGATGAGGTGGACGGGTTCTGCGGTCGATCCATCGCGCGCGGGTATCGGAAAATTTCCTACATTGCAAGGGAATGACGGATATGTCCGGTATAAATTGCAATTACCCAGCTGCACCTCTATGACGCTTTCATTCTAGATGAAGCTTCGGTCGCAAGCCGCGGTCGGAGGTCGAACGCGTGAACATGAATGCGATGCGTTCCCCCCAATCTGTCCTCCACCTGCATTGCCTCTTCGCTCACGAGTGCAATGACCTCTTCAAATCCGATCCGACCGTTCCTATCAGGATGATCCCACTTACGATCCTTCCCCAATGTGATGACCAGGGCGCCAGCGCGTGCATTTCCTGCTGCCATGTACTTTCGCACGAGTTGATTTTGCACCGTGTCGCGTAAGTCCTGGGCGGTACGACCGTCTGCCAGCTTTAACTCTATGGTGCCCTCAATATCGGAAGCCGTCGAGCGCAGCCTTATGTCTGTCTCCTTCTCATCTCCCGTCACCGCTTCTTGATCGACTTTATATAGGCCGTTGGCTCGTTCATGGATGACACGCGCGATTTCGCGACGCATGATCCGCTCCTCCGAGATGCCGGCCCAAGCCTCACGCGGGGAAAAGTCGCGAAGTAGCAAATCATCGACCTCGTGAAGCCGGTCTACGATGATCTGAAACATGCTCTCGTTCGTCGTCGGTGGCGCCTCGCCAGTCTGGTCGAGGGCGACTGCCTGCGCATCGTTGAAAGCGTTCGAATCGATTTCCTCTGCCCATTGCTCTTCAGCGACAGCGAGAATTCGATCCTTAAAGTGAGCGAAAGTTGGGTCGGCAGCCATTTCCAATTTCACGTTCAAACCACGCTCGCCGCCTTCTTTGAACAAAGCACCGACGATGGCATTTCGCGTTCGCTCGGCGTAATCACGTTGTCCCATTGAATGTACGCCATCATGTTTGACATCGTCGATAGGACGCACGTGATGATAACAAAGTCGGAGCAGCCGCAATAATAGGTCAGGTGTAAATTGAGCACCCTCCAATGATAAACCACTGTGCCGGTCGCCAAATAGATTGCTAAAGATGCGGACAGCTTCGCTATTGCTCGACGGCTCAACTGCCAAAACACGCTTCTCAAGCGCGTTTATTCCGGCGTCCGCATTCAGTCGCATCAATACTGGAATCCAAACATCGGCCATTGCAGCCGAAAGATGCTCCTGCAAGCGCTGCTCCGCGATCTCGCCGACGCGTTCCCGCGTTGCGTCTTCCCCATGCTCTAGAACAACATCAACTACTTGCTTCAATCTTCGAGCCGACCCGGTTGGTTCTTGGTTATGGCCGATACGATCACCGTCTTTTTCTAACCATTGCATCAAAATTGGAATGAATGGTCTGGCAACAGCGTCGGAAGAATTTCGTATGCTCTGGAGAAGCATCGAATGCCACTCCCTGCCGGCTTCGCCGGCGAGGGCTTGGGCTATTTCGCTGCCGAGGATTTCGCGCACAGCCGTGGGGTGTGCCTGTGCCAATCCTTCCATCCACAATGGCAAGCCGTTTAGTTCAATTGGCGCATAGCGGGCAGCAAGCTTAGCTTCGTCCGGTGATAGCTTGACCGCCCATTCCGGGTCTTCCGACTCCGCATAAAGTGCGGCGAGGCCGAGTTGCCATTTTACTAAATAGGTGTCCTTTTCTCCTTCTGGGCGCTCACTTGATAGCGTTGGTCGATCGTTACGCCATATCGCCATAAGCGTCACTCGAAGACGATCAGCTATCTCCTTCCCGAACATGCCCTCAATAAAACGTCGGTTCCATCCAGAGTCGCGACTTTCATCGCCGGCTTGTGCCATGGCGCGCCACAGATTCCAGGCGGTATGGCTACTGCGTTCGGCTGAAAACGCTTCGTCTGGCCTATTCGCGACCTCGCGCCAAAAGGTGACCCAACTCGCACGATCCTTTGCCTCGCGCCGCCTCCGCTGCCTATTCCGTCTTTCATCTTCACGCTTCCACCGTCTAACGGCCTTGTCGTTTTCGGACGGCTTTAGACGATTATTGACGATCGCCGTTAAATCCGGGTCATCCGACACAAGCACTCTGAGGCTTTCCAGATATTCCCGCCAATCCCCCGGGCGGGGCCCAACCTGAAGGGCGGACTGCAAGAGAACTTCGCGGTCCATCTTCGAACGACCGCTATCTGCCAAACCTCGTTGAATCCACGGATCGTCCCGGTTCGCATCCAAACGCACAGGACCATGAAACACAATTTCTGCGTATCGATTCCATGCATCCGAAAACGTATGGATCGACTGAAGCAAAGCATCATCCGCCCAAAAAAGTGCTTCAGTATCTTCCGCCGAAAGACTCGCCACCGTCTCCTTGAGCTGCTTTGGGGCCTCCTCATTTGCGAAGTCACCGTGCGACAAGCGCACCGCTAGCGCAATCGAATACAACCACTTTTCGGTGGGGCCGCAGCCTAACCCGCGAAGGCAAGTAGCGGCAAGCGCACTGACCAAATGAGGGCGATCCGCCACTATGTGTGGCCAATTCGCTTGGTCCCAGCGAAGGCCCGAAATCACGAGCTTGTGGAGCCCGTTGCGTAACTCACAAAGCTGTTCACACGTGAGTTCAGCTGTGGCGATTGTGCGCGGTAATTGCCAACTGATATCACCCACCACCTTCTTCTTTTTCTCAACATGCGTGCTTTTCTCAACACGCGTGAGAATCTTAATCAGACGGCTGATTGGAAGGGCCGATTCAAATAGACGGACAACAACATTACGCGTTAGCTCATCTGGCCAGAGAGCGGCATCGCGTTCAACACTTACACTAAGCGCACAGAGGCAAGGGTCGTTGACCGCTATCAGCGCGTCAACAGCAAGGATCCGATCCACTTGGCTCGCAGAGACATCCATTGCCGTTGCAAGGACAATATCAGCACACTCAGAAATCCGCCCGGCTTCAACCAGATTAATGAGCGTATGTCGAACTTCAGGATTTTCGATACCTTCCGACCACAGCCGCTTGATTTCGTCCGCAAGATCCGCCGAGGCGAAACGGTGAACTTGAATGGCTGGAACGGTTAGGCCTCTCCATCCACCCTTGCCATAACGCTCGACATATTTTCGCAAGGCCTGCGTCCGTTGCGATACGGTCAAAGACTCCGGATCACCTTCAGTGAGCAATACCGCCGGTTCATGATCGCGCAGCATTTCAAAAATCATGCTATCGTGAAGAGATAACCAGCCAGCAATTGGGCGCTTCGAGGGCCTAACGATTGTCTTGCCCTTCGTCTCAGCGAAAATGAGCCGGCGTAGCGCAGTCGTGCTCATGCCCCTCGCGCGGAGAGCCATCACACGTTGCGCCGCAAGATACTCCATCACCGACCGATGGTGGAAACGAACGCGTCCATAAGTTGCAAACCCAAAGAGCGGCCTCTCCAACAGCGCCTTACGCTCATCAGCGGGCCAGTCGCTAAGGATAAGCGCTGGATCAAGCGCAGCGTCGTCGCCTCCTGTTTCGGCCTCGGCGCTGTGTCGAATGGTTAAGCGACGCGTTCCCACCATCGCCAATGCCAGCCTAGCTGCACCTTCCGTTGCCTTCTCGAGCGACAACTGCGCAGGCTCCTCGCGATCTTCCCTTGGTTTCAGCTTTATGCGCACATTGCTCGCCACCTGTTCGTGGTGAGTTCGGATCCGCTTGAAATCGCGCCAATCGGCGCAAAGTTCGATTAGGTCTTGCGGTCGTCGCGCGAATTCCTCCGCATTCCTCCGTTGCAAGTCTGCGAATAAATTTTCTGGATCAGCCACACCTTGATCGCGCGCAAACTCAGCGATTTGAGCGTCGGACAAGGGCAGCAGTGCGACGGTACGCCATTCAGGCGACCCATCATCATTACCTGGCTTCGGGCTATCTACTCGGCCCTTAGTTGCAACCCGCGCGAACGCTTCTTCATGGGCTTCGGTTACCGGCACAAGGGGCACCGGAAGCAGGCGACGAACAAGCTGCTCGTCAAAAGGTACGGGCCGGGTTGTAATCACAATGCGAGCACGGCCTAACTGGCCAGTAATCGCCTTGCTCAAGCGCTTCAGGGCTTGCTCGAAGGATCCGAGACTCAGTTTTAGTTCGTCAATCGAATCCAAAAAGAATGTCGCCAAATCAGACTGGGATTTGAGCCACACGTCGAGCCGAGCCTCTTCGTCTGCGTCAAGCATCGAACGCATGTCGCTCTTCGCTAACGTTGCCAACTCAAGGAAGAATGCGGCTTCCCCTGCTGTCCAAAGTTGGTCGCGTTTTTGACGACACTCGAATGTCTTACCTGCTCCTGCTTCCGATACGATCAGCACCCGAGCGGAACTTAGAAGATCACTCCAATCCAAACTGCCCCGGAGCCACAAATGCTCAAAAAAGGCGTACTGCGTGGCATCCGTTACCTTGCCCTCAGGAATATCTTGGAAATGGCGCTTGATGGTCATTGAGGCCCCGCTAATCGATCAGCGACTATAGCGGCAATTAGGAACCTTAGGCGACGGTCCATCTGCTTAGCCTCCTAGAACGATTCGCCGGCGCTGGTGGTGACGCGTGGCGGGGAGGAACTGTTCTCGGTTCGACTGTTCGGTTCCTAGAGTAACGTAATTCAGTTGCCTGACATCACCGTCGAAAAAGGAAGTTAGAATGCATCCGATCAATGCAAAGGTGCTCGGGCTAGCAATGATTATGTCGGTTTGCCTTGCGGGTCTGGCCCACGCGAAGGACCGCCAGTTGACGCCGGAAGAAGCCCAAATTGCCGAGGCGTTCGATCATGCGGTGAGAGGCGACCGGTCACTCGCAGGCTTCTCGAGTCTTCCCTGGGCGCCCGACGCGCAGATATCCGGATTTGACGTCCTTCGCCACCTGGCGCCCTGCAAGTTTTCGGCGCCGATGGTTCGGAACAATAGTTTGCTTCTCAGCTGGAAGAACTCTGCGGAAGCGGACGCGGAATTGCCATGCGGCGACCTGGGCTATTACGCACAGATAAGATTGAAAAAGGGACGCATAAGTCGCGTCACGCTCAGAGAAGAGCAGATCATTTTGACATCCGGAAGCAGTCCGATGCGTTGAAAACCCGTTTGACCAAGTTTGTCCTGGTGCGAACGGTGTTTTGGGTCAGCCCATCGGGTACAGAATATCCCGTGAGACCGCGTCGATCGCCGCCAGCGCTTCGTCGGGAAGGATCAGATCGGCAGCCGCGAGAATGTCGTCGAGCTGCTCTTCGCGGGTCGCGCCGACGATGGTCGAGGCGACGAAGTCGTGCTGTTTCGACCAGGCCGTGGCCAGCGTCGTCGTGCTGATCCCAAGCCCCTTGGCGATTTCGCCGAAGCGTTCGGTCGCGGCGATCGTCCGGTCGTTCAGGAACCGGGCGGCCATGTCGGCCTGACGACCGCCGAGCTTTTCATAGGCGGTGAACCGGGCCGGTTCGGGGCGTGCGCCCTGGTTATATTTGCCGGTGAGGACGCCGCCGCCAAGCGGCGAAAAAGGAATGAGGCTGACGCCTTCGCGGCGGCAGATTTCGGCCATTTCGTCCTCGAAGCGTCGATTGTTCAGGCTGAAATTATTCTGCACCGTCTGATAGCGCGCGGTGCCGAGCCGCTCGGCGGTGGCCAGGCTCTTCATCAGGCCCCAGGCATTTTCGTTGGAGGATCCGGTGATCCGCACCTTGCCGGCGCGCACGAGCTCGTCGAGCACCTCGAGCGTCTCGTCATAGGGGGTGCCGGAGTCCTGCCAGTGCGTCTGGTAGAGATCGATATAGTCGGTGCCGAGTTTGGTGAGGCTGCCCTCGATCGCGCGCATGATGTTATGCCGGTCGAGCGCGGTATGGCCGCTGCGCAAGGGCGAGCGGAACCAGACGTGGCTGGGGCCGGACACCTTGGTGGCGAGGATCACGGCGTCGCGTGGCTTGGTCTTCAGCCATTTGCCGACGATTTCCTCGGTACGACCGACATATTTGACGTCGGGCGGCACCGGATATCCTTCGGCGGTGTCGTAGAAATTGATCCCGGCGTCGAACGAACGGTCGAGGATGCGCAGCGCGGTCGCCTCGTCGGCGTGGCTGCCGAAGGTCATGGTGCCCATGCAGATTTCGGAGACGGCGATGGCGGATCGACCCAGGCGTCGGGATTTCATGTCGGCGCGATTCCTGTGAGCGTGCGGGTTTGCCATGGCGGGAAGGCCGGGGCGCGGGGGTGTCTTTAGCGGGGAGATGCGCGTCGGTCGACGGTGGGGTGGGCGGGAGGCTGACGGCGCCTAATGCCTTCTCCCTTGAGGGAGAAGGTTGGATGAGGGTGGTCCGGGCTGACAGGAAAAATCTCGTAACCCCGACACCCTCACCTCAATCCTCTCCCTCAAGGGAGAGGAGGTTATCGGTTCAACCGTCAGGCGCCCGTCGGGATGGCGATGAAGGCGCGTAGGCCGGGGCTATTGTCCTCAAGCTCCCACCGGCCGCGATGGAGGTGCTTGACGGGTTCGGCGAGGGCCAGGCCGAGCCGCGCGCCGGCGGCGGAGCGGGAGGTGGCCCGGACGCGTGGTTTCCGCTAATCGGGCGCGGGCCCAATCACGCAGCGAGGACGCCGATGAGTGACAGTGAAATCCGCTTCGACGACGGTGCGGCCTACGAACGCATGATGGGCGTATGGAGCCGGCTCGTGGGCGAGGTCTTCCTCGACTGGCTGTCACCTCCGCCGGGGCAGCGCTGGATCGATGTCGGCTGCGGAAACGGTGCGTTCACCGAACTGCTGGCGCAGCGATGCGACCCCGCCGCGACCGTCGGCGTGGATCCTTCGGAGGGACAGCTCGCGTTCGCCCGCGCGCGCCACACCGGCATCGCGCGCTTCGAGCAGGGCGATGCGATGGCGCTGCCCTGCGCGGACGATTCGTTCGATGCGGCGGTGATGGCGCTGGTGATCTTCTTCGTGCCCGAACCAGCCAAGGGCGTCGCCGAGATGAAACGCGTGGTCAGGCCAGGTGGCATGATCTCGGCCTATGCCTGGGACGTGCTGGAGCCTGGGGGATTCCCGATGGCGGCAATGCAGGAGGAGCTGCGCGATATGGGCTTCACGCCGATGCTGCCGCCGCGACCGGAGGTCTCGCGCATCGGTGCTTTGCACGCGCTGTGGGACGACGCGGGGCTGACGGACGTCGCGACGCGCGAGATCATAGTCGCGCGCACGTTCGACGACTTCGAGGATTATTGGGCATCGGTTCAGATCGCGCTCGGGATGAGGGACGGAACAAGCGCGATGGACGCGGACGTGCGCATGCGGCTCAAGGACGGGCTTCGCGCCCGCCTGCCGAGCGACGCTGAGGGCCATGTCAGCTTCACGTCGCGCGCCAACGCCGTTGTCGGACGCGTGCCTGGCTGAACCGGACGGCCTCAAGGGAGAAGGGATCAGCCCGGTCAGGCGCCCGTCGGGATCGCGATGAAGGCGCGGAGGCCGGGGCTGTTGTCCTCTAGCTCCAGGCGCCCGCGGTGGAGGTGGGCGACGGCTTCGGCGAGGGCGAGGCCGAGCCCTGCCCCGCCGGCCGATCGCGAGGTGTCGAGGCGGCCGAAGCGGCGGCGGGCTTCGGCGCGTTCGGAATCGGCGATGCCGGGGCCGTGGTCAGCGACGCCGAGGCAGACGTCGCGGTCGGACTGTTCGGCGAAGACGACGAAGCTGCGCCCTGCCCCGGCATATTTGACGGCATTGTCGATGAGGTTGCTGATCGCCTGGGCGAGCAACTGGCGGTGGCCGAACAAGGGCAATGGCACGCCGCGCGTTTCGAGGCGGAAGGCGGCGCCCGAATCCTCGACGAGCGGCTCGTACATTTCGGCGAGCTCGGCGATCAGCTCGCGCGGGTCGAGCCAGGCGAACTGGTCTCGGCTGGCCATCGCCTCGGAGCGGCCGATCTCGAGCACGGTGGTGAGGATGCGCATCAAAGCATCGGCTTCGCTGACGACGCCCGCGAGCAGCAGGTTGCGTTTCTCCTCGTCATCGGTCGCCATCGCCGCGTCGATCCGCGAGCGCAGGCGGCCGACCGGCGAGCGCAGATCGTGCGCGAGGCAATCGGTCAGCACGCGCAGTTCCTGCATCAAGGCGACGATGCGGTCGAGCATCACGTTGATCTGCTGGCCGAGCTGATCGAACGCGTCGCCGCTGCCCGAGATCGGCACGCGCCGCGACAGATCGCCGTCGCCGATCTCGGTCGCGGCCGCGGCGATGCCGCCGACCCGCTTGGCGACGTAGCGGGCGATCAGCAGGCCGCAGACGAGGCCGAGCAGGACCGACAAAGCGACGGCGAGGAGGAGCGAGCGCTGCAGCGTGCGCTGGAGCGCGAGCCGCTCGCCATAGGAACGGCCGCTGAGCAGCCAGCGGGTCGGCGAGAGGCGGCGCAGGACGTAGCCGGCGTCGATCGGCCTGCCCGCCTTGGCGATGCGGACCTGGCCGTCGCGATAGCCGGCCTTCAGCCTGGCGGGCGGCGGCGCCAGTGCGGTGATGTTGCCCGAGCGGGGCGTGCCATGGCCGTCGAGGATCGCGACCAGAAGCTGCGGATCGCCCTCGGTCAGCGCATCGTGCAGCGCGGCGTTGAGCGCGGCCGGGCCGCCCGAGCGATAAACGTCGGACAGCGCCGCCGCCTCCTCGACGACGCGCTGGCGCTGGGCGTCGATCGCATCGTCATAGGTGCGCCAGTGGATGAAGCCGATCACCGCGAGGTTCGAGGCGAGCGCGAGCGTCACCGCCAGCAAGGCGACGCGCAGCGAGGTGGGAACCTGGAGCTTCATTCGGCCGGTCCGAGCCGGTAGCCGGCGCCGCGGACGGTGTGGAGGATCGGCTGTTCGGAGCCCTCCTCGAGCTTGCGGCGCAGGCGGCTGACGTGGACGTCGATGACGTTGGTGCCCGGATCGAAATGATAGTCCCAGACCTGTTCGAGCAGCATCGTGCGGGTGACGACGCGGCCGGCGTTGCGCGCGAAATATTCGAGCAGTCGATATTCGCGTGGCTGGAGGAGGATCGCGCGGCCGCCGCGTTTGACGCTGCGCGCGAGCGGATCGATCTCGAGATCGGCGACGAGCAGCCGCATGTCGGCGGTGCCGGCCTTGCCGTCGGCGCGGCGGAACAAGGCATTGGCGCGGGCGAGCAACTCGGCGAACGAGAAAGGCTTGACCAGATAATCGTCGGAGCCGCTGTCGAGGCCCTCGATCCGGTCGCCGACCGAGGCGAGCGCGGACAGGATCAGCACCGGCGTCACCACCTCGGCAGCGCGAAGCGCGCGCAGCAGTGCCAGCCCGTCGAGGCCCGGCACCATGCGATCGAGGATGATCAGGTCGAAATCGCCGCCGGTGGCGAGGAACAGGCCATCGCGGCCGTCGGCGACATGATCGACAGTGTGCCCCTGCTCGCTCAGCCCGCGGACCAGATAGGCGGCGGTTTCGCTGTCGTCTTCGACAAGGAGGATCTTACGGCCCATCGCGATCGTGCTTTCGGCGTGTGGATAGGCCGGTGCGACTGGCAAGGCCAGCGTCTCCTCAGTGGCGGTCGGCGGGGGAGAAAGGGTGAGAGCAGGCTGCGAAGACGGCTCGTCGCAGCCTGCTCTCGAATGGATGCATCGGGCATGTAGCAGGCAGCACGATGCATCCATCGGGGACGAGTCATGCGAGAGGAGGCGGTTTCATGCGTGACTTCCTCTTCTCACAGAAGGTGCGTGCAACCTTCCGATTACGGGATAGCAGCGCCGGAAGGTCGGCATGGTGGAGCGGAGATTACAAAATGGTCATGAATCAATCTTCGTAGCATTTGTGGTCGCATCGTTGTTGCGAAAAACCGGTACCCACTTTTTCGCACGATGCTCTAGCGCGCGTCGACCAGCACGATTTCGGCGTCGTCCAGAGCCTTGACCGTCAGTGTGTCCTCGCCCGTCACGGCAATGCCGTCGCGGGCTTCGGCGCGCTTGCCGTTGACCTCGACCGCGCCCCTGGCGGCGACGAGATAGACGTGGCGGGCCGGGTCGAGCGTCAGCTCGGCGCTCTCCCCCTGCTTGAGCGTCGCGCCCATCACGCGGGCGGCGGCGTTGATATGGAGCGCGTCGCCATCCTCCGCAAAGCCGCTGGCGAGCGTCACGAAGCGGCCGGCGCGGTCGCCTTGCGGGAAGGGCTTGGCGCCCCAGGCCGGGGGTGCGCCGCGCGTGTCGGTCATCACCCAGATCTGGAACAGGGTCGTGGCCTCATCCTCCTTATTATATTCGGCGTGGCGGATGCCGGTGCCGGCGCTCATCACCTGGACGTCGCCAGCGCCGGTGCGGCCCTTGTTGCCCTGCGAATCCTCATGCGTGATCGCGCCGCTGCGGACATAGGTGATGATCTCCATGTCCGAATGCGGGTGCGGCGGGAAACCGGAACGGGCGGCGATCTCGTCATCGTTCCAGACGCGGATCGCGCCCCAGCCCATGCGCGACGGGTCGTGATAATCGGCGAACGAGAAATGGTGGCTGGCGTTGAGCCAGCCGTGGTCGGCGTGGCCGAGGCCGGCGAACGGACGAACTTCGATCATAAGAATACCCTCCGCCGGATAGATGGGGAGCCGAGGCAGGCACCTCAAGCGGCTGGACGGGGCATGCGCGGGCGCTATGAAGCGGACTGCGATACGAGAGAGTCTGCCCCATGCCCGA
>Ga0268264_10004297_pt1 | contig 12159 bp, 10 predicted proteins | sample KBSSwiS32_FD_190357 | JGI IMG/M metagenome (GOLD analysis project Ga0268264, IMG submission 190357) | Switchgrass rhizosphere microbial communities from Kellogg Biological Station, Michigan, USA - KBS Switchgrass S3-2 (SPAdes) (version 2) | ecosystem: Host-associated > Plants > Roots >... | reverse complement strand
CTTTTTATGCGGTAAATCAAAAGCAAAAGAATACTGCTGCAAACACTGCGTCAAACGGATACGAACCAACTGTTATCGTTACTACATCGAGCCATAATGGGAAAGTGGAAATAGCGGTGAAAGATAACGGCGATGGCATTCCGCAAAATATCATTGATAAAATATTTCAGCCTTTCTTTACAACAAAACCCACCGGGCAGGGAACTGGCCTGGGGTTATCGCTGGCCTATGATATTGTAAAAGTTCACGGCGGTGAAATAAAAATAGAAACAAAAGAAAATGAAGGCAGTAATTTTATCATTCAATTGCCAGACCGATGAAACAGAATCAACGTTGTATCCTGATTTTACTACTTGTATTGGATTTATCATTCAACGCTTTCAGCCAGGTACCTGCTGTTCCTGATGTAGATTCACTTCAGAAATCCATTCTTGAATCGGTGCGAAAATCGTTGGATAGCAAAACGTTTTCTCATCCGTATTTTGATACCTCAAAGATCTTTGGAGGCAAATCGCCTGTTGACCTGGATAAGATATTTAAAGAAATCGATAAAGATCTCCGGCTTGCAAAATTGCAGGGCGATATCGATAAGGTTGAAAATGGATATCACCACCTTTCCAAACTCGATAGCATTCGCGGTAACTATAAAGGCGCTTATGAAAATTATAAACTGTATAGTTTATACCGCGACAGTCTTCAAAAAAAGGAAACCGAAAAAAGGGAACTGCAGGCCAAAATGCAATACGAGTTTGATAAAAAGCAGGCGATTGCAAAAGCCGAGCAGGAAAAAAAAGATGCCGAAGCAAGAAGGGTTAAAAATATCCAATACTTCACTATCGCCGGGTTAGTAATTCTCGTTTTGGTGATACTGTTGATCGCATTAATACAGGGGAGAAACAGCAAGCAAAGAAAAAATGCGAATATCCTGCTGCAATCGGAAAAGGAAAGAGTTGAATCGACATTATCCGAACTGAAGTCAACACAAACCCAGCTTATACAGTCAGAGAAAATGGCATCGCTTGGCGAACTTACAGCGGGCATTGCGCATGAAATTCAAAACCCGTTGAATTTCGTGAATAATTTTTCGGAAGTAAACAGTGAGTTGATCAGTGAAATGGTTGATGAGGTGGACAAAGGGAACGTTGCTGATGCAAAAGCAATTGCTAACGACATAAAACAGAACCTTGAAAAAATAAATCATCACGGCAAGCGTGCGGATGCGATTGTAAAAGGAATGCTGCAGCACAGCCGGATCGGCAGTGGCATAAAAGAACCCACAGATATAAACGCCCTGGCTGATGAATATTTACGTTTAGCGTATCACGGGTTACAGGCAAGGGATAAAGACTTTAGTGCGACGATGAAAACGGATTTTGATAAAAATATTGGCAAGAGATCAGGATTCTTTTACAACTTTGTCTTGGTAGAAATAAAATAAAGCCCTGTAAATGTGAGGAAGCCATTATAAATAAGTAAGTCATACCCGATCTTAAATTTTCCGAAAATAGCCTGCGACCAGCTTCTCACATTTTCAATCCAATTACCTTCCAGCTTAAACTGGCGTTGATACCATTCAATATTATTTATAAAGTCAATGCTCCAAATTAATAATGGCGATGCGATACACACATACAGAGCCAGTTTATCATTTATCGATCTTTTGGTGAGCATACCAAAAGCGAACAAACCCAATAGAGGTCCATAAGTAAATCCTGCAACTTTTAAAATTACATCGATGATGGATTTGTTATCAATCCATTTAAAGCCCATCACCATAAGAAAAAAAACAAAAGCAAAAATAAAATGAACAGTTAACCTGATACGTCGTTTTCTTTTTTCATCCCAGTCATCTCTTCTCTTCATGCCGAGCATGTCAATACAGAAAGACGAAGTAAGAGCAGTCAATGCTCCATCAGCGCTTGGGAACAACGCAGAGATAAGACCGATAACAAAAATTATTGAAATGGCTGCAGGCATATAATGCAAAGCAATAGTTGGAAACAGATCATCAGCAGGCACATTGATTCCCTGCGAGGCCCCATACAGATACAGTAACCCGCCCATAAATAAAAACAGAAAGTTTACAATAACAAGAATTATGGTAAACGTGATCACATTTTTTTGTGAATCTTTCAGCCTTCTTACACTGATATTTTTCTGCATCATTTCCTGGTCAAGACCTGTCATGGTAGCCGTAATGAACATGCCCCCAATAATTTGTTTAACAAAGAAACCTGCGCTGTTCACATCTGTATTAAAAATTTTTGTCAAACCCTTGGTGCTTAACTGATTTAGCACAGAGCTAAAAGAATTACCTGCATGACTCATAATATATATTATACAAACAACCAGTCCCGCAAGCATGCAGGTGGTTTGCAGAGTATCAGTAAATACAATAGTTTTTACACCACCTTCAAAAGTGTACAAGAGTATCATTAATAAAATGACGAAGGTGGCAGCTTCAAATCCAACTCCCATTTCTTTGAGAATAAAAAAATGCAAAACATTAATTACAAGATACAGTCTTGCCGTTGCGCCAAGCACTCTTGAAACGATGAAGAACAATGCCCCGGTTTTATAAGATGTCATCCCAAACCGGCCCTGCAGATAATTATAAATTGAAGTAAGGTTCAATTTGTAATACAACGGAAGCAGAACAAAGGCAATAATAGCATAGCCAATTACATAACCAATTACTACCTGGAAATAAGCAAAGCCAGCACCTCCTACTGTTCCGGGAACAGACACGAAAGTTACTCCTGATAAGGAAGTACCGATCATTCCAAAAGCTACAAGCATCCAGTTTGAGTTACGATTGCCAATAAAAAATGAATCATTGTTGGAATCGCGGGAGGTGTACCAGGCTACTATAAGCAGGAGAATAAAATATCCGGCTACAAATGAAAAAAGGATGATTGGCGACATATAAAGGCAATAGTAGTAAAAATAAAAATAAAGGCTTCACCTTTTGAGTTTGAATCTCATTCAACATAAAAAAAAGGAGGAATCAAAAATTTGCAGCACTTTATGGGATGTATATAACTGACATAATTTTTTGATTAATTATACATTTAATGTTGTAGCTTCGCACACTTAAAAAAATCATGCCGTAACATGATAAGTGGCCCCAAACTTAGGGCACATATCTCTGTAAAACTACAGTATCAGGCATGTGACAATTAACTTTTAATTTATAATTGCACATGAAATTATCACAATTCAAGTTTGACCTTCCTTTAAATCTTATTGCACAAAATCCTACAAAAAAAAGAGAAGACAGCCGGTTAATGGTTATTGAAAGAAAGACCGGAAAAATCGAAAACAAGCATTTTAAAGACATCCTTGATTATTTTGATGATAAAGATGTTTTTGTTGTTAACAATACAAAGGTTTTTCCTGCCCGTATGTATGGGCGCAAGGAAAAAACGGGAGCGAAAATTGAAGTGTTCTTATTAAGGGAGCTAAACAAACCCAACAGGTTGTGGGATGTTATTGTTGATCCTGCCCGAAAAATACGTGTAGGCAATAAATTATATTTTGGAGACAATGATGAGTTGGTTGCAGAAGTAATTGACAACACAACAAGCCGTGGACGAACCATCCGTTTTTTATGGGATGGCACAGAAGAAGATTTTCGTAAGATGCTTTATTTTATGGGTGAAACTCCTCTACCAAAATATATTAAACGCAAACCGGAAGAAGAAGATAAAGAACGTTATCAAACCGTCTATGCTAAACACGAAGGCGCCGTAGCCGCACCTACAGCGGGTTTACATTTTAGCACAGAACTTATTAAACGACTTGAAATTAAAGGAATTCGTTTTGCTGAAGTTACTTTGCATACAGGCCTTGGAACGTTTAGGCCAATAGAAGTAGAAGACCTTAGCAAGCATAAAATGGACGCCGAATATTATCAAATAGAAGAAGAAGCGTGCAAAATAGTTAACAAGGCAAAAGAAGGAGGAAGAAGGATTTGCTCCGTTGGCACCACAACTATGAGAGCATTGGAGTCATCATTTACCGCACAAAAATTATTAAAGCCATCCGAAGGCTGGACCAATACATTTATTCATCCTCCCTATACTTTCAATATTGCAGATTCGTTGGTTACCAATTTTCATTTACCAAAAACGAGCCTGCTTATTATGACTTGTGCTTTTGCGGGATACGACCTCACTATGGAAGCTTATAGAAAAGCGATAAAAGATAAATACCGTTTTTTTAGTTATGGAGATGCTATGCTCGTGATATAAAATCACGATCCTAAAAGGGAGTAATTATTCCATATCAAACAATCCTTTGTTTAATAATTGCAAGGCCTTCTCTTTATCATCTCTTGAAATTAACAATGAAATATTATGACGGCTTCCTCCATAACTTACCATACGTACGGGAATAGACGAAATGGTTTCAAATATCTTTCTCATTACATCTTCAGTTTCAGTTATTTCATTACCAACAATTGAAACAATGGTTTGGGCGGTATCAATTTCTACGGTTCCGAAAACTTCGAGTTCTTTCACTATTTTTTTTAAGTAAGCATCATTATCAATGGTTACTGAAACGGCTACTTCAGAAGTTGTAACCATATCAATGGACGTACGATATTTTTCAAATACTTCAAATATCTTTCTTAAAAAACCATAGGCCAGTAACATCCTGCTGCTTTTTATTTTTATTGCGGTAATGTAATCTTTCGCAGCCACTGCTTTTACACCTACACTACCTGCGTCACTAATAATCAACGTGCCTTTAGCTTCTGGCTGAAGAGTGTTCAATAATTTTACGGGAATATTAAAAGTTTGTGCAGGCCAAATACTGGCAGGGTGTAAAATTTTGGCACCGAAATATGCTAACTCCGCCGCCTCTTCAAAACTTAATTGCTCAACGGGTTTGGTGTTGGCAACTACCCTTGGATCGTTGTTGTGCATTCCATCAATATCCGTCCATATTTCACAAACACTTGCATTTATCGCGGCAGCAATTAAAGAAGCGCTGTAATCACTTCCACCCCTTTTTAGATTATCAACCTCTCCTTTCGCGTTCCTGCAAATATATCCTTGGGTAACAAATAACCTGGCGTTCTTAAAGCCTTTCAATATTTGCGCAAGCTTTACTTTTATTGTACCGATTTGTGGCTCATCTGTTGCGTCAATTGTCATAAAATCCAGAGCGGGTAACCACTCATGTTCCATATTTTGTTCGTGTAGATAAACAGAAAAAAGTTTCGAGCTTAATAATTCTCCCTGGGCAAGAATATCTTTATTCAACGCCTCGCTGTAGGAAATTTTTAAAATAATATTTAAAAATTCGAAGTGTTCGGCTATAATAGTTTTTGCCTTATCATAAGCATCCGCGGCCTTAACTAATTTGATGATGAAATTTTGATAATGCAACTCCAGGGCATCTATTTGTTGCTTAGCCACTGCCCTTTCACCCTTTGATAAAGATTTACTGATTTCTGTTAGTGAATTTGTGGTTCCACTGAGTGCACTTAATACCACAATTTTGGGCTCATCATCATTAGTTATAAGTTTTGATATTGCAAACATCCTCTCGGGTTTTCCAACACTGGTACCTCCAAATTTCATTACTTTCATTACTACATTGGTTTAAGGGGATGCAAATATAACGCTGGATAATCACAAATATATCAGTGGATTTTTAGAGATTCGTGGCGCGCTTTAAAGAAAAAAAATTTAATCGTATTACGCCCCTAAAGGAACTTTAAACTTATCTGCAAGTTGTGTAAGATCATCCTCCACTGGCTTTATTAAAGGAATTCCTTCTCTCATTCTTTCTTCAGCTATTTCTCTTTCGATATCGCCGGGGATATAAACTCTTTCTTCTCCTTCAACTGTTTTTGAAGACTTAAATCTTTGTATCCAATTATCCATATTATTTTTAAACTCTTCAGAAGATCTGAAAGCGTCTATCCGCATGGCGCCAAAAAAATGTCCTATTCCTTCGCCCGGCAAATACTCAGGCATTGGGACATAAGCAGGAAACGGAGGAACCCATGGTCCATAATTAGCACCACTTAGCACAGCAGAAAAAATATCTACAATTGCGCCTAATGCATACCCCTTGTGGCTTCCGTGTTCGGTATCGCCGCCGAGAGGCAGTAAGGCGCCGCCATTCTTTACTTCGTTTGCATCTGTTGAAGGTTTTCCTTCTTTAGTTTGAACCCACCCAACTGGAGCTTGCAAATTCTTTCTTTGAAGAATTTCAAGTTTACCATTTGCTGCAGTTGTTGTCGCGAAGTCAGCAACAAACGCATGCTCTTTACCAGCCGGAATTGCTACTGCAATTGGATTAGTACCCAACAAACGTTCAATTGAAAAAGTGGGTGCAACCAGCGGGGATGCGTTGGTCATAGCAATCCCAATCATATCATGTTCTAACGCCATCATTGCATGTATGCCTGCAATGCCAAAATGATTACTATTTTTTACGCTCACCCATCCTGTACCTACTTGTCTTGCTTTATCAATAGCTACCTTCATAGCATACGGCGCCACAACTAAACCTAAACCAGCATCTCCATCTACTACCGCGGTAGAAGGTGTTTCATAAATTATTTTTATTGCAGGGGTTGAATTTATTCTTTTCACTTCCCACAAACGAACATATCCTCTTAGCCTTGCAACACCGTGACTATCCACTCCCCTAACATCCGCAGACAACAATACTGCCGCAGCTACTTCTGCATCTATGTCACTGCAGCCAATCTTTAAAAAAATATTTTTTGTAAAAGAAAATAATTGCTGATAACTGTATTTTTTTGGCATGAAGCAAATGTAGGGTTAGTTATATTAAATTTGCCACGTTCAGAAATCAGAAATTGGAAATTGGAAATTGGAAATTGGAAATTGGAAATTTAAATTCTTAATTGAATGGGAAGAATATTTGAAGTTCGTAAATCAACAATGTTTGCGCGGTGGGATAAGATGGCAAAACAGTTTAGCCGTATTGGTAAAGAGATTGATATGGCTGTTAAGTTAGGAGGCCCTGATCCTAATAACAATTCTGCTTTGCGTCGCTGCATAATAAATGCCAAAGCGGTTAACATGCCCAAAGACCGTGTGGATGCAGCTATCAAGAGAGCAATGGGCAAAGATAAAACTGATTATCATGAAGTGCTTTATGAAGGCTATGCTCCTCATGGTGTTGCATTGCTGGTAGAAACTGCCACAGACAATCCTACCCGGACCGTAGCAAATGTTCGTATGCATTTTAATAAAGCAAATGGTTCTTTGGGCACTGCGGGAAGTGTGGCTTTCCTGTTTAATCGTATGGGTGAATTTAAAATAAAGAACAATAATCTAAATACGGAAGACCTTGAATTGGAGCTTATAGACTACGGCCTTGAAGAAATTGGTGAAGACGCTGATGGCAACATTGTGATACGCACTGCTTACAACGAATTTGGCCACATGAGTAAAGCTCTTGAAGAAAAAAATATCGAAATCATAACCGCTGAACTTACAAGAATACCAACAACCACTGTTGAACTAAATGAAGAGCAATCAAATGAAGTTTTGAAATTGGTTGATAATTTAGAACAGGATGATGACGTACAGAAAGTTTACCACAATTTGAAATGATAATAATAATCTCTAAACACGAAAGACTCTCCCTTTAAACCACCTTTCATGAAAAAAGAGCTATACGACATTATTATTATCGGAGGTGGCCCAATTGGCCTTGCCTGCGGATTGGAAGCAAAAAAAGCAGGTCTTACTTATGTTATATTAGAAAAAGGAGCTTTGGTAAATTCGTTATACAACTATCCTGTTAATATGATGTTTTTCAGCACAAGTGAAAGACTTGAAATAGGCGGTGTGCCTTTTGTAAGCAATAATCCTAAGCCGGTAAGGAATGAAGCGCTGGAATACTATCGCAGGGTAGCCGCATCAGGCGGGTTGTATATCAAACTCTTTGAAAGAGTGCTTGATGTAAAAAAATCAAATAAACATTTTTCAGTTATCACCATTAAGGATGAATATTTTGCTAACAACATAATTGTTGCTACCGGCTTTTATGACATTCCATACTTGCTAAATGTGAAGGGTGAAGAACTTGATAAAGTGAAGCATTATTATAAGGACCCACACTTCTACGCTTTTCAAAAAGTACTGGTTGTGGGTGCTGCCAATTCTGCTGTAGATGCCGCTTTGGAAACATGGAGAAAAGGCTCAACCGTAACAATGGTAATAAAAACTAGTGCAATAAGTGATCGGGTAAAATATTGGGTTAAGCCTGATATTGAAAACCGGATTGCAGAGGGATCTATAAAAGCGTACTTTAATTCGACGATTGCTGAAATAAGGGAAAGCGAAGTTGATATCAATACTCCCGGAGGTTTAATAACTATTGAAAATGACTGGGTTCTTGCAATGACAGGTTATCAGCCTGATCTTGAATTTCTACGTAAAATAGGAATTGAATTATCCGATGATAATATTTTTAAACCTGTTTACGATGAGGAGACGTATGAAACGAATCTAAAAGGGATTTACATAGCAGGTGTTATCTGCGGGGGTATGAATACACACCGCTTGTTTATCGAAAATTCAAGAGTTCACGCGGAAAAAATTGTTGCTCATATCAGGGATGAGATAAGAAGCATGATGTAAGAAGTAAGATGCTTTGATGTGTGGTGTGGAATGTGGTATGTGTGACGTAAGGACGTAATTATAAATTATGTCTCCAGATTTTAGAAAATTAAAAACCGGGAATTTTTTTACATCATCTCACTTACAACATCGCACATCTCGCATTCAAATTTCTTTACGTCGTACATCACACATCGTACAGCGTACATTATGTTGTCACTTCGTAACCCCTATATAAATAACGCCTTCAGTTCATCTGCATCCTCGGGCTTCATTTTTCCTCCTAGTATCAGCCTTATTTGTCTTCTTCTTAGAGCGCCTTCAAATAATCTTACTTCATCTTCAGTTTCGGGTGCTATTGGCACTACAAGTTTGGGCTTGCCATTGGCGTTAAGAGATACGAAAGTAAAAAAAGCTTCATTGCTCTTATACCGGTTTTGCTGCAATGGGTTTTCGCCCCATATATTTAAATGTACTTCCATGCTCGTAGTAAAGGCACGACTAACCTTTGCTTCAATGTGCACAACATTACCCAATTTCACCGGGTATGAAAATGATATATTATCCACAGAAGCAGTAACTACAGGCGCATTGCAATGCTTCATGGCGGCAAGTGCAGCAGCAATATCCATCCAATACATTAACCGGCCTCCCATTAGATTACCGTATATGTTGGTATCATTTGGCAATACAAGCTCCGTCATAACAACCAGGCTGTCTGCGGCTTTTTTTTCTTCCATTAAAATGTTTTAAGTGCAAATATATTGAAGCCAAATCACGCTGACAGTGTTTTATTTATTTGGTGGTTACTGGCTGATTCATCAATTTCGGCCTATATAATATTCTGATGGATATATCTTTCGACAACACAGAATTTGCCTTTGCTTATAAGACAGATAAAGATTTAAAGAAGGCCAGTCTTCTTTTCTCAACAATGAATATTGGCTGGTTAGTAAAGCTGGGAACCAGGCTAACTCCCTGGGCTATTAAAGCGAAACTTCCAATTAACGGCATAATTAAAAACACGATTTTTAAACAATTTGTTGGCGGTGAGAGTTTGGAAGAAACAAAAAATGTAGTTAACACCTTGAGGCATTATAATGTTCAGGCAATTTTAGATTATGGAGTGGAAGGCAAGGAAGGAGAAGACAATTTTGAACAGGCAACTAATGAATTTATTAAAGTGATCGAATATGCCGCCACCCAAAAAAATATTCCTTTTATAAGTGTTAAGCTTACAGGCTTTGCAAGATTTGGTTTGTTAGAAAAATTGGATGCGGCTGCAAATAATAAAGATGGCGCAGAGGCCACAATTAATACTGACGTTTTAAGCAATGAAGAAAAAGCAGAGTTAGAGAAAGTGAGCGTGAGGCTTATTAAAATTTGCGATGTTGCTTCTAAAAATGATATTGGTGTTTTAATAGACGCCGAAGAAACATGGATACAAGATCCTGTTGATGCATTAACCATGCAAATGATGGAATTGTTCAACAAACAGAAAGTGGTAGTTTATAATACTGTTCAGCTTTATCGGGCCGACAGACTTCAATTTTTAAAAGATTGCTTTGAGCAGGCGCAGATAAAACAATTTATATTAGGAACAAAATTAGTGAGAGGGGCATATCTTGAAAAAGAAAGAAAAAGAGCGAAAGAAATGAATTATCCGTCACCTATTCAACCTGATAAACCGGCCACAGACAATGATTACAACGCCGCAATAGAATTTTGTATTCCACGCTTAGAAAATATTTTTTTGATAGTAGCGTCGCATAACGAATTCAGTAATTTATATACTACCCAATTATTACAAAAACAGTTTGGCTCAGTCAATCACAAACACATACACTTTTCACAGTTGTACGGTATGAGCGATAACATAACTTTTAATCTTGCAAAGGCTGGGTGTTCAGTAAGTAAATATTTACCATTCGGTCCTATCAAAGATGTCATCCCATACCTCATGCGAAGAGCCCAGGAAAACTCATCCATAAGTGGCCATACAGGCAGAGAGTTAAGCTTAATAAAAAAAGAATTAAAAAGAAGAGCGGCCCCTCAACGGTCACCATGATACATTTCAAAATGATTGAAATGACTGTCTTAATCTCCGAATAAAAGATTGTCAGCCCGAGCCCGTCGAAGGCGGGCTGCTAATACTGCCAAATACTGAAAGAGATTGAAGAAATTATTGAAGCTTTACGATAGAGTTTTCCACAATCATAAACACTTTATCTGCTTCCTTTGGTCTTACTTTTGAAAGCCCCGTAAAGTGACTGAAAGCCGGTAGTATTGCATGATCGTTTGTAAAATAAAAACAGGGAAAATAAAGTTGTTGCCTTCCGGCCCCGCTAATTTTAATACCCGGATGTACATGGCCCGAAAAAGTGAAAATTCGCTTTGAGGAAGTATCATCGCTGCGGCTTGTTGTGATATCGTGAGTGAAACAAAAGTCTTTAATCGCCAGCGTTTGGTTGATAACTTCAATCTCGGCATCCTCATAAAATTTTTTGGTAAGAATATCATGGTTCCCTTTTATCAAATGTATTTTTAAATGTGGCAAATCATTTCTCCATTTTAAAAACATATTAATTTCTTTATTTAAAGAACTATGAAAAAAATCACCCACAATTAATAGTTGCTGAGGATTAAAAAATTGTATTTGTGCAAATAATCTTTGGAGGTCCTCCTTAAAAACATTTTGTGGAACAGCAATCCCTGACTTCCTGAAATGCCCCGATTTACCAAAATGCAAATCAGATAATATCAAAGCCCTTTGGTCTTCCCATAAGATGCAGCGCTCAGAAGAAAGCCAGAGTGTTTGATTTTTAAGAACAAATTTATATGGAGCTGACAAGTTTATTTTTTAAAGGTCAAAAATATTAATTCATTGGCTATCACTTAAAGGAGAAAGTAGATTCAATGTACGGGCTTTTCTTAAGTCTCCCTCATGGGGAGATTTAGGGGGGCTTTTATTTCTCTAATTGCACCTGCATCTTTTTAATTCTGTCTTCAAGTTTTTCAGAAGAAAGATCTTCCCGCATACTATCTACTTTTATAGGAAAACAAAATGGAGTCAGCCTGTTAGGAAAAGTAATAATGATATTCCCTTTCTGAATTCGCTCAAGCATATTTCTAAGACGCACCTCTTCCATTTGCTGTTCCATTACTTCGTTGTATGCTTGTCGTAATAAAAGATTTTTTGGTTCATACTCTGCAAAAACGTTAAACAGTAATGAAGCAGAGGCCTGTATGTGCCGTGCTTTTTTTTGTTCTCCCGGGTATCCCTGGAAAATGAGTCCGCCTATCACGGCAATATCTCTGAATTTTCTCCTGGCCATTTCTGCACTGTTCACGCTTCTTTGTATATCATCAAATAGATTTTCAGGCGAAAACAATTCATACGCATTAGTATCATCAACAGGTATTGGCTGATCACTTAATAATTCAAAGCCATAATCATTCATGGCGAATGAAAAAGTAATTGGAATTATTTTACTAATGCGGTAGGCCAATATTGCCGCCATGGCTTCATGAACCAACCTGC
>Ga0268264_10004294_pt1 | contig 12162 bp, 9 predicted proteins | sample KBSSwiS32_FD_190357 | JGI IMG/M metagenome (GOLD analysis project Ga0268264, IMG submission 190357) | Switchgrass rhizosphere microbial communities from Kellogg Biological Station, Michigan, USA - KBS Switchgrass S3-2 (SPAdes) (version 2) | ecosystem: Host-associated > Plants > Roots >... | reverse complement strand
GTCGGAGGTGGCCAGTTGGGAGAACGCGATCGTGGCCACCTCCGACACCTCGTTGGGATCATGCAGCACATCCGTTCCGGCCCGAATGATCCCCACGTACACGTCCAGGATGTACCCCGACGGGATCGGACCGCGCGAAAACAGCTGCCCGACGATCTCCACCGCCTCGGCGGGAACGCCGAGCTCCTCCTCGGCTTCCCGGCGCGCCGTGTCCATCGAGTGGCGATCGCGGGCCTCGTCCATCCCGCCGCCGGGAAATACCCAATCACCGCGGTGATGCACCATCGTGTCCGGCCGTTTGGTAATCACCACCCCGGCCTCATCGCCAAGGTCGGCAACGGCCACGAGAACTCCCGCCGTGCGAGGGTTCTCCACCGTGGCGAACTCGATCCGACCCGGCGGCGGAAGGTAGCGGCAGCGCTCGCGCACCTGCTCGACGGTCAGGCGCCGATCGGTCAGACCGGCCCACGGCGGCTCGTCATCTACTGACCACGGTGACGACGGCGGAACCACGGTCCCGAATGTAGGTGGCTCGGGACCGAAACAACCCAACCACAGAATTCCCCCGGAGAACTGGCATCTTTCCAGAATCAGCTATATGATTAGCCTCAGTCTATACGAGGGAGAACGGCGATGAGCCATCTTGACTACGGCGTCTTCGATTGCGACACCCACTGCTACGAGACCCGTGACGCCTTTACCCGCTATCTCCCGAAGGAGTACCTGGATCGAACGCTGGCTCCCATTCGGCTGGCCAACGGCCTCGAGCAGATCCTGGCGGGCCATCGGATTGCCACCTTCAACAGCGAATCGGGTCTCGGCTTCGACATGGCCTACCGCCCCGGTTCGCTCAAAGAGATGCTCAAGCAGATGGGATCCGGCAACCCGGAGGAGACCTACCAACCCGAGCCGGTTCGGGCCGAGTACCTCGAGCGTGAACCTCGCTTGGCCATGCTCGAGGCGCAAGGGGTAGAGCGCTGTGTGCTGTTCCCCGCCGGGATGGCTCTCGCCGCCGAGCACTACGTGGACGACACCGACGCGCTTTACGCCAACCTCCGTTCTTTCAACCGGTGGTACAACGAGACCTGGGGTTTCAATTACGAAGACCGGCTGTACGCCACCGCCGTGTTGTCGCTACGAGACCTTGACCGCGCCGTGCAGCTCACCGACGAGATCCTGGAACAGGGCGCCAAGGTCGTGCTCGTTCCCACCGGACCGGCCTATGGCCATACGCCGTCCCACCCCTATTTCGACCAGGTCTGGTCGCGGCTCAACGAGGCGGGCGTGACCGTGGCCCTCCACGTCATGCCGTACTGGTACTTCACGGCGATCTCCCCCGACTGGGGGCTCGACACCGACCCGTCGGCCTGGCGCATGTCGGCCTGGCAATGGATGAACACCTATGGCGAGCGGCCGGTGGTCGACACGCTGTCGGCCTTCCTGTTCGACAATCTGTTCGGTCGCTATCCGAACCTGCGGGTCTTGGTCGCCGAGCACGGGGCCAGCTGGGTTCCCCACACCCTCAAGCACCTCGACAAGAGCCGGGGCATGGGCCGCAACGGCCCGTGGGTGGGAGGCAAGCTCGTCGATCGCCCGTCGAACATCTTCAAGGAATTCGTGCGGGTAGCGCCCTACCCGGAAGACGACATCCCCTGGATCGTCGAGAACCTGGGCGGCGACGACCGGTGCCTCGTCATGGGTTCCGACTTCCCCCACGCCGAGGGAATCGCCGAGCCCGCCGACTTCGAGAAGCTGCTGGATCCCCTGTCCGAGGACGCCAAACACCGGATCATGCGGGGCAACGCCGAGACGCTCTTCAACCGCTGATCCACCCGAATGACGCCGTCCCCCGTAATCTGGGGGCGATGACCGATCTCGCCACCGAACGAGTCAACGTGCGCGCGCCCAAAACAGCCGAGCTCGTGGCCAACCAGATCCGCCGCAGGATCGTGCTCGGTCATCTCCACGACGGAGACGCTCTCCCGTCTGAGAACGTCCTCATGGGTGAGTTCGCAGTTTCCCGGCCGACCCTGCGGGAGGCCTATCGGATCTTAGAGAGCGAGGGCCTCATCACCGTGCGGCGCGGGGCCCGCGGTGGGGCCCGGGTGCAGGAGCCCTCGCCTGATGTCGTGGCCCGTTACGCCGGGGTCGTCCTTCAGCACCGCAACGTCACCGTGGCCGACGTTCTGGACGCCCGGGTGATCGTCGAAGCACCGGCGGCACGGGCCCTCGCCAGCCGGCGCGATCGCGTCTCCATCGCCAAGCAGCTCCAGGAAAAACTCGACTCGATGGACGACGACGAGGCCTCGAGCTTTCACGAGTTCAACGATCTGGTGGTCCGTCTGGCCGGAAATCAGACGCTGGTGCTCGTCACAACCATGCTTGAGCACATCAGTCAGGCCGCCGCGCTCAGCTACAAGCGGCGGCCCCATCCAGATGACGACGCCCGGCTGGCCCGCAAAGCCCACCGAACGCGCCAGAGCCTGATCGATCTCATCCGGGCCGGCGACGCCGATCGCGCCGAAGAGCTGTGGCGTCGGCACCTTGTCGAGGCCGGAAACGTATTGGCCGCCAGTGCCGGCGAAACGGTCGTCGACCTCTTCGGCGACTAGCGGCTTCGGGGGGAGCTCGATGAGCCACACGACTGCACCCACCGAAGAGGACGAGCGGCGCAGGGTCATCGAGGCGGCCTGGGGCGTGCTCGAGCGCTCGAAGTTCGAGGGCTTCAAGATGCAGATAGTGCTGCGCAACGCCGGGATATCGGCGCGCACCTTCTATCGGCACTTCGATGATAAAGAGGCGCTTTTGTTGGCGCTCATCGAAGACGAGATGGCTCGGGCCGGTGCCCTGCTTCGGGCTGCCGTGGCCCGAGCCGATGAACCGGTTGGGCAAGTGTCGGCGTGGATAAGCAGCGTCATCGGCGCGGCGGGCGATCCCAAGCGCATCGCCCGCGCCCGCCTGTTCAGCGCCCAACCGCTTCTCATGCGCGAGCATCCAGTCGAGATCGCCGCCGGCACCGCGCTGCTGATGGCTCCGCTGCACGACGCGATCCAGCGGGGCATCGATGCCGGCCTGTTCCCCTGGGCCGACGCCGCCCGCGACGCCGCGCTCATCTACGCGTTGACCGGCAACACTTTGGCCCAGGCCCTCAGTGCTCAGCCCTCGAGCACTCTCGAGGAGTTCGTGGCCAACGCGACATCGTTCGCGCTGCGAGGGCTCGGCGTACCACCGGACAACTGCGACGCCGAGTAGCGCCCGTGCCAAGCTCCGTTGGTGTCGACTCACAACAACGCAGACCCTGATCCGTGGCGTAACCGGACGCGAGAGGCGGGCCGCGGCGGTCCCGCCTTCGGCGAGTTCATCGAAGCGGTGCGCCTTTTGCAAGACCGCGTCACCGGCGCGCGCCCACCCGACGACGAGGTGGCCGCGCTTGCCGCCAGGGTGCAGACCTTGGCCGATGAACTCCTCCCGTGGCAGGTGTCCGAGTGGGATGCCGCAGTGGGAACGCGCCAGGACCTGCCCGGGCGAGGAAATCCCTTGCTACCGCCGTTGATCATCGATGAGTGGACGGCGCAACGCGTCGTCGGCCGCGTGGTGTTTCGGCGTTTCTACATAGGAGGCAACGGCGCCGCGCACGGAGGCACGCTGCCGTTGCTGTTCGACGAGGTGTTGGGAAAGCTGTCCAACAGTGGCGACCGTACGGTGTCACGCACCGCGTTCCTTACCGTCAACTACCGCAGGATCACGAGGATTGGAGTCGAGCACACGATCGTGGCGGAGGTGGCGCGGGTCGAGGGCCGCAAGCGTTGGCTGACCGCTCGCCTGTATGACGAGGATCGAAACGTGACGGCCGATGCCGAAGGCCTCTTCCTAGAGCTCAAGCCCGGACAACCGTAGGCCCAATCACCCCGACCGTACTGACGCGGTTTACGCCGGGAAAACCCCGCGTAACACGCGTCAGTACGGTCCGGGGTGGTGGTTCGGTGGCCGAGTCCCGGAGCAACTATCGGCGCAACTTGCCCCAGATGCCTTGCACTGGTTCCATCTAATCATTAATCTGATTGAACGGCGCAAGCCGCCGTCCCTCGACCGAAGAGCGGTTGAGGCCAACCGGGGGGAAAACATGGTCTCTAATAGGACGCGCCCAATGCGCCGTTATGCCGGAGTTGCACTCGCATCAATTGCGATACTGGCGGTTGCAGCTTGTGGCGACGACAGCGGTAGCAGCAGCAGCGCAACCACGGCTGCCACCACGGCCGGCGGTGCCACCACCGCCGCTCCGGCCACCACATCGGCGGCCTCTACCGCTTCCACCGCTGCGGCGCCGACGGGGACGCCGCTGAAACTGGCGATGTTGGTCGACCAAAGCAGCCCGAATGCCGACGGCCAGAAGCAAGCGGGCGACATCGCAAAGGCGTGGGTCGCCTATACCAATAGCAACGGCGGTGTCGCCGGGCATCCCGTGGATATCACCATCAAGGACAGCAAGGCTGACGCTCCCACTTCCCAAGCCCTCGCGCAGGCCCTGGTGGCCGATAAGTCGATCGTGGCGATTCTCACCGTGGACTCCGGCGGTGAGCCGAGCTTCGGCAAGATCCTCTCCGACGGCGGCCTACCGGTGATCGGTGGAATGGGCTACTACCCGACTTTGTGGAGCGCGCTGCCCAACTACTTCGGGATCACCACGACGTTCCCGGCGGTCGTCGATGAGCAGGTGGTTGCCGCAGGTGCCGTGAGCGCCAAGGTCGCGGCCGTGGCCACCTGCGCAGAGGTCGCGTCATGTGCTGCCGCCGTCCCCGTCTTTGACAACGCAGTGAAGGCTCTCGGGCTGACCAACGGTGGCCAGATCAAGGTGGCGGCCAACGCCCCGAACTACACGGCCGAGTGTCTACAGTTCGTCAATAAGAAGGTGGACTTCGTGCAGATATCGGCCTCCGCTGCGCTGGGCCTTCGCATGTACGCCGACTGTGTCGAGCAGGGTTTCAACGGATGGTTCGGCGCCTCGGCCGGCACGGTCACGCCAAACATCTACGCTGCCCCCGGAAGCGAGAAGCTGAAGTTGACGGGTGGGCTCAACGCGTTCCCGTGGTACGTGGATGCACCTCCGGTGCAACACTTCCGTGACGTGATGGCGGCCCAAAACGTGGATCAGAAGACCTACGGCATGCCGACCGCCACGGCCACGTGGGCATCCCTCGAGCTGTTCAAGAAGACCATGGAAGCGGCCAAGGCCACGTTGCCGGCATCTCCCACTCGGACCGATGTGATCAATGCTTACGGTCAGGTGAAGAACGAGACGCTGGACGGTTTGTTGCCCCAGCCAATGACGTTCACTGCCAACCAGCCGGCACCGAAGGTCAACTGCTTCTGGCTGTACAAGCTGGAGGGCGGCAAGCTTTCGGGGTCGTTTACCCCAACCTGCGACACCGCCAGCAAGTGAACAACTCGCAATAGATGTTGGAGTGAGGGTGGGCTTGGCCCACCCTCACTCCGGTTTGCGGAACTCCGACAGACTTGAGGACACCGGGTGCGACAGTTTCTTCCCTTCATTATCAGTGGGCTCACCGTAGGCACGATCTATGGTTTGTTTGGAAGTGGGCTGGTCCTCACCTACAAGACCTCGGGGATCTTCAACTTTGCTCACGGGGCACTGGCCACGGTCTCGGCCTACGTGTTCTACGCCCTCCATGTTGAGCACGACATGAACTGGCTGCTCGCCATGGTGATCAGCGTCTTGGTTGTCGGTCCATTGCTCGGCCTTTTGATGGATCGCATCGGCACCCGACTCGCTACTCAGCGCACAGCCATGAAGATCGTCGGCACGATCGGCATCGTGCTCCTGGTTCAGGCGTTAGCCACCATCAAGTACGGCTCTAACACCATCCGGGTCAAGCCGTTCCTCCCGCACGCCAAAGACTCATTCCGTCTCTTTGATGTGGTGGTCACCTACGACAAGGTCATCGTGGCCAGCATCGCCGTCCTGGCAGTCATCCTGTTGTACGTGCTGTTCCGCTTCACCCGGCTCGGCCTCGCCATGCGAGCCGTGGTGGACGATCCCGATCTGGTAGCGATGCAGGCCACCAACCCTCACGCCGTTCGGCGCGCTTCATGGGTGATCGGAACCACCCTGGCCTCGTTGTCCGGTGTGCTGTATGTGTCATTCATCGGGGTCGACAACATCGCCATCACGTTCCTGGTGGTCCAGGCGCTGGGCGCGGCGGCCATCGGTGGGTTCGCCAGCATCCCGCTCACTTTCATCGGCGCGCTGTTCATCGGCGTGGCCGCCGACCTCTCCAAGAAGTACGTGCTCGACGTGAACTGGCTCTCGGGCTTTCCCGATGCCCTGCCGTTCATGGTCTTGTTCGGGGCCCTACTGCTGATCCCCCGACGCAAGCTGGTCCCGCTGTCGAACGTCGAGGAACGACCACCGCTGCAGTACCGGTCACCGATGAGAGTCCGAGCGGTGCTGTTCGTGGTGGCGATCGGGTTGCTGGCCCTCGTGCCGAGCATTGTCGACAACAAACTTCCGTTCTTCACCCTCGGGCTGTGCACCGCCTTGATGTTGCTGTCGCTGGGGCTGCTGGTGCGGACGTCGGGCCAGGTATCGCTGTGCCATGCCACCTTTGCCGCCATCGGAGCAGTGGCGTTCTCCCAGCTTCAGGTCGATCACGGCATACCATGGCTGCTGGCGGTACTGCTGGCTGGTCTCATCGTGGTTCCGGTGGGGGCCATCGTGGCCATCCCGGCCATCCGGCTGTCGGGTCTGTTCCTGGCGCTGGCCACCTTGGGCTTCGGCATCCTGGTTCAAAAGCTCCTGTTTGACCAGTCATGGATGTTCACCTCGCTCCCCCAAGGTCGAGCCATGCCGCGACCGTCCTTCGCCGACACCCCCGAGCGCTTCTACTACGTGGTGTTGGCGACAGTGGCGATCGTCAGCGTGGTGGTGGCGCTGATTCAGCGCAGCCGCCTCGGTCGCCTCCTTCAAGGCCTGTCCGAGTCGCCCACCGCGGTCACCGCGATGGGACTGTCCATCAACGTGTCCAAGGTCATCGTGTTCTGCATCTCGGCCTTCATCGCCGGCATCGCCGGCATCCTGTTGGGGATCAGCCGCCAAGTCGCCACCGGCGGCGACAACTTCTATCTTCCGTTCAACTCGCTCCTGTTGCTGGCCATGTTGGCGATCGCTCCGTTCGCCGAACCTTGGTACGCCCTCGTGCCCGCAGTGTCGGCGGTGCTTCCTGGATACTTCACCGGCGCCGACACCGCCCTGTGGCTGACTGCCGGTTTCGGCCTGTCCGCCATCCTGGTTTCCACGGCCAGCCGGCGACCAGCGATGCCCGAGTCGTGGCGGCGCACGCTCGACCGACTCGGCCGACGCACCAAACAGACCGCTCCGGCGCCGCAGGAAACGCCCGAGATCGCCCCCGCACCGGTACCGCAGGCCATTCCGAGTGGTGCGGGCATCGGTGTTCGCAACCTCACCGTTCGCTTTGGAGGATTGGTAGCGGTCGACAGCGTGAGCTTCGAGGCTCCCCTCGGACGCATCACCGGTCTCATCGGACCCAACGGTGCCGGCAAGACCACCACCTTCGACGCCTGCAACGGCCTGAACCGTCGCTACAGCGGCGAGGTATCCCTCCACGGCAACGCCGTGAACCAGTTGGCGCCGGCGGCGCGCGGTCGGGCCGGGATGGGCCGAACGTTCCAGCGGATCCAACTGTGCGAAAGCCTGACCGTGTTCGACAACGTGGCCCTCGGACGAGAAGCCGGCCAAGCCGGCGGCCGGCCGTGGGCCCAGTTCGCCGCCCCACCCGCCGACTGGCAGGCGGCGCAGACGGCCACGTGGTCGGCCCTCGCGTCGTGTGGCATCGAAGATCTCGCCGCCACTCAGGCCGGCGCCCTACCATTGGGTCAACGGCGTCTGGTCGAGCTGGCCCGCCTGCTGGCCGGCAACTTCGACGTGCTGCTGCTCGACGAACCGTCCTCGGGTCTTGATCACGACGAGACGACCCAGTTCGGTCACCTGTTGCGGCGCGTCGTAGCAGAGCGAGGCGTGGGAATCCTTTTGGTGGAGCACGACATGGAGCTGGTGTTGAGCGTGTGCGACCACCTCTACGTACTGGACTTCGGCCGGATGATCTTCGAAGGCAGCCCCGCCGACGTGGCCTCCAGCGAGATCGTCCAAGCCGCCTACCTCGGCTCGCCGGACAGTGGTGGGGTCCTTACTCCAGACGACGCCGAGGTGGAGGTGGCACCGGCATGACCGAAATCGAAGCGGCCCACCCCGTAACCCCACCGCAAAGTCCTACACCAGCGTTGGAGGTCACCGGACTCGTCAGCGGCTACGGCACCACGACGGTGCTGCGCGACGTGTCGTTGACCGTTGCCGCGGGCGGCGTCACGGCGCTCCTCGGCCCGAACGGAGCCGGTAAGACCACGTTTCTCCGCACCGTGTCGGGGTTTCTGCGACCCACCGCCGGGACGGTGAAGCTCGAAGGCACCGACGTCACCCGGATGGCATCGCACCGCCGCTTCGCCGCCGGCCTCTGCCACATACCGGAGGGACGAGGAGTGTTCCGAGGACTCACCGTGCGCGAGAACCTCGTAATGCAAGCCGGCAAAGGCAGCGAAAGCGACGCCATAGAGCGGGCGTCATCCGCGTTCCCAGTGTTGGGCCGCCGCCTCACGCAACGCGTCAGCACCATGAGCGGAGGCGAACAGCAAATGCTGGCCATGGCCGTGGCCTACGTCCGCGACCCGAAGCTAGTCCTCGTCGACGAAGCCTCACTCGGACTCGCACCGATCATCGTCGACGAGATCTTCGGCTTCCTGCAAGCCCGAACCGAGGCCGGCGCCTCACTGCTCATCGTTGACCAGTTCGTTCATCGCGCGCTCCACATGGCCACCAACGCCTACGTACTCAATCGCGGCAGCATCGCCTTCACCGGTTCCTCTGACGCGTTGCTCAACTCAAACCTCTTCGAGCAATACCTCGGGCGCGGCGCCGCATGAGCGCCTACGGGATCTGGGCCGACGACGGTCACGTGGAGAATCTCGACGTACGAATCGTCAAGGCCGGCAAGGTGGGCCCATTCGTGACGTCGGGACGCGTCCTGTGGTCCGACGACGACTCGACGCTTATTCGATCCGATCTTCGCGACGACGGAGCCAATTCCAGTCTCGTCGCGACCGCAACGCTGCGAGTTCGTCCTCGACGCGAGGGCTAGTGCCCAAGATGGAGTCCGGGCGGACGAACGTACGGGTTCCGAAGACCGCCGAGATCGTCGCCGACCGCATCCGCCGCCAGATCGTTCTGGGCGAGCTCCACGAAGGTGACTCGCTGGCGTCCGAAACCGAACTGATGCAAGGGTTCGGCATCGCTCGGCCCACGTTGCGGGAGGCCTTTCGCATCCTGGAGTCAGAGGGTTTGATCGTGGTTCTGCGCGGAGCCCATGGCGGAGGCCGGGTGCTGGAGCCGTCGCTCGACGTGGTGGCCCGCAGTGCGGGCCTGGTCCTGCAGCACCGCGGTACGACGGTGGCCGACGTGCTCGACGCCCGCGTGATTGTGGAGGCTCCCGCGGCACGCATGCTGGCCATGAAACGCCACCGCGCCGCCATCGCCGCTGAACTGCAGGAGCTGAACGACTCGCTCGACCCGGATGAGGTCGATACCTTCTACGAGTTCAACAATCGCCTCGTGTCGTTGGCCGGCAACCAGACTTTGATCCTTATCACCCGTACGCTCGAGTACATCAGTCAGGCCGCCGCACTCAGCTACAAGCGCCGACCCCAACCCGATGACGATCACCTCGCCCGCAAAGCCGCCCGGGCCCGGCAGCGGCTCATCGAGTTAATTCGAGACGGCCAGGCCGAAGAGGCGGAGGAGCTGTGGCGGGCCTACCTGACCGAGTCCGGGCGGGTGATGGCCGGAAACGCCGGTGGTCACGTCGTGGATCTCTTCAGCTGACGCTCGCCAAACCGATTGAACAGACAGATCATTATCCTCTATCGTGGCCGCACCTGCGCTTCGGTTGCAGCTCAACCGCTAAGGGGTTGCTCCCCCGGCCCCTTAGCGGTGCGGGAACGCCACGACGCACAATCGACCGGTGGTCGGGATTGGTAGCACCATGGACTGCTTAGCGATGACGCCGTGAACCGGACGATCTGCGATGGGCTCCGAGTGGTGGAGGTGGGGGCTGGAAGCATCGCGACCTCGTTGGCCGGAATGTTGCTCGCCGACTACGGAGCTCGCGTCGTGAAGATCGAGCCTCCGGAGGGGGATCGACTCCGCCGTAACCATCCCTCCGGCTTCACCGTGTGGAACCGAGGCAAGGAGAGTGCGGTCGCCGATCTACGGACCCCGCCTGGACGTGGTGCGGCGCGGCGGCTGATGGTCTCGGCCGATGTGGTCCTCGAAGGCTTCGGCACGGGGGTAGCCGCCGGTTGGGGCCTGGGCTATGAGGACCTGCGGGCGCAGAATGAATCGCTGGTGTACTGCTCGATCAAGGGGTTCGGCTCGGTCGGAAGGTACGCCAATCTCAAGGCCTATGAGGGCGTGGTGGCGGCCAAGGCAGGCGTCTACAACATGGGCGACTACGGATACCGCCCCGGCCCGATCTTTTTCAGCGCGCCATTGGCGAGCTTCGGAGCGGGGCACATGGCAGCGTCGGGCACACTCGCCGCGCTCATCGCCCGTGAGACGACGGGTCGCGGGCAGCGCGTTGAAGCCACGCTCCTTCAGGGTCTCAATCCTCTCGACTACTACGGCACGATGCAATGGCAATACGCCAACCGGCTGAGCCATTCGCAAGGGTCGGGCTCAAGCACCGTGGGAGCGAGTCGCTACAGCTTCTTCGTTCCCACCAGAGACGGGCGCTGGGTCATCTTCACGCAGATGTTGCCACACCAAGCACAGGCGTTGAGTCGGGCCGTGGGGATGGATGACACGATCGGTGATCCCCTCTTCGCCAAGCAACCGCAGTTCGCCACCGCCGAGGATGCACAGGCGTGGGAAGACCGGCTTTGGGACGCAATGGCAAAGCAAGACTACGGCCACTGGGAGAAGGTGTTCCTCGCCGATCCGAACATCGCGTTCGAGCTGGCTCGGTTCAGTGAAGAGGGTCTCGATCATCAGCAGATCCGCCATAACGGAGAGGCGGTAGCGGTCGAGGATCCCGTGCTCGGCACCATCGAACAAGTCGGGCCCCTGGCGCGCTTTGCCGAGACGCCGGCCACCATCCGGCCGGCGCCGGCGCTGGGAGCGAACTCCGGCGAGCAGGAGCGAACATCCACGCCGCTCACGCCGATCGCCACCAACCGGTCATATCCGCTCGAGGGCGTCACGATTGTGGAGCTGGGCTACTTCTACGCCATGCCCTACGGCTCCACCATGGCGGCCGCGCTCGGCGCCCGAGTCATCAAGATCGAGGGAAAGACCGGCGACCCGATGCGCTCGTCGTTCGGTGCGGCCGAGACCGGATCGGCCAAGACGATGGAGGGCAAGGAGAGTCTGGCCCTCGACCTCCAAACCGCTGAAGGGCAAGCAATCGTGACGGCCCTTTTGGCGAAGGCGGACGTATTCGTGAACGGCTTTCGGCCCGGCGTTGCCGATCGCATGGGTCTCGATCATGCATCCCTTGCTCGCCTCAATCCCCGGTTGTTGTACGTCCATGCCGCCGGCTACGGCACCGACGGCCCTCTCGCCAGTCGGCCCATCTATGCCCAGGTGGCTCAAGCCGTGGCGGGCAGCATCGGACGGTTCGGCGGTCGCTGGCTCGATCCCGAATTCACCCGGAGCCTGTCGACCCTGGAGGCCCAAGTTGTGGTGCTCCCGAGGCTTCGAGGTCCAGGAGATGGCGATTCGAACGCGGCACTCGGTGTGCTCACGTCGCTTCTGTTGGGACTCTACGACCAGAGGAAAACCGGCCGCGGCCAGTTCGTATCCACGACGATGATCGGAGCGAACGCCTGGGCCTACGCGGACGACTTCGTGAGATACGCCGGAAAGCCGCCGTTGCCCGCCGCCGACGAAGACAACCAGGGCCTCCACGGGTTGTACCGGTTGTACAGGACCCAGAGCGGCTGGGTGTTTCTGGCGGCACCCCGGCAGCAGGAGTGGGAGGTGCTCGTGAAGACGTTGGATCACGCTCCGCTCGCCGACGA
>Ga0268264_10004291_pt1 | contig 12166 bp, 10 predicted proteins | sample KBSSwiS32_FD_190357 | JGI IMG/M metagenome (GOLD analysis project Ga0268264, IMG submission 190357) | Switchgrass rhizosphere microbial communities from Kellogg Biological Station, Michigan, USA - KBS Switchgrass S3-2 (SPAdes) (version 2) | ecosystem: Host-associated > Plants > Roots >... | reverse complement strand
TATCGCTCAGGTACAAGGTTGCGAGCTGGTTTTCGCTTTTACTCATCTTGCCACTGCCATCCAGTGCAGGTACCTTCACCAGGTTATCGCCATAATTAAATGCCTGGGGTTCCGGAAAAACCTCACCGTAGCGGTGATTAAACCGGTTGGCGAAATTGCGGGCCATCTCCAGGTGTTGCTCCTGGTCTTTTCCCACGGGCACCAGCTTTGCGCGGTGCAACAATATATCAGCCGCCTGTAACACAGGATAAGTAAGCAATCCGGCATTCACGTTCTGCGGCTGCAACCGAACCTTTTCTTTAAATGTGGTTGTTTTTTCCAATTCACCCACATAGGCCAGCATATTTAAATGCAGGTACAATTCCGAAGTTTCAACCACCTGGCTCTGACAAAAAAGTGCTACTTTATCAGGATCAAGGCCACTGGCAATATGCTCTGCGAGTACGCGCCGGACATTATCCTTTAAGTCTTTTGTATCGGGATGCGTTGTTAAAGAATGCAGATCGGCCACCATAAAAAAACAGTCATAATCATCCTGCATGCGCACGTAATTCCGGAGTGCGCCAAAATAATTACCCAGGTGCAAAAAACCGGTTGGCCTGATGCCACTCATTACAATTTCTTTCTGGCTCATAAGTCGGCGAAGATAGGAAGGGATTGTTGATTGCGGGATTGCGGGATTTACTGATTGACCCGGATTTTACAGATTTTCTCTTATTTTTTGTGTGCAGCCGTGCGCAAGCAACACTTCCCGATATCCCAAAATCTGGAAATCAGCAATTTCTTCTGCCTTTTATCACAAAACCCTGCTGCATGCAGCCAATTCTTTATTTTTGTTGGTATGGAAGTAACCACTGAGCTGGTAGATAACCTGGCTAACCTGGCCAGGCTACAGTTTGCAGATGAAGAAAAAACAAGCATCAAAGCTGACCTGCAGCGAATGATTGCATTTGTGGAAAAACTGCAGGAAGCCGACACTACCGGTATTGAACCATTGCTGCACATGGGAGACGCCATGAATATTTACCGCGCAGATGAAGTAAAAGGTTCCATGCAAAAAGAAATAGCACTGGCCAATGCACCTTCGGCCAATGCTGATTATTTCAAAGTCCCCAAAGTCATAAAAAAATAATCCCTCTTCTATTACCAACCTGTATACAATATGAACGCTATCATACAACTGGATAACATTCAAAAAGCTTATTTCATGGGTAAAGAACCCATCCCGGTATTAAAAGGCATTTCCCTCAGTATTTTAAAAAATGAGTATGTAGCGCTCATGGGACCTTCCGGTTCGGGTAAAAGTACGCTGATGAATATACTTGGCTGCCTTGATTCTCCTACCGGCGGCAGGTATGTGCTGAATGACCAGGATGTAAGCAAAATGTCTGACGATGATTTGGCAGAGGTTCGTAACAAAGAAATTGGCTTCGTTTTTCAGCAGTTTAATCTCCTTCCCAGGTTAACAGCGGCAGAAAACGTGGCGCTGCCCCTTGTATACGCCGGCATACCTAAAAGACTGAGAACAGAAATGGCCATGGCCGTTCTGGAAAAAGTGAGCCTTACAGAAAGAAGTCATCATAAACCCAATGAACTAAGCGGTGGCCAATGCCAACGCGTAGCGATAGCCAGGGCGCTGGTAAATAACCCTTCCATTATACTGGCCGATGAACCTACCGGTAACCTGGATTCGAAAACATCCATCGAAATCATGGATATCTTTGGGGCTATTCAGTCCAGCGGCAATACGGTTGTACTGGTAACACACGAAGAAGACATTTCACTGCACGCCCATCGCGTGGTGCGGCTGCGTGACGGACTCATTGAAAGCGACAGGCTCAATGAGCATATTACGGCATCGTTGGTTCACTAATGGGTTTAAAGTTTAATAGTCTAAAGTTTAAGGTTCGTTTGACCGGATTTCTAATTCTTTGATTGCCGCAATAACTTTAAACCTTACACCTTGAACTTTAAACTTCCTCCAATATGTTTAAAGTTTAACAGTCTAAAGTTTAAGGTTCCTTTGACCGTATTTCTAATTCTTTGATTGCCGCAATAACTTTAAACCTTACACTTTGAACTTTAAACTCTTCCCATGGCGATAAAAATATATACCAAGACAGGCGACAAGGGCACTACCTCACTGATAGGCGGCACGAAAGTTCCCAAATCTCATTTACGCATTGAAGCCTATGGCACCGTTGATGAATTGAATTCCTATACAGGCCTGTGCAGGGATGTATTAACCGAAGAACAAGGCAAAAAAACGTTGTTACATATCCAGGATCGTCTTTTCACCATTGGCTCCTTACTGGCCTGCGACCCGGAAAAGCAGCCAGGCATGCAATTACCTGAATTGAAAGAAGCGGATATACATTTATTGGAACAGCAGATAGATGTCATGAATGAACAAATACCGCCCATGAAATTTTTTGTACTGCCAGGTGGCCATCCGGTTGTATCTCATCTGCATATTGCCCGTTGTATATGCCGCCGCGCAGAACGTTGCTGCGTGCGGCTTGAACAGGAAACCCCGGGAGAAAACCCCGTAATTATAAAATACCTCAACCGTTTAAGCGACTACTTATTTATACTCAGCAGGTACATTGGCCACCTGTTGCAAGCAGAAGAAATTGCCTGGAGGCCGGGCGTGTAAACAACCAGTCACTCGTGGGTCTGCATTTATTGCATCGGAATATGTAATTTTCTGGTAAGATGAGACGCCTTTGCTATAGCAGCAATTTATAACGGTTGCCCAATCATACTCCAACCAATCAACCGATCAACTAATTTTCCCATCCTTCATGTGGAGGATGCGGTCACTCATCTGCGCCAGTTCCTCGTTGTGCGTAACAATCAAAAACGTCTGTTTAAATTCCTTGCGCAGGCGGAAAAACAAATCATGCAGTTCACGGGCATTTGACGAATCCAGGTTACCGGTAGGCTCATCGGCAAAGATGATTTTGGGATCATTGATCAGCGCCCTCGCCACTGCTACCCGCTGTTGCTCGCCGCCGGAGAGCTGCTGGGGCTTATTTTGGATTCTTTCGGAAAGTCCCAGTAGAGCCAGCAAACCCGCTGCCTTTTCAGCTACTTCCTTTTTGCTTCGGCCGGCGATCCAACCCGGTATACAGACATTTTCGAGGGCGCTGAACTCGGGTAACAGATGGTGAAACTGGAAAACAAAACCAATATTCCGGTTGCGGAAAACGGCCATTGCCTTTGCGCCCATATCCGCCAGGCTTTTGTTATCTAACAGAATAGTGCCGCTGTCTGGCTTATCCAGCGTTCCCAATATGTGCAACAATGTGCTTTTACCGCTGCCCGAGGGCCCTGCAATGCTCACAATTTCACCCTGCCTGATGGTTAGGCCCACTCCTCTTAAAACATTCAACTGACCGTAGGTTTTGTAGATATCCGATGCCGTTAACATATAATAATGCTGTAGTCCTTTAAAATACGAACCTACAATTTTATTCGTTCTAACCACGGAACAGCCTTTAAATTAACCCTTTAAAATGGTGAAAAACTACATTTGGTTGTTCAGTATTAACCGTTACATTTGCCGAAAATTAAAGACATTCAACAATGTTCTGGACACTTGAACTAGCATCCTATTTAGAAGACGCACCCTGGCCAGCTACCAAGGACGAATTAATTGACTATGCCATCCGCAGCGGTGCACCCATTGAAGTGGTAGAGAACCTGCAGGAACTCGAAGACGAGGGAGAAATCTATGAAGCCATCGACGATATCTGGCCGGACTACCCCTCGCAGGAAGACTTCTTTTTTAACGAAGACGAATATTAACGCTACAAGCCCTGGAGGCAAATAGCTATAAAAAAACCGCGCAATCTAGGCGCGGTTTTTTGTTGCATAAAATTCTTATTGAAACGCCCTGCTTCATTATTGACTGGTCAAGATTCGTTTTTCATTATTTTTTTGGTCTTCGGAATACAGCATATCGAATAAGGAATATTGAATAATGAATGGGCGGCTATTCAACCCCCAGCTTCTCCATCACTTCGGTGCTAATACCCGTTGAAGAATAGCCTCCGTCGTGAAATAAGTTCTGCATGGTAACCATACGGGTTAAATCAGAAAATAAGGTCACACAATAATCGGCACAGGATTCTGCACTGGCATTGCCCAACGGTGAAATGGCATTTGCATAATCATAAAAATCACCAAAGCCTTTGATGCCGCTGCCAGCCGTTGTTTTGGTGGGCGATTGCGAAACGGTGTTGATGCGTACTTTTTTATGCAAGCCGTAATGATACCCAAAGCTGCGCGCAATGGATTCCAGCATAGCTTTGATATCGGCCATATCTGTATAAAAAGGATACGTGCGTTGCGCAGCTGCATATGTAAGCGCTACCACGCTTCCCCATTCACTAATAGCATCCAGTTTTTTTGCAACAGACAGCATTTTGTGCAGGGAGAGGGCCGAGACATCGATTCCTTTCAAAAAATACTCATAGTTGGATTCTTCATAGGAGATATTCTTCCGGATATTAACGCTCATACCAATGGAATGCAGTACAAAATCTATTTTACCGCCCAGCACTTCCTGTGATTTCGTAAAAAGAGTGGTCAGTTCTTCCACATTGGTAGCGTCTGCAGGAATGATTTCGGCTTTGGTTTTTTCGGCCAGTATTTTTATCTGTCCCATACGCATTGCAATGGGTGCATTGGTAAGAACAATGGAAGCTCCTTCCTCAAATGCTTTTTCGGCTACTTTCCAGGCAATGGAATGTTCATCCAGCGCACCGGTAATGATGCCGCGTTTTCCTTTTAACAGGTTATATGCCATAGCTATAAATTGAGATCGTATTTGTGGTTGCCAAAAATAAGAACTTATTTTAATGCAGGTAATACAACATTTTCAATTTGAACATTGAGATTGAACATTGATGGTCACAATATTTCCCAAAAAATATTCAATGACCAATGCTCAGAGAAGGGTTGCTTTGGATATTTAGTTCAGCATTTCCCTTGCATTCTCCATGGCGGCTGCGGTGGGCTTTTCACCGCTTAGCATCCGGGCAATGGTAGCAATCCTTTCATCTTTTGAGAGCAGGCGGATATTTGTTTTGATAGTATCGGCCTTGATTTCCTTATAGACGAAAAAATGTGCATCGGCCCTTCCTGCAATCTGTGGTTGATGCGTGATAGATATTACCTGTCTTTTCGCCGCCAGTCCTTTCATAATGATACCCACCTGTTTGGCTGCTTCACCGGAAATACCGGTGTCTATTTCATCAAAAATAAGTGTAGGCAGATCCAACGACTCTGCCACCAGCGATTTAATGCACAGCATTAATCTGCTCAGTTCACCGCCCGATGCCACCTTGCGGATAGGCTCAAAGCGATTGCTCTTATTAGCGTCAAAAAGAAAATCTATTTTATCTGAACCATATTCACTCAAAGATCCGGCCAACGGTTGCAGCGATGTTTTCAATCTTGCATTCGGCATTCCCACCTGCTGCAATAACCCGTTCACCTTTTCTTCGAGGGGCTTTATTTGCTTTGTACGGTTTTTAGAAAGTTGTGCGGCCAGTTCCTGTGCAGCAGTTATCAATGACTGGGTTTCTTTTTCTTTTGCGGCAATAGCTTCATCAATATTCAATACGGCCAGTAATTTATCAGACAGCTGCAATTGCAGCGCCAGCAGATCTTCCGTGCTTTTTAGCCCGTGTTTCTTTAATAGTTTATACCCAATGGCAATCCTATCGCCGATTTGTTCAATCCGTTTGGGATCATGATTCACGTGATCGTTGATTCTTTCAATTTCATCAGCAATATCACTCAATTCAATCTGCGCCGATTGCAGGCGTTGAAGTAAATCGGGTAATGAGGTATGAAAAGCCGCATAAGGTTGTAGTTGCTGCACCATGCGTTTCAACTGCTGCACCAGCGGCTGCTCACCTTCATTCAGTTCATTGCTTACGCCCGACAAAGCGCTTTTAATTCCTTCTGCATTGCTCAACAATCTTAACTCGGTATCCAGCTCTTCCAGTTCATTTTCTTTGAAGGCTGCTTCTTCCAGCTCATCAAACAGAAATTTATTATAATCATAGGTCGCCGCAAATTGTTTTTTCTGTTCCAGCAGCTCCTGCAATGTTTTACTGGCTTGTTGCCATCTGAAATAAACCGATTGGTATTGCTGTAACAAAACAGCATTTCCGGCCAGTGCATCCAGTACTGCGCGTTGAAAATCCGTTTCGCCCAGCGACAAGCTGTCAAACTGCTGGTGCAGATCTACCAGCATTGCACTGAGTTGCCTCAGCTGTTCCAGGTTTACCGGCGTATCGTTTACAAAGGCCCTTGATTTGCCGTTAACACCGATTTCTCTCCTTATTACCAGTTCTTCGTCGGTATCCAAATCATAAGCATTAAAAAAATGTTGCACATCTTTCTTACCGGCGGTTTTAAAAAAACCTTCTACCACGCATTTTTTTTCACGGTTTAACAAGGCGGCGCTATCCGCGCGGTCGCCCAATATCAGTGATAAGGCACCCATTAATATAGATTTGCCCGCCCCGGTCTCACCTGTAATAATATTGAGCCGGCCCGAAAAATCTATTTCGATCTCATCTATGATGGCGTAATTCTGTATATGTAATTTCTGCAGCATGGAAAAATCGTTACTAATAAGATTAGCAAATTAAAGGAATAATTCAGCTAAAATCACAAATGCAACAAAGATTTATTGCGTACAGCTGCCCGGTGGCTGGGCTCCTATACCAATTGAGTCGGCTTGTATCAAAATCAGTCAATCGATGTACTAAAAACGAACACCCCTGTAGAATTCAGTTTCCAGCTTACAGATAATCAATCGCTTATGGAATGGCATATTTTTCTATAAGTATTTCAGTTCGGTTACTGCAGAAACGCGATGGGGAAACAGGCTTTGGCTGCCAGATTATTAAATGGCCAATGAAAATTTCAAAACAGCTAAAATGACTTACCATGATTAAAAATTATTTCAAAATTGCCTGGCGAAATCTGGTAAAAAACAGGGCCTATTCTTTCATTAATATTGGCGGTCTTGCCGTGGGCATGGCCGTGGCGATACTTATCGGTATGTGGGTGTATGATGAGGTAACTTTTAATGACAGTCATCAAAATCATAAAACTATCGCGCAGGTCAGAAGATACTTTACCGATCCAAATACACATGAAACCAATGGTGTAAGTAATATGCATTACCCCATGGCAGCTATCCTGAAAAAAGACTACCAGCAATATTTTAAACATGTGGTAATGGCCTGGTGGCTGAGTGACTACACCGTTTCGACTCCTGATAAAAAGATCTTGAGAAGAGGTGAGTTTATTGACCCCGAAGGATTGGATATGCTTTCGCCAAAGATGCTGAAAGGCAGTTATAGCGCACTGAATGATATGCATTCCATTGTGATCTCAGCATCCACCGCAAAAGCGCTTTTTGGCAGTGAAGACCCTACTGGAAAAAGCCTTAAAATAGATAACAGGATTGATGTAATCATAACAGGCGTGTATGATGATATTGCAGCGAACAGCACCTACGGAGAAGTGCAGTTTTTTGCACCCTGGAGTTTATGGGTTGCTTCCAACGATTGGATAAAAGAAACAGAAAACAACTGGGGCAATAGCTCATTTCCGATATTGGTTCAACTGAAACCCGGTGTCACAATGGCAACTGCCAATGCTGCCATTAAAAATTTTTACTACAACAGTGTTCCAAAAGAAGTGGCCACCGGCATGAAGCTGTATAAAATGCAAGGTCTTCTCTATGCTATGAAAGACTGGCATTTGTATTCTGATTTTAAGAATGGGTTGCCCGAGGGCGGGCGCATCACATTTGTCTGGCTTTTTGGAATCGTGGGTATTTTCGTACTGTTACTGGCTTGTATCAATTTTATCAACTTAAGCACAGCCCGTGCTGAAAAGCGGGCTAAAGAAGTAGGTATCCGCAAGGCAATCGGCTCCTTGAAAGGGCAATTGATACAGCAATTTTTAAGCGAATCGTTTTTGATAGCCGTTCTGGCCTTTACGATTTCATTAGTGCTCGTCACATTATCGCTTCCCTGGTTTAATGCATTAGCCGATAAAAAAATCTCCATTCCTTTTTCTAATCCATTTTTCTGGCTAACCAATTTTGCATTCATTGTAATAACCGCTTTACTGGCAGGCGCCTATCCTGCATTTTATTTGTCTGCATTTCAGCCCGTGAAAGTTTTAAAAGGCACCATTCGTTTAGGCCGGCTGGCATCATTGCCACGCAAGGCTCTGGTGGTAGTTCAATTTACGGTGTCCGTTATTTTAATAATCGGAACGATGGTTGTATACAGGCAGATTCAGTTTGCGCAGGAGCGCCCTGTGGGGTATGATAGTGCAGGGCTAATTACGATACCGAAAAATGATCCTAATTACGATGGCAAGCTGGATATATTGCGTGACGGCTTGCTGAATACAGGCGTGGTAGAGGGTATGGAGCTTTCTTCAGGCCCCATGACGGCTATCCGAAGCAATTCGAGCGACTTTGACTGGGTAGGTAAACAACCAAGAGAATATTCTTTCGCCGTCAACAATGTATCGTATGGCTTTGGTAAAATGGTTGGATGGAAGTTTGTTGCGGGCCGCAATTTCTCCAGGGATCTTGCCACAGACGTTAATAAGATTATCATTAATGAAACCGCTGCAAAAGATATGGGCTTCAACAATCCAATCGGGCAGGTTGTAAAATTTGGCGGAGGCACAAAATCGGCGGAAATTGTTGGTGTCATAAAAGACATGATAATGGGATCGCCTTTTGAACCGGAGAAGCGGGCGATTTTCTTTCTGGATCCGAAATACCAGGCAGCAAATCAGATCGAAATCAAAATAAAACCTTCTGTAAGCGCTAACGCAGCATTGCCAAAAATTGAAGCCGTTTTCAGGCAACTGGTTCCATCCGCAATATTTGACTATAAGTTTGTAGACGAAGAATATGCAAAAAAATTCAGCCAGGAGCAACGGATCGGTAAGCTTTCCAGCTTTTTCGCTGCCCTGGCAATATTTATTTCCTGCCTTGGTATTTTTGGGTTGGCCAGTTTTGTGGCCGAGCAACGGAGAAAAGAAATCGGCGTGCGCAAAATAATAGGTGCAACTGTATTTAACATCTGGAATTTATTGTCAAAAGAGTTTGTGGGACTGGTAGGTATTTCATTGTTGATTGCATCGCCGGTTGCGTATTACTACATGAACAATTGGATTCAAAAATATACCTACCACACAAATATTTCATGGTGGATTTTCTTTGTGGCCGGCTCCGGCGCATTAATGATCACGCTTTTAACCGTAAGCTACCAGGCAATAAAAGCTGCAACGGGAAACCCTGTAAAAAGTTTGAGATCAGAATGAATTTACAAACAGAAAACCGTAGTTTTTTGGAACTACGGTTTTCTACATCTTGCTGAATTTGTAAGATGATTTCTTTTATGCCATTTGTTGCTGAAGCTGTTGAACCCTTCCAGGGTTCTGCCCCGGCGATGGCAACCCCCGGGTTGCACCCGGGGTTAGGCAGGTGACGCCCTTCGGGCTAAGGAAAATAATTTATCTTGCGTATCCAAAAATCCTCACGCCTCACGCCTCACTATTTCACTTCCACCGCATCTGCCAAATCATTATCAACTAAAATACGTCCGCAGTTTTCGCAAATAATGATTTTTTTGCGTTGCTTGATTTCGCTTTGCTTTTGTGGCGGAATTGCATTGAAGCAACCGCCGCAGGCATCACGTTCAACCGGTACAACAGCCAGGCCATTGCGGTAGTTTTTCCGGATACGATCGTATGAATTAAGCAGGCGCTCATCTACTTTTTCCCTGGCATCGCCACTGAGCTTATTAAAATGTTTTTCTTCTTTCTCGGTAGTTGCCACAATTTTTTCCAGTTCCTCTTTCTTATTTTTCAATACCCCTTCTTTGGTAGCCAGCGCTTTTTTAGCTCTCTCCAGCAATACCGCTTTTTCACTGATTTCTTCCTGCGCATCTTTAATATGCTTTTCTGCCAGCTTTACTTCCAGTTGCTGCATTTCAATCTCCTTGTTCACTGCTTCAAACTCACGGCTGTTTTTAACATTGGTAGTTTGTTTTTCGTATTTTTTAACCAGCGCCTCCGATTCTTTTATCAATTCTTTCTTCTGGTTAATAAATTCATTGATGCCATTGATTTCTTCTTCCACGCGGGTCTGGCGCGAATGCAAACCGGTAATCTCATCTTCCAGGTCGCTTACTTCCATTGGTAGCTCTCCTTTCAGAATCTGGATCTCATCCAGTTTACTTTCAATCTTCTGAAGGGTAACCAGTGAGGTGAGTTTTTCTTCAACCGAAAAATCTTTTACTGTTGCCATATTGTAGTGTGTATTTTTTGAGTGTTAGAACTGCATTGCCCATCACAGGAAATAACGAACCGGATTGGTTTTTACCCCTGTTTTGAGGGCAGCAAAGGTAGGGAATTTTTCCCGCAAAAAGCCTTCAACCAGGTCTATGGTAAACTGCTCACTTTCGTAATGGCCCACATCTGCCAACACCAGCCTGCCATCAGCATCAAAAAATTCGTGGTATTTCACATCAGCCGTAATGTAAAAATCGGCACCGATTGCTATTGCCCTGGAAATGAGGAAACTACCTGCACCACCGCAAACAGCTACCTTTTTTACCTTTCTGCCGGTCAAGGCGGTATGTCTTATTACAGGTGCCGCGAAAGTGTTCCGGATCTGTCTTAAAAAATTTTCTTCTTCCATTGCTGCCGGCAATTCTCCCGCAATTCCCGCACCAATGCCGCTATGCCTGTTTGCCAATGGCAGTATGTCATAAGCCATTTCTTCATAAGGGTGAGCCGCCTTCATAGCAGCCAGAATGCCCGGCTCCATCCAGGCAGGAAAAATGGTTTCAATTTTTATCTCTTCTTCCTGTTGTTGCCTGCCTATTTCGCCAACGAAAGGGTTCGATCCCCTGCCGGCCTTAAAAGTGCCGGTACCAGCGCTGTTAAAACTACATTCGCTATAATTACCGATATGTCCGGCACCGGCAGTAAAAATCGCGTTCCTTACCTGCGCAGCCTGTTGCAGCGGCACAAAGACCTGTAATTTCTTTACCATGTCTGGCGATGGCGAAAGTATATTCGTATTAACCAGCCCCAGCTGCCGGGCAATCATACCATTTACCCCCTGGCTTATATTGTCGAGATTGGTATGAATGGCATAAATGGCAATATCGTTTTTAATAGCTTTAATGATTGTTTGCTCCACATAATTCTTTCCATTGATCTTTTTCAACCCTTTGAAAACGATGGGGTGGTGTGCAATCACCAGGTTGTATTTTTTTTCGATCGCTTCCTGTACCACTGCTTCTGTGGCATCCAGGCTGATGATTGCTCCGCTGCAGTTCCAGTCGGCGCTCCCGGTAATCAAACCGGCATTATCATAATCTTCCTGCAATGAGGGATGAGCAATAGATTCAAGATGCGCAATGATATCAGCAATTTTCATGGAATAAAGATACAGCCGGCAGCCTGAACTGGGCCTGCGCCGGATTTAAATGGTAATCTGGCCGCGCTATTGCTATATTTATTATTTTAGAACAACTATCGATCAGAAAACTTATTTGTCTTGCCACGATATATCCTGATGATATGCATTAGCAGTTTGCTCGCCTGCTCCGGGCCAGCAGGCAAACCCATCATCCCGGTTACAACTCCAGGCATGGCACCAGTTACCGAAAAATACAGCTGGGTAAAACTGGTAGATAGTGCTCCATGGAGAAAGAGTTATAATTTCCAGCTATTAAATATTCGCGACACGCTCTGGACTTTTCATTTCGATGGAAATTGGTTTTCTACAAATGGCAGCAGCTGGACAAAATCATCGTTACCGAACGCTATTGGCAACCTTGCTTTCCTCGACTATGTGCCGTTTAACAATGCTGTTTATGGGTTAGGGCATTTTGAAGGCAATATCGAATCTTTCAGTTTCAGGCCGGCCATCTATCAAACACAGGATCAAAAAACATGGCAGACTATTTCAACAGGCTCCAATATTCCCAACCGCTTTTTTTATCATCCCTATGTTTTTGCAGGAAAAATATGGATAATTGGTGGAGAGGATACAGTCATGAAATATGACGACAGCTGGTATTCCGCTGAT
>Ga0268264_10004287_pt1 | contig 12177 bp, 10 predicted proteins | sample KBSSwiS32_FD_190357 | JGI IMG/M metagenome (GOLD analysis project Ga0268264, IMG submission 190357) | Switchgrass rhizosphere microbial communities from Kellogg Biological Station, Michigan, USA - KBS Switchgrass S3-2 (SPAdes) (version 2) | ecosystem: Host-associated > Plants > Roots >... | reverse complement strand
TGGCAACGATCGGCATCGTGCTGCTGTTCACATTCCTGTTCCCGGCCCTGCGGCGGATCGACCGCTTCGAGGATCTCGAATATTCGTCGAACGAACCGCGTGTTCCGGACGCGAGCGCGGTCGTCACACCGGAGATCGCCGAACGGACATGAGAATCGCGACGATCTGCTGGCTGGCGGCGCCGAGCGCGGTCGTCGAGCTGTCGACCGCGTTCGTCACATCGTTGCGGATGTTGTGGACGACGAACCAGATCACGAACGGGATCACGATCCAGGCCAGCACCGTCAGAATGATCGCGTAGAGGGCGAAGTCGTAGCTGGCGTCACGCGGCGGCTTGCCGCACGCGCCGATCGTTTCCCAGAGGGCCTTGAGCGGCTGGTCGGTCGACAAGCGGATCCGGCGGCGGGACACGCCGGCGCCGACCAGCGCGGCCCACGCGACAGCGGCGAGGACGACTGCCATGATCACCCCGAACACGATCGTCCCGACGCCCGAGCTGAGCGCGTTCCGGGCGAGCGTCTGCAGGCCCGACAGGATCGTCGTCAAGAATGCGCCGCCGACCAGGAACGTGGGCAGGCCGAGGGCATCCGACTTGAACCCCTTCTCGACCTGTGCGGCGCTGATCCGCGCCCGGCGCAGCATGTGGTGCTCCGCCGAGCCCCACTCCGCGTTCGCCTCGCGTCGCTCGTACAACTTGCGGATCTTGGTGACGATCGAGTTCTGGTGGTTGCGCACGATCCACCGCGTGATCAGCTGCACCATCCACTGCGCGACCGGCTTGAGCGGTCCGATGCGCGGCATCGTCGCCGTGCGCGCCCCATTGCGGTCGAGCACCTCGATTGACCGCATCGCCAAACGATGCGCCTCCTCGAACCGGTCGGGTCGCCAGAGCGGCTTGGGCTTGGAGATCTCGTTGACGATGTCCTGCTCGGCCCGGCCTGGGCCGCCGATCTGTTCGAGGATCCGCCCTTTCTCCTCCGGCGTCTTGGCCCGCAGGACCTGCAATGCCTCGATCCGGTCCAGCAGCAGTTCGTCGAACTTGGTCTCGCGTTCGGCCGCCGTCGCGTCCTCTCCCTCGGTGAGCGGATCAGGCGCGGGGTCGTCTGGGCTCACGGCCCAACGGTAGTGGCCGCGATCACTGGCATCGGGTGAAGGGGGCATGCAGACTGGGGCCGTGCGCCCAGTGCTGACGACCGCATGCCCGCTCGACTGCCCCGACGGCTGCTCGCTCGCCGTCACGGTCGACGACGGCCGGATCACCGAGGTCGATGCCGACAAGAGCGATGCCGCCAACCCGTTCACCCAAGGCTTCATCTGCCAGAAGGTGAAGCATCACGCCGAGCGTGTCTACTCGCCCGATCGCGTCCTGACCCCACTGATTCGCACTGGCGCCAAGGGCCTCGGCGAGTTCGGGGCCGCGTCGTGGGACGAAGCGCTCGAGGTCATCGCGAGCCGCGTCAAGGCGTCGATCGAGACGACGGGCGTCAACGCCGTCGTGCCGTATCTGTACAGCTCATCGGCCGGCGTTCTCGCCGCGGGCGGCCTGATCGTGAACCTGTTCGCCCGGCTCGGCTGTCCCTATGTGACCCACACGATCTGCGCGGCGACGACGAGCGCGGCGTGGAAGCAGGTCTACGGGTCGATGCTCAGCGCCGACCCGTTCGACGTTCCGTACGCGCGGCTGCTCGTCGTCTGGGGTGCAAATCCCAACGCGTCGAACACGCACCTGACGCCGCTGATCAACAAGGCGGTCAAGGACAACGGCGCGACACTGGTGGTCATCGACCCGCGGCGCACCGGCATCGCGTCGCGCGCCGACTTGCACGTCGCGATCCGGCCAGGCACCGATGCGCCCCTCGCCTACGCGCTCGCCAATTGGCTGGTCGCCAACGGGCATCACGACGCCGCCTTCATCGCCGACCACGTCGACGGTGCCGAAGAGTTCACCGCCGCCGCCCAGGAGTGGACGATCGAGCGAGCCGCCGAGGTGTGCGATGTCGCCGCGGCCGACATCGAACGACTGGCCCGGCTGCTCGCCACCGACGAGCCGGCGATGCTGCGTATCGGATGGGGTCTCGAACGAAACCGCAACGGCGGCTCGGGCTGCGTCGGAGCGCTCTCGTTGTGGGCGATCGCCGGCCACTTCGGCTGGCGCGGCAGCGGAATCCTCAAGTCGACCGGCGGTGCGGCGCCGCTCGACCTCAGCCGGCTGTGGCCGGCCGGGACTCGGCGACCGACGCGTTCGCAGTTGAGCATGAACGACGTGGCCCTCGCCCTGGCGGGCGAGCTGGACGGTTGGCCGCAGACCGAGGTGCTGTTCGTCCAGGGCGCCAACCCGGCCGTCACCGCGATGGATCAGGGGAGGTGGCTCGCCGAGCTCGGACGCGACGACCTGTTCACCGTCGTCCACGATCAGGTGATGACCGACACGGCGCGCTTCGCCGACGTCGTGCTCCCGGCGACGACTCACTACGAAGCGGACGACCTCGCCGCGGCCTACGGCTCGTTCAGCATGATGCGCGTCGACGCTGTGATCGATCGTGTCGGTGAGAGCCGGTCGAACGACGAAGTCGCGGCAGGCCTCGCGGCAGCACTGGGGCTACCAGCGGAGCATTTCGTGGCCGATGCCGACCGGATGGCAGCGGCCGTTCGCACCGACGCGAGCATGTCGTCGGTCGCTGAGTTACGCCCGCGGGCGGGGACGGTGCAGTTCGTCGACACGCACCCTCGATTCCATGACGGTGGCACCCGCGCTCGCCTCTTCGATGCGAGCAGCGAGCTTCCGTTGCCGCGTCACGTGCCCATTCCTTCGGACGGGCTGGCGATGTTGTCACCGGCCACCAACCGCACGATCAACTCGATGTTCGCCGAGTTCGATCCGCCGGAGGTCGCGATCTCGATCAGCCGCACAGACGCTGCCGTGCGAGGCATATCGGACGGCGACCGGGTGCGCGTCTACAACGCGCTCGGCGAGATCGAATTGGCCGCCAAGGTCGACGACGTGATGCGCGCTGGGGTCGTCGCCATCCCCAAGGGGCTGTGGCGACGCTCTTTCGCCGGAGGGCGCACGGCGAACAGCCTGATCCCGCTGGAGAACAACGACCTCGGCGGTGGTGCCTGCTTCAACGACGCCCGCGTCGAGATCGAGCGGATCGCGCCGGTGGACGCTGGGCCGCTCTGAACGCGCGATGATGCCCTCGGCGGTCGCGCGCGGAGGAGCAGCAATGGCAGATTCGAAGTCGAAGGGTTTGATCCAGGAGTTCCGCGAGTTCATCGCCTCGGGGAACATGATCGAGCTCGCTGTCGGCGTCATCCTGGGCGCCGCGGTCGGCGTGGTGATCAAGGCCTTCACTGACGGGATCATGATGCAGATCGTCGCTGCGATCTTCGGCAAGCCCGACTTCAACGACGTCACGCTCACCCTGCGGCACAATGTCGAAACCGGCGCCGATGGCCAGCCTGTCGATGCCAAGCTGCAGATCGGCACATTCATCAACGCCTTGATCTCCCTGGTGCTGACCGGACTCGTCCTCTTCGTCATCGTCAAGGCGTACAACCGGTTGAAGCGCAGGCAGGCCGTGGCCGAGGCCGTTGCCGCGGCGATCGAAGAGCCTCCGGGCCCGACCGAGATCGAGTTGCTGACCGAGATTCGCGATGCGTTGAAAGCAAGTTCTTAACAACTGCCGACTTGCATCGCGGCCTAGCCTTGGGTCGAATGTTCGGAATGCGCGCGGCTCGTCATGTGAAATCGACTTGGCTTCTCGCGGCCGCGATCACCGCCACAGTCGCGCTCAGCGGGTGCACGGCCATCGCCGAATCATCGTCGGATTCGCCCTCCGACACCGTCGGCCGCGTCGGTGAGCTGCCCCTTCCGGCATCCGCGGGGTCGAGAACCGGTGCGACGTCAGAGTCTGCAAACTCCGCGCTCGGCGATGCCGACTCGACCGATGCGAGCGATTCCAGCACGCCTCCTTCGACATCGATCGACGCGTCGAGCACGACCACGAGCGTCCCGTCCTTCATTCCGGTCGGCGCGCACACGACCGGCAACCGCGTGCTGATGATCGGTGATTCGGTCACCGCGTCGGTGTCCAAGCGTTACGGCGGCCAGGCCTGCGACGCCCTCGTGCCCTTGGGATGGAAGCTGGAGATCGACGCGGAGGTCGGCCGCTTCATCGACTTCGGCAAGCTCGTACTCGACAAGCGCCTCGACGCCGGATGGGACGCCGTCGTCATCTTCCTCGGCAACAACTACGGCGAGAAGCAGGGTGTGTTCGAGAGCTACCTGCGCGAGATGCTGCAGCGCATCGCCCCGCGGCCGACGATCCTCATCAACACTTCGCTCTTCGATCCCGTGCAGCAGCAGGTCAACGACGCGATCGCGTACGACGCCGCGGCTTTCCCCAACGTGTCGGTGATCGACTGGGCCAAGGTCACCGCCGACGACCCGACGCTCACGGGTGCTGACAACCTCCATCTCACCGAGGCCGGGCGCCGCGCCCTGGCCTACCAGCTTGCGGTGGCGATGGGGCAGGCCCCTGTGACGCCGGGCGATTGTCTCGACACGAATTTCCACAACGATTCCGCAGGCAGCCCGAACGGCCCGCCGGGGAACTCGACCAAGCCTAAGACGACGTCCACGACCACGAAGCCGACGTCGTCGGCGACCAAGCCGACATCGTCGACGACCAAGCCGACGACCAGCACTCAGAACACGACGAGCGGCACGACCGGCAACACGACGGCAACGACCGCTTCGCAATCGACGACGGCCACGTCGGCTGCGCCGGCTTCGACCACGGCAACTACTCAGGCGCCCCCGACGACCGCGGCGATCACGATTCCGACGGTGCCGCCGCCGACAGCGTCGACTGCGGCGGGGTCCCCCACGCAATAGGCCGACGCGCTCAGGGCGCGAGCGCGGCGAACGAGCTCAGGTTGCGCACGACACCGAAGCCGGCCAGGGCGGCAGCGACACCGCCCCATCGCGGCGTGCGGATCACCCACCGGATCGGCGCCCGGCCCGCGGCGGCGCGGACCCACGCGAGCCAGCTGATGGCGATCGGAAGAAGGGCAGCAGCACGTTGTAGCCGAGCGCGGCAGGCACGTCGCCGCGCAGCAGGGCATGTGTCGCCCGGGTGAGACCGCACGCGGGGCACCACAGCCCTGTCAACTCATGAAGCGGACACGGCGGCGTGATCGCGCCCGACGAGGCTGGATCGACGATGGCGACGTGTACGGCCGCCCCGACGAGCGCGCGAGTGCCTCGGTCGGGCAGTGGCGGTGAGGTCGCAGGGCCAATGGCGTTGCCTTTGGGGGATCGCGGTGCCAGCCTGGACGGGTGCTTCAGGTCCAGGGCGTTTCTGTGGAGATCGGTGGTCGACTCGTCGTCGAAGACGCGTCGTTCACCATCATGCCCCGCGACAAGGTCGGCCTGGTGGGGCGCAACGGCGCGGGCAAGACGACGTTCTTCAAGACCCTCGGTGGCGAGACCGAGCCGCTGGCGGGCAAGATCCTGCGCAAGGGCGGCTTCGGTTACCTGCCGCAGGACCCGAAGATCGCGAGCATGGCCGATGGGCGGACAGCGATCACGCACGTGCTGTCCGGCAAAGGCATCGACGATCAACTGATGCGCATCGAGAAGCTGCGCATCGCGATGGAGGAAGACGCCAGCGACCGCAACGTCGCCAGGTACAGCCGTGCCCAGGACGAGTTCGCGATGTCGGGCGGATATGCGGCCGACAGCGAGGCCCGCTCGATCTCGGCGGGGTTGGGCTTGAAGGCCGATCGCATGGACCTCCCCTTGAGCGTGCTGTCCGGCGGCGAGAAGCGCCGCGTCGAGTTGGCCCGGATCTTGTTCGCGGGCAGCGACATCCTGCTCCTCGACGAGCCGACGAACCACCTCGACATCGATGCCAAGACCTGGTTGCTCGACTACATGCGCAAGTACCGCGGGGCGATGCTCGTCATCAGCCACGACCTCGAGCTGCTCGACGAGGCGATCACGCGCGTGCTGCACCTCGATCGCCCCGCCGAGGACGCCGTCGGCCATCTCGCCGAGTACCGGGGCACCTACACGCAGTACAAGAATGCACGCGCCGCCGATGAGGAGCGCACGGCGCGCAAGGCGATGCTGCAGACCAAGGAGATCCAGCGGCTGCAGACGATCGTCGACCGTTTCGGCGCCAAGGCCACCAAGGCCGCGATGGCGCACAGCAAAGAGAAGCAGATCGCCCGCCTGGAGATGGACCGGGTCCACGTCGGTAAGGGCGACAAGGTCATCAAGGTACGCTTTCCCGAGCCGCCGGCGTCGGGTGGAACGGTGATCACGTCGCGCCGGCTGAGCAAGGGGTACGGTACCGGCCAGCCGGTGTTCGAGGATGTCACCTTCGATCTGGGTCGTGGCGAGCGTCTGCTCGTTCTCGGTCTCAACGGCGCGGGCAAGACCAGCCTGCTGCGCATCCTTGCCGGCGAGACCGACGCCACCCTCGGTGAGCATCGTTTCGGCCACAACGTCACGGTTGGGTACTACGCCCAGGAACACGACAACCTGCGCGTCGACGAGAGCTTGCTCGACAACATCCGCGCCGCGGTTCCGTCGAACATCGAGCTGACCGAGACCCAGCTGCGAGGCATGCTCGGCATGTTCGGCCTGATGGGCGACAAGGTGTTTCAGGAGAGCGGCACACTCAGCGGCGGGGAGAAGACCAAGCTGTCGCTGGCGATGCTCATGGTCGGGCGCAACAACCTGTTGCTCCTCGATGAGCCGACGAACAACCTCGATCCGCCGTCGCGTCAGGCCGTTGCCGACGCGCTCAGCGGCTGGAACGGCACGATCGTCTTCGTGAGTCACGACACCGAGTTCGTCGAGCAGATCCAGCCGACGAAGGTGCTGCTGATGCCCGATGGCGAGGTCGATTACTTCAACAACGACTGGCTCGAATTGGTGTCCCTGGCCTAATTGGCCGAAAACGCACATCGGCGCGGCCCGCATGTCGCGAACCGCGCCGACGGCGAATGCGCGGGCGGTGATGGATCAGCCGGCGTCGGCCGAGGTGGCCTCGATTGCGTCGGCCTGCTTGGCCTGGCCTTGACCGATCTGAACCTTGCGGGGCTTGGCCTGCTCGGCCACGGGAATTCGAATCGTGAGTACGCCATCGTGGAGATCGGCTTCCAGGTTCTGCAGGTCGAGGCCGTCGCCGAGCTGAATCTGACGGCGGAAGTTGCCGCGGTAGCGCTCGCCGAAGTATGGCTGGTCACCTTCCTGGCGCTGCCAATCGCGTTCGGCGGAGATTGTCAACACGTTGCGTTCGACGGTGATGTCGAGGCCCTCGGCCTTGACGCCCGGAAGATCGATGTGCACCCAGATGTCGCTGCCCCGGCGGAACGCGTCCATCGGCATCACGCCCGAGGCGTTCGTCTGCCGGCCGGCGAACCGACTGAAGAGCGTGTCGAGATCGCGGAAGGGGTCGGTCTGAATCATTGCCACTGCTCCTTTACTCCTTGTCTGTCGGATCCGTGTCTGTCGGATTCTTATTTGACGAACTGACGTGAAGCTCCTCCGATCACTCGAAGGCAACCGTCACGATAGGAGCAATTATGTTGAGTGTCAACCAGATTTTCGGTGTGATTATGTTGACGATAGGTCGACCTCTTTGGCATCATCGGGGACATGAAGGGTTCACCTGGTCGCGACGCCGGAGCGCAGCATGCGTCGGTCGCAGATGCCTGGTTGAGTAGCCAGGCTTCGTCGAACACGCGCGCCGCGTACCGCACCGACCTCGCCGCGTTCGGCCGCTGGTGCGCCCAGCACGGCGCGGTCCCCCTGACTGCAGATGTGACGACAGTCGTCGCGTTTCAAAGGGCGCGTGCGGCGGCCGGCGACAGCGCGGCGACCGTGCGTCGCCGGTTGTCGTCGCTGTCCTCGTTCTACCAGTTCGCCATCGATATCGAGTCGATCGTCCGCAACCCTGTCGCCGGCGCGATCCGACCCAAGCCGCCTGCCGGTGATCCGAGCCCGACGCCCAACCTGTCCGCGCAGGAGGTCGACGAGTATCTCGCCACGGCCGCCGCGCTCGATCCGCGTCTGGACGCTCTGGTCGCGTTGCTCGTCTTCGACGGCCTCAAGCTCGGCGAGGCGCTCGCTCTCGATGTCGATGACCTCAAGGGCCGCCCCCCGAAGCTGTCGCTGATCGTTCGGCGCAAGGGTGAGGCTCACCGGGTCGACCTTGCCTCCGACAGCGTCCACCCGGTTCACCGCTGCGCCGGTCGGCGCCGCGGCCAACCACTGTTCACCAGTGGCCGGTCGAGCGCGAACGCAACGCCACAACGGCTGACCCGCTTCGGCGCCGATCACCTGATCCGCCAGCTGAGCGGTGACGCCGACGTCCGCGTCACGGCGAACGCGTTGCGCCGCTTCCACTTCACGACCAGCCATGCGTCGGGAACCGACCTCGACCACGTTCGCGAGCGGGCCGGTCTCGCCCACGTACGCAGCCTGCGCCGCTATTTGATCGAGGCTCAGGACGCGCTCGATGAGGACGGCGCATTCGACGACGATCCGACATCACCAGGGAGGTCAGCATGACGAGCTCAGTCCCGCTTCAGCTTCCATCGCTCGGCGAACTTGGGCACCGTCCAAAGCGCGAGGCGGTGACCGCATCGCGGAAACCGTCCGCTGCCGATCGCCGCCGTGAGGTGCTGCGCGCCCTCGCCGGTGCGGGCAGCGCCAGGTTCGCGCACCATCCGCGACGCCGGCGCACTCGCGGCTGACCGCGATCTGGCGTCCATGCCCGATCGCGACCATCGAGTCGAGCAGGCCTCACAGCAGTCGCGCGAGACGCGTGACGCGTCGCTGCACGCGTTGCACGTGCTCGAGTTCGCCCTCGCCGCTCCGGCACCGCGCCGGGAACGGACGTGGCTGCATCGTGTGACCACCGCGCTCGACGCTCTTGCGGTCGCGCTCGGTCGGCAGATCCACGCCGAGGACGAATCGCTCGGCTTGCTCTCGGAGATCGCCCTGTGCGAACCGCGGTACGCGGCGCAGATCGCCCGGCTGCGCCAGGAACAGCTCGATCTCAGCATCGCGGTCGCGTCGCTGCGCGAGCAGATCGAGCCGCATCCGGAGCTGCCGATCGACACGGCCGATGTCCGCGACCGCCTGGCCTCGATCACCCGGCGCTATCGCCAGCACCGTGCCCGCGAGTCGGATCTGGTCTACGAGGCGCTGGGCTTCGAGCTCGACGCCGAACCAGGCCTCAGCTGATCGCGACGGCGGTGGCCGCGAACGGCTTGTTGACCAGATCGAAGAAGTCGTTGCCCTTGTCGTCGACGACGATGAACGCAGGGAAGTCGCGCACCTCGATCTTCCACACCGCCTCCATCCCGAGTTCGGGATACTCGAGGACCTCGACCTTGGTGATGCAGTCGAGGGCGAGGCGCGCCGCCGGGCCGCCGATCGAACCGAGGTAGAACCCACCGTGCTCCTTGCACGCGTTGGTGACCTGCTTGCTGCGGTTGCCTTTGGCGAGCATCACCATCGAGCCGCCATTGGCCTGGAACTCGTCAACGTAGCTGTCCATCCGCCCGGCAGTCGTCGGCCCGAACGACCCCGACGCGTAGCCGTCAGGCGTCTTCGCCGGGCCCGCGTAGTAGACGCAGTAGTCCTTCATGTACTGCGGCATGCCCGCACCGGAGTCGAGGCGTTCTTTGATCTTGGCGTGAGCGATGTCGCGGGCGACCACCATCGGCCCGGTCAGCATGACCCGCGTCTTCACCGGATGCTTGGTCAGCTCGGCGAGGATGTCGGCCATCGGCCGGTTGAGGTCGATGTGCACGACGGGCGTGTCCTCGGAATCGAGGTGTTCGTCAGTGACATCGGGCAGGAAGTGCGCCGGGTCGGTCTCCAACTTCTCCAGGAAAACGCCGTCCTTGGTGATCTTGCCGAGCGCCTGCCGGTCGGCGCTGCAGCTGACCGCCATGCCGACCGGACAGCTCGCCCCGTGGCGGGGGAGGCGGATGATGCGGACGTCGTGGCAGAAGTACTTGCCACCGAACTGGGCACCGATGCCGGTCTCCTGCGAGAGCTTGAGCACGGCCTGTTCGAGCTCGACATCGCGGAACGCGTGGCCGAGCTTCGACCCCTTGGTCGGGAGGTTGTCGAGGTACTTGGTGCTCGCCAGCTTGGCGGTCTCGACGGCGAACTCGGCCGACGTGCCGCCTATCACGACTGCGAGGTGATAAGGCGGGCAGGCCGCGGTGCCGAGCGTCTTCATCTTCTCGAAGATCCACGGCAGCAGCGTCTTCGGATTGAGGAGCGCTTTGGTCTCCTGGAACAGGTAACTCTTGTTCGCGCTGCCGCCGCCCTTGGCCATGAACAAGAACTTGTACGCATCGCCGTCGATCGCACTGATCTTGATCTCGGCGGGCAGGTTGTTATCGGTGTTGACCTCGTCGTACATGCTGATCGGCGCCATCTGGCTGTAGCGCAGGTTCGACGTCTGGTACGTGTTGAAGATTCCGCGGGCGATCGCTTCCTCGTCGCCGCCGACCCGGTTGTCGTTGGCGGTGAACACGAGCTGGCCCTTCTTGGCCTTGACGATCGCCGTGCCGGTGTCCTGGCACATCGGCAGCACACCGCCGGCGGCGATGTTCGCGTTCTTGAGCAGATCGAGGGCGACGAAGCGGTCGTTGTCGCTGGCCTCCGGGTCGTCGAGGATGTTGCGCAGCTGCTGCAGGTGGGCGGAACGCAACAGGTGGGCGATGTCGCGCATCGCCGTCTGGGTCAGCAACGTGATCGCCTCCGGCGTCACCTTGAGGAACGTCCCCATCGGAGTCTCGACGGTCGACACCCCATCGGTGCTGATCAACCGGTACTCCGTGTCGTCGTGTCCGAGGGGGAGGATCTCGCTGAACTCGAACTCGGGCATCGTCGCTGGCACGCGGAAAACCGTAGTAGTCCCTGCGGCGAATCGTCACATCTCCCGGGTGGTCAGGGGCGAGCCAGCACCTATCTATGATCGGTCATTCCGACATCCGTCATCTCCGAACATGGAGGCTCGTCGATGAGTCACGAACAGTCCGAGAACGCCGGCATCACTCGGCGCACGTTCGCCGGTCTCGGCGTTGCCGCCGGCGCAAGTGCGATCGGGTCGGCGATGCTGCCAGTCGCGCCGAGCATCGCGGCTGGGCCGACAAGTATTCCGTCGGGAGTGGCATGGCCGGAGGCGTTTGGACCTCTGAACCCAGCGCTCACTTACGCCCAAGTCGACCCGCTCGCTTTTGACACGTACGAGTTCGGCCAGGACCGGTACTTCCTCGACACCACGGGCGTGCAAGCGGCCAACTCCGGTCACTACCTCGCGGCTCCGTTGCCGATCCCAAGTGGCTCGGTGATCTTCCAGCTCAACATCGCCTACCGATCTGCGCCGATCGTCGAGATCCGGCTGCGCAATCAGGAGCCAGTGACGCCGTACCTCTCGCCGTTCTTGCAGACGCTGCCGAACAGTGCCCCGCCGGCCACCATCACGTACAACCTCAACTCCCCGGTGACGGTTGGCGCGCGGCAGACGGCGCTGTTGGCGTTCTTCAGCGCCGGCGGCTCGGCGCTGTACGGCGTCACGGTCGGCTACGTCGCTCCGCTCGACAACACGGTGGCCCAATTGAGCGCACAGGTGACGACGCTGACCAACCAGCTCGCGGCATTGAGCGCGCAGGTCGGCGCCCTTCCGCAGCCACCGCAGCTGGTGCTGACGTCGCCGACCCGCGTGTACGACTCCCGCTTCGCCAACCAGGCGTCGGGCAACACCGGGGGTCGGATCGGCGGCGACGCGAGCCGCGTCGTCAACGTGGCCAACGCCATCGACGTCACCACCGGAGCGATGTCGACGCCCGACTTCGTCCCGGCCGGCGCGAAGGCGGTGATCTGCAACCTCACGATCTCCGGCGCGCAGGGCGGCGGGTTCTTGTCGATCACGCCCGGCGACGCCGCCGCGCTCACGGCGTCGACCATCAACTGGTCGCCTGGGACGGTCGACCTCGCCAACGGCACGACCGTCAAGCTGGATGCGCAGCGCAACGTGAAGGTCTTCTCCGGCGGCGGCGGGTCGGTCGACTTCATCGTCGACGTCGCCGGCTACTACATGTGACCCGAAACGACCGCGGGTTCAGCGGTCCTTG
>Ga0268264_10004276_pt1 | contig 12187 bp, 3 predicted proteins | sample KBSSwiS32_FD_190357 | JGI IMG/M metagenome (GOLD analysis project Ga0268264, IMG submission 190357) | Switchgrass rhizosphere microbial communities from Kellogg Biological Station, Michigan, USA - KBS Switchgrass S3-2 (SPAdes) (version 2) | ecosystem: Host-associated > Plants > Roots >... | reverse complement strand
CGTCCCAGCGCTCGTGCCCCAGCAAGCCGGCGGACAGCGGGGCCGCCGCCGCCAGCGACACCCCGCACGTGAGCGCCTCCTTGATCACCTCCGGGTCGCGGTGGCCGAGCGCCACCCGCAGGTGCTCCTCCGACAGCCCGCCCACCCGCGCCAGCGCCCGCACCGCGCGGCTGGCGCGCAGCCCGTCCTCGGCGCCGACCATCCGCCCCAGCCACGGCGCGGCCGACCGCACCCGCGCCTCGCCCGCGGACTCGACCGCGGCGAGCTGGACCTGGGGGTCCGGGTCCTTGAGCGCCAGCTGGATCAGCTCCGCGCCGCCCTCGGGCAGCCGCCCCAGCCCGCGCGCCGCCGCCGCCCGCACCGCGGCGGCCTCGTCCGCCAGCGCCTGGCGCAACAGCTCCAGGCCCAGCGGCGCCGGCGCGTCCCCCGCCGCCTCCGCCGCCGCGGCGCGCACCGCGGCGTCCGGGTTGGAGAGCGCCTTGCGCAGCGCCGCGCGGGCCGAGTCGCCGCCCAGCTTGGCCAGCACCCACACCGCGGCCGGCGCGGGGTGGTCGTCCACCACCGCGCGCAGCTCCTGGGTGACCCGCTCCGGGTGCACCGCGCCCAGGAGCGCCAGCGACCCCGCCGCCGTCTTCCCCAGCGACACGTCGGAGAGCGCGGAGAGCAGCGGCCAGAGCGCGTCTTCGGATCCGGTGCGGCCCAGCGCGCGCGCGGCGAAGCGCTGGAGGTCCGGCTCGCCGGAGCCCAGCAGGTCCACCAGCGGCGGGACCCACGACTGGTCCGCCATCCCCATCAGCGCCTCGCAGGCCACCGCGCGGGCGGGCGCGGAGAGCTGCGCCAGCTTCGGCAGCAGCGCCCGCCCGGCGGCGGCGCCCAGGCGCGAGAGCGCGTAGATGGCGGCCGGCACCGCGCGGTCGTCGCGGGCCGCCTCCGCCACCGCCTCCGCGGGCTGACTTCCCTCCAGCGCCCCGGCGAGCACCAGCGCGCCGGTCTTCAGCTCCGGGTCGTCGCCCTCCAGGGCGGAGACGATCACCGCCACCGCCACCTTGCGCGCGGAGACGAAGATGGCCTTCTCCAGCTCCACCCGCTGGTCGTCCGCGCCGTGGCTCCAGGCCACGCCGAGCGCGGCGAGCGCCGCCTCGCGGGTGGCGCGGAAGCGGGAGGAGAGCCCCCGCGCCAAGAGCTCGAAGGCCGCCGGCTGCCTCACCAGCCCGAGCGCGCGGTACGCGGCCCGCCGCAGCCCGGGGTCGTCCAGGAGCGGCACCAGGGACGGGAGCGCCGGGGGCGCGCCCAAGCGGATGAGCGCCTCCAGCGCGCAGGCGCGGAGCAGCTCCTTGCCGGAGGCGAACGCCGCCTCCAGCCCCCGCACCGCCTCCTCGCCGCCGACGCCGCCCAGAGCCTCCGCCGCCGCGGCGCGCACGTTCATGTCCGCGTCCTGGGACACGGCGGCCAGGAGCGGACCCACCGCCTCGCGGGCGCCGATCTGCCCCAGCACGTCGGCGGCGAACTTCCGCTGGTCCGGGTCCTCGTCGCCCAGGAGCACCCCCAGCACCGGCTCCACCGCGCGGCCGCCCAGCTGCACCAGCGCCTCGGCGGCGGCGTTGCGCGCGCCGGTCAGCTCCCGCTGGCCCATCAGCCGGATCAGCGCCTGGGTCACCTCGGCGCCGCCGGGGAGCTGCCCGAAGCGGTCCGCGGCGGCCTTGCGCACCCGCCAGCTCTGGTCGGAGAGCGCCTCCTCCAGCCGGCCCAGCGCGCCCTCCGCGCGCAGGTCCAGCGCGAGCAGCCGCCGGTACCGCTCCTCCTCGAGCGCGGAGGCGTCCATCACGCGGCCACCACCGCCCGCAGGTTGAGCAGGAAGACCAGGCGCGAGCCGCGCGGGCAGAGGCCGATCACGTGCGGGTTGCGCGGCCCGTCCCCGCCCAGCGGCGGCACCGGCTTCAGCTCGTCGCGCCGGGCGCGCACCACCTGGGTCACCTTGTCCACGCGGAAGGCGATCTTCCGCCGCCCCACCGTGCAGACCAGGAGCCCCTGCCGCCGCGACTCCGAGGGCGCGGTGGCGGTCCCGAACACCCGGCGGAGGTCCACCAGCGGGAGGATCTCCCCGCGGAGGTTGAGCACCCCGTCGCAGCCGGGCGCGCGGGGGAACTGGGCGGTGGGGGGCAGGTGGAGGATCTCCAGCACCCGGTGGATGTCGACGGCGTACTCCTCCTCGCCGACCACGAAGGCGCAGAGCTGGACCTCGGGCGGCTCCTCCACCACCTGGAGCTCGGGGCTCATGCCAGCGCGCGCTCCATGTCGAGCAGGATGCACAGCTGGTCCCCGCGGCGCCCCAGCCCGACGATGCAGTCGCGCTCGGTGGTGCCGGCGGGGGCGGGCTCCAGCTTCCGGTCCGGGAAGCGCACCACCTCGCTCACCCCGTCCACCAGCACGCCCACGTCGCCCTGGTCGCCTCCCCGGAGGACCAGCACCCGGGCCCCCCGCGGGAGCGCCTCCGGCGCCGCCTCCGGCCCGGCCACCTTCGCCGGCACCGCCTGCAGCCGCAGCCGCAGCTTCAGGTCGTACACGGGGAGCACCTCGCCGCGGAGGTTGATCACCCCCAGGAGGTCCACCGCGCTGCGCGGCACCTCGGTGAACAGCGGCACCCGGACGATCTCCCGCACCGCGCTGATGGGGACGCCGTAGCACTCCTGGTCGAGGAAGAAGGCCAGGTACTCGTGGATGGGCTCCGGCGCCTCCGGAGGCACCTCCCCCGCGGGAGCTTCTGGCAACTCCACGCCCGCGAGGGGAGGCTCGTCCGGGCGGTAGAAGAACTCCTGGAGCAGGTCGGCGAACGCCGGGGAGGGTCCGGCCATGCGCTCACTCTACCCACATCCGCGCGTGGGCGGATCCCCCTCGTCAGGCTATGCTCCGCGCCCCGGGCCAACGTCTTCCCCATACCTCGCTCACGCATACCTACATGACCACGCCACGCCTGACCCTCGCGCTCGTGGTGGGGCTCACCGTCACCGGCTGCTCCTGGAACCTGGGGGGCAGCGAGGAAACGGCACCCCCCACCATCGCTTCCGTGGATCCGCCCCTGGGCAACAACGCCACGGACATCCGCGTCACCGTCCTCGGCACCGGCTTCTTCCGGCTGCTGGTGCGGGACCTCAACAGCGAGACCGGCTTCCGGCTCGACGACACGTACCGGGTGACGGTGGGCGGGGTGGAGTGCCGCAACGTGGTGCGCGTGGACGACGACCACCTGCTGGCCACCATCCCCGCCGGGCTCGCCGAGGGCCCGCACGACGTGGTGGTGATCTCGCCGGCGCTGCTCCAGGCGCTCAAGGAGCAGGCGTACTACGCCACCTCCGCCGAGGCGCCGGTGCTCACCGGCGTGGTGCCGCGCGCGGCGGTCAACGACGCCCAGCAGAACGTGACGGTGTCCGGCACCGGGCTGCGGCCCGGCGCGCAGATGTTCGCCGCCGCGGGGACGCTGGAGGTGGTGGACATCCTGGCCGCCACGCCGCTGCCGCCCAGCGGCGGCCCACAGACCGCGACCTCCATGGAGGTGATCGTCCCCGCCGCCCTCGCCCCCGGGCCGTACACCCTGGCGGTGAAGAACCCGGACGGGCAGCGGGCGGTGCTGTCGGGCGCGTTCTCGGTGGTGGCTCCGGCGCAGCTGTCGCTGGCGCTCACCGCGCCCGCGCAGGTCAGCGTGGGCCAGACCTTCAGCATCGACGGCGCCGTGACCAACGCCGGCGGCAACGACGCGGAGAACGTGACGCTGGCCCCGGCCGCCGTCACCGGCGCCGGCGGCGCCAGCGTGAGCGCCACCAGCACGCCGCCCAGCACCACCGTCACCGCGAACGGCACCGGCGCGCTGGCGCTCACCGCGCAGGCCACCCAGGCGGGCACGCTCAGCATCTCCACCCGCGCCACCGGCACCAACGCCTTCTCCGGGTCGGCGGTGTCGTCCGCCACCGCCACCACCGGCCAGGTGCTGGTCCAGCGAGCCGCCGCGCTCACCGCCACGGTGTCGGTGACCCCGGCCACGGCGGCCTCGGCGGGCCAGCCGCTCACCATCACCATGCAGGTGCAGAACACGGGCGAGGCGACCGCCAACAACGTGACGCCGTCCGGGCTGGTGCTCACCGGCGCGGGCAGCGCCACGTACGTCTCCGGGCCCACGCCGGCCAGCGCCGCCACCATCGCCGGCGGCACGTCGGCCACGTTCAGCTGGACGTACACCGCCTTCGCCCCGGGCGCGGTGACCTTCTCCGGGACGGCCTCCGGGAAGGACGCCAACTCGCTGCAGACGGTGACCTCGGCGAACGCCTCGGCCCCGGCGCTGACGGTGCAGACGCCGGCCCAGCTCTCCATCGTCTCCTTCGCGCTGCCCGGCACCATCGCCCGCGGGCAGAGCTTCACCGCCACCCTGGTGGTCGCCAACATCGGCGAGGCGGCGGCGAACGCGGTCCTCCCGGTGCCCAGCCCGCCCGCGGCCACCTTCACCGGCGGCGCGGCGGCCTCCACCTCCGACTCGGTCAGCCCGGTGAGCATCCCGGGCGGCGGGTCCGCCACCTTCCGGTGGTCGTACGACGAGAACGGGACCGACACCGGGACCATCGCCATGGTGGCGGCCGTGGCCGGCACGGATGCCAACTCCGGCGCGCGGGTGACCTCCGCCTCCGCCACCAGCAACACCGCCACGGTGCAAGCGGGGTCGAACCTGCGCATCACCAGCTTCGACATCCCGTCCGCGCTCACCACCGGGCAGACGTTCACCGCCAGCCTGACGGTGCAGAACTTCGGCGGGACCACCGCCACCGGCGTGCTCCCCACGCCCAACCCGCCCACGCTCACCGCCTCCGGCGGCGCGGGCGCCACCACCACCAGCACCGTGCTGCCGGCGGTCATCCCGCCCTCGAGCACCGCCACCTTCGTGTGGAGCTACACGGTCACCGGCACGGGGACCATCTCCTTCTCCACCGGCGCCACGGGCGTGGACGCCACCACCGGCGGCACGGTGAACGCCCCCACCACGCCCTCCAACGTGGCCACCGTGGTGGCGCCGTCCGCGCTGACCATCACCTCGTTCTCCACCCCGACGACCCTCTCCCGAGGGCAAACCTTCACCGCCACCATGGTGGTGCAGAACAACGGGGGCGCCACCGCGCAGCAGGTGGTGCCGGATCCGCCCACCGTCACCACCACCGGCGGCGCCGCCGCGCTCACCTCTACCAGCCTGACCCCGGTGGACATCACCGTCGGTAACTCGGCCACCTTCACCTGGACGTACACCGAGAACGGGACCGGCCCCGGCACGCTGCAGCTCTCCGCGGGCGCCAGCGGCGTCGACGCGGTGACCGGCAACGACGTCCTGGCCAACCCCACCTCCACCAACCTGGCCCAGGTGCAGGACCCGGCGCGCCTGCAGGTGTCCAGCTTCACCATCCCCACCACGCTGTCGCGCGGGCAGCCGTTCAACGCGGTGATGGTGGTCAGGAACCTGGGGCAGGCGACGGCCTCGTCGGTGCTGCCGTCGCCTCGGCCGCCGACGCTCACCGCCACCGGCGGAGCGAACGCCTCCACGCCCACCACCTTCACGCCGCAGACCGTCCCGGGCGGCGGGCAGGTCACCTTCACCTGGGCGTACACGGAGAGCGGGACCAGCCCGGGGACCATCGCGCTCAACGCGGGCGCGGCGGGGACGGACGCCAACAGCCTGGCCTCCATCACCGCTGCCGCGGTCGACAGCCCGGTGGCCACGGTCCAGGCGCCGGCGCGGCTGCAGGTGACCTCGGTGAGCGCCCCGGCGCGGCTGACGCGCGGGCAGGCCTTCAACGTGCAGGTGACGGTGACCAACCTGGGCGAGGCGACCGCGCTCGGCGTCCTGCCCAGCCCCACCCCGCCCTCGCTGGTGAAGACGGGCACGGCGAACGCCGTCACGGCCTCGGCGCCGGCGGCGAAGGACATCCTCGCCGGGCAGAGCGCCACCTTCCTCTACGCGTACACCGAGAACGGCACCGGCAGCGGCACGCTCACCTTCTCCACCGGCGCCACCGGCACCGACGCCAACTCGGGCGCGACGGTGACCGCCGCCAGCGCGAGCTCCGGCTCCATCCCGGTGGAGACGCCGGCCGCGCTGTCCATCAGCTCGTTCGTCATCCCGGCCAACATCAGCCGCGGCTCCACCTTCAGCGCGGTGCTGGTGGTCGCCAACAACGGCCAGGCGACGGCCCGGAACGTCCTCCCGTCGCCCAACCCGCCCACGCTGACCAAGTCCGGCCAGGCCAACGCGGCCACCGCCACCGCGCTCACCCCGGTGGACATCCCGGGGCTGAGCAGCGCCACCTTCACCTGGGTCTACACCGAGACCGGCACCAACACCGGCACGCTGCAGCTGACCACCGGGGCCACCGGGACGGACGCCAACTCCGGCGCGACGGTGAACGCCGCGGCGTTCAATTCGAACACCGCCAACGTCCAGCAGGCGGCGGCGCTCGGCATCACCTCCTTCGTCATCGCCCCCGCCACCCTGTCGCGCGGGCAGACCTTCACCGCCACCATGATGGTGCGCAACAACGGCCAGGCCGCGGCCAACGGCGTGCTGCCGTCGCCCAACCCGCCCAGCGTGTCCGGCACCGGCGGGGCCAACGCCACCACCTCCACCACGCTCACCCCGACCACCATCGCCGGCGGCGCCACCGTGACCTTCCAGTGGACGTTCACCGAGAACGGCACCGGGCCCGGGACGCTGGCGCTGGTGGCGGGCGCCACCGGCACGGACGCCAACTCCGGCGCGGCGGTGAGCGCGGCCAACCTCACCACCAACACGGTGACGGTGCAGACGCCGCCCAGCCTGGCGGTGACGTCGCTCACCTTGCCCGCGCGGCTCAGCCGCGGCCAGAACTTCAACGTGGTGGTGGTGGTCACCAACAACGGGCAGGCCACCGCCAACGGCGTCCTCCCCTCGCCCAGCCCGCCCACGCAGGTGAAGACCGGCGGCGCCAGCGCCACCACGACCTCCGCCCCCACGGCGGTCTCCATCGCCAGCGGCGCCAGCGCGACCTTCACCTACGCCTACCGCGAGAACGGCACCGGCACCGGCACGCTGCAGTTCTCCGCCGGCGCGGCGGGGACGGACGCCAACTCCGGCGCGGCGGTGACCGCGCCCACCGTCTCCTCGGTGGTCTCGACGGTGGAGGCGCCCGCGGCGCTCCAGGTCAGCACGCTCACCATCCCGGGCACCATCTCCCGCGGGCAGACCTTCACCGCCACCGCGGTGGTGAGCAACACCGGCCAGGCCACCGCCAACGCGGTCGTCCCGGCGCCCTCGCCTCCCACGGTGTCCAGGACCCAGCAGGCCAACGCCACCTGCACCGGGGCCCAGACGCCGGTGACGGTGGCCGGGGGCTCCACCGCCACCTTCACCTGGAGCTGCACCGAGAACGGCGCCGGCACGGGGTCGATCACGCTCTCCACCGGCGCCACCGGCACGGACGTGAACTCCGGCGCGGCGCTCACCGCCCCCACGGTGAATTCGAACACCGCCACGGTGCAGAGCCCGGGCGTGCTGCGGATCACCGCCTTCACCATCCCCGGCACGCTCACCCGCGGGCAGACCTTCCAGGCCAGCATGACGGTGCAGAACACCAGCGGCACCACCGCCATCAACAACGTCCTCCCCTCGCCGGCCATCCCCACGCTCAACCCCACCGGCGGCGCGAACGCCACCACCGGCACCACCTTCACCCCGCAGACGCTGGCGCCCGGCGCGAGCACCACCTTCACCTGGACCTACCTGGAGAACGGCACCGGGACCGGCACGCTCACGCTCACCGCCGGCGCCGCCGGCAACGACGCCGGCTCCGGCGCCCCGGTCAGCGCGAACGCGACCTCCACCAACCTGGCCCAGGTGCAGACCGCGCCCGCGCTGTCGGTGACCGCGTTCACGCTGCCGGCCCAGATCAGCGCCGGCCAGACGTTCACCGCCACCCTGACGGTGAGCAACACCGGCCAGGCCACCGCCTCCAACGTCCTCCCCTCGCCCAACCCGCCCACGCTGACCCCTACCGGGAGCGCGACGGCCACCACCTCCACCACCCTCACCCCGGCCAGCATCCCGGGCGGCGGCAGCGCCAATTTCACCTGGACGTACACGGCGGGCGCGGGGACGGGGACCATTCGCCTCACCGCGGGCGCCACCGGCAACGACGCCAACAACCCGACCGCCACGGTGACGGCGGCGCCGGTCAACTCCAACACCGCCACCGTGGTGGCGCCGGCCCAGCTCAGCGTGACCAGCTTCGCCGCGGCGGCCACCATCAGCCGCGGCCAGACCTTCCAGCTGTCGATGACGGTGCGGAACAACGGCGGCGCCACCGCCAACGGCGTGCTGCCCAGCCCCAACCCGCCCACGCAGACCAAGGGCGCCGGCGCGAGCGCCACCACCTCCACGGCGCTCACCCCGGTGAACATCGCCGGCGGCGCCAGCGCGACCTTCCAGTGGACCTACGCGGAGAACGGCACCGGGGCGGGGACGCTCAGCTTCAGCGCGGGCGCCACCGGCACCGACGCCAACTCCGGCGCCACGGTGAACGCGGCCTCGGCGAGCTCCAACACGGTGACGGTGCAGACCCCGCCGAACCTGCAGATCACCTCCTTCACGCTGCCCGCCAACCTCAGCCGCGGGCAGTCGTTCACCGCCACCATGGTGGTGGCCAACACCGGCCAGGCCACCGCCAACGCGGTGCTCCCGTCGCCCAACCCGCCCACGCTGTCGAAGACGGGGCAAGCCAACGCCGGCACCGGCACCGCGCTCACGCCGGCCACCATCACCGGCGGCTCCAGCGCCACCTTCAACTGGACGTACACCGAGAACGGCACCGGGACCGGCACCATCGCCCTCTCCGCCGGCGCCGGCGGGACCGACGCCAACTCCGGCGCCGCGGTGTCGGCCGGGGTGACGTCGTCGAACACCGCCAACGTGCAGACGCCGGCCAGCCTCACCGTCACCTCGCTCACGCTGCCGGCGCGCCTGTCGCGCGGCCAGACCTTCACCGTCACCATGGTGGTGAGCAACCCTGGCCAGGCCTCGGCGACCGCGGTGCTGCCGTCGCCGGATCCGCTCACCCCGGTGATCACCGGCAGCGCGGCGGCCACCACGACCACCACGCACACCGGCGTGACCATCGCCGGCGGCGCCACCGCGACCATCACCTGGACGTACCGGGAGACCGGCACCGGGACGGGCACGCTGGCGCTGCAGGGCGGAGCGGTGGGGTCGGACGCCAACAGCGGCGCCGCGCTCACCGCGCCGGCCATCACCTCGGCGGCGGCGATCGTGGAGCAGCCGGCGGCGCTCAGCATCTCCTCGTTCACCATCCCGGCCAACCTCAGCCGCGGACAGGGCTTCACCGCCACCATGGTGGTGGTCAACTCCGGCCAGGCCGCCGCGAACGCGGTGCTCCCGTTGCCGAACCCGCCGAACCAGGTCAAGACCGGGAACGCCAACGCCACCACCTCCACGACGCTCACCTCGGTGACCATCGCCGGGGGCTCCAGCGCGACCTTCAACTGGGCGTACACGGAGAACGGCACCGGGCCGGGGACCCTCCAGCTCACCGCCGCCGCCGGAGGGACGGACGCCAACTCCGGGTCGGCGATCAACGCCGCCTCGGCCTCCACGGTGGTGGCCAACGTGGCGAACCGCGCCGCGCTCACCTCGAGCATCACCTCGCCCGCCGCGGCGGTGGTGGGCGACCAGTTCTCGGTGAAGATGCTGGTCACCAACACCGGCGGCGCGCCGGCCAACAACGTCGCGCCGTCCGCGCTGGCGCCCACGGTCACCGGGGTGACGCTGCAGCTGCTCAGCTCGCCCTCCGCGCAGACCATCGCCGGCGGGGCCAGCTTCACCTTCGTGTGGACCTACAGCACGACGGGGACCACCAACGGGACGGTCGCCCTCAGCGGGAACGCCGGCGGCACCGACGCCTACTCGGGGGCGCCCGTCTCCTCCGCCGCCTCCGGCTCCAACACCACCACCATCTTCACCGCGGCCGGATCAGGGCTCACGTCCAGCATCGTCACCAAGCCGCGCTCGGTGGCGGTGGGGGACACCTTCACGGTGGAGATGAACGTGGTCAACCGCTCCGGCGGGACGCGCAGCACCATCACCCCGTCCGACTTCATCCTCGCCGGCCCCGGGCAGGTGACGCTGGTCTCCGGGCCCACGCCGGCCTCGTTCAACCTGCTCTCGATGGCGAACGCGACCTTCGCCTGGACCTACCGCGCCACCGGGCCGGGCTGGGTGACGTTCAACGACAACGCCACCTCGACCACCCCGGCGGACGCGTCGCAGCGCACCACCTCGCTGCCGCTGGCCATCCCGTCGTCGAGCTGTTCGGTGAGCTCGCTGGTGGCCAACGCGGGCCTGGACCGCACCATCAACTGCCAGCAGAACGCGGCGCTGGGCGGGTCCCCCACCGCCTCGGGCGGCAACCCGATCTACTTCTACGAGTGGACGCCCACCACCAACGTCGTCGGGCCGCTGCTGGCCAACCCCACCGCCAGCCCGAAGCCGGCCTCCACCACGTACACGGTGACGGTGACGGACGGCGACGGGTGCCGCGCCACCGACTCGATGGTGGTGACGGTGTCCAACCCGCCCTCCTTCGCGTCCATCTCCAGCAACGCGGCGAACGACCGGCGGTGCACCGGGCAGTCGTTCACCTTCACCCACGCCACCGTCAACTGCCCCAGCTTCGGCTGCAACAACTCCTGGAGCTTCGGTGACGGGTCGGCGCCGTCGGGGAACAACAGCCCGACCAAGACCTACGCGGCCGCGGGGACGTACTACGTGACGTACACCACCACGGACTCCCGCGGCTGCCTGGCGTCGAGGTCGCTGCCGGTGTTCGTCAGCGCGGCGGGCGTGGTCCCGTCCGGGCCCATCACGCTCACCCCGACGCCGGCCACGGTGGCGGCGGACGGCACCAGCACGGTGACGTTCAACTCGCAGGCGCTGAGCGACTGCAACAACGTCCTCGCCACCACGACGAGCGGGATGCGCTTCCTGGTGGACGCGGACCGCGGGGCGATCACCAACACCGACGTGGACGCCGTCGCCCCGGGCCTCCAGGTGGCGCAGGCGACGGTGACGGGCGGGTTCGGCGTCAGCTTCACCGTCCGCGCGGACCGGGCGGGCGGCGTGGCGCGGGTGCGCGCCCAGAGCGCGCTCCAGGCCAACAGCCAGTCGCGCGGCTGGGGGACCACCACCTTCACCGGGTCCACCTCGCTGCCGCAGGTCGCCGAGACCACGCCCGAGGGCCGGGTCTCGACCAACCCCACCCGCCTGGGCGGGGCGTTCACCAAGGCGATGAGCGCGGCCACCTTCACCACGGCCAACGTCACGCTGCGCGAGGTGGGCACCGGCTCCTGCGCCAACCCCAACGGCCCCACCGTGTCCGGCACCGTCTCGTACCTGCCCGCCAGCAACGCGGCGCTGTTCTTGCCCCCCAACGGCGTGCTGGACGTGGCGACCAAGAGCTACGTGCTGCGGCTGCTCACCGGCCTGCACGACACCGCCAACAACCCGCTGGACGGGAACCTGGACCAGACCGCGGGCGGCAGCCCGGCGGACGACGCGCTGACCTGCTTCGGCGCCGTGCCGGACAGCACGCTGCCCACCATCTCCTGCACCTCGCTGACGCCCAACGTGCTGTCGGCCGACGGGGACGGCCGGAGCGACACCAGCACCTTCACCGCCAGCCTCAACGACGACACCGCGCTGAAGAGCTGGCGGATCCAGGTGCGCAGCGAGGCCACCGGCGCGGTGGTGCGGACGCTGTCCAAGCTGCGGGCCACGAACGGCAGCGACACCCAGCTCTGGGACGGGAAGAACGACCTGGGTCAGGTGGTGCCCAACGGGAACTACGTGCTCAGCGCCAGCGCGCAGGACGCCGCCGGCAACCGGAGCGCACCGTGCTCGCTGGGGCTGTCGGTCGCCAGCGTGCTCGACTCGTTCGAGCTGTCGCCCCCGCCGTAGCGGGCCGCCCCCAAGCGGCCCCTCGCTAGCCCGGATATTTCACACGGCTGGCTACTGCGGCCGACGATGTGCCGCCTGCGCCGGGCGCTTCCTCCCTGCGCTCCTCGGAGGGCGCACCAGCCCGCCTCCGGTGCTCGGTCGTCCAGCGCTCCGGCT
>Ga0268264_10004267_pt1 | contig 12206 bp, 12 predicted proteins | sample KBSSwiS32_FD_190357 | JGI IMG/M metagenome (GOLD analysis project Ga0268264, IMG submission 190357) | Switchgrass rhizosphere microbial communities from Kellogg Biological Station, Michigan, USA - KBS Switchgrass S3-2 (SPAdes) (version 2) | ecosystem: Host-associated > Plants > Roots >... | reverse complement strand
TAGAAGTCGGGCTGGCTACCCGCCGACACCTGAGACGGCTTGTACGGGCCCAACTGCCAGATCGGGTTGATCTGCAACAGCCCGCCCATCAGGCCCAGAATGCCGGTGACCATCGCGAAGAACGCCCCGGACTTCACCGCGAACACCGGCACGACCCGCACACCAACGACATTCGTCTCGGTGCGGCCGGGACCGGGGAACTGGGTGTGCTTCTGGAACCACACCAGCGCCAGGTGCACACCGATGAGCGCCAACATGATGCCCGGGAACAGCAGGATGTGAATGGCATACAGCCGGGGCATCAGGGTGCCGTCGGCCGAACACTGATATCCCAGCGTGGCCCACCAGCGGCTATTCCGACCGGATCATAGTCCGGCACGGACTAGCCGGGCGCCCCGATTGTACGGAGTCTCCGCGGTCCGGCCCAGCGCTGTGCGCCTACGACGCCACACGATCGGCAGTCGAACCGACGACACGAAACGGTCGGCAAAGTCGATTCGGGCGCCTCCCCGTCACCGGGACAGCGGCGGCTCGCGGCGTGCCGACACATCGGCGTGGTCGCTGTCTTCGGCCAGCGCCTTGATCCCGCACACTGTGCGAATCATATTGTCGTGAAACTCCTTGAGGCGGTGGGCGATAACGAAACCGCGCCGGGTCGGGTCGCGGGCGATCAGCATCGTCACTCCCGAGGGTCCCGGCCCGATCACCACGCGGTACCGCAGCTGCGAGACGTCGTGGTGCCCGGTCAGCAGGAAGCGCCACGTCGCCGCGCGATTGTCGGGATCGCCGACCGCCCAGGCCAATTGCGTCGGTGGATCGAATGCGACGATGGTCGAGCGCGTCGTCCACGTCCCCATCGCCGGATGCGTGTTGACCCCGTGGAAACTCGCGCCCAGCGCCGAACCGCGCCGCTCGCCAACCCATTCCACGGACTGCAGCTCGGCGGTGAAAGCGGGCAGGACAGCGATGTCGGACACGATCGCCCACACCCGCGCGGGTCCGGCAGCGATGGTGGTCGCGACCTCGACCGACGGCAGCCTGGTCATGTGAGCGGATGCGCGTCGCTGGGTGAGCGCCATCCGACGAACACCGCCGCCGCGATCGCCACCACCGCCATGACTATCGCCGAGCTGTGCATCGCCGCGATAAACGACTCCCTTCCCAGCGCTGCCAGGGTGGCACCCTGCGGGCCGGCCAGGTCAGCGATGTGCAGTGCGGCGCCCAACGAGTCCGACGCCGGCTTGCGAACCGATGTCGGCCAGCCGGCCAACCGCGGCCCCAGAACCCGGGTGTAGCGGTCGGCCAGCACCGACCCGGCGAGCGCGATTCCGAGGGCTGCACCGATTTCGCGGGCCGCGTCGTTAATCGCCGAGCCGATGCCCTGGCGGTCCTCGCCGACGGCGCCCATGATCGCGGATGTTGCCGGCGCCGTGCATAATCCGATGCCCACGCCGATGGTCACCACGCACACCGCCGAGTGCTGATACGACGACCTCTGGTCGAGCCCGAGCATGGTCAGGAATCCGCACGCGATCACCGCCAGCCCGGCCGGCAACACCCGGTGCAGCCCGATTCTGGGCGTGTAGCGAAACGACAACGGTGAGAGCGCCACCACAGGGACCGCGAACGGGGCGAACGCCACCGCGGCGATCAGCGGGGAGAAGCCGAGGATCAGCTGGACGTATTGCATAGCCAGATAGAAGAACCCGAACGTCGCGGCGAACAGCACCGTCACCGTCGTCGCGGCAGCGGTGAACCGCGGATCGGCGAAGAGTCGCACGTCCAGCAGGGGTCGGCTCTGCCGTCGTTCGATGACGACGAAAACCCCGCCGATCACCGCACTCACGACCAACCGGCCAAGCGTGGTGGGATCGGTCCAACCACGGTGCGGGGCGTCCAGCAGTGCGACCACGATCAGCGCGACCGCCGCGGCGATGAACGCCGCGCCCAGCCAATCGATCGGCGGAGCGGCGCCGGCGCGCGACGGCGCCACCGTGCACACCGCCGCTACCATCAGCACGGCCGCACCTCCCAGCGCCCAGCAGATCGCCCGCCAGTCCCAAAAGTGCAGCAGCACACCCGAACCCATCATGCCCGCGACACCGGCGCAGCCGGCAGAAGCGGCCCACAAGCCGACGGCCTTGCCACGCTGCGACGCCGGGTAGGCATGGGTCAGCAGCGACAGCGTGGCCGGCATCACGAACGCGGCGCCGGCGCCGGCCATCATCCGCGCGGCGATGATCTGCGCCGGGTCTTCCAAGATCGCCGGCGACACCGAGGCGGCGGCGAAGACGACCAGCCCGCCAGCCAAGGCGGCGCGGCGCCCGTACCGATCGCTGATCGCGCCCGCCGGCAGCAGCAGACAGGCCAGCACCACCGTGTAGCCGTCGACGATCCAGGTCAGCTGTGTCTGCGAGGCTGACGTGGCGGCGGCGAGGTCCCCGAGTGCAGTGTTGAACGCCACCATCGACCCGACGACCAGCGCCACCGCGAGGCAGCCGACCACCAGCGTCCGTACCGGTGGCCGGCCGCCCGCCTGTGGAGATGACGCCGGCGGCGGGCTAGATGGGATGAGCACTCTCGTCGTCTGTGGGCGCCGGAACCCTTCGTGCTATCGGTTCCGGCCCTTCTGGGAGCCGGGTGCGCTCGAGGCGTTGCCGGCTTCGGCACGGTGTTTCAGGCCGGCTTTCTTGTGGCTCGTCGACCCGGCGGTGGCGCTCGGTGCATCGACCGTGGCTTGGGTGGCCGCGGCGGAGCTCTTCTTGTAGTGGATGCCCTTGTTGAACACCCCGATGGTGAAGTCGTCGGTGTTGAACAGACCGACCTCGCCGACACCGTTGTTGCCGACGCCGAAGTTGAGTCTGCCCGTGTTGGACACGCCGAAGTTGCGCCTGCCGTTGTTGGACATGCCGACGTTGAAGTCGCCGGTGTTGGTGCGACCGATGTTGAAGTTGCCCTCGTTGTCGTTACCGATGTTGAAGTTGCCGTTGTTGCGCGCGCCGATGTTGAAGTTGCCGACGTTTTTCACGCCGGTGTTGGCGATTCCGTCGTTGTCCAGGCCGGTGTTGAACCTTCCGGTGTTGCCCGCGCCTAGGTTGGTCGTGCCGGTCAGCAAGCTCAGCTGAATGTCGGGACGTAACGACGGCGCGGCGGCGGTCGCTGCGGTCGCCACGTTGTCGACGCCGGCAGTCGGCTCAACCGTCTCGACAGCGGCTGACGGCGCCGGATGAGCGGCCACGGCCGGTGCGGCAGACCACACTGCGCCCGTCGCGGCGAGCGGCGCCGGCGAAGACAGCGCGGTGAGCGCAAGAGGCGCCACGACGGATTGCACCGGCGCGGCGGGGGGCGGGGTGATCGGGGCGGCGGCGACGATGCCGGCACCCACGAGCGACACCCCCGCCAACAGATACGTACGAATCGTCACGGTGCTTGCCGAGAAGGTGGTGTTCTGCGCGTTCATCGACGTTCGGCTCCTTTGGACCACGGCGGCCTACGGCCGCCTGTTGTTTCTGACACGGGGTATTCGATGCATAACCGATGCAGGATGGGGTCAAACGACATATTTTTCGCCAGACTTCTGGCCGCTCATGCGAAGTGGCCCGACCAGTGTCACCGGTTCTGCGGGCAGGCGCGTTGCGGGTTCGGTCGAACCTCTCGGCTGCACCGAAAGCCACGCGCGGCTAGGTGCGCAGCGCGGTCACGAAACGAGCGAAGGCGGCGTCCTGCTTGACGGACAGCCCGGATGCGCGGCCCAGCCGCAACCGGACGTCGCGCGCCGAGATCGCGGTGGCGCGCCAACCGTGTTCGGATAGCCAGTCGGCCACATCCGCGCGGTCGGGGTCGTCGTAGGTGAGGTCGCGCACGTCGCCGCCGTCCGGCAAGCCCACAGCGTTGCGCAGCGTTTCGAACCGCGCGACCATGTCGTCGCTGCGCATCGGTGCATCGTCGGAAATAATCTCGACGGCGACCAGAGTGCCGGGCGCACCGAGCGCGGTGATCCGCTCGAACAGCAGGTCCTGGGCGGCGGCAGGCAGATACATGAGCAGTCCCTCGGCCAGCCATGCCGCCGGGCGGGACTCGTCGAAGCCGGCGTCGCGCAGCGCCGACACCCAGTCCTCGCGCAGATCGATCCCGATTTCGCGTAGCGTTACGGTCGGTGAGACCCCATGCCCGGCAAGTGTTTCGGCCTTGAATTGCAGCACCTTGGGCTGGTCGATCTCATAAAGGACGATCCGTCGTGGCCAGGGCAGCCGGTAGGCGCGCGTATCGAGGCCCGAGCCCAGGATGACCATCTGCGTGATGGCCGCCGACGCCGCGTTGGCGAAGAAGCGGTCGAAGAAATGGGTGCGCACCGCCTGGTAGGTGCGCAGATGCTCGATCACCGCCGCCAGCTCGGGATCGCGATTGGCGAGCGCGTCCAAAACGGTGTCATCGACCATGTGCTCCCACACCCCGGTGCCCGCCGCGGCGACCAGCAGTTCGGCGTACGGGTCGTAGATCAGCGCATCGGGTCGGCGGGTCTCCGCGGCCCGCCCGGCGGCCACCATCACCGCGGTCGCCCCGACGCTGCTGGCGATGTCCCAGCTGTCCTTGTCCGAACGTTGCGAGCCCATGATGTTTTCTGTTCGTCCCATCGAGCGGATCTGTTCCAGCCTACGTGCGGGTGGGCCGCGGCCAGCTTCGGTCAGATGTATTGCGGTAGCGCCAGCTTTCAGATATCGCGAATGTTCCTAGCAGCGCTGAGCGCCGCTTACCTCTATCCTGGCGAGGTTGGAGGTTCATGAGCCAGGTGTCGACAGCCAAGGGCAGTCACAAGCACAGCGATGAAGCCGATTTGCCGCGCTACACCGTTCGTACGGTCGCGGACCGACTCGGTGTGCCGACTGCGACCTTGCGCAGCTGGAATCTGCGCTATGGCATCGGCCCCTCCCAACACAGTCCCGGCCGGCATCGCCTCTACAGCAGCGCCGACATCGCGGTCGTCAAACGGATGCACCGCCTCATCGGCACGGGTGTCAAACCCGGCAGCGCAGCGCGCACCGCTTTGGATTCGATGGTCCCGAAACGCGCGGACGCGGCTTCGTTGGTGAGTGCCGCGTTCAACCTCGACATCGCGGCGGCAAGCCGGTTGGTGGACGGGCATTTGCGCCACTTCGGGGTGCTCGATACCTGGGAGGACCTTATCCGTCCTGCGTTCGCGGCCATCGGCGCGCGGCAGGATGATGGCGAACGATGCATCGACGTCGAACACGCCCTGTCCTGGACGGTTTCCCGATCCCTGCAGCGGCTTTCGAACACCCCGTCCGACGGATCGGCCTCGGTCATCCTGGCATGCACAGCCGGTGAGGCGCACACGCTGCCGTTGGAAGCATTGCGCGCCGCGCTCGATGAACATGGTTATGGCGCTGTGATGCTCGGCGCGGACGTCCCCGGTGCGGCGGTGATCGACGCCATCGAACGCCGACCACAACGTCGGGTGAAAGTGGTGTTGTGGTCGCAGCACAAGTCGACCGCCGACATCGCAACGGCGTTGGCAGTCATCGGTGCGGACGCCCAACCGCTGCTGGCGGGACCCGGCTGGGCGTCCGTCACAGCGCCGAGGAAAGCGAAACGAGTTGATCACTTGCGCGCCGCACTCGGGCACTTTGAAGCGTAGCAGTGTTGCATCGTCTGCGCATCGATCGCTAGAAAAAGAGGGTGTCTGAAACTGTGTGTGTCCTCGACGAGGAACTCGTGGTGCTGGTTGACGAACACGGCAGGCAGATCGCGACTGCGGCCAAGGCATCGGTGCATCACGAGGCCACCCCGTTGCACCTGGGGTTCTCGTGCTACGTGTTCGACCGCGACGGCCAGGTGTTGCTCACGCGACGCGCGCTGACCAAGCCGACATGGCCCGGCGTGTGGTCGAATTCGTTCTGCGGCCACCCTTCGCCGGGAGAACAACCCGTGGATGCGGTGCACCGGCGCGCCCGCCAGGAGTTGGGCCTGACCATCAACTCCGTCACCTGTTGTCTTCCCGACTTCCGCTATCGCGCAGTGGCGGCAGACGGCACCGTGGAGAACGAGATATGCCCCGTTTTCTGCGCGCGCGCCGACGCGGCGGTGCGAGCGGCCGCCAACGAGGTCATGGAGCACCGCTGGGTGACGTGGCCCGAGCTGCGCACGGCCGCCCGGCTGGCCTGGACGCTGAGCCCGTGGGCGGTCGCGCAGGTGCCGTTGTTGGACGCCGCCACGAACCGGCCCGACGGTGACCGGCCGACGGGTCGCGCCGAGCCGACCCTAGGCTAGCCACGCGATCGATCCATAGCCATCAGCGGTTGCGAAGCGAAAAGATGCGTTCGGCGTACGCCAGGTCGTCACGCCAAAGCCGGGTCGCGGCGCGCCGCATCAACATCTTGATCATCGGTGCGCCGCGCATCGCGTGCGCGAACCCGGGCCGGTTCGAGTGGGCGATCACGGCCTCCAGCACCGCTGTGCGCGGCAGCCCGTCGGCGCCGGGACTCAGGGGAGTGGCGTGGGTTTCGACCACACTGCCCGCGCCTTCGCCGTCGACGATGCGCATCACAATGCTCCGCGGCTCCGGGCTGGTGAACTCCGCGACGACAGGGATGCCCAGCCGCCCGACGCGGAAGGTCACCGCGACAAGGAAGCGGTCAAACACCTCGGGCACGTCGTCGTCGGGCGGCGGCGCGGCGAGCACCTCCAGCCGCGTGAACGAGTAGGGGTGAAACCACGCGCCGTGCCACGGGTCCATCCGGTTGGCGATGATGTCGCGCGGCTCGCAGGTGCCGACGAGCCGTGTCACGGCGTGCACACGGACGCCGCTCGGGCGCGGCGCGAGCACCGGACGTTCGGTCGGCGTTTCACCGCCGGTGCCGTCGAGGCGCACCCACGCCAGCAGGCCGTCGTCGTGCGACGGGTAGGGCCGCCAGCCGGATTGGTGTCGACCGTCCAGCCGCAGTCCGTGCCACGGGCAGACCAGCGCGCCGCAGTGCACCGTTGCCATGCTCAGATCGGCACCGAGGTGCGGGCACGCCGCCGGTCCCACGCGCAGCCGCCCGTGTTCGCCGCGCCACGCGACCAGTTCGTGGCCCGCCACCGCGGCGCCGACCGGACGGTCACGGATGGCGTCGCTGGACGCGAACGCGTACCAGTTGCCGCCAGGTCGGCGCTGTGAGCGACGCAACGCCGCGTCGATGACCGCAGGGTTCGCATCGCGAAAACTGGGAGGCTGGCCAGAGCGTCGCCGCGCCGGAAGCACGTGCAACGGCGAGGTTTTCGTCAGCCGCGACGTCAGGTCGGTCATCTTGCTCATCGATGATGCACTCTTTCACCGTCGGCGAGGCGACTCAACATTGTCGAGCGGCCCTTAGTCGGAACGGTTCGCAGCGCGTGCCCGCACAAACCGAAGCGCGCCAGCAACGTGTTAGCGGCCGAGAATCCGGTGGTTGCGGCGCGTTCCATCAGGGCCACCGGCAGGTCGACGCGGATGCCGTCACCGGCCAGCACCAATCCCTCCTGCGGAGTGACCACGCCCGGACGCTCGGCGAAGTCGCCGGGCGCGAACCGCGGACAATCGTTGTAGCACAACACCTTTTCCCCGATGGCGTTGGCATCGGCCAGTTCGGGATACAGCTCGTGCAGTCGGGCGCGCAGGCGCTCGGGAATCCCCTCGGTTCGCGGCCGCACCGCATAGGAATGCAGTTCCACAACCGACCCGCCGGTGCGCAACGACCACGTGAGCGCCTCGCGCTCATAGCGTTCCAGCACGCTGACATTGTCCAACGGCGGCCGCCCGCCGGTGCCCAGGAACGCGGCCCGATCCGGGTTGGCCTTGCGGTCCAGCCAGAGCCGGTGCACCACGAACGGGGCGGCGCTGCGCAGCGACGCCACGCGCCGGCGCCAGCCGTGGTCCCCGATGCCCGGCGAGTTCTCGACGATCTGCCGCAAGGCCGCGACGTCGGTCGCCAGCACGACGCCATCGGCCGCAATTTCGGCCCCGGTATCGCAGCGCACCGTCAGCCGCCCGGCGGCGCGCACCGCGGTCACCGACACGCCGGTGTGAAACCGCACACCGATCGACTCCAGGTGGCCGGCCAACGGATTCCACAGCGCCACATCGAAGTTGGCGTCGGCCACGTCGAAGACCAGGCCCTCACTGGAGCCGAGGAAGTAGATGTGGAACATGGTGGCCAGCTCGGCGGCCGACAGCTCGGCCGGCTCGGCGAAGAAGCTGCGGGAGAACACCTCGAACGCCAGATGCCGCGCCGCTTCGGGAAAGTTGATGTCGCGCAGGAACGACTCGGCGTCGAGGTGGTCGAGCCGGCCGTAGATGTCGGGCACCGACACCGCGGCCAGCGGTGCGGCCGCCCGGGCGTTTAGGCGAATCAGGTCCCGCAACCGAAAGGTGGGGCTGCGCAACGCGAACGCCAGTGCGTTCAGCGGCGGTGTGTGCGGCAAGCCCTCAAACGTGTCGAGGCGGCCAGCGGCGTCGATGAGCGGGTAGTCGTTTACCGGCCGCAGCATCGCCAGCTCGCGATCGACGCGGCCCAGCAGGCTGCGCAGGTTGTAGTACTGGCGGAAGAACGCGTGGAACCCGCGGTTCATCGCGACCCGCTCGCCGTTGGGCAGCGCCTCGGTCCAGCCTCCCACCCGACCCCCGAGGTAGCCGCAGCGCTCGACCACGTCGACGGTGACGCCACGTTCGGCCAGCCCGGTCGCCGCAGCCAGACCGGCGATGCCTGCCCCGACGACCACCACACGCGGTCGGTCGGGCAGCGCGCCCGCATCGGAGAGTCCGGGTGCCGCCGGATGCGTCACCCGGCGCCGATCGGTCATCGGGGTGCCTGCCCGAGGAACGTGTGGACGATGTTGCGTTGCCAGCCGGGCATGGTCTCGCTGCGCACCGCGGTGAACCCGTTGTCCCGCAGCCGGTCCCGGAATGCGCCCGCCCCGTCGAAACGGTTAACGCTGCGCCGGAGATAGGTGTACAGGGACGCGTCGCCGGTGCGCAGCCGGCCGCTGGGAATGATGATCGCCGCGCACACCGCGTTCCACACCAGGGTGGCCAGCGCCGAATCGCGAACCGAGTATTCGTGAACGGCCAGCGAGGCGCCCGGGCGCAGCAGCGCTCGAAACGCACGCAGCTGAGCATCCTTGTCGGCGAGGTTGCGCACCAGATAGGCGGCCAGAATGCCGTCGAACGGCCCGCGCACGCCGGCGTGCGCCAGATTCTCGCAGCGGCTGTGCACGAAGCGCACCGATGCCGGCCACGGTTTGGCGACCGCCTGCGCCAACATGCCGGGCGAGGCGTCTACGGCAACGATTTCGGCCCGCGGCGCGACCGACAACAACGCCGCGGTGGAGGCCCCGGTGCCGCAGCCCGCGTCAAGCAGCCGCAAACCCTCGCCGTGCCCGACCAGCCGCAGCCGCCGCGCCGACAGTCTCAGATGTGCGTGGTAACCCGGGTTGGCATCCACCAGCCTGTCATACGACAGCGCGCCGGCGTCGAAAGCGCCCGGAATGTCTGGATAGGACAGGCTCACCGTGTGTTCTTCCGCCGATCGCGCACTCGCTGGCGCTCCCACAGCAGCAGCACCGCGGTGACCAGCGCCCACCCGAACAAGAAGTCCTCCACGGGAATGTCGAACCACAGGCGCAGACCACTGGTCTGATGGTCGTCGTAGCGGACAATCGGGGCGCTGGACTTGGCCAGCCACCCGTCGACCGGGATTTGGAATCCCACCACGATTGCCATCGAAATCCAATAAGCCGCACGGCGAAACAGCCCGGTCCGCAACACCGCGAACTCCAGCACACAGACCGCGAGGATCGCCACCACGGCAGGCACGAAATAGCCGAGTCCGGTCACGACAGCAGCTCCCGTTGACCGCCGACCTGACGCGCTCGCTCCAGCAGCACGTCGACAGCGTTGTAGGTGAGCAGGCCGCACAACGGGATCACCACGAAGAACAGCAGTTCCTCGATCGGCAGCGAGCCAGGCAACTGCAGGCCGGTCACATACCGCGGGTTGTAGGTCCACACCTGCGCGGCGATGGCCACCACATCCCACAGCACGAACACCGCGGCCACCGGAAGGACGGCGTCGGCGGTGCGGCGAGGTCGGCGGTACACACCGTCGCCAAGGGCCTCCAGCGGCAACGTGATCGCCAGACACGCGCCCAGGACAAGCAGATACTGCCAGCGCTCCACGATCAGCTCCTGCTGGTTCGCGCCCGCGCGGCCCAGGCCTTGACCAGCCCGGCGCCGGCAACCTGCACGCGTCGCGCGGTCCCAACCGAGGCCCGTTGGCTGAAGACAGCGAAATCGAGTGCTTCGATGCGGTCCAGTATCTCCGAGTACAGCCTGAGCGCGGCGGCGATGCACGGTCGCGATCGCGGCGCCAGCAACGGAATACCGTGGCGCGCATAGTGGTAGATCCGCCGGGTCCTGGCGTGCTGGTCGACCAGGGCGCGGCGAAGGCGTGCGTCTGTGCGCCGATGGGCCTGGCACCACATCAGCACGTCGCGGTCCACGTCGTGGGCGGCCAGCTCGTCGGCCGGCAGATAGACCCGCCCCCGTTGCAGGTCCTCGTCGACGTCGCGCAGAAAATTGGTGAGCTGGAAGGCTTTTCCCAACGCGGCGGCATACGGCGCGGCTTCCTCGGGTGGACATACCGTGCCGAGCACCGGCAGCAGTTGCAGGCCGATCACCTCGGCCGAGCCGTGCATGTAGTGGTCCAGTGCCGCCCGATCCGGGTAATCGGTGACCGTCAGATCCATTCGCATCGAGCCGAGGAAGTCGTCGAACAGTTCCCACGCGATGTCGTACTTGCGGGCGGTGTGCACCACCGCGGCCAGTGCCGGGTCGTCGTCGGCGTCGTCGCGCCCGACGAACCGGTCGAACAGCTGGGATGCCAGGTGCTGTAGCCGCTCGGCCCGCTCGGCGGTGGGCAGGTCGGCATCAACGTCGTCGAGGATGTCGTCGGCGCGCCGGGCGAACCCGTACAGCGCGTGCACTGCAGGCCGCTGCTGCGGGGCCAGCAGACGCGTGGCCAAAAAAAACGTGCGCCCGTGCCGGGCATTGAGTGTGCGGCATCGGCGGTAGGCGTCGCGCAACGCCGGATCACGCACGCCGGCGGCGTGGAGTTCGGAACTGATCATGATGGCACCACCTTGAGGGGACGGCGCCGCGCGGCGACGCCGGTGACCCGGTCGGCGGCCAGCCGGCCCGACAGCAACGCTGTCGGGACCCCGACCCCGGGTACGGTGGACGACCCGGCGAGCACCGCGTTCTCGATGCCCCGCACGGTGTTAGCCGGCCGGAACGGGCCGGTCTGGCCGAAGGTGTGGGCCAGTGCGAACGGGGTGCCCGCCGCCATACCCTGACGCGCCCAGCCGGCCGGATCGACCACGTGCAGCACCTCGGCATCCCCGCCGAGCGCCGGCAGCCTGTCGGTGACCGCGGTCAGCATCTTCTCGACGTAGGCGGGCCCGGCGGATTCCCAATCGACCTGTCCCACAGCGGTGTTCGGCGCCGGGGCCAGGATGTAGAGCAGGTCACGCCCGGCCGGTGCCAGTGTGGGGTCACCGACGGTCGGCCGGGTGACCAACAGCGACGGGTCGGCCATCACCCGTCCGTGGTCGATGATGTCGCTAAACGTCTGCTGCCACGCATCGCCGAAAAGGATGGTGTGGTGGCCGATCTCCGCGTCAACGGCGCGACAGCCGACATGGGCGACAACCGCCGAGGGGGACGGACGCAGCGGCAGCAGCCGCCGTGGGGTGCGACCCAGCAGGGTATAGGTGTGGGGAAGCTCGGTGGTCAACACCACCGCGTCAGCCGGTATCCGATCACCGTCGGCGGTGCGCACCGCGGTCACCTTCGCGCCGGTGCGCTCCAGCGCCGAAACATCGGCCCCGTAGCGGAATTCAACGCCCGCGTCGGCGGCGGCCGCGGCCAGCGCGTCGGGCAGCGCCCGCATGCCGCCGCGGGGGAAGAACACCCCGGAGACGGTGTCCATGTAGGCGATGACGGCATAGGCCGCCAACGCCCGCTGCGGTGGAACGCCGGCGTAGAGGGCCTGGAAAGTGAACACCCGCCGCAGCCGCTCGTCGGTGATGAACCGGCCCACCATCGTTTCCCATCGGCGGAAACCCCCGATGGCCGCAACCCGTGCCAACTGCGGGCTAAGCAGCGAGGCCGGG
>Ga0268264_10004264_pt1 | contig 12210 bp, 11 predicted proteins | sample KBSSwiS32_FD_190357 | JGI IMG/M metagenome (GOLD analysis project Ga0268264, IMG submission 190357) | Switchgrass rhizosphere microbial communities from Kellogg Biological Station, Michigan, USA - KBS Switchgrass S3-2 (SPAdes) (version 2) | ecosystem: Host-associated > Plants > Roots >... | reverse complement strand
GATGAAGGTAGCTTTGGTTTTGTGTTAAATAAAAAATTTCCCAAGACTCTTAAGGAACTTATACCGGAATTAGAAGGAAATGCGCTTCCCGTTTACCTGGGCGGCCCTGTACAAAGAGACGCCCTGCATTTTTTACATCAGTATCCTCAGCTCATAAGCGGGGGCGAAGAAGTACTAAAGGATGTTTATTGGGGAGGTAATTTTGAAAGCCTGCTGGTCAATTTAAAAAATAATGATATTAATGATGGCCGGATACGTTTTTTTATAGGATATAGTGGCTGGAGCGAAGGGCAGCTTAATAATGAAATGCAGGAACAAAGCTGGTTAACTGTGAAGGCTACCCGGGAATTAATTTTTGATACCAGGCCTGAAGATATCTGGAAAAATTCTTTAAAACACCTTGGAGGCAATTATGAAATGATGATAAACTTCCCTATTGATCCTCAACTGAACTGAAAGTCCAAAGTTCAAGGTTTAAGGTTGCTGGTTCAAAGTCTATAATTCCGGGTTGAATGTCTCAAACTTTCAGCCATCAACCTTTAACCATCGATCTTCATGCTCTATAAAATTTTATATCTTCCTGCAAGATTGTTGATTCACTTTTATTGCCGCAAGCTTATTATCAATAATAAAACCATGCTTCATGAGCAGGGGCCTTTGCTTATCGCAGCCAATCATCCCAATTCCTTTCTGGATGCTATTATCCTGGATACTTTATTTAAAAACCCCGTTTATTCCTTAACCCGGGGAGACGCTTTTAAAGGAAAACTAATATCAAAAATCCTTACTTCTCTTAACATGCTTCCGGTATACCGCATAAGCGAAGGAGCTGAAAACCTCGATAATAACTATTTGACTTTTGAGGAATGCCAGAAAATTTTTCGAAAAAATGGGATCGTCCTGGTATTCAGCGAAGGAAGGTGTATCAATGAATGGCACCTTCGCCCGCTCAAAAAGGGAACTGCAAGGCTTGCACTGTCTGCATGGCAACAAAATATACCCTTGAAAATCCTGCCTGTGGGAATTAACTACAGCAGCTTCAGAACCTTTGGGAAAAACGTCTTTTTAAATTTCGGAAGCTTCATTAACAAAGAAGATATAAATGTTGATCTTTCCGACGGGAAAGCCGTAAATGAATTCAATGTGAAACTACAGCGACAATTACAAGCGCTTGTTTACGAAATTGATAAAACCGACATTGAAAAGTTGAAAAAATATTTTTATATCCCGCAGTCTTTTCTAAAAAAAATATTGCTGTTGATTCCTGCAGTTGCAGGGTATCTTTTTCATTTTCCTTTGTATTATCTAATAGATGTATCCATTAAAAATAAGGCCGGGGATCACTATGATTCTATAATGATCGCATTGCTATTCTTTGTTTATCCTTTGTATGTATTGATGTTTGCCGTAGTTACATTTTTCATCACCCATAATTCAATTTCATTTTTTTTATTAGCATTGATCCCCCTTACGGCTCTATGCCTGCTGCATTTTAAAAAACAAATAAAATAATTGTAAATAGTCAATATGGCCTTAACCGAAAGATATCAAATTGGGGTGATTAAAAAAACTCACGTTATATGAGGGTTCTAAGTTCACTTACTGTAAACTATCAGGCTTCATTTCCTCCTTCAACCAGCACAGTTGCTCTATTGTTTAATACTTCAACGAAACCGCTTTGAATTGTATATAGGGAGGTTGAATTCTTATCTTTTAAAATTTTAAGTTTACCCGCTTTCAATGCACTCACAATGGGAGCGTGTTTTTCAAGTACTTCAAACATTCCGCTGATACCCGGTAGCTGTACCCCGTATACATCGCCGCTAAAAATCTTTTTGTCAGGTGTAAGTATTTCAAGAATCATATATCAGGATTTTAGTATCAGGTAGCAAGTATCGCCGGTTTTAATTTTCTAAACTATTTCACACCTTTGCCAACCTTGTAACTCTTTAAAATTATGAATTTTCATATTTGAAATTTGGAGGTTAACTACCGAAATGCTGAGTTCTTACTTGCTACATTCTACTTGCCACTTTTTACGACTGCGCTGCCTCGATCATTTTTTTACCTTTTTCAATAGCATCTTCGAGGTTGCCTACCAGGTTAAAGGCCGCCTCAGGGTATTCATCAACTTCCCCATCCATAATTGCATTAAATCCGCGAATGGTATCTTCAATTGAAACAAGCACTCCCTTCAAACCTGTAAACTGCTCGGCAACATGAAATGGCTGGGAAAGAAAACGCTGCACACGGCGTGCACGGCTAACCGTTAGTTTATCTTCATCACTCAATTCATCAAGGCCCAGGATCGCAATAATATCCTGCAATTCTTTATACCGCTGCAATGTACGCTTAACCCTGTTGGCACAATCATAATGCTCATCACCCACTATAGCAGCGGTAAGAATTCGTGAGGTGGAATCCAGCGGATCCACTGCAGGATAAATTCCAAGATCAGCAATCTTTCTGCTCAATACAGTCGTGGCATCCAGGTGCGCAAATGTTGTCGCAGGAGCAGGGTCTGTTAAATCATCTGCAGGTACGTAAACTGCCTGAACAGAAGTAATAGAACCATTACGTGTTGAAGTAATTCTTTCCTGCATCAATCCCATTTCAGTCGCCAGTGTCGGTTGGTATCCCACTGCGCTTGGCATTCTTCCCAGCAAGGCAGAAATCTCTGAGCCAGCCTGGGTAAACCTAAAAATATTATCCACGAAAAATAAAATGTCTTTTCCCTTGCCGGTGCCATCACCATCACGGAAATATTCAGCAACCGTTAATCCGCTCAATGCTACCCTGGCTCTTGCTCCCGGCGGCTCATTCATTTGCCCAAATACGAAAGTAGCTTTTGAATTCTTCAGTTCCTCCATATCCACCGAATCAAGGTCCCAGCCTCCCTCTTCCAAACTGTGAATGAATTTTTCTCCGTAATTCATAATACCAGCCTCAATCATTTCACGCATCAGGTCATTCCCCTCACGGGTTCTTTCACCAACTCCGGCGAAAACAGACATACCGCCATAGGCTTTGGCAATATTGTTGATCAACTCTTGTATTATTACGGTTTTGCCTACACCGGCGCCACCAAACAAGCCAATTTTACCCCCCTTTGCATAAGGTTCAATCAGGTCAATTACTTTTATTCCGGTAAATAAAATTTCAGAAGCAGTACTTAAATTTTCAAACAAAGGCGGCTTGTTATGTATCGCGCGGCCATTTTTTTTACTTACCTGCGGTAAACCATCTATGGCATCACCTGTTACATTAAATAAGCGTCCGTTAATGTCATCGCCCACAGGCATCAATATTGGCGAGCCAAGATCAATAACCTCAATCCCTCTTTTCAACCCTTCAGTACCGTCCATGGCAATGCATCGAACGCTGTCTTCCCCCAGATGCTGCTGAACTTCCAGTATTAGTTTATCCCCATTTGGCCTGTCTATTTCAAGGGCATGAAAAATTTCAGGAAGCTTATTTTCCCCGAAATGCACATCAACAACCGCACCGATTATCTGCTTTACTTTTCCTTTATTTGCCATAAATTTTATTGATTGAGTCTTGTTTTAATTCGGCCGCAAAGGTAAGGGGAACCATCCGAAAAGTCAACAATGATTGAACAAAATTTGAAGTTATTGGGTGCTTTGGGGAAATGACCTCCTGAAATGATTTTTTTACACCAATAGATTTTACATTTCATACATTTTTTTGGCCGGATATGAAAAATTTTTGAGCAGAAATGGTTCAGTAATTGTTACTACACAACCAAAACAGGTCTTATTAATTAAAATACTTTTCTTAATCAAAAACATGACATACCGGCATGAATAAACATTGTAATTTCACTATAAAATTCTCAATACTTATTATGAACAAAATTGCATGCCTCGCGTTTTTTTTTATTTTCTTTTCTAATTTAAACGCACAGAAACCCGTCAACAGGGTTACTCTACCTAATGGGTGGAGCCTCACTCCTGCAGGAAATGGGTACCTTCTCGGGGACCTTCCGCTCAATATAGCGGTAAGTGCTTCGAAAAAATTAATGGCTGTTACCAATAACGGGCAGAGTACCCAAAGTATACAACTGATAGATGTGCCAACCGGGAAAATAATCGACAACATAGTGGTGGCCAGGTGCTGGTTAGGCTTGAAGTTCAGTGCCGATGAAAAATTTCTGTACGCATCGGGCGGAAATGATAACTGGATTTTAAAATACGCAATTAAAAATCAAAAACTCATTTTAAAGGATAGTTTGAAGCTTGGAAATAAATGGCCCGAAAAAATTTCACCCGCAGGTGTCGATATTGATGATCAAAAAAATCTTTTATATGTAGTTACCAAAGACAATAACTCGCTCTACGTTCTCGATATAATTACAAAAAAAATAAAAGGCCGGTATAAACTTGATGGCGAAGCCTATACCTGCCTACTGTCGCCCGATAAAAAAGAATTGTACATCAGCTGCTGGGGCTGCGATAAATTATATGTGTTCAATACCGGTTCAAAAATATTTACAACTAAAATAGATGTAGGCGATAACCCCAACGATATTTGCTTAACAAAAAACGGTAAGTATTTATTTGTTGCTAACTCCAATGATAATTCAGTTTCGGTAATTGATATGGGTTCAAAAAAAGTAATGGAAACATTGACTACCTCCCTTTATCCCGATGCACCGAAAGGTTCCACCACAAATGCCCTGGCATTGAGCCCTGATGAAAAAACCCTGTATATTGCCAATGCAGATAACAATTGCCTTGCCGTATTCGATATAAGTAATCCCGGAAATAGCAAGTCCAGGGGATTCATTCCAACAGGATGGTATCCAACATGCGTAAAAGCAATTGGTACAAAAATTTTTGTAACCAATGGAAAGGGATTTTCCTCATTTGCCAATCCTGAAGGTCCCAACCCAATGGATAAGGAGGAACATGTAATCCACCAGGCGGGAGATACGTCTAAAAGAAAAGTGGTTCAATATATTGGTGGTCTCTTTATCGGCACCATGAGTATAATAGACGTCCCCGATTCAAAACAATTGTCTGTTTATTCGCAGCAGGTTTATGAGAATACACCTTATACAAAGGAAAAAGATATCCTTTCAAAGGGCGAAAAAGGGAATCCAATTCCGGAAAAAGTGGGGGATACATCTCCTATAAAATATGTCTTCTATATTATAAAAGAGAACCGCACCTACGACCAGGTGCTCGGCGATATGAAAGAAGGGAACGGTGATACAAGCCTTGTTCTGTTTGGAGAAAAAATTACACCCAACCAGCATAAACTTGCCAGGGATTTTGTACTCCTCGATAATTTGTATGTTGACGCAGAAGTAAGCGCTGACGGCCATAACTGGAGCCTGGGCGGTTATGCAAACGATTACCTCGAAAAGAACTGGGTAACCAGCTATGGAGGGCGGGGTGGTGAATATGATGGGGAAGGTACCAGGGAAATTGCCAATAATAAAAATGGGTTTGTTTGGGATTACTGCAAGCGTGCCGGCATAAGTTACCGCACTTATGGTGAATTTGCTGATAATTATAAACCAAATATACCCGTCCTGAAAGATCATTTTTGCCCTTATTATACAAGCTGGGATCAACATGTAAGAGATACCACAAGAGTTGGCCAGTGGAAAAGAGACTTCGACTCACTGGTAAGCATAAACGCTTTACCAAAGCTGAATACCTTGCGCCTCATTAATGATCATACTGAAGGGCTTTCTGTAGGGCGCCCCACTCCAATTGCTCATGTGGCAGAAAACGACCTGGCTGTGGGAATGTTTATTGACTACTTAAGCAAAAGCCGTGTTTGGAAGGAAAGCGTGGTAATTATCGTTGAAGATGATGCACAGGATGGGCCTGACCATGTTGATGCACACCGGAGCACTGCCTACGTTGCCGGCCCATATGTAAAAAGAAATTACGTTGACCACACCCCTTATACAACTACAGGTTTATTAAGGACTATAGAACTGATATTGGGATTGCCTCCAATGAGCCAGTACGATGCAGCTGCAATACCTTTGTGGCGCAGCTTTATCTCTGTTCCTGATACCAGCGCCTTTAATCACTTACCTGCACAGGTTGACATCACTGAAAAAAATACTGCCACGAATAAGCTTTCTGAAAAGAGTGCTGCTTTTAATTTTTCAAAAGAAGATAAGGTGAATGATGCTGACTTCAACGAAGTTCTATGGAAAGGAATTAAAGGTATTAACAGTACAGTTCCTTCTCCAAGGAGGGCTGCGTTTGTAAGAGTAAGGGAAGATGACGATTGAAGAACCTGCAAATAAACAATTCCGGATGTATTGCATTTGTGGAGACGCAGTATTATTGCAAATCCTTCACAAGCTTTCCCAGTTCAACTTCTTCAAGCACGGTTCTTTTAGAACTATTTATTTCCCAATGCCATTTAACAAGGCTTATTTTACCTCTTTCAATCTCAATACCTGTGATATCGTCATCATTATAGCAACAGCAGCCACTGTTAAAATAGGAGGGCTTCAGCTTATTCCGTTCACCCGTTTCCTTTACATTTTGTCCCGGTATGATGTTGTTGGGATGATCGGAATACAACCCGGAAGCAAATACCGGTTTGTGGGTATGGCCGGTTATCAGTATTAAATTTTTTTTACGGCTGCTCCATTCATACATCATAATATTATGCTTATCCCGCAACGCATAATCTTTAGCAGGGGTATTTACATTTAGCGCCAGGTATCTTTGCAATGGCCGCCAGATATGACTGACCAGCCACGTACTGATAACATTATTATCACTCATCTTATCACCCTGGTGTCCATGCGTTAAAAAGACGGATAGTGGCCTTCCCTCGACATTGGTTTTTAACAGTAGACCTTCATAAACCGGCAGGGGTAATGAAAATATCCGTCTGAACCATATATCAACATCTAATTTATTTTTCCAGGTAAGGTCGTGGTTGCCAAAGGTTTTAAAATATTTTTTTTGGGAATGAAACCTTGCTTCAGAAGTTAAAGCCTTAAAATTTTTGGAAATCACCTGGTCTGGTTTATACTTCCATAATTCTTCACTGTCGCCAAGGTTTACATAATTGTATTTATCACTGTAATAATAATCAAGCGCGGCTAAATAATTTTTTTCATTACCGGCAAAATCATCGCCATGGTCTTTATTGCCTTTATGATGATCACTAAATATGATGAACTTATCTATGTCGAAATCTACTTCCAGGCTCAATCCCCTGCTTCCGGGGTTTTTATTTAAATACCGTAGCAACTTGCTCAATGATTTAAAAACTTCTTTTTTATCAGGCGCAGAGGCATTGGATGCCAGTCTTGTTAATAAAGGGCCAAATATTTTATTCAAAAATTTTTTCAAAAGTACAGGTTGAAAGTTACTGTTCAATTCCTCCTTTTGCAACAGGATTAAGTGGCAAAAATTTACTCAATAAAGGTATTTTTCGCAGTTCTTTTCTTTCAATAATCATAATAAACCATAAATAAAGAAGTAACAGCAAGGTAGCGCTGGTAAGGTTAACAATAATTCCCTGGAAAAAATATATAATCGCAGAGTGGATAAAAAATAAACCGACAACTATTACAATGTAAGCACAAAGTTTTTTCCAGGCGTAAGGAATGTGATAGGCTTTTTGCCCCCACAAATATGAAATTACCATCATACTTCCATAGCAAAAAAAAGTCGCCCAGGCGCAGGCCATATATCCAAAGAAAGGAATAAAAATAAAATTAATAACAAGGGTAATTGCGGCTCCTATGAGCGTGATAAAAGCTCCTGAAATTGTTCTGTGCGTTAGCTTATACCATATGGACAGGTTGTAATAAATACCGAGAAACATATTCGCCAATAGTAAGATAGGAACCACTTTAAGGCCGGTCCAGTATATTTCATTCCTGAGAAAATATTTCCAGACGTCGAGGTATAAAGCCACCACGAGGAACATCACGGTAATAGTTATTACGAAAAATTTCATCACTCTTGCATAGGTGCGTTGCGGAGACTGGCTTTCAGATTGTTTGAAAAAAAATGGTTCTGCGCCCATTCGAAATGCCTGGATAAAAAGTGTGATTAAAATAGAAAGTTTATAGCATCCACTATAGATACCTACCTGGATTTTTGCGTCATTAACGGTTTGAACCGGAGCCCACCATCCAAGCATGATACGATCAAATGTTTCATTAATCATCCCGCCAAAACCGGCAACCATTAATGGTAATGAATAAATTATCATTGCCCGCCATATCACCTGGTTAAATTTAAATCTGAATGATAAAAATTCTTTTGACAGCAAAAGAAAGGTTACAAATGATGCGATCAGGTTGGCAATAATTACATAACCTACTGCATAATCATCCTTATAAAAAGCTGCAACAAATCCGGCGGGATTTTCTAGAGCCAGTTTTGGACAAACAGAAATAAAGAAATAAGTTAGAAAAATATTAATAAGAATACTTGCAATTCTTATTGCGGCAAATTTTTTTGGCCTCCCTTCATATCTAAGTCTTGCAAAAGGCAAGGTGGTAAGCGTATCCAGTGCAATGATAATCGCGCTGTATATTATGTATTCAGGGTGAGCATCGAGCCTCAGCAGGTGAGAAAAAAAAGTGTGCGACAGCAGTAAGAGCGTGGTAAGTATTGCTGTTGATATCAAAATAGAAGTACTTGCGGTACTATAAATCTCATTTTTATATTCAGGTTTGGAAGAAAAACGAAAGTAAGCGGTTTCGATTCCGTACGTAAAGACCACATTGAGGAATGGAATAGCAGCATATACCAGGCTCATTTCACCATAACTTGTACCTGAAAGTTTTAAGGTAAGATATGGAGTCAGCAGGTAATTTAAAAGTCTTGCAGCTATTGAACTTCCACCATACCATACCGTTTGTCCTGCCAGTTTTTTTATACTACTCAAATATCAGGTTTTAAAAAAATCAAATTTACTTGTATAATCTTTAATGAACGCTAAGAACAATTGCTAAGGTTGTGAAAATCTTTTATCGTTGAAAAAGCTAGTATCTTTTAGCGTATGTAAAAAATAGATGAGGTCATTTTTTTCAGCTGTTGTAAATGGTATACCTTTTCGAAGGGAGGAGTCCAAAGTAGCACTCATTTGTATCCCGTTATTGTAATGATCAATTACGTTGGCAAGAGAATACAATCTTCCATCGTGCATATATGGATAAGTAACAGAAACATTCCTGAGGCTTGGCACTTTAAATTTTAAAGAGTCCCCGGGATTACCTGTAATTCTCATTCGTCCATCATCTTTTAAGAAATTGTTGCGGGTAAGGCCATTGTTGCGAAATGATTGATCCGTAAATAATGGTTCTTTATGGCAGGTATTGCACCTCAACTTAAAAAGCTCATAGCCACGTTGCTCTGTAGGGTTAAATTTATCTTCGCCTCTTTTTACCTTATCATATTTTGAATCTGAAGATACTAATGAACCTGCAAACTGCGCAAGCGCCTTCAACATCCGCTGGCTGTTAATAACATTACTTCCAAACGCAGCTTTGAACATTCGCCGGTAACTGGTGTCCCTTCTTATTTTTTTTAAAACAGAATCAACATTTTCAGCCATTTCATTAGGAGCTGTCATAGGCGAGAGTGCCTGCACTTCAATATGATTAACACCTCCATCCCAATGAAACGCCGTAGCCCACGCCAGGTTGAATAGTGGCGGTGCATTGCGGGTAGTAAACTGGTCATGAAAGCCGTGGCTAAGGTCGTGATCGTAAGTGGCAAATGCTGCAAACTGCTGGTGGCACGATGCACAGGCAAAATTTCCATCTTTACTAAGGCGGCCATCATAAAATAATTTTCTTCCCAACTGGAAACCTTCTTCTGTAAGTGGATTGTTTGCAAAAATATTAACAGGTGGCTTTGGCCATCCTGCAGGGATTTTTAATTGCAACGGAGTCGGATGATAAGGCAATGAAAAATCCTGTTTATTTCTTTTCCCGGCATCTAATAATAAGGTAAATGAACCAATAAAAAAAATGATCAATATTGAGATGCTGACTTTCAATCTTTACCTGAAGTAATTTTTTCAATGCGAAACATCTTTGCATAATTCTCACTGATGTCTTTTGCGAATTTTCCGGGAGAAGTGATAACAGGATGTTCGGAAATTTTAATATCATGAGGATGCTGCCACCAGTTATTTATATCGGCATTGATTGTTATTTCATAGTTTTTCCCGGCAACAAAATGATGTGTCTCTCCGGGAAAATCAAGCAGCACCCACTGAAGCACACTAAAAGGACCTGAAAAGCCTCCAATATGAAATTCGAATTTATTATTTACCTGTTTTGAACTGGATGAATGTCCTTCCATTTTAGCCATTACATACCCGGTGTTCCATGTCCAGAACATATCGTTCGCAGGGTCAAGAGCGTCCGTTTGAGCGCCGGAAACATTGTGCAGGCTATCCACCCCCAATAAAAACTGTATGGCGCCATAATCACCTTCGGGTATTAAAAACTTAATAACCTGGGACTCAGCTTTACTCTCATCGATCAAATGATAACTGTTTTTTTCTTTGACATTCTGAGACCCGCCTGGCAAGGAGATGCTGGTTACATAATATCTCAATTTTGTAATGGTAAAGTTCTCCCCGAATGAATTTGTATAGGTTGAATCATTAAAAATTATTTTCCTCCCATTCACATTATTAGCGAAAGTTAATTTTATCGCTGATAAAGAGTTTTGATTCTCAATTTTTTTTTGCTGAAAGGAACTGAAAAATGTAGCCAACAAAAACACCCATAACACCCAATACTTTTTTCTGGAATCACGCATCATAATCCTTTATTTTTTTCCGCCCTTCCTTGATGAAGCCTTTTTCTTTTTTTATTTTAATTCTTTTTGCTTTGGAAGCTTTTGTAGGAGTTGTTGGTTTTCTCTTCTTTCTTTTTATTAAGGCATTATTTATTAGCAGCTGAAATTTTGCAATAACTTCTTCTTTGTTACCAAGCTGCGACCTTTCAGTACGGCTTTTAACCAATAGATACCCGCTATCTGTTATTTTATTGGCAAGCTTTTCGAGAATAATAATTTTCTGTTCATCGGTTAAAATACCGGACGAGGCAACATGAAACCAGCCTTCCACCATAGTTTCCACTTTATTTACATTCTGCCCGCCTTTCCCCCCGCTGCGTGCAGTTTTAAATTCTATTTCCTTCAAAACATTTATCATCGTTAAAATTACAAAATTTAAAAGATGTTAATCCATGCGGGACGTTATATAGAATTAATGCGTAATTTGTTTGTAGTTAATTTTTATAAGACCGAAAAAATTGACATTTTTGCATATAACCATCAGTAAATGAAGTTAAAGGGTATATACAGTTCTCTTTGTGAGAGAAAAGATTCCGGCAAAAAATCATTTGCAGTATTAATTGACCCTGATAAGGTGAATAATAATAAAGTGCAAACTTTGATTGGACTCGCCTTAAGTGCAAAGGTCGATTATTTTTTAGTGGGGGGGAGCCTGGTTGTTTCAAATTATCTTGATGAATGTGTTCAGTTAATTAAGGAAAATTGTGCCATTCCGGTAATACTTTTCCCGGGTAGTGTTAACCAGGTTTCTAAAAACGCGGATGCCTTATTGTATCTTTCTTTAATAAGTGGCCGAAATGCAGATTTGCTGATTGGGCAGCATGTTATAAGCGCTCCCGCAATAAAACAAAGCGGGCTTGAAATTATGAGTACGGGTTATATGGTAATTGATGGTGGTGCGCCTACAACAGTTTCTTATATTTCAAACGCAAGCCCATTACCCGCCGATAAAAATGAAATTGCAATGTGTACCGCAATGGCCGGCGAAATGCTGGGCATGAAATTAATATATATGGATTCGGGTAGCGGGGCCAAGAGGCCTGTTACAGAAAGCATGATTGAAAAAGTATCCGGTTGCATTTCCGTTCCGCTAATAATAGGTGGTGGAATTATGGATCCTGAAAAAGCATACCTGAACTGCAAAGCCGGGGCAGATGTGATTGTGGTTGGCAATGCAATTGAGAAGAATGAAAACCTTATTATGGAAATGGCGGCGGCTGTGCATTCGATACCGGTGAAGGCTGGATAAACAGGCGATGGCAATTTGTGTGTCGCCCCTATATTGAGTGTTGATTATTGAATATTGAGTATTGAATATTTGAAATTAAAATTAAAAAACACTCAATAATCATCCCGCCCAAGGCGGGACAAC
>Ga0268264_10004253_pt1 | contig 12222 bp, 4 predicted proteins | sample KBSSwiS32_FD_190357 | JGI IMG/M metagenome (GOLD analysis project Ga0268264, IMG submission 190357) | Switchgrass rhizosphere microbial communities from Kellogg Biological Station, Michigan, USA - KBS Switchgrass S3-2 (SPAdes) (version 2) | ecosystem: Host-associated > Plants > Roots >... | reverse complement strand
ATCGACCATCGACGTCGCCTGCTGCGCGTCGAGCCCCCAGTCGAGGACGCCGACCAGCGTCTTGGCGACGTACTGGATGATCGTGCTCCCGCCCGGTGATCCGGTGCCCATGTAGAAGTCGCCGCGTGTGCCGTCGGCGGCCTTCTTGAAGACGAGCGTCGGCGCCATCGAGCTGCGCGGCCGCTTGCCGGCGGCGACCCGGTTCGCGATCAGCGCGCCGGTGTTGTCGGTCGGCGCTGCCGAGAAGTCGGTCAGCTGGTTGTTGAGGATGAACCCGTTGGTCATGTGGAACGCGCCGAACGTGCTCTCGACCGTGGTCGTCATCGCCAGCGCGTTGCCGTCCTTGTCGACGATCGTCATGTGGGTCGTGCCGTTCTCGGTCGTGGTCGACGATCCGCCCACCGGACCCAGGTTGCCGGCCGGCGCCGTTCCCATGCTGGTCGTGAAGCTGATGTTCGCGGCGCGGCTGCGCAGGTAGTTCTTGTCGAGCATCGTGTCCCACGACCCGCCCGGCAGGGCAACGAAGTCGGTGTCGGCGACGTACTTGTCGCGATCGGCGTAGGCGAGGCGCTCGGCCTCGCTGACGAGGTGCACCCCGAAGACCGCCGGCTTGCCGCCTTCGATGTCGAGCGAGGTTGGCGGATACAGCGAGAGGTTGAAATTCTCGAGGATGCCGAGCGTCTGCGCCACGGCGATGCCGCCGGACGACGGCGGCCCCATGCCGCAGACCCAATAGGCGCGGTAGGTGGTGCAGACCGGATCGCGCCGCTTGGCCTGGTACGCGGCCAGGTCGGCGAGCGTCGTCCGCCCCGGCGTGATCTGCGCGCCCGTCGAGGCGTTGGTCGTCGCCTGGATCTTGGCGACGATGGCCTGGGCGATCGGCCCCGTGTAGAGAGCGTTGGCGCCGCCGCTGGCGATCGCGTTCAGCGTCGTCGCGTAGGCGGGGATCTTCAGCGTCGTGCCGAGAGCCTTCGGCGTGAGGTCGGCGTTGAAGTAGGTCGCGGTCGCCTCGGGGTCGGCGAGCAGGTTGGTGCGCGAGCTTTCGATCGCCGCCGCCATCCGGCCGCCGATCGCGAAGCCGTTGTTGGCGAGATCGATGCCGGCCTTGAACAGGTCCTTCCACGCCGTCCGCCCGTGCTGCTGGTGCGCCAGCTCGAGCATGCGCACCGCGCCCGGCGTGCCGATCGAGCGACCGCTGGCGCGCGCGTTCGGCTGCGGCGTGTTGTGGTCGGTGACGTCGTCGATCCAGCGCAGGTAGTTCGGCGTCGCCGCTGCCGGCGCGGTCTCGCGGCCGTCGTAGCTGTCGACGACCTTGGTCTTCGCGTCGTAGTGGAGCATGAACGCGCCGCCACCGAGCCCGCTCGATTGAGGCTCGACCAGGCCGAGCACGGCCTGCACCGCGACCGCTGCGTCGACCGCGGTGCCGCCCGCCTTGAGGACGTCGCAGCCGGCCCGGCTCGCGTACGGATTCGCGGTGACGACCATGTAGGTCTTCGTCGTGACCACCTTCTTGCCGACCTTGTAGCCCGACGCCGCCTCCGGAGCGGCGGGGTCGCCGGGCAGGCCCGAGCCGACGACCACCGAGCCGGTGTCGGTGATCGCCTGGCACTCCTGCGCGGACGTGTCGACGGCAGGCGTGTCGTCGCCGCCGCCGCAGCTGACGAGGAACAGCAACGGCGCGACGAGGGCGAGCGCGGACGGCGAGAGAGACGGCTTTCGCATGGGGACTCCTCCTGGTGGCGAGAAGCCACCAGCAATCGGCGCTCCCTCGGTCGCGCTCTAAGGGGAAGTCCTCAGCCCTCGATCGCCGCCGCCGCGGCCCCGCGCAGCGATCCATCGCTGCCGTCCCAGCGCAAGGTCGCGGCCGGTGCGCCGACGCCGGCGAAGTTGCGCCGCATCGACTCGAGGTAGATCGGGTCGTAGTGAGCGACGAGCAGGTCGCGAACGACCTCGGCCGTGCGGCCGGCGCGCGCCGCGGCCTGCCAGGAATCGACGACGGCGCGGCCGCGCAGCGCGCGCAACGCGTCGAGGCGCGCGCAGAACGCGTCGACGTCGGTGACGAAGAAGTCGTAGTCGGCCATGAGCAAGGCGACGCGTGCGTCGAGCGCCAGCTCGAGCCAGAGACACGGCGAAGCGCGCATGCGCCCGATCAGCGACTCGGGCACGCGCAGGTCGCCGATCTTCTTGCTCTCGCTCTCGACGAACACGGGCCGCGCCGGATCGAGGCGGCGCAGCGCATCCCAGAGCCGGGTGTCGAACGCCTTTTGCGAGGGTTGCACGCTGCCCGGCACGAGGCCGAGCACCGAGCCGCGATGGTTGGCGAGGCGCTCGAGGTCGAGGACCTGCGCGCCCGCGGCGGCGAGCGCATCGAGCAGGCGGCTCTTGCCCGACCCGGTCGGCCCGCAGACGACGCGCCACGAGAGCTGCTCCGGCATCGCCTCGAGCGCAGCGACGACGGCGCGGCGGAAATCGCGGTAGCCGCCTTCGAGCACGTGAACGCGAAAGCCGATCTGCTCGAGCACGGTCGCGAGCGCGCCGCTGCGCTTGCCGCCGCGCCAGCAGTAGACGAGCGGCGTCCACTCGCGCGGCTTGTCGAGCACGTGGCGTTCGACGTGGCCGGCGACGTTGCGCGCCACCAGCGCGGCGCCGCGCTTCTTCGCCTCGAATGCCGAGACCTGCTTGTACTCGGTGCCGATCGCCTCGCGCTCGCCGTCGTCGAGCGACGGCCAGTTGACGGCGCCGGGCAGCCGGTCCTCGGCGAATTCCGCGGGAGTGCGGGCGTCGACGATCGTGTCGAAGCGGCCGAGATCGGCGATCGCCTCGGCGGCGCTGACGCGGATCAGCGCCACGTCATGCCGCGATCGCGTCGAGCATCTCGGTCTCGATCTGCAGCTGCATCTTGTTCTGCTGCAGCGCCGGGCCGTCGATCAGGAACGTGTCCTCGACGCGCTCGCCGAGCGTCGTGATCTTGGCGAGCTGCAGGTTGATGTCGTGGCGGGCGAGGACGCGCGAGATCGCGTAGAGGAGGCCCGAGCGATCGCTCGCCGAGACGGCGAGCAGCCAGCGCTGGGCGCGCTCGTCGGGCCGCAGCGTCACGCGCGGCGTCACCGGGAACGAGCGCACCCGGCGCGAGATCCGGCCGCGGCTCGGCTCGGGCAGCGGCCCGGTCGCCTGGAGGGCGATCGCGAGCTGCGTCTCGACGTAGGCGATCAGGTCGCGGTAGAGCGGCTCGAGGTGAGGGCTGATGACGAGGAAGGTGTCGAGCGCATAGCCGGTCGCCGTCGTGTGGACCTTGGCGTCGAGGATGTTGAAGTTGGCGCTGTCGAAGTAGCCGCAGGTGCGCGCGAACAGGTCCTGCTTGTCGGGCGCGTAGACGAGCACCTGAAGACCGACGCCGAGCGGGCTGACGCGCGCCCGAACGACCGGCTTGGCGGAATCGACCTTGTCGATCAGCGAGCGGGTGTGCCAGGCGATCTCGCTCGCGTCGTGACGCGCGAAGTAGCTCAGCTCGAGCGTGCGCCAGAGCGGCACCTCGACCGTCCCCGGCAGCATCGCCAGGTTCAGCAGCAGGCGCGCCTCGAGCTTGGTCGCCTCGATCTCGGCGTCGAGGTTGGGGCGCGCGCCGCCGAGCGCACGCAGCGTCAGCCGGTACAGGTCCTCGAGAAGCTTGCCCTTCCACGCGTTCCACACCTTCGGGCTGGTGCCGCGCACGTCGGCGACGGTGAGCAGGTAGAGCGCGGTCAGACGCCGCTCGCTGACCACGTTGGCGGCGAAATCGGCGATCACGTCGGGGTCGGAGAGGTCCTCCTTCTGGGCGATGCGCGACATCGTCAGATGCTCGGCGACGAGCCACTCGACCAGCGTCGCGTCCTCGCCGGTGATGCCGTGGTCGCGGCAGAAGCGGCGTGATTCGCGCATGCCGAGCTCGGAGTGGTCGCCGCCGCGCCCCTTGGCGATGTCGTGGAAAAGCGCCGCGACGTAGAGCACCCACGGCCGATCGAAAGTCGAAGCGAGCTGCGAGCAGAACGGGTACTCGTGCGCGTGCTCGGGGATCAGGAAGCGGCGCACGTTGCGCAGCACCATGAGGATGTGCTGGTCGACCGTGTAGACATGGAAGAGGTCGTGCTGCATCTGGCCGACGATGCGCCTGAACGCCCAGAGGTAGCGGCCGAGGACGCTCGTCTCGTTCATCAGCCTGAAGGCGTGCGTCTGGCCGCCGCCGGCCTTCAGGATCTTCATGAAGGTCGCGTGGTTGGCCGGGTCACGCCGGAACTTCGCGTCCATCAGGTGGCGCGCGTTGTAGAGCGCGCGCAGGGTCCGCGCCGACAAGCCCTTCGGCCCGACCGTCTGCTGGTAGACCAGGAAGGTCTCGAGGATGGCGTGCGGATCGCGCTCGTAGAGATCGTCGCTCGCGACCTCGAGCATGCCGCTCCGCTCGAGGAACTTGTCCGAGATCGGCCGCATCGGCGCGTCCTGCAGGCCGGCGACGCGCTCCTCGATGTTGAGCATCAGGATCTGGTTGAGCTGCGTCACCGCCTTGGCCGCCCAGTAGTAGCGCCGCATCAGGCGCTCCGAGGCGCGCTGCCCGCCGAGCGACTTGTAGCCGAAGCTTTCGGCGACCGCCGTCTGCAGGTCGAAGACCAAACGGTCCTCGCGCCGGCCGGCGATCGCGTGGAGGCGGGCGCGGATCAGCTTGAGCATCCCTTCGTTGCGCTGCAGCTGGCGCACCTCGAAGGGCGTGATGAGACCGTTCGCGGCGAGCTCCTGCCACTTGCGGCCGAGGCCCGCGGCGCGCGCGACCCAGATCACGGTCTGCAGGTCGCGCAAGCCACCCGGGCTCTCCTTGCAGTTGGGCTCGAGCGAGTACGGCGTGTTCTCGTACTTCTGGTGGCGCTGGCGCATTTCGAGCGTCTTGGCGCGCAGGAATGCTCTGGCATCCATCGCCTCGCCGGTGGCGCGCTCGAAGGCCTTGAACACCTTGCGCGCACCGCAGAGGAAGCGCGATTCGAGGAGCGCAGTCTGCACCGTGACGTCGGACAGCGCCATCGCGACGCACTCGTCGACGGTGCGAACGCTCGAGCCGATCTCGAGGCCGGCGTCCCAGCATCCCGTGATGAAGCGCTCGGTGGCGGCACTGCGCGCCTCGTCCTCGGCCGGCGCGGCGGAGGGCAGAAGGACGAGGACGTCGACGTCGGAATAGGGGAAGAGCTCGCCGCGGCCGTAGCCGCCGACGGCGACCAGCGCCGCGTCGTCGGGCATGCCGGCGTCGCGCCAGAGCGCCGACAAGGTGTCGTCGACGTCGTTGGCGAGCGCGCGGACCAGGCGAAGCGCGGCTCGCGCGGTCGGTCGGGCTTCGATGAAGCGCGCCAGCCGCTCGGCCTTGAGGACGCGAAATCGCGCGCGCATCTCGGCCGGCGCGCGCGGCGGCGCGGCGTCGCCCGCGGCCGGCGCCGTGGCTGCGGCGGTCGGATCGCGCGTATTCACGCCAAGGCCCTCGCTAGCCGGCGACGAAGGCCGGCGGCGGCGGCGACCCGGCCGAGAGCGTCATCACCTCGTAGCCGGTGTCGGTGACGAGCACGGTGTGCTCCCACTGCGCCGACAGCGACCGGTCGCGCGTGACGATGGTCCAGCCGTCGCCGGCCTCGCGGATGTCGCGCTTGCCGGCGTTGACCATCGGTTCGATCGTGAAGGTCATGCCGGCCTTCAATTCGTCGAGCGTGCCCGGCTTGCCGTAGTGCAGGACCTGCGGGTCCTCATGAAACCGCTGGCCGATGCCGTGGCCGCAGAACTCGCGCACGACCGAGAAGCCCTGACTTTCGGTGAACAGCTGGATCGCGCTGCCGATGTCGCCGAGGCGAACGCCGGGCTTGACCTTGACGATTCCCTTCCACATCGCGTCGTAGGTGATCTGGATCAGGCGCTTCGCCGCGATCGAGCCTTCGCCGACGACGAACATCCGGCTGGTGTCGCCGTGCCAGCCGTCCTTGATCACGGTGACGTCGATGTTGACGATGTCGCCGTTCTTGAGCGGCCGGTCGTTCGGAATGCCGTGGCAGACCTGGTGGTTGATCGACGTGCAGATCGACTTCGGGTACGGCGTGTAGCCGGGCGGCGCGTAGTTGAGCGGCGCCGGCACCGCGTTCTGCTCGTAGACGATGTGATCGTGCGCGATCTTGTCGATCGCCTCGGTGGTGACGCCCGGCTTGACGTGCGGCGTCAACATGTCGAGCACCTCCGAGGCGAGCCGGCCGGCGACCCGCATGGCGGCGATCTCGGCCTCGTTCTTGATGGTGATCGTCATCGTCGAATTATCGCATCGGGGCCCTAGAATCACGGGTTTCCACCGGGGTCGCCCCACTGCCGAAAGGCGTGGCGAAGCCCGTCTTCCGCACCCGCCGACCGCCTTCGTGTGACGACCGCGCCCAAGCACCTCGCCCGCTTCGAAGGCGGCAACGCGTTGCCGGGGTTTCGCGCCGCGGCACTCCTCGCCAGGCTGCAGGGCCGCGTCGCCCGCATCGATGGCGTCGCCGCGCGCCACGTCCATTGGGTCTGGAGCGATTCGCCGCTGACGCGCGCCGACACCGACCGCCTCGCCGCGCTGCTGCGCTACGGCGAGCCGGCGCGTGCGACCGATGGCGGCGCCACGATCGTCGTCGCGCCTCGTCTCGGCACGATCTCGCCCTGGGCGTCGAAGGCGACCGACATCGCGCGCAACTGCGGACTCGTCGTGCACCGGATCGAGCGCGTCACCGAGTTCTCGCTCGCGCTCAAGAAGCCGTTCATCGGCCGTGCCGTGGCGCTCGAGGGCCAAGAGCGGACCGCCGTCGCGGCGCTCTTCCACGACCGCATGACCGAGTGCGTCTTCTTCGACCCCGAGGATGCGCGCCATCTCTTCGACGAGCAGCCGGCGCGGCCGAGCGTCGCGATCGACGTCCTCGGCGGCGGGCGCGGCGCGCTAGTGGCGGCCAACCGCGACTTCGGCCTGGCGCTGTCGGCCGACGAGATCGACTACCTCCTCGACGCCTTCGTCGCGCTCGCCCGCAACCCGAGCGACGTCGAGCTGATGATGTTCGCGCAGGCCAACAGCGAGCACTGCCGCCACAAGATCTTCAACGCGACCTTCACGATCGACGGCGAGGCGCAGCCGCTCTCGATGTTCCAGATGATCAGGAACACCGAGAAGCTCTCGCCTCGGCACACCATCGTCGCCTACAGCGACAACGCCGCGGTGATGCAGGGCCACGAGGTCGAGCGCTGGTTGCCCGAGGGCTTTACCAATGCACCACGCTACTCGGCGCGGCGCGAGCTCGTCCATGCGCTGATGAAGGTCGAGACGCACAACCATCCGACCGCGATCTCGCCGTTCCCGGGCGCGTCGACAGGCGCCGGCGGCGAGATCCGCGATGAAGGCGCGACCGGTCGCGGCTCGCGTCCCAAGGCGGGTCTGACCGGTTTCAGCGTCTCGAACCTGCACTTGCCGGGCACCGACGAGCCGTGGGAAAAGGAGCGCTACGGCAAGCCCGAGCACATCGCCAGCGCGCTGCAGATCATGCTCGACGGCCCGCTCGGCGGCGCCGCCTTCAACAACGAGTTCGGCCGCCCGAACCTGTGCGGCTATTTTCGCGTCTACGAGCAGACGGTGCCGGGCGAGCAAGGCGGCGCCACGCAGCGCCGCGGCTACCACAAGCCGATCATGATCGCCGGCGGCCTCGGCGCGATCGCGGCGTCGCTGACGCACAAGATCGAGTTCCCGGCCGGGACCTTGCTGGTCCACCTCGGCGGGCCCGGCATGCGCATCGGCATGGGAGGCGGCGCGGCGAGCTCGATGGCCGCCGGCGCCAACGCCGCCGAGCTCGACTTCGATTCGGTGCAGCGCGGCAATCCCGAGATCCAGCGCCGTGCGCAGGAGGTCATCAACCACTGTGCCGCGCTCGGCGACTCGAACCCGATCCTGGCGATCCACGACGTCGGCGCCGGAGGCCTCTCCAATGCGTTCCCCGAGCTCGTCGACGGCGCCGGCCGCGGCGCGCGCTTCGACCTGCGCAAGGTGCCGGTCGAGGAGAGCGGCCTGGCGCCGAAGGAGATCTGGTGCAACGAGAGCCAGGAGCGCTACGTCATGGCGGTCGCCAAGGAGGCGCTGCCGCTCTTCGACGCGATGTGCGTGCGCGAGCGCTGCCCGTACGCCGTCGTCGGCGTCGCGACCGATGCGCGCGAGCTCGTCGTCGGCGCGCTCGACCCGCTCGCCGTGGCGTCGCCCGATGACGATCGCGCTGCGCCCATCGACATGCCGATGGACGTTCTCCTCGGCAAGCCGCCGAAGATGCACCGCGACGTGCGCCGCCATCGGCTCGTGCTGCCGCCGCTCGACCTCGCCGACGTCGAATTGAAGACCGTCGCGTTCGACGTCCTGCGCCACCCCACGGTCGCCAGCAAGCGCTTCCTGATCACGATCGGCGACCGCACCGTCGGCGGCCTGTCGTGCCGCGATCCGATGGTCGGGCCGTGGCAGGTGCCGGTCGCCGATTGCGCGATCACCCTCGCCGACTACCGCGGCTGCGCCGGCGAGGCGATGGCGATGGGCGAGCGGACGCCGCTCGCCGTCGCCGATGCGCCCGCGTCCGGTCGGATGGCAGTGGGCGAGGCGATCACCAACCTCCTCGCCGCGCCGATCGCGCTCGATCGCGTCAAGCTCAGCTGCAACTGGATGGCCGCGTGCAGCGACGATCCGCACGCCGGCGCCAGCGGCGACGGCGTCCCGCCCCCGCCCGGCGACGACGCTGCGCTCTACGACACCGTGAAGGCGGTCGGCATGGAGCTTTGCCCCGCGCTCGGCATCGGCGTTCCGGTCGGCAAGGACAGCCTCTCGATGCGGACGCGCTGGCAGGGCGAAGGCGGCGAGGCGAAGCAGGTGACGGCGCCGGTCAGCCTCGTCGTCACCGCGTTCGCGAGCATCGACGACGTCCGTTCGCACGGGACGCCGCAGCTCGTCGAGGGCGACACCACGCTCGTCCTGGTCGACCTCGGCCGCGGCCGGATGCGCATGGGCGGCTCGATGCTGGCGCAAGTCACCGGACAGTTCGGCGCCGAGGTGCCCGACCTCGACGATCCGCAGTTGCTCAAAGCGCTCGTCGAAGCCGTCACCCGCCTGCGCGACGCCGGCGTGCTGCTCGCGTACCACGACCGCAGCGACGGCGGCCTCTGGGCGGCGGCGTGCGAGATGGCCTTCGCCGGCCACCTCGGCGTCAGCCTCAACGTCGACCTGCTCGTCACCGAGGGCGATGGCATCGCCGACAGTCGCGCCGAGTACGGCGATTCGAAGAACTGGGCGCAGCAGGTGAGCGCCCGGCGCGAGGAGCTGACGCTGCGCGCACTCTTCAACGAGGAGCTCGGCGCGATCGTGCAGGTGGCGACGGCGCGCCGCGACGAGGCGATCCGGATCCTGCGCGACGCCGGCCTGGGCAAGTACAGCCACGTCGTCGGCAAGACCAACGCGCGCTCGGTGGTCGAGGTCTGGCGCGATGCCAAGGCGGTGTTCAGCGCGCCGCTGCGCGACCTGCACCAGGCCTGGGACGAGGTCAGCTGGCGCATCTGCCGCCTGCGCGACAACCCCGAGTGCGCGGATGCCGAGCACGAGGCCGCCGGCGGCGTCGACGATCCCGGCCTGCACGTCCATCTCGCCGGCCCGGCGTTCGCTTCTGCGCGACCGCAAGCGCCGGCGCTCGTCGGCAGCGCGCCGCCCAAGGTCGCGGTGCTGCGCGAGCAGGGCGTCAACAGCCACGTCGAGCTGAGCTATGCGATGAGCCAGGCCGGCTTCGAGACGTACGACGTCCACATGACGGACCTGCAGTCAGGGCGAACGCGCCTCGACATGTACCAGGGCTTCGTCGCCTGCGGCGGCTTCAGCTACGGCGACACGCTCGGCGCCGGCGAAGGCTGGGCACGCTCGATCCGCTTCAACGCCCAGCTCGCCGACCAGTTCGCGACGTTCTTCGCTCGGCCCGACGTGTTCGCGCTCGGCATCTGCAACGGCTGCCAGATGCTGGCCGCGCTCGCCGACCTCATTCCCGGCGCCGCTGCCTGGCCGCGCTTCACCCGCAACAAGAGCGAGCAGTTCGAGGCGCGTCTCAGCCTCGTCGAGGTCCTGCCGTCGCCGTCGATCTTCTTCAGCGAGATGGCCGGCAGCCGCCTGCCGATTGCGGTCGCGCATGGCGAGGGCTTCGCCGACTTCTCGCAGCGCGGCGACCCGGCGCAGGTCAAGGCGGTGATGCGCTTCGTCGACCACGCGGGGCGACCGACCGAAGCGTATCCGGCGAATCCGAACGGCAGCGTCGGCGGGCTGACGGCGGTCACGACCGCGGACGGCCGCTACACGGCGCTGATGCCGCACGCCGAGCGCGTCTTCCGTCGCGCCCAGCTGAGCTGGTCGCCCGGCGACGACGCGGCGGGCAGCGCCTGGGGCGAGATGTTCAGGAGCGCGCGCCGCGCGCTCCGCTGAGGACTCGCGCCGAACCGGACGCGCGAGAGAACGGGAGAGCAGCGTGACGGCCAAACGCAAGACCATCGCCGAGCTGCGCAGCCAGCGCTGGTTCTCGGCCCCCAGCCCCGTCGGCCCGCACAAGCACCGGCGCATCAAGCAGGGCGGCTATTCGCTCGAGGATTTCAAGGACAAGCCGGTCATCGCGATCCTCTCGACCTGGTCGGACTTCCAGACCTGCCACGCGCATTTCCCGCAACGGATCGAGGAGATCAAGCGCGGGATCTGGCAGGCGGGCGGGTTTCCCGCCGTGATCCCGGTGCAGAGCGTGAGCGAGAGCTTCCTGCGGCCGACCAGCATGCTCTATCGCAACCTGCTGGCGATGGAGGCGGAGGAAGCGATCCGCGCCCATCCGGTCGACGGCGTCGTCCTGCTCGGCGGCTGCGACAAGACCGGCCCTGGCCTGGTGATGGCCGCTGCCTCGATGAATGTGCCGGCGATCTTCGTTCCCGCCGGCGCGATGCTGAAGGGCCGCTGGCGCCAGCACACGCTCGGCACCGGCTCGAGCACCTGGGCCGCCGAGGCCGATTACCGCGCCGGCAAGATCACGCAGCGCGAATGGATGCAGATGTCGGAGGCGAGCACGCGCTCGACCGGAACCTGCAACACGATGGGAACGGCGTCGACGATGGCGGCGCTGATCGACGTCCTCGGCCTGTCGCTGCCGAGCGCGAGCACGATCCCCGCCGTCGACGCCGAGCACGGCCGGATGGCGTCGGACGCCGGCCGGCGCATCGTCGAGATGGTGTGGGAGGACCTGAAGCCTTCCGACATCGTCACGCCGGCAGCGCTGCGCAACGCCGTCGTCGCCGACATGGCGATCTCGGGATCGACGAACTCGCTGATCCACCTGATCGCGATGGCGCGCCGCTTCGGCCACGAGCTGTCGCTCGATTCGTTCGCCGACGCGAGCGAGCTCGTGCCGGTGATCTGCAACCTGATGCCGGCCGGCCAGTACCTCATGGAGGACCTGCACTTCGCCGGCGGGCTGATGGCGGTGCTCGACGTCATCCGCGCCCGGCTCGACCTGTCGTGCAAGACGGTGAACGGTCGAACCCTGGGCGAGAACATGGAAGGCGCTCGCGTCTTCGACGCCGACGTCATCCGCGGCCTCGACAACCCGGTGTACGCGAGCGGCGCGCTCGTCGTCCTGAAGGGATCGCTCGCGCCGCGCGGCGCGGTGCTCAAGCGCTCGGCGGCCGAGGCGAGGCTGCTCGACCATGTCGGCTCGGCGGTCGTCTTCAAGGATCATCACGACCTGGTTGCTCGCATCGACGATCCGGACCTGAAAGTCACGTCCGACAGCGTGCTCGTGCTGCAGGAGGCCGGCCCGATCGGCGCACCCGGGATGCCGGAGTGGGGCATGCTGCCGATCCCGAAGAAGCTGCTCGAAGCCGGGGTCCGCGACATGGTGCGCATCTCCGACGCGCGCATGAGCGGAACGAGCTACGGCACCTGCGTCCTCCACGTCTGCCCCGAGAGCCATGTCGGTGGGCCGCTCGGGCTCGTCAAGGACGGCGACCTCATCCGCCTCGACGCCGCCGCGCGGCGCCTCGACCTGCTCGTCGACGATGCGGAGATGGCGGCGCGGCGCCGCGCGTGGGTCGCACCACCGGCGCACTACGAGCGCGGCTATGGCGCGATGTTCTCGGCGCACGTGCTGCAAGCGGACGCAGGCTGCGACTTCG
>Ga0268264_10004252_pt1 | contig 12225 bp, 12 predicted proteins | sample KBSSwiS32_FD_190357 | JGI IMG/M metagenome (GOLD analysis project Ga0268264, IMG submission 190357) | Switchgrass rhizosphere microbial communities from Kellogg Biological Station, Michigan, USA - KBS Switchgrass S3-2 (SPAdes) (version 2) | ecosystem: Host-associated > Plants > Roots >... | reverse complement strand
GAAGATTCGTTCGAGGAGAGCCCGCTCCTCGGGGCGCGTGCCGATCTGATCGGGCTTGCGCTCCTTCGGGTGGACGTCGCGCACTTCCCGCGCGATGTTGAAATCGCCGCACAGGAACGTCGGCCGGGCGCCCTCGCACAGCGTACCCGCCCAGTCGCGCATCCCTTCCAGGAACCCGATCTTCGCCGCGTAGTCCTTGCCGCCGTTCGGCACGTAGATGGAGGCGAAGAACATCCCCTCCGCCTCGGCGGTCACCACCCGTGTCTCCATGTCGAACGCCGGATGCTCGAACCGGGGCAGCTCGGGAAAGCGCGCCTTGGCAAGCAGCAGGCAGACGCCCGAATAGCCGCCGGCCCCGTGCCAGAACGACCAGTAGTCCGGGTGCTCGGCAAGAGGTGGGGGAACCTGCAGCGGATTGGCCTTGATCTCTTGCAGGCAAAGGACATCCGGGCGGTCGCGGTCGAGAAAGCCGAGCACCTGCTCGGCGCGGGCGCGGATGCCGTTGACGTTCCAGGTGGCGACGGTGAGCGGCATGGGCGGATCATATCGCCGGACGACTAAACGCGTGGAACGCCTCGCCCGTAGGTATAGGCACATAAGGGGTATCTCTCGTTGAAAGGGGGTCCGGTCTTTCGGACCCCCTCGATCTTTCCTCTCCTCCTGCATCAGGTCGTGATTTCGTTCGTCCCGCAGCGACTGGCTGCTGCCGAAGGCGCCCGAAGGAGCGAGGAGGCGAACGAAACCGCGACCCGCCTCCGACTTGAGCTATCGTTCGCCGGTTCTGGAACTGCTCCGGGCGGTAAAATTCGCCGCCTTCTTTCGAGGTGCCCGGTGAACAAATTCTTGAAGAGCCTGCTCGTCCTCTCGATCAGTCTGCTCCTGACGTTCGGAGTCGCGGAAGTCGCCCTGCGGCTCCTGTCGAAATATTCGCTCCACGTGTTCGACGTCGAGATGTGGCGCTACGCCAAGACGGTCAAGATCGAATCCGACGTCCCCGGCGTGGTCGAAGAGCACCGCCCGGACGCGGACGAGCTGCTGATGGGGGTAACCGTCCGCACGGACGACAAGGGCCTGCGGCGCGCCGATCCGGCGACCGAGGCGGCGCGCACGCCCGACGACCGGCTGGTGATCGCGCTCGGCGATTCGGTGACGTTCGGCTGGGGCGCGGCGGAGAAAGACACGTTTCCCTCCCAGTTGGAGCGCGTGCTCGCGGACCAATGCCCGAAAGAGGGGGCGCCGCGGGCGACGGTGCTGAACGCCGGGATCGGCAACTGCAACACCTCGATGGAGGTGAAGCGGTACGAGGCGCGGCTGCGCCCCATGAAGCCGAAATGGCTGATCGTCGGCTACTCCTACAACGATGCCGAGCCGGACGCGGTGCCAAACTTCAACCCGTTCCTCTGGAACTCCGCGTTGATCTCCCTCGCCTCGGCGCGGCTGCAGCGTCTTTCCGGACCGTTCCAGCACTACGAGCCCTATTACCAGGGGCTGTACAAGGACGGCCTGCCCGGGTGGGAGGGGACGAAGCGGGAGATGGCGCATCTCGGCCAGATGCTCCGCGAAGACGGCATTCCCGGCACCGTGCTGCTGCTCCCCGAGCTGCACGAGCCGAAGGACTTCGGCCCATTCAAGGGGCTGTTCGGCCGCGTCACCGAGCTGGCGAAGGCGAACGGCTTCGAAGTCATCGATCCCTCGCACGCCTTTCCGCCCGGTTCCGGCGAGCGGTTCTGGGTGAGCCACGAAGATCCCCACCCGACGGCGGAAGCTCACGCGATCTACGCCGCGGCGCTCGCCAAGTCGATCCACGCCTGCCGCTAGCCGGAGATTTCCGATGACCCACACGCCTGCTCCGACCACCACGGTCGCCATCACCTACCGGGCCCAACCCGACCAGGTCGACAACGCCGTGCGCGCCCTCTCCGATCTGATCGCGACCGTCGTCGCGACCGAGCCCGACTGCTTCGGCATTCAGCTCTACCAAGATCCGGCCGACCCGGCGCGCATCTTCCTGTTCGAAGAGTGGACCAGCCGCGAGGCCTACCTCGGCCCGCACCTTCAAACGCCGCATCTGCTGGCGTTCAAGGCCATCTCCGGACCGTTGTTCGTGGGGCCGCCGGAGCGGAGGTTCTGGCGGCTGCGGGCGGAGTTTCAGGCCGAGAGCCCCCCTCCCCCTCTCTGATAGCCTCCGCTAGACAACTGCGAAGCGGAGAGCAGCCATGAGCGACGAGCTGGAGCGGTCGATCGACGAGCGATATCGGAATTCGTTCGGCCGGGTGGCGGGCTATCTGCCGAAGAAACGAACCGCCGTCGACGAGTGGCAGGGCAACCTCAAGAAGGAGATTGCGCCGGCGCGGGGCATGGGGATCGTCTCGCCTTCGGTGGCGGGCCTCGCGCGGCTGATCGAGCGCGACGGCGTCGTGCGGATGTACGTCACTCAGATGATCGATCAGGTTCCGGCGAAGTACAAACAGATCGACGACGTGGCCGAGCTGCTCGCCGCGCTCGACTGGATCGTCCGCTCGGCGCCCGCCTACAACCGCGATCCTTCGAAGCAGAACTCGTTTCCCGTCTCGACTCTCTTTACCTACATGATGATGACGCCGGCCGGCGAAGCCGCGTTCCGCTACCCTACGTGGAACGACGCGCTCCGCGCGGTCCTTCAGGAATGGTGCCGGTTCCTCGACAGCGCGGCGAGCCTCTACGTGATCAACGAAGGCGAGTTCGGCTGGTTGTCGCAACCCGCTTACGAGCAGAACAGGCTGGTCGAATTCGTCATCCCCGACCGCTCCGCGCCACACTGGGGTTTCGAGTCGTTCAACGCCTATTTCCACCGCCAGATCAAACCGGAGCTGCGGCCGATCTCGGGGCCCAACGATCCGCGGGTGATCGTTTCGCCGAACGACGGCACGGTCGTCACCTGGGAGAGGAACGTCCAGGCGAGCGCGCAGTTCTGGCTCAAAGGGCAACCCTTCTCGCTCCACGACATGCTGTGCGGCCACTACGTCGACCGGTTCGTCGGGGGAGACGTCTTCCAGTCGTTCCTCTCGGGCGCCGACTATCACCGCTTTCGCGCGCCGATCGCCGGCCGGGTGGCCCGGGTCGAGAGAGTGAACGGATTGATGTTCAGCAACGCCGAATCCGCGGGCTTCGATCCGACCGCGGCCACCTATTCGCAAGGCTACGAGGCGTCGGTCAACACGCGCTGCCTGGTGTTCATCGAAAGCGACGATCCGGTAATCGGCATGGTCTGCGTGATCCCGATCGGCATCACCGAGATCTCCTCGGTGAGCTTCGAGGTCAAAGCCGGAGACCAGGTGGTGAAGGGCCAAGAGCTGGGCCGCTTCAGCTACGGCGGTTCGAGCATGGCCATCGCGTTCCAGAAAGGTGCGGTCGACCGGTTCACGGTGCCGCAGAACACGACCGGCAACCAGGACGACGGGCCGCCGATCTTTGTCAACGCCGAGATCGCAATCGCGAACTGAAAAAGGGAAGGCGAGCAGATCATGGCCGAACCCAAGACCAAGCCGACCGGCGAAAGCGTCGCCGCCTTCGTCGACGCCCTCGAACCAGAGACGCGTCGCGACGACTGCCGCACGCTCGTGAAACTCTTTGAAAAAGTGACCGGAAATCCGGCGACGATGTGGGGGCCGAGCATCGTCGGCTTCGGCTCCTACCGGATCAAATACGCCAACGGCAAGGAAGCCGACTGGCCCGCGGCGGCATTCTCGCCGCGGAAATCGGACCTGACCCTCTACCTGAGCGGCATGGAAGACGACCTCCTCGCGCGCCTCGGCAAGCACAAGAGGAGCAAAGGCATGTGCCTGTATATCAAGCGGTTGGCGGATGTGGACCTTGGGGTGTTGGAAGAGCTGATCGTGCGATCCGCAGCGGTTTGAGGGCCGGTTCAGCCTCCCGCGAACCGCCCCGCGCGCCGGAGCCAATCTCGGCCACCCTCCAACCACTCGCGCCCGCTCCAGAGATCTCCGAAGGAATCCCCACACGCGCAGCGCGATATCACCCGTAAACGCTTTTCCCCGGGACCGCCGAGCACCAGCTCGGCACCGAGGCGGCCGGGATCTCCGGGGCTGTCGAGCGGTTGCCCGGCGCACCCAACCGAAGCCATCTCCGCCGGTTCCGAAGTCTTCTTCGGACCGTGCGAATTCTTCTTCGGATCGACCGAAGACGTCTTCCGGCCGACCGAAGAGAACTCCGGACCGTCCGGAAGGGTCACGGATGTCCCGGAATCCTCTTCCGTCCATCCGTAGCGGACTTCGGAACGACCGTGAGCTTCTCCGGACGATCGGGAATTCCCTTCGGACAGCGCGGAGCGCTCTTCGGACTTCCGGGAGTCTTCTTCCGCGACCGAGGAGTCGTGCGGCCCCTTCCGGGGAACGTTCCCGGCCGGCCGTGAAGATCTCCGGACGATCCGGGGAGTCTCTTCGGTCGGTCGGAAGATCTCTTCGGTCGGTCGGAAGATCTCTTCGGCCGGTCCGGAAACGTCTTCCGAAGGCCCGGATCGGCGCGTTCACCCCTCCGAGCCAAAGAATTTTTCGATCTGGCCCAAAAGCAGTCGTTTTCTCGGAGGGTCGTGGCATACAAGGAGGGTCGCGCCGTCGAGATAGCAGTCGCCCGCCGAGATCGAACGCCGTGACCCGAGCCTGGGCGCCGCATGGCCGACGTTGACCGGAACCGAAAGCGCCACGCAATTCGGCCGCCCCGTCGCCTCCCACCACTAGGCGTAGCGCCAACATTGGTCCAAAGCCTGGGCTCAGCTCGACGTCCCGATCCTGTCACTCTTCGGCGAGTACGACTGGTACGAGAGCGTCGCCGGCGTCGATCGCCCGCATCGTGAACGCCCGGAAGCCCGGATCGGCCGAAGCGCGCCTCATTCCGGGAATCGGTCACCACTTTACGCGCTACGCCTCGTCCGAAGACGCCCTCGCGGACCGCGACGGCAATCCCGACGCATCCCCCGCGATGGCGGTGCTGATCCCATGGCTCAAGCGGCTGGTACGTTTGCCGTCGATCCTCTTGCGCGGTTTCCGGCGTCTTGTGCTGCGCAATGTCTGCGAGCACATTCTTTGTCGCTGCGCGCCTAAACGATTCTCGGCAAGCGAGTGTCTTCTCTTTTGGAAGCGGATGATCATCGCGTGAATGAGCATCGCGCAACCGCCAAACTTCGTTAGGAGGGCACTAGGATGCTACGGGTTATCGCTTTCCTCTCTGTGGCTGGACTCCTTTCAACTGCAGGCTCGGTCTCCGCAATTCCTCCGTCGTGTCGCTGCCTTGGGTGGTACTACAGCGACGAGTGGGGGTTCGGTTCAACCTGCGAAGAAGCTCACAACTCGGGCGTCGCGGGCGCACAGGCGCTGGCGTACGGCAATTGCGACGTGTGTGCTTTTGGAACCCCAACCGTTGTACCTAACGGCGACTGCAGGACATCAACGGATATGCCGGGTCACGAGGGTCAGAAGGTCGAGGATGTCAGGGTACCGTACAAGTGCTTGGTCTGTACCGACTAGCTCTAGCCGCCTGCTGAATACCCGTCGTTTTCACGTTAGCCTTGCCAACATGCGGGGAAACGACGGGATCCGGTCCAAAATGGTTCCACCCGGTTACGGGAGAGCCAGGGCGGTTCGCTGGCGAAGACAGTGCCGAGCACGGCTGATGAGGCTCGGTATCGCAGAGGGTTGGAGCCCTATCCCAACGTCGAGACGCGTGGTAGGTTGGAGGAACAGTTTCCCTACCTGGGCAAGCTCTGCCCTGGAACTGCACGGATTGCGTCCCTGCTCGTACGCTTGCGGCGCTATGGCCGACTCCCTATCGAGAGATAGCCTTCCGACGACGCCTATGAGCCATTTACGGGCAGCCGTGCTCTTGGTTGCTGGAACGAGCAACCGGCCTAATCCGGGGCATCAAGCGGACGGCTGCGCCACCGCTTTTGCCCGAAGGAGGCACAGCAGCACCGGTTGGTAACCAAGCGATGAAGAAAAAGATAGAGTCGCTCCGCGTCTTCCAGAGTTCGGGGAGCCACCGAAACGTGGTCCTCAACTTTCAGCACTCAGCCGAAACGGAGTTCGGTCCCTACGGAGGCGGCTTCCACGAGGCAGCTCGGCGACTGGCCAAGACTTTCTGAGCAAGCGTGGCGGTTTCAGCGACCTCGAAGGGCCGCCCATCGTGTACCTCTACCGCCATGCTCTCGAGCTGCATCTCAAGGGAGTACTGCTTGCCGGCGACCGCCTCATGACAATCGACGGCGAGGGCTTGGACGAAGAGGAACTCTGGCGCCTTCTCGGCAGTCACAACATGTCGCGGCTTCTCCCGCACCTTCAGAAGGTCTTCCGCTATGTTGACTGGAAGGATCACATCGACTCCGGCCCCATCAAGACTTTCTCTGACATTCGTGCCGTTGTCCTTGACCTCGAGCGCGTCGACCCACAGTCCTTCACCTTCCGGTATCCCACGGACAGGAAGGGCAAGGCCTCCCTCCAGCACCACTTCTCCTTCAGCGTTGATCACTTCGTTTCCGTTATGGACCCCCTAATCGAACTCCTCAACAACTCGGTAAGTGCGCTCGAAGATTACTGGGACAATGCCTGCCAGGCTCTCGCTGACTCCGAGCCCTACTGAGTCGCCCAGGCCAAGAGGTCGTAACGATCTGAAGCTTTTGGGTGAGCGGTCAGCTCAGCCAATGTCGCCGCTGCGGTTAGGGCAGCACCTGTCTGGGCAGATTCGTCACGGTGCCTGCTGGAAAAAGTCCCAAATCTCGTTCGCGGCGTGGAAGTCGCGGTTGGAGCTGCCGAGCAGGCGCATGCCCTGCTTGGCGGGATGGGGTAGGGCGTGACCGCCGCCTTGAATCTTGATGAGCGTTACGTTGCGCTTGCCGGGGGCGGTCCAGCGTTGGCGTTCGGCGGTGCTGCCGTCGTTCGGGTCGGCGTCGGGAAATTGCGTCGTTGTCGGAGGACCGCCGAGTCCGTCGAGCTTGAGGAAGTAGTCGATGCTCGCCTGCGCGGAGAGGACGGGCCCGCGGTTGCCATAGACGCCGTAGAGCACGACATCGCCGCCGCCCCATGGGTTGAAAGGGTCGGCGGTGCCGTTCATGAGGAGCATCGACACCGGCTCGCCCTTCGGCGTGAGGGCAAGGTTCTCCGGCGCGGGCACGCTGGCGACGACGGCGGCATACGCCCGCGCGAAATCCGGCGTTTGCAGAGCGAGACGAATCGTCATCGCGCCGCCATTCGATACGCCGGTCACGTAGACGTGCGCGCGGTCGGCATCGTGGTCCTTGACGAGGCGATCGACGAGCGCGTGTAGGAAGCCCACATCGTCGATGTTCTCGGCCTTCGCGGCGAACGGCCCCTTCGCTTTGCAGTCGTTCCAGTGGCCCTTGTACCCCTGTGGATAGACCGCGATGAAACCCTGCTCTTCCGCGAGCCGATCGAAGTCGTATCCGTAGACCTGCCGCGCCTGCTCCGCCGTGCCCATCGAGCCGTGCAGCGCGATCACCAGCGCCGGATGCGCCTGCGGCTTCGTGGGCACGTACGCGATCCACCTTCGACTGTGCCCCCCATGCTCCAGCGCGCCGCGCTCGACTTTGCCCGGCAATTGGGGCTCGGCCGGCAACTTGTGACGAAGCCCCCAAAACGCGAGACCCGCGAAAGCGATCAGCGGAAGAACGATGGCAAAGAACACGATCTTCAGGCATCCGCGCATGATTCCTCCTTCGGCCGCCCTGCGAGTGAATAGTACGCGCGGGGTGGGCCAGGCGGTCGAATGATGGCTTTGGGTTTGCATTGGACCCAACTGCACCAGAAAGGAGAATCGTGACGATGGAAGACAAACCAAATCAGACCGAGACGTCAACGAAGGAACAGCACTTGGTATTGGGATTTTGGGGCGTTCGATATCAGGTCGGAGATGTTCAGCGCTCGATTCTCTTCTATACGCAGAGGCTCGGTTTCAAGGTGGACCTGCAAAACTTGCCCGCTTTCGGACAGGTCTCGCTGGGCGATCTCAAACTGATCCTCAGCGGCCCGGGGGCGTCGGGCTCTCGACCGGTACCCGATGGCCGCGAGCAAGAACCGGGCGGATGGAACCGGGTGGTCCTGCGGGTGAAGGACTTGCCCGCCGTCATTACCGAGCTCGCGAACCAAGGGGTGCGGTTTCGCAACGAGATGGAAGTCGGCCCTGGCGGCAAGCAAATTCAGATCGAAGATCCGGACGGCAATCCCATCGAGTTGTTCGAACCTGCCTCGCACTAAGGAATGGCCGCCCGGCTCGGACCGCGGTCTACCCGAAGCTGGAATCGTCCGCCGTCGGCCCGTAGATCGACGGCACCGGCACGTCGTTGAGCCGGAGGTAGACGGTCAGCTGCCCTCGGTGGTGCGACCAGTGCATGAACGTGTCTGCGATCGCCACGTGCCGTGGCTGCTCCATGACCACTTGACCGGCGACGAGCAGCTTCCATGACGTCAGCAGGTGCTCGTCGCTGGTGCCGTGCAACGCCTCCCGTGCCTTGGCGACTGAATCGTCCAGCGCCGCGAGCAGCTCATGGTTCGTACCGGGCGCGGCCGGTCTCTCGCGCCCGCCACCCGGCGGGTTGAGGTCCAACTCGTCCTGCGTGATCATCATGGCGACCCATCCCGGCATCGTCCCGACCAGCGTCGAGAGGTAGCCGAGCGGCATCGACTTCTCGTGCGGTTTCCAGTCCGGGCGCCCCTCGGGGACGCGCTCCAGCGCCCGGCGCGTAATGACGGCTTCTCGTTCCAGCTGCGCTGCAAACAGCTCGGTCATCTTCATCGTCACTACCTCCTTCGGTATTCGGTGCGATCGGTTCACTCCCTCGCGGAGTAAGTATAGGCCGCGGGCGGATAGAACCACCTTGTCCGCCCCTATCCCAAAGTTTTTCAGTTAGACTAGAAGTGATCGCGACAAGTGAGCAGGTTTCCAGCGAGGCGCCACCTCGCGGCTTGCCCGCATTGCGTTCCGAGCTTCGTTAAGTTTCGCCGCCTAATTGGTCCTTGCGATGAGCATCCGCGTAGCGCTGGCCGACCGCCAACCGATCTTTCTCTACGGGCTCGAGAAGCTCCTCGAGCGGGAGCCCGGCGTCGAGGTCGTGGCCAGTTCTACCAGCGGCGAAGAGATCCTCCAGGCGGTGCGGAGCCTACGGCCCGACCTCTTGATCCTCGATTTGCGTCTGGCGGGGCTGGAAGGCCTGCCGCTGCTGCGCGCGATGCGCGCCGAGGGGGTGGCGACGCGGGCCGTCCTGCTCACCGCGGAAATCGCCGAGAGCGAGGTGCTGGAGGCGCTCCGCCTCGGAGTTCAGGGAGTGGTGCTCAAGGAGATGGAACCTCGGCTGCTCATCCAGTGCCTTCGGAAAGTCCACGCAGGCGAGCGTTGGCTGGAGAGGCGGTCCACCGCCCGGGCGCTCGACACCGTTCTACGCCAGGTTGCGGGTGGCCGAGAAGCCGCCCAGGTGCTCACGCCACGCGAGCTCGACGTCGTCCTCAAGGTGGCGGCGGGACTGCAGAACAAGGAAATCGCGACCGAGCTCGCCGTCTGCGAGGGCACGGTGAAAGCGCACGTGCATAACATCTACGGCAAGCTGAGCCTGAGCAATCGCGTGGCTTTGGCGCGCTGGGCCGAAGAGCGGGGGCTCGCGTAGAGAAACCCGGGAGGAAGCCTTCGTCCGGCCGGGGGAGCAGGAGCGACCGATCGCCCACCGCAAGACGGTGGGCGATCGTGCGAAACGTGGGCAGCGATCTTCTAGCGGCAGTCGATGGCGCCGACCTTCTTGCCGATCACCAGCTTCGGCACGCCGCTGTTGCCGTGCGCCTTGCCGCACTCGCTGGAATCGGCACCCGAGATTCTGCCGAAGTCATTGACCGGCGGCCGATCGAACGGCGACGGAGTGACGTCGAAGCCGGTGTCCTGGGAGTTGTTGAACGCGTCCAACGCTTCGATGCAGCCGCTGTTGCTGATCGTCGCCTTGTCGGCGCCGCACAGGCCCTCGCAGGAGGCGATCCAGTCGGCGATGCCGTGGTCCTGGAAGGTAAAGCTCGAACAGGCGCCGCCGGAGAAGAGGCCCGCGGTGGCGTTGAGATTGAGCTTGGCGGCGGTCAATTGGCGAACCAACGAAACATAGGATTGATTGGAGGACAGCTCCGACGGGATCGAGCACAGACCTTCGACGAGAGACGTGCAGGAGCCGGCGCGACAGCTCGGGTTGGCATTGGCCGTGGCGGCGCCGCTGCAGCCGATCGTCTTGCCGCACACCGTCACCGGCGCGTAGTCGTTGGCGATCCAAGGATGATTGCCCCAGAAGCCGATGGTCCGGGTGAGGCATTCGTCGCCGCCGTCACCGCCGCCGCACGGTGTGCAGGAGGGGCCGGACATGCAGCTCGCCGTGCAGGTCGTGGCCTCTTTGTCGACCACCACGACCGGACCCGAGCCCAGCCCGTTGAGCTCGCCGGCGATGGTGAGAGTCATGCTGAGACAATCACCGGGCCCCAGATTCGTGTTGTCGCATTTGGCCACCATGTTGCCGCTCCCCGGGAAGCAGGAGCCGTCGCCCACCACCACGCTGGGACTTACACTACAGGTCCCGCTCGGGTTGGCGGAGCAGGCGCAGCTACCCGAGATCGTAGTGGTCGATGACAGACAACTTCCGATCGCGCCCAGCTCCGGGAAGGTGAGGTCAAAATGGCTCAAGCCCCGGAACTGGTCCACGGCGCAGGCGCGGCTGCAGGACGCCAGCGGATCGGTGTTTTGCCCCTTCCTGCGGCAAAACGCATTGTCCAAGCAGGCCTCGCCGAAGCGCACCGTACCGTCGCACACGCCGGCAGCCGGGCTGCAGACCTGATAGTTGTAGATTGCGGCGCCGTTGTCGTTGCCACCGCCCGGGGTGAAGCCCGACAGGGTGATCTCGAAACCGGCGTCGCTGCAGATCCCGTCCTGGACCGTATCGCAGTTGACCAGATCGCAAACGGTCAGATTCGGCGGCGTCGGTCCGCCCTGGGCGCTCGCCGGGAGCGTACCCAGCATCAGGGTGGCAAGGGTTAGACTGGTCCAAACCAAATATGTCGTCGTCCGTTTCATGGCCTGTACTCCTTCTCAGATTACTTGGTCTTTTTCCCCGGCTAAAGGGAGCGATCCAAACATTGGTCCTGGGACAAGTTCAGGATAGATCTCGCCGGGACGCGGCTACAATTCATCCGGAGCTAACCCTTCCTATTTCTTTGGATATAGGCCGAGAGGTCTGGCATCGCTCGGCGGGCAGGCCGAGCCTCCTTCATTTCCGGAGAGGACTCTTTCGACCGAGTCCTCGTGCGCCCTTAGGGCGCGAACGCCAAGTAGAGGAACAACGCGCCGAGCGCGAGGCTGAAGGCGCCGGCCCAGCGGAATTCCCAGGCGCGTTCGGGTCGGACGCGCCCATAGATCCGCAGGCCCAGGTGGGGGAGTGTGAATCGGACAAGACCCTTGAGGACCTGGAGCCAGCCGACTACGGTGACGACCGCGGGGAGTCCGGACCAGACGTTGTGAAACGCCGCGATCAGCCCTCCGAAGCCCAGCAAAAGGAAGCCCTCGAGGAAGACGCTGGCACGGCCCTTGGAGCGGAGCAGCGTGAAGTATTCGACCCACGCCATCGGCTGGAAGAGATGGGACAGGCCGATGACCAGGAACTGGAGCCCGGCGAACAGCTCGATCGCGTTGTGGATATCGTTCACTGGCGCCTCTCTGAAATGCCGGATCCTCTGGACGTTTCTTCAGCTTACCGCGCCTCGACGGGTCTGACTGAGCCCGTTGACTCCGGCCCAACGTTGGACCAGGCGGCCCAGCTCGCTACAATCAAAGTGTGACAGACCAAAAGACGGCTCTACGAATCCTGGCAGCTCTCCGAAAGGGTCCGGTGGGGGACTCTGGAGTGTTGGTCGGATCGTCCGGGTTGTTCGGGTTCGAGACGCAAGTTCCAGCGTTGACCGAAGACATCGACATAGCCGTGCCGGAAGGCACTGTGGCCGAGAAGGGCCGGGAGATCGTGGACGCGCTCCAGGCTCTGGGCTTCGAGCACACGCCGGGAACCGCATCCTTCTCCGGACCCGAGAATGCGTTGTTCGATTTGCTCGGACACGGCGATGCGGCGGAGGGGGACCACACCGGTGGCACGGACGCCCTTCGTGTGATGGTGTTCGAAGACCTGTCCCGGCTTCTGGCGAATCCCCGGGC
>Ga0268264_10004251_pt1 | contig 12225 bp, 10 predicted proteins | sample KBSSwiS32_FD_190357 | JGI IMG/M metagenome (GOLD analysis project Ga0268264, IMG submission 190357) | Switchgrass rhizosphere microbial communities from Kellogg Biological Station, Michigan, USA - KBS Switchgrass S3-2 (SPAdes) (version 2) | ecosystem: Host-associated > Plants > Roots >... | reverse complement strand
AGCCGGAGATCGAAGCCGCCCCCAAGGTGCAGGTGGCGGTGGTGCAGGGGAACATCGACCAGAAGCTGAAGAACAACCAGGGCGCGCACTGGCAGATGGTGCTGGACGCGTACAACCCGCCCACGGTGGCGGCGGACGCCAGCGGCGCGGACCTGATCGTCTGGCCGGAGGCGGCCTACCCGCGCTCCTTCCCGCTGTGGATGCGGGCGATGCCGCCCAACGCGCTGGCCAAGCCGCAGTACTCGGCCAACCTGCTGCTGGGCGTGGACCGCTGGGACCCGGGCGCGCGCGCGGGGGAGAACTCCGCGTTCCTTTTGGACCAGCAGTTGAAGGTGACCAGCCTCTACACCAAGCACCACCTGGTGCCGTTCGGCGAATACGTCCCGCTCAAGAAGTACCTGTCGTGGCTGCCCATTGACAACCTCGTCCCCGGCGAGTTCCACCCCGGCGAGGACCTGGTGACCATGCGCTTCCCGGCCAAGAGCCTGGGTGGGCGGGAGGCGAGCGTGGCGCCGGAGATCTGCTACGACGCCATCTTCCCGGAGATCAGCCGCGCCTACGCCAACCAGGGCGCGGACATCCTGGTCAACCTCACCAACGACGCCTGGTACGGCCTCTCCGGCGCGCCGTACCAGTTCCTGCGGATCGTGGCGATGCGCGCGGTGGAGACCGGCCGCCCGGTGGCGCGCGCCGCCAACACCGGCATCAGCGGCTTCATCGACCCTTTGGGGCGCGTCCACGAGGCCACCCCGCTGGGCATCGTCAAGAGCGACCTCAACGTGGTGGACGCCAAGCTCCGCCACCCGTCCGAGTGGCGGATGGCGGCGGTGCCCATCATGGAAGGCCGCACGCCCTACGTTGTGCTGGGCGATCTGCCGGCCTACCTTGCCTCGGCGTTCGCGCTGGGCGGGGTGGGGTGGGGGTGGTGGAAGCGGCGGCGCGAGAAGAAGGCGAAGAAGGCATAGAGGAGCGAGACGACGATGCCCGTGGACGTGAAGCAGCGCAGTGCCGAGCTTCGAGCGCGACTGGACGCGCTCCGGGGGCATCTTTGACCTGGAGCGGAAGCGCTCCCGCATCGAGCAGATCGAGCGCGACTCCAACGCGCCCGACTTCTGGAACGACAACGTCAAGGCGCAGGCGACGCTGAAGGAGAAGTCCACCCTGGAGGCGCAGGTGGCCGCCTTCGACCGGGCGGTCCGCGAGCTGGAGGACGCCCAGGTGCTGGCGGAGCTGGCCGCGGAGGCGAAGGACGAGCAGAGCGCGAAGGAGGCCGAGCAGGGCCTGAACGCGGTGGACGCGCAGCTGCAGAGGCTGGAGCTTCAGCGGATGCTGTCGGGCGAGAACGACCGCGCCAACTGCTACATGGAGATCAACGCCGGCGCCGGCGGCACCGACTCCATGGACTGGGCGTCCATGCTGCTGCGGATGTACACCCGCTTCGGCGAGACCAAGGGCTGGCAGGTGGAGATCACCGACTTCGTGGCCGGCGAGGAGGCGGGGGTGAAGAACGTCGCCCTCTCCATCCGGGGCGAGAACGCCTACGGCTACCTGAAGGCGGAGAACGGCGTGCACCGCCTGGTGCGGATCAGCCCGTTCGACGCCAACGCCCGGCGCCAGACCGCCTTCGCCGCCGTCTACGTGTACCCGGAGGTGGAGGACGACATCGTCATCGACATCCCGGAGAAGGACGTGCGCGAGGACGTGTTCCGCGCCTCGGGGGCGGGCGGGCAGAAGGTGAACAAGACGTCCTCCGCGGTGCGGCTGACCCACCTGCCCACCGGCGTCACCGTGGCGGTGCAGAACGAGCGCTCGCAGCACGCCAACCGCAGCACCGCCTGGAAGATCCTCCGCTCCAGGCTGCGGGACCTGGAGATCCAGAAGCGCGAGCAGGTCCGGGCGGAGATCGAGGCCAACAAGCGCGACATCGCGTTCGGCTCGCAGATCCGCAGCTACGTGCTGGCGCCGTACCGGATGGTGAAGGACCACCGCACCGGGGTGGAGAAGGGAAACGTGGACTCGGTGCTGGACGGGGACCTGGACGAATTCATCACCGCGCAGCTATTGGGTGTGAAGAACCCCAACCGCGCCGCGCCCGAGTAGGCTTTTCCCTTCGGGAGGGGTTCGCGGATGCGTGAGAGAGCATTACTGCTGGCGATGGCGTTGCTACCGGTGGGGGCCTTGGCGTCCACCGGGTTCGACCCCCAGGCGGCGAAGACCACCTCGGGCGGTGGATGGGTGGACCGCAGCGGCTACAGCGAGCTGATCTACCATTCGATCCTCGAGGGAGGGTTCGTCGGCGGCGAGGTCGGCTGGGCCCTGACGGACTTCAACGACCCGGCCTCCTCCACCCGCATCGCGCTTGGCGTCGCGATCGGCAGCGCGGTGGGGCTGGCGATCCCGCTGCTCACCGCCACCGGCGAGGTGCGCACCGGCGACGTGGTGTTCATGGGCGTGGCGCACACGCTGGGGATGGCCAACGGCTTCCTGATCCCCTTGACCGTGCAGCTCGGCCAGTGCACCGCGGCCCTCGGCGGCGGCAACTGCCCCCTCTTCGCCAGCTCGCTCCAGACCTCCATCCGCATCGACTTCGGGGTGAGCGCCGCGCTCAGCCTGGGGGCGGGCGCGGCCACGCTGCTGGTCAACCAGCAGATGAACCTCAGCCCCGGCCAGGCGGAGGCCATCGGCGCCGCGGCCCTCTGGGGCGCCGCCTTCGGCTTCCTGGCGGGATTCGGCGTGCCGGACGCCTTCCTCAACCAGCCCGCGCTCATCACCGGCCTGATCGTCGGCGGCGCGGACGCGGGCGCCCTGACCGCGTTCCTCCTCCGCGACTTCTTCGAGATGGACCGCAGCCGCATCTGGTTCATGGACACCGGCGTGGCCCTGGGCATCGGCGCCGGCTGGGCGCTGGGCTTCTTCATCAACCCCAACTTCAACGTCACCGCCGTCTCGATCGGCGGCATCGTCGGTGGCGCCGCGGGGTGGGCGGTGGCCTACCTCGCCACCGCGCAGCTCGACGGCTACAAGCTGAACGCCCCGGCCAACCAGCCCGCCGCGGCCCGGCTGGACGCGCCCTCCCTCCGGCCGTTCGCGTCGCTCGCGCGCGGCGAGCGCGCCTCCGGCATCCAGGTCGATCTCATCCAGGGGAGGTTCTGATGCGCGCGCCGATCGCCGTCCTCGTGGCGCTGGCGTTCTCCGCCTGCGTGTCCACCAACGTCCAGATCTCGGAGAACGGGAGCACCACCATCACCACCAACCCGCCCGGCGCGCGGGTGTTCATCAACGGCACCGAGGTCTGCAACTCCACGCCCTGCAACTGGATGGAGGGCGACGGGTTCTCCCAGCGCTTCCACCTCCAGGTCCGCAAGGAGGGGTACCAGGACGTCGACTTCTTCCTGGACAAGGAGCTGCGCGTCTTCAACGGCTTCTTCTCCCCGGTGGGCTACAAGATGCCGCGGCAGGTCTCGCTGACGCTGACCGCGACCGGCGGCGTGCCGCCACCGGCGGCGCCACCGCCGGGACCGCCCGCGCCGCCGCAGCCCGGCCTCTGACGGGAGCGGGCGCTACTTCCCCTTCGGAGCGGGCGGGAGGAGCTGGCGGGCGAAGGCGCGGAGCGACTCCGGCGCCCAGCCCGCCTCGTCCTCGATCAGCACGTCCGGCGGCAGCCCGTAGCCGTCGAAGGAGCGGCCGTCGGGGAAGAACTCGCGGCGGGTGAGCGCGATCTGGAAGGGGACCCGGGAGCGCGGGAGCACCAGCCGCCCGGGCTCCGCGTACTCGTCCCGGCCCGCCGTGGCGGTGCCCGCCAGCACCGCGTCCGGCAGCTGCGAGAGCTGGAAGGCGAGCCACTCGCAGGTGCCCTCGCAGCCGTTGTCCACCAGCACCACCGCCCGGCGGCCCCGCCGCGGCTTGAAGGACGGCTTCTTCCGCCCGCCCTTGGGCAGCGGGCCGCCGGCCTTCTCCACCGAGTCCGTGCACGTCCCGGGCTGGAGCGCCGCCAGGAGCGGCTGGGAGGAGGCCATGTTGCGCGGCCAGCCGTTGAGCTCCGCGGCCTGCATGACCCCGAAGCGCAGGCCCGCCGCGGCGCAGGACATCCGCCGGGTGAAGGTGGGGAGCGGCAGCTCGGGGGGCGCCCCCAGCGCCGCGAGCAGCGCGGGGTCCGGGGCCGGCGGCGGCGCGCCGAGCTGGCGCAGGTCCACCAGCAGCACCGCGTCCGGCGGGAGCTTCGAGAGGTCGGCGGCGGCTGGCCCCGGGCGCAGCCACCACACCCGCGGCTCCAGCTCCTTGAAGCCGGGCCCGTCCGTGCCGCCCAGCGCCTTCACCAGGGCGAGCCGCGCCGCCGGGGCGGGGTTCCAGGCGGAGAACGCCTCGGGGGAGCCGCCGGAGCAGTTCACCTTCTTGAGCGGGCCCAGGGGCTCCGGCGCGACGATCATCCAGCCGTGCTCCAGCTTCTGCCCCTTGTCCTCCAGCAGCTCCACCGCGCGCGGCTGGTTCGCGGCGTCCCCGCGGACGAGCGCGGAGAAGCCGCCGTTCACCGTCTCCAGGTCCGCGCACGTCCCCTTGGGCGCCTTCTCCAGCGACGCGGTGAGCGACCGCCAGCGGTTGGGCGCGCCCACCACGCCGGTCAGCCCGTCCGGCTGGAACTCGCGGACCTGCTCCAGGATGGAGAACGCGTCCTCCAGCGGGAGCTGGCCGCGCCGGACCTCCAGCGTGGTGTCCCACTCCTTGAGCCACAGCCCCCAGCGCCAGCCGCGCTTGGTGGCGCGCTCGTAGCCCGCGTAGCCCTGCTCCAGCGCCGCCAGCAGCACCGGCAGGTCCGCGCGCAGCGCCGCCGCGTCCACGGTCAACGGTGGCTTGTCCCCGTGCCAGCGGGAGGGCACCACCAGCCAGCGCGGATCCGCGCCCGGCACCGACGCCGCCGGGGGCAGCACGCCGCCGTCCGGGGGCGTCAGGCCGAAGGACCTCACCAGCGCGTCCTCGCGGGCGCGGACCTCCGGCGGGAAGGGGATTCCGCCGTCGGCCGCTCCGAGCGCGGCGGCCACGAGCGTGCAGGTGAACGCGATCACGAAGGCGCGGGGCAGAGTAGCCGCTGCCCGATGGCGCTCCAGTTTCCGCCGTCTCCGCGGGAGGTAACCTGCGCGGTGGGAGCCACGGTCACGGGGACGCGTGGGCGCTGGGGCGCCGCGGATCCGGGCACGCGTGAGCATTGCGCGCGCCGGGGGCCTACGGTCACGCGGACGGCGAGCGTGCGCCGTCCACGGGTTCGGGGGAACCGGGCGCGCTCCGCGAGCGTCACACCGCCATGCTGACCCTCGCGATGCTGGCGCTGCTCGCTCAGGCGCCCTCGGATCCAGGCCGGGTCTCCGCGGCGCGCGCGGTGGCCGGGCCGCGGATCCGCGAGGCGTTCCAGAAGGTGGGCGTCGCCTACCCACCGGGGGAGATCTTCCTCCGCGCGTTCAAGCTGGAGCAGCAGGTGGAGCTCTGGGCCGGGCCGAAGGGCCAATCCCTCACCCTGGTGAAGCGCTACCCCATCTGCGCGCTCTCCGGCGGCGTGGGCCCCAAGCGCCGGCAGGGCGACCTCCAGGTCCCCGAGGGCGTCTACCGCATCGCCCGCTTCAACCCCTGGAGCAACTTCCACCTCTCCCTCGGCCTCGACTACCCGAACGCCGCCGACCGCATCGCCGGCGCGAAGGCCGGCACGCGCGACCTGGGCGGGGACATCTTCATCCACGGCGACTGCGTCACCATCGGCTGCATGCCCCTGGGGGACGACGCCATCGACGAGCTGTACCTGATCGCCCTGGACGCGCGCTCAGGTGGGCAAGGGAGCATCCCCGTCCACGTCTTCCCACATCACCTGGACGAGGACTGGCTGACCCAGGCTGGCCGGCAGGTCCCGGAACTCCTCCCCTTCTGGAACCAGCTCCGGCCCATCTACGACGCCTTCGAGCAAACCCACCGCCCGCCTCGGGTTTCCATCGATCCACGCACCGGCGCCTACCGCCTGGAACCCAGGGCGAGGGGTCGTTGTCGGATCCCCGGGAGCGACCGCTAGGCATTCCGGGCGCTTCTAGGGAATCCTGTGTCCGTGCTCGAGGTCCAGCTCAGCGCCGCCGCCGCCGAACCCATCGAGCGGGTCGACTTCGAGGCGCTGGTGCAGACCCACCAGGACCGCGTCTACGACTTCTGCGTGCGGATGCTGGGGGACCGGGAGGAGGCGCTGGAGGTGGCCCAGGAGATCTTCGTCTCCGTCCACCAGGCCCTGCCCACCTTCCGCTTCGACTCCAAGGTCTCCACCTGGATCTACCGGATCAGCAAGAACCACTGCCTGAACCGGCTGAAGTACCTGGAGCGGCGGGGGCGGGGCCGGTCGGACGGGCTGGACGACGTGCCCGAGGAGGCGCTGGGGAGCGCGGACGGCGCGCCCATCCGCCCGGACGACGCGCTCCAGGCGGAGCACGAGCGCGCCATGGTGCAGCGGGCGATCGCCCGGCTGGAGCCGGACGCGCGCGCGCTGGTGGCGCTGAGGGACATCGAAGGCCTCTCCTACGAGGAGATGGTGGAGATCACGCAGCTGCCGCTGGGCACGGTGAAGAGCCGGTTGCACCGCGCGCGTGAGAAGCTGGCAGAATTTCTGGTGGAGGAGGTCCCCGAAGGGGAGCGCGCCTGATGGAGCCGTCCAAGTCCAAGCACCAGGAAGTCCGGTCCATGTTCCCCGCGCTCGTCGACGACGAGCTGCCCATGGACATGGTGGCGAACCTGCGCGCCCACCTCGAGAGCTGCGCGGAGTGCCGCAGCGGCTGGGCCCGCTACGAGCGCGCGGTGTCCCTCGTCCGCCGGATGCCCAGGGAGAAGCCGCCGGCCGCGCTCACCGCCGCCATCCTCCGCCGCATCCGCCGCCGCAAGAGCCTCGCCCTCCGCAGGGAGGGGACGCTCGCCATGGCGTACCGCGTGCCGTACGGGGCGGTGCTCCCCATCGTGCTCGCCGCGGCCGTGGGCGCCCTGCTGTTCTTCCTCCTCACCCGCTGAGCTTGGGCTAGCTTCCGGCCCCCTCGGAGTCGGGAGGCCCTGTGTCGAAGGAAGAGGAGATCTACGAGGAGCGCCTCGCCAAGTCGAAGCGCTGGCGCGAGCTGGGCGCCAACCCCTGGGGCAACGGGTACCAGCCGCAGCACCTCGCCGCGGACATCCAGCGCACGCACGAGAAGGACGAGACGGCCGCGCTGGAGCAGTCCAAGCCGCGCTACGCGGTGGCGGGGCGGGTGGTCGCGGTCCGCTCCTTCGGAAAGGCGGCCTTCATCTCCGTGCGCGACCGGTCCGGCGCCATCCAGGTCCACGTGAAGAAGGACCTCCTGGGCGACGCCTTCGAGCTGTTCAAGGCGACCGACCTGGGCGACTTCGTGGCCGCCGAGGGGATCCTGTTCCGGTCCAAGACGGGCGAGCTCACCATCGCCGCGGAGAAGTACCTCCCGCTCACCAAGTCGCTCCGCCCGCCGCCGGAGAAGTGGCACGGGCTGACGGACGTCGAGGTCCGCTACCGGCAGCGCTACCTGGACCTGATCGGCAACCCGGAGGTGAAGCAGGTCTTCCTCAAGCGAAGCGCGCTGGTGAAGCACATCCGCGAGTTCCTCGACCGGAGGGACTTCGTGGAGGTCGAGACGCCGATGATGCACCCGCTGGTGTCGGGCGCGGCCGCGCGGCCGTTCACCACGCACCACAACGCGCTCGACATGGACCTCTACATGCGCATCGCGCCCGAGCTGTACCTCAAGCGCCTGGTGGTCGGCGGGATGGAGCGCGTCTACGAGATCAACCGCAACTTCCGGAACGAGGGGATCAGCACCCGCCACAACCCCGAGTTCACGATGCTGGAGTTCTACCAGGCGTACGCCACCTACGAGGACCTGATGGACCTCACGGAGGAGATGATCTCCGGGGCGGCGGAGCGCGTCTGCGGCGCCACCCGCGTGACCTACCAGGGCAAGGAGCTGGACTTCGGCAAGGGCTGGAAGCGCATCTCCATGGCGGACGCCATCTGCGACGCGGTGCCCGGCCTCCGGCAGGGGGACATGGCGGACCAGGACCGGCTCCGCTTCGAGCTGTTGCGCTCGCCGCACGGCGACGCGGAGCGCAAGGCGATCGACCAGATGTCCCACGGCGAGCTGGTGGGCGCGCTCTTCGAGCTGCACGTGGAGCACACCCTGGAGCACCCCACCTTCATCACCCACTTCCCCACCGCGGTCAGCCCCCTGGCCCGCCGCAACGACCAGAACCCGGAGATCACCGACCGCTTCGAGCTGTTCGTCGCCGGGCGCGAGATCGCCAACGCCTTCTCCGAGCTGAACGACCCGCTGGACCAGAAGGGGCGCTTCCTGGCCCAGGTGCAGGCGAAGGAGCGGGGCGCGCAGGAGACGATGGACTACGACGAGGACTACATCCGCGCCCTCGAGCACGGGATGCCGCCCACCGGTGGCGAGGGGATCGGAATCGACCGGCTCTGCATGCTGTTCACGGACGCGGCCTCCATCCGCGACGTGATCCTCTTCCCGCTGCTCAAGCCCGCCGGAAAGTGAACGCCGAGCGCCAGACCGAATACCGCCCCCTGTGGCTCATCGCCGGAGGCCTGGTCGTGGCCGCCGGGGCCTTCTGGATGTCGGTGGTGCTCCTCCGGAGCGGCGCCCTCCAGTACCTGTGGGGGGAGCTGGAGCTGGCGTCGCAAGGGTGGGGCGCGCCGGTGCTGGTCCTGCAGAACCTCGGCGCCAGCCTCCAGCTGCTCGCGGCCGGGCGCGGCGCCGGACTCTCCGCCGCCGGACCCTGGTTCTGGGCCGGCGCGGGCCTCTTCGTGGTGGGCTGGAGCCTGGTCGCCGCCGGCATCCGCCGCGCCCAGCCGGATCCGGCGCCGCCCAGCGAAGCGGTGGGAGCCCCGCTGCACCCCAAGCTGGCCCGCTACCGCGACTTCTACTGGACGACGCTCTTGGCCTACGGCGGCGGCCTCATCGCCGCGGAGCTGGTGCTGGTGGTGGTGCACACCGCGCTCGTGGCGGGGGTGCGGCCGGGCGGCTCGCTGGACCCGGCGCGCGGTATCCAGCTGGCGCCGCCCTGGGCCTTCATGGTGGCGGCGCTGATGGCGAGCGCGGTGGCCTTCGCCGCCGGCTTTCTGGGCGCCGCCCGGGCCGGGCGGCTGGGCGGGCCCGAGGCCACGCTGGCCATCCACTATTTCGGCACCCCGCTGCCGGCGCTGCTCACCATCCTCTCCTTCTCGCCCCAGCTCGACCTGCAGCTCGGGTACCGGCTGCGCGAGATCACCTACCTGGCCGGGCTGATCGGCCGGCCGGAGCTGGGGTACTGGCTGGTGTTCTCGGCCCTGGTGCTGGTGCTCACGCTGGGCATCACCTCCGGCTTCGTGGCCACCGGCTCCGGGCGGGTGGACCTGCGCGCCGGCTTCGAGCTGTTCGTCGCCCGGCGCCACGGGTCGGTGTTCCGCCCCCGCCTGCTGTTCAAGGTGCTGGGCGTGCTGATGCTGGGCATCCTCCCGCCCCTCATCATCTTCGCCATGGTGCGGGCGGCGGAGCGGGCGGTGGAGCGCACCCGCATCCGCCAGCTGGGCCAGGCGGACCCGCTCAAGGCCACCCTCGCCCTGCACCGCCAGAAGTCGAAGGAGCGAACTCCCACCGAGACCATGACCGAGCTCTCGGTGGGCGCGGTGGGCGTGGGCTTGATGTCGCTGATCATCGTCCTGTCGGTGATGAGCGGGTTCGAAGCGGACCTGCAGGAGAAGATCCTGGGCACCAACGCCCACGCGGTGGTCCAGAAGTACGACACCGACTTCCCCGAGTGGAAGGACGTGATGAAGACCATCGCCCAGGTCCCGGGCATCAAGGGGCAGACGCCCTTCATCTACAACGAGGTGATGCTCACCTCGGAGGGCAACATCGCCGGGACGATCATCAAGGGCGTCGACCCCGCGACGGTGGGGTCGGTGAGCGACCTGCCCAGGAACGTCAACCCGCCCGAGGCGATCGACTTCCTCTCCCACCCGGAGAAGATCCTCTCCGAGGTGCAGGTCCCGGTCGAGGAGGAGGGGCCCGACCCCGGCCGCGGCGCCGGGAAGACCCGCGACGAGGATCCGCTGATCCGCATCGGCGGCCAGGGGGCCAGGGAGCCGGCCCTGCCGGGCATCATCATCGGCCGGGAGCTGGCCGCGCAGCTCAAGGTGATGCTGGGGGACCGGGTGAACGTGGTCTCCCCGCTGGGCGGCGAACTGGGCCCCCAGGGCCCCATGCCCAAGAGCCGCCCCTTCCGGGTGGCGGGCATCTTCTACTCGGGGATGTACGAGTACGACTCCAAGTTCGTCTACATCCTGCTCGACGAGGCGCAGCGCTTCTTCAACGTGAAGGGGGTCACGGGCATTGAGCTGAAGGTGGAGAACGTGGACGACGCCCGGCGGATCTCCCGCGAGGTCCTCACGCGCCTGAAGGGCTACCCCTACCGCACCCGCGACTGGGGGGAGATGAACAAGAACCTCTTCTCCGCGCTGCGCCTGGAGAAGCTGGTGATGGGCATCATCCTGTCGGTGATCGTGATCATCGCCACCGGGCTGATCGTGGCCACGGTGACCATGCTGGTGCTGGAGAAGCGCAAGGAGATCTCCGTGCTCAAGGCGCTCGGCGTGCCGGACGGCGGCATCGTGAAGATCTTCCTCGCCGGAGGGCTGCAGATCGGCATGGCCGGCGGGCTGCTGGGCCTGTTCTCGGGCCTGGTCTGGTGCAAGCTGATCGAGGTGGTGGGGATCAAGCTGGACCCGGAGGTCTATTACATCCCCGCGCTGCCGGTCCGGGTGGAGCCGCTGCAGACCGCCATCGCCGTCCTCATCGCCGTGCTGGTCACCTATCTGGCCTCCATCGGGCCGGCGCTCAAGGCGTCCAGGGTGGAACCGGTGGAAGGGCTGAAGGCGGAATAGCCCATGGCCTTCGTCGAGGTCCGCCAGATCTTCAAGAGCTACTACCTGCACGGCAAGCGGATCGACGTGCTCAAGGGCGTGTCCCTGGACATCGAGAAGGGGGAGCTGGTCTCGCTGGTGGGCGCCTCCGGGGCGGGCAAGAGCACCTTCCTGCACGTGGTGGGCACGCTGGACGCCCCCGCCGCCGGCGCGCTCAAGGTGGGCGGCGCCTCCATCTTCGACAAGAACGACGCCGAGCTGGCCGAGTTCCGCAACCGCACCATCGGCTTCGTCTTCCAGAGCCACTACCTGCTGCCGGAGTTCTCCGCGCTGGAGAACGTGGCCATGCCCGCGCTCATCCAGCGGCGCGACAAGCGCGAGTCGCTCAAGAACGCGCGGGCGCTCCTGGAGCGGGTGGGGCTGGCGGCGCGCGTGGACCACCGGCCGGGGGAGCTCTCCGGCGGCGAGGCGCAGCGGGTGGCGCTGGCGCGCGCGCTGGTGCTGCAGCCGGAGCTGCTCCTGGCGGACGAGCCCACCGGCAACCTCGACCCGGCCACCGGCGAAGGCATCCACCAGCTGCTGCGCGAGGTGAACCGGGACCTGGGCGTCACCGCGGTGGTGGTGACGCACAACGAGGCGCTCGCCTCCTCGATGCCCAGGCGTCTGCGACTGCACGGCGGGCAGGTCCACCCCGCGGAAAACGTTGTGGCGTCCGTTCCAACACCCTAGAGTGCGCCGCCCTTTTGGCCGGGGAACAAACGCCGTGAGGAGGATCACCGTTCGCACGCTCATCGCCGCCGCCGCCCTCGCGCTGGCGGCCGCCCCCACGGCCGGGATCGCCCAGCCCGCGGACGCGCCCACCACCAAGCAGACCTCCGCCGAGGACCGCATCCGCGAGGTCCGGGTGGAGGGGAACCGCCGGGTGGAGTCCGAGGCGATCCGCCGCGCCCTCAAGCAGAAGGTGGGCGACGCGTTCGACCAGGCGAAGACCGCGGACGACATCCGGTCGCTCTGGGCGCTCAACTACTTCTCCGACGTGCAGCTGCTGGTGCAGCGCACCCCCTCCGGCCTGGTCTACGTCGTCCGGGTGGAGGAGCGCCCCGCCATCCGCAACGTGGAGCTCAAGGGCAACGAGGAGCTGACCAAGGACGACTTCAAGGACCTGCTGGACATCCGGCCGTTCTCCATCCTGGACCGCGAGGCGCTCAAGAAGACCGCCAAGAAGATCCAGGACAAGTACGTGGAGAAGGGCTTCTTCCTGGCCGAGGTGGAGCCGCGCGTCGCCCCGGTGCCGG
>Ga0268264_10004250_pt1 | contig 12226 bp, 9 predicted proteins | sample KBSSwiS32_FD_190357 | JGI IMG/M metagenome (GOLD analysis project Ga0268264, IMG submission 190357) | Switchgrass rhizosphere microbial communities from Kellogg Biological Station, Michigan, USA - KBS Switchgrass S3-2 (SPAdes) (version 2) | ecosystem: Host-associated > Plants > Roots >... | reverse complement strand
TATGTTCTCGACGAATTGCTGCGCTCCGGCGCTTCACTCGGTGGCGAGCAGTCGGGGCACATTATTATTCCGGCAAAAAGCCTGGTTGGCGATGGAATGCTGACGATGCTTTTTGTCCTTGAAATGATGAGTGAAAAGAAAATGTCGCTTTCGGAGCTTGCGACCGGCTTTACCCGCTATCCGCAGGTGCTCGTAAACGTGAAGGTAAGCGAAAAATTACCGTTTGAAAGCATTCCGGCGATCGCCGATGCGTCACGCCAGATCGAAAGCGAACTCGACGGCGGCGGAAGACTTCTGCTTCGATATTCGGGCACGGAAAATCTAGCCCGCATCATGATAGAAGGTAAAGATCAGTCGTCGATCGATGATCAGGCAAATCGCCTGGCTGAGGTGATCCGGGAATCGCTTGGGCAGGATCGCTTTAATAAGAATGGCCTCTAAGATCATATCAATTAGAACGTCCAAGCGATCGTCCGAATACGAGATCACCATTGGCAGCGGTCTGCTGAGCGGAGCCGGAGCATGGGCAGCGAGATCGATCGCGACAGGGGCGAAGCGAGTCGCCGTAATTTCCAATCCGACGGTATTTGGACTATATGGCGACGCCCTTAACGCGAGCCTTAAAAAGTCAGGTTTTCAGGTAAGTACGTGGTTAATGAAGGACGGCGAGCGACACAAAAGCCTGCGATCGCTGGAAGCCGCACTTGGATTTTTGGGCGAAAGTCGCCTGACGCGTGCCGATGCTGTTCTTGCATTGGGCGGTGGGGTAGTCGGGGACCTTGCCGGATTCGCCGCGTCCGTTTATCTGAGGGGTATTCCGTTTCTGGAGGTGCCGACCACGCTTCTGTCGATGATCGATTCCTCCGTGGGTGGGAAAACAGGCGTAAATACCAAATTCGGAAAAAACCTGGTCGGTTCGTTCTATCAACCGAACGGTGTCTTCATCGACATCGGCGTTCTTGCCACGTTGCCCTCGCGTGAGTTGACGGCCGGATTTTGCGAGGCCGTTAAGCAAGGAGCGATCTCAGGCAAAAGACTTTTTTGGCTAACCGGGGATTTTCTTGAAAGATATAGGGTCAAAGGCCGACATTTAGAGCTTTCTGATGAGAGGGTTCGTTCAGAACTCGCAGAACTGATATTTTCGCAGGTCAGCTTTAAAGCAAGGATCGTAAGGCAGGATGAACGCGAAGCATTGGATCGAAGCGACGCTAAGTCCCGCAAAATCCTAAACTTCGGCCACACGTTCGGACATGCCCTTGAAAAGGTCACAGGGTTTCGCCGTTTCAGACACGGTGAGGCGGTCGGGTACGGGATCGTATTCGCGGCGGAATTATCGAAAATACTTGAATTACTTGGTCAAGATGAACTAGAATGGTTGAACGATGTTGTGCATCGGGCTGGCCAACTGCCCCCTTTGAACGGCATTGACGCAAAAGAAGTACTTGATGCGTTCCAATTCGATAAAAAGCTGATCGCGGAATCCATACAATGGATTCTCCTCGAAAAGATCGGGCGACCCGTTATTCTTTCCGGCACAGAGGTTCCCTCATCCGCCGTCAAACAAGCTGTTGGAAAAATACTTTCGAAATAGCTTTCCCTCCTTGCAATTCCACAGTTGAGGAGTTTATCAACTATGAATAAAAACAAAGGCGACCGTGGCTCAGAGCGGGGTAGTGCGACAATTAAGTTTTTAGCGATATTAGCCGTTTTGGTCGCGATCGGAAATGCGGGACTTAACTATGTTCCCGTGGCCTACGATGGCGAAAGTTTTAAGCAGGAAATGCAGACCGCCGTTGTTAACGGCTTGGCAATGCCGTCGACCGTGAAACCGATTGAGTCCGTGAAAGCTCGCATACAAAAGGCTGCTTCTGACAATAATATACCCAAGGACATGGTGCTCGACGTCAAAATGGCGGGTCAGACGATGGTGGCCCATGCGTCCTACACACAACCGGTCAGCATTCTGCCCTTCGGTATTTACACATACAACTACGAATTCGATCACACGGCACAACCAGTCGGATATTTACTGAAGGATTCAAAGTAGGGAAGAATTGATCGACAATTCACTACCGGTCATTTGCCGCAGGTGCATGGGGATAAAGACCGGTTTTCGTCATTGTCACACTGCTGATGCCAGGAGTTGGCGGATCTTTGAGGGTTGGATTTGAATTAGGCTATCCGGTGCGTCTGCCAACCAGGTCGAAGGGCAAACGCCGCATGTCGTGCATTTCTCGACCGCGGGACACGGAAGGCTCGATAGCGATTCCAATGATTTTTCGTGCTCGGTTTTTAAAAAGTCGAATGACAAGCCCGAATCGACTATTGACCAGGGAAGAAATTCATCGTAGCTGCGGCTTCGTGAAGTGTGAAAAGCCGGATCCACCCTGAGCTCCCGCAAAGCCTGGCCAATGTCACCATTGAGTCGTGCGGCCCGGTCGATAACGTGAGATATCGACCTATCGCCCGAGGAGAAAAGAGCCTGCTCGTGCGCGATCCTTGCGGACATAAATCGGACTTCCACATTAGGGATCTTCGAGAGACCTTTGCTAACAAACTTGATACGTTTCTTTAGTTCCTTCTCGTCGCAGATCGCCTCCCATTGGAATGGCGTATTAGGTTTGGGAACAAAGCCATTAAGCGAAGGAATGATCTTACCCGCCCGGCCAAATTTCTTTCCGGCCAGGAGCATACGGTCTTTTATTCGTTCGACGAGGACGAACATTTCATCGAGGTCTTCCTGCGTTTCCGTTGGCAACCCGACCATCATATAGAGCTTGATCGTCAACATTCCGCGGTCGAAAACGGCACCGCAGATGTCTACTATTTCGTCATTCGTCAGATTCTTATTAATGACACGACGGAGCCTGTCAGAGCCCGTTTCAGGCGCAACCGCGATCTGCTGGTCTCTCGATTCAACAAGTGCGTCCAGAAGTTCCTCGGAGATCTGGTCGAGCCGAAGTGACGAAACCGAGATCCTATAATCCATTGCCCTAAGTTCACTAAGGATGGTCGAGATTTCCGGATGGTCACACACAGCGGTCGAAACTAGGCCGATCTTGTTCGTTCGCCCACGCCACTCGGCGGCCTTTGCCAGGATATCTTTCGCTGGCACAACACGCGGCGGATAGTAGTTGTATCCGGCCCAACAGAAACGACAGCCCTGCGAACACCCGCGCGAAATTTCCACTAAAAGACGATCTCCCATTTCAGCTTCGGGTGCCCAGACCGCGGTGGAAGGACAGAATATCTCCTGATTCACAAGGAATTCTGCTAACTCTTTCTCGCCCCGCTTCAACGCCCTGCGAAGCGTTCCCTCTTTTGGGTTGACGGACGCAAGCGCCCGGCCGACGCGGCGTGGTACTCCCTCTTCTTTTGGAAGGTAGTCAAACGTCGTTCCGTCGTCGTTGTAAATGACGTCATACAGAGACGGAATATAGAATCCCCGGCCGATCCTTGCCAGACTGAGTAGGATCTCGTCTTTCGATCCGTTTTCCAAAACGGCGTCTACGAGCTGGTACGCCAGGATCTCTCCCTCACCGACTGCGATTATGTCGGTGAAATCCGCGATAGGTTCCGGGTTGAGAAACGATGCCGCTCCGCCCATTACGACCAGCGGATGAAAGTGGTTACGATCCTTCGACCAAACGGGAATGCGGGAAAGCTGGAGCATTCGGGCCATGTTCAGATAGTCAGTCTCGAACGAGATCGAAAACGCCACGATATCAAAATCGCGCACTGGTGACTGGGACTCGAGCGAAAGCAAAGGCGTGCCAGACTTCTCGTATTCGTGCATCTCTTCCGGATCGGGAAGGAATAGGCGTTCGCACGACACATCCGGAATTCCGTTGAAAAGCTCGTACATCGTATGAAGGCCGAGATTGGCCATCCCTATGGCGTACGTATTTGGATAACAAAGAGCTATACGAAGCGACGCGCTGCCTGAAATATGGCCTTCTTCCGAGGCCAGTTTCTTTCTGTAGCTATCGATGATCTTCCTGCTCATAACCGTAACCAAGAAGCCTAACAGAATAAGGCCGGCGTATCCACCTCGGGATCGCCGGCCGAATCTCCATTATCGCTGTGATAAACCAATAATTATTGTTTCTTCTTGTCCGCGGGTTTGGCCGTAACGTAGAAAAGCCTGTGCTGTACGACGTATTCCTTGTCGTCGTATTGTCCGTCACCATCTACGTCGACCTTGACGTCAAGCTTATACTTCTTACCCGCGTCATGAGGCCCATTGAGATCGTAGGCCAAACTGTATTGGCTTCTTAGCAGGGCGTTTATCGAATTCAAGTACTGAGGTATCTCGCCTTCGAACGTCATCGGGTAATGCATGCCGCCGGATTCTTTGGCAAAGGTATTCATCGCGTTCTGAGCCTGCAGGAAAGTCAGTCGACCCGGAAGCTGAGTTGTGATGCTGTCGGTTGCTGGCAAGTATTGCTCATATTTCTTATAGAACAAATTTCCGGTGCTGATTATGTAGACCGGGATTCCCGATTGCTGAACGATCCGGCGTGCCTCGTCGTAGTTGATCTTACTGAAAGTATCGATTCCAGATGCAACAAGAATGATCGCTCGGCGCTTTGCTTTGACGTCAACCATTCCGCCGTATTGGGCGGTGCTTTCTTTCGAGTTCTCAAGGACAACCGAGTCACCCCGGCCGCCGACTAAGGAGAATTTGAGAGCGTCAAAAAGGTTATTCTCACGAAACGCCGGAGAATTCCTAAGAAGAATATCGACGGTCTGACGAAGCCTGTTCGGATCGTTCGTAAAATCCGTGATCGGAGTGGGCCGCATGTCGAAGGCGATCACTGAGGCAAAATCGTTGGGTGGCTTGATAAACTTCGAAAGGAATTGCGCAACCGGCCGTATCACCTCGTATGTTCCCGGTTCGAACATACCGCCTCCGGCGGAGCCAAAGACTTCGGTCCATTTACTGTATTCGACGACGAGGGTCACCGTGATCGGAGCTTCCGGAGTGGCGAAACTGGAAATATCCTGCTTGACCCCGTTCTCAAAGATCGCGAAATTCTCTTTCTTAAGGCCCGTGATCACTTGGCCCGTTTTTTTGTTGTACACGACGGCGTCAACACTGACAAGATTTGTTTCGATCTTTTCGACACCGGTCTCGAGTGGGGTATTCTTTTCCTCTTCAGCTCTTCTCTTATCCTCGGCTTCCTTCTTTAACTCCTCTTCGGTTTTTGGCTTGGGGCGCTGGTTTTTTTTCCCCTCGCCTACGTTCGGGTCCGGTCGCTGCGGTTTCGATTGAGCGAATCCGGGGGAGAATAATACGAGGACAGTAACGAGGATCGAGGCAAATGCCACGAAGAGGAAGCGCGGACGTGAATACAACATAAATTTACCCTAAATCGGCCGAAGTCTTAGTGTTTAGATACACATTGTCCGTCTTTGGTTGGTTTTCTACAAATTACGTTTCGCCAATCGTTGTATTCAGTTACCGACAGGTATTATTTCCACCTTAACGCTGAAAGACCCGGAATTGTCATTTAGATTGCCTTCGTTCACTCCCAGGAAAAGCGTTCCATCCCGCGACGCCGTAAACTCCCGCTGGGAGCCGACATATATAAAATCGTTATTGTCATCACCGATCACAGCGATCAGGGCTCCGGTGGCAACGCCTTTCAGAAGCTTCTGATCGTCAGCCAGATCAGGGATCCCGGCGGCGGTCGATTTCTTGCCGTTTCCCAGTGAGATAGTTCCATCGCCCGTGATTCGGATCCGCTGTCCCTTTCGAACAACCCAACCGCTATTCGTCCACCCATTCGCGGTATTGTCGGCCAGCACCTTCAAGTTCAGCTCTACCGGCTGGGTTTTGGAGCCAGTCGGATTCGCTACGGGCGTTTTCGGCGCTGGCGTCGCCGTGACCGGATTCTGCAATTCTGCTGGCGGGTTTTCTGCCGTGGTAGTCGAACTTCTCTTAGCCGACGTCGTGTCAGTTGTGATCACCTTTGGCGGCAAGGATCGTGATTCAGTCCGATCGCTGCTGTTGGTGTCCGTACTCACTTTGATGATGCCCGGACTGTTACTGCGGGACTGGGCCGTCTGCCTCAGGTCCGGACCGTCAAACTGGATAGACTCTATCTCATCCGACGAGAACGTCATCTCACGCCTGCGCGTTCCTTCGCCGATCTCAACGCTGAATCGTCCGCCTGTGAATCGAACGATCTTACCTTTGATCAGGCTCCCGTCCTTTAATCGGATAGTGTCCGCGAATATCGAAAGCGAGACGATAGATAAAAGGGCAGTGGCTCCAATTACCCGACGAAATAAACTTCTGGACTGCATATTTTTCTCCTTCGGCAGGCTTCGAAAACTCGAAACACTTTCTAAATGCGACATTTGACCCGATCCGCAAAACTCGGGGCAGCGACAATTCCTAGCTGGACAATTGATGCTAAAATAACGGGCAGAGTTGTAAAAATTGACGAGAGTAGCGTCCAGGCGAAATTATACCCCATTTCTCCGATTTCAACTCACAAAAATATGTCCGAAGAACGAACCCGCGATCGCAATTACGGTTGGGTCATTGTTTTTGTGTCTATGCTTGCGCTAATTGTGAGCAACGGTCTCTGCATCGGAGGAATTCCAGTTTTTTTCAAACCGATTCAAACCGAGTTTGTTGCCATCGGAGCGGTTCCTGCGGACCAGGCGCAAACCTTTATAGCCAACGGAGCAAATCTAACCTTCCTGTTATCGGGAGTATTCTCGATGGCGGCCGGATGGCTGATCCCGCGACTCGGACTTAAGCTATTGATGATTGTCGGTTGTGTTTGTCTCGGAATGGGCCTGGTGATTCACTCTCAGGCGACGTCCGTTCCGACGGTGTACTTTTCTCGGTTTTTAATGGGCGTCTCGCTTGGTTTTGTTGGTGTCACTCCGAACGTCGTTTTGGTTTCGAATTGGTTTAGAGAAAAACGTGGAACCGCGTTGGGCATTATGCTCACCGGCACGAGCATAGGAGGCGTTTTGATCCCGATTTTGGTGACGCCTCTTATCCTGAGCTATGGCTGGCGCAATGCGATGCTTGCCGTGAGCATGATAGTTTGGCTGGTGCTTTTGCCGTCCGTGGTTTTTCTAGTGCGCTGCAAGCATGAGACCGAGGAAGCCGGCAAGCCATTGGGCCAGATCGGGTTGACACTTCCGGAGGCCGCCCGAACACAATTGTTTTGGGTTCTGGGTTTGTGCGCCGCCTTGGTTTTTTATCCAATATTTGCGACGACCCAGCAGTTTATTTTGTATTTACAGTCCCCAAGGATCGGAATGTCTCTGGAGACCGCCTCCTGGATGCAGTCGATCCTGTTCGCGGTTAGTGTTGCCGGAAAGTCGATCGTCGGATTCTTAAGCGACCGGTTCACAGCTACGCGCATGATGTTGATTTGCGCTGTCGTGATGTTTCTTTCGACCTTCGTGCTTCTGGCCTTGAGCGCCCATAACGCACTGTTGTTCCTGGTGCCATTTGGATTGGGATACGGCGGCACATTTGTGTTGTTGCAAAGGCTCGCGGCCGACTACTTTGGAATGAGGGAATACAGCAAGATCCTTGGCACGATCGTCATGATGGAGATCGCTGGTGCGACGATAGGCGGCAAGGTCACTTCCTACCTTGCAGATTCTGCGGGCGGTGACTATACGGTTGCTTTCTACGGCGTTGTGGCGGTCAGCGCGGGAGTTCTTTTGTGCGTAATTCTTCTGAATATGATGAATCGCCGAAATGAGCTAGCGACGGGTTAAACCGATGCAAGAATTGAAAGTATTTCCGTTCTATTGTTGAGGCCGATAAACGAAAGTTTATGAAGGCCTCAAATCTTGTGATCTAGCGGAGATCTTGAACGAGCAGGGAGTAGAACATGACAAAGAATATTTTCAAACTCTTATTCGCGGCAGCATTTCTAGTCACGGTTCTTGTTTTGGAAGCCAGTGCGCAGGCACGCGATTTGGGGTCAAAACAATGGACGCTAACGAACCTTAATGGCTCGGCGGTTCAGGAAAGTAACGCACTTATTGAGATCGATGCGACGATGGGTCGATTCAATGGAAACGCGGGCTGCAATCGAATGTTCGGTTCGGCAAAAGTAAGCGGAAAAAAAGACATCACCTTTTCAGGGATCGGGACCACCAAGATGATGTGCGTTGACCAGGGCGTAGCGAAACTCGAATCAGAATTTGTGGCGGCTCTGGGCAAGGTGACCAGATACAAAGTCAGCGGAAATGTGCTGACAATGTACACGAGCGGACACCGTACGATTCAGTACAAGGCTTTGTCAAAGCAAATCGACGGATCCGGTACCGCCGCAAAGCTGGAAGACAAAAAGTGGGTATTGGAATGGGTCGCGGCAAAACCCACAGGTGCCCTTGGCTCTCAGGCATCCATCTCCTTCTTTCCTGATCGGGGAAGTGCCGGCGGAAGCACGAGCTGCAATGCGTACGGCGGTAATTATGTCGTAAAGGGGAAGTTCTTGGCTGTGAAGCAAGTGATCTCCACGATGCGGGCGTGCGCTGAGGATGATCGTATGCTGATCGAAAGGTCTTTTCTCGATGGCCTTCAACGAACCGACAGGTATGAAATACGCGGCGGAAAACTTTACCTTTATCACGGGGCTGAGCTGCTTCTCACTTTTCGCGGTGAAGACAAGAGCAGATAGGGCGCCTTTCTCCGGCGGCCATCTCCCTAACCAGTCCTATATTTTCCTTCTTTCTTGATCATCCAGAAATAGATGTCGAGTTTTGGTCTGACCATTCACGATTTAAGGCCGCGTTGTGTATATTGATTTATATTGATCGTTTGACACGATCGGTTGAACCGATGAAAGGCAATATAAGAAACTCCTACAAGATGGTTGATGTCCATGATGTGCGCGATATCAATCAGACAGTCTTCCTCCATCTGATCCGTGAGCGCCAACCGATCTCTCGAGCTGACATTGCCAAGTTTACCGGCCTCCGGGCTGGAACTGTCTCGACTATCGTCAACCGCCTGATAAAGAACAATCTGGTTTACGAAGGGACCGAAGGCCCGTCAAGCGGTGGTCGACCACCAAAGAATCTTTACATAAATGCCGAAAGCTTTTATGTGCTGGCCGTAGACATCGGTGTCCTAGACACGGTATTCGCTGTAAGCGATTTCAACGGCCGGATCCTCAAACAAAAATCTCTGCTTACGCAGGGAACCGGAAAGGCCTTCCTGAATAAATTGGCCGATGAGATCGAGAAGCTGGTAAAAACCCAGTATCAAAGCGCGAAGTTCGGCTCAGTCGGCGTCAGCGTTCCCGGACTCATCAATCGCGAGACAGGCACACTTGAGATCTCGCCAAATCTTGAGTGGGAAAACGTTCCGATCCGGGAGATCCTGGAACGAAGGCTTAATCTTCCCGTCTTTGTCGAAAACGATGCAAATGCTGCCGCATTTTCCGAACTCTGGTACGGTCCAGTTGAAGAATCAAACGTAAGAACACTTCTGTTTATTCTGGTCGTCGAAGGATTGGGAACCGGGCTGATAATCAATGGCGAACTTCACGTAGGTTCAAAACTTGGACTCGGCGGTTTCGGGCATATGAGCATCGATCCGAATGGCGAATTATGTTCGTGCGGGCGACGGGGCTGCTGGGAAACTTTCGCCTCCGAACGTGCGACCGTCGAGCGGTTTCATAGGGTCACGGCGAAACAGGGACTCCCGCTCGTAAGCCTGCCCGATCTCATCGCTCTCGCCAATAAAAATGATCCCATGGCAGTTGAATCGATAAAAATAACGGGTGAATATCTGGGACAGGGTATCAGCAATCTGGTGCACGGGATATATCCGGAGACGGTTGTTATTGGCGGGAACATAACGGCCGCCTGGGGCCTGATCGAGCCGATCATACATGAAAAGCTTAAGAGTAGATACCTTGTCTCGCCGAACCGGATCGTCGTGCGTCCGGCAAGCGTTCAGAGGCCTAGCCTCTTTGGTGCTATTCCAATAGCTCTTCAAAACTATTTCCGCTCGCCGGTCCGCACCCCATCGATCGCAATGAAAGCGATCGGAAAGATATAATTCTCAAACTTTTTGTTGACACCTGAGTTGCTGTGTGATATCTCTACTTTATCTTCGGCTAAGAGAAAGTCGTCCTAATTCTAGAAAGGTTATTTCAAATCGGATCATGTCGAGACATGTCGACAGAGCTCTGAAAAGTTCTTTGATCCAGAAGGACATATGGTATCGGGTACTTTTGCCGGACGACTATCTGCGGTCTGAGGGTCGATATGCAGTTCTATATCTTCTGCATGGCCTATTCGGATCTTTTGAAAATTGGACCGATCTTACTGGGCTTGGTGAGTACATTCGGAACTATCGGCTGATTGTCGTCATGCCGGAAGGCGGAGATAATTGGTATACAGACACGTTGGCTGGCGAAGCCAATGAAAGTCATTTGATACACGAACTGCTCCCCGAGATTGACGCGACGTTTAGAACCGTGACAGATCGGATGGGTCGGGCGATCGCCGGAAACTCAATGGGCGGGTATGGGGCATTTAAGTTCGCGCTGAAATACCCGACATTATTCGGCATTGCAGTTTCTTTCAGCGGGGCGTTTCACGTTCCGAAATTATTCGGACCTTCCGAATACGGAAACTGGGATGAGCTCGGACCTTCGATATCACGAGTTTTCGGAAACCCTAAGAGTCGAACGCGAGTTGACAACGACATCGAACAGATCCTGGCCGGGCTCACAAGGCAGCAGATCGCATCTCTGCCGTACCTTTATTTGGACTGTGGATTGCAAGACGGTTTTCTCCAAGTAAATCGGGAGATGGAAACGACACTCTCGGGGTTTGGAGTTTCACACGAATATCATGAGTTTGAAGGCGGGCACGAATGGCCATACTGGGACGCACGGCTTCCTGATTTGTTGGATTTATTGTTTCGAAAACTAAATGTTTCCAACTTGAAATAATTGGTAAATCCAATTGCAAATTAGCTAATGATGCGGGGTAAATGTTTTGCTTAATCAACATCGAGGATAAAGTCCCAACGCCCGATATTGGGTAGTTAGAGGCGATCATTACTATGACCCTTTCAACGATCGATCAGATCATCGTCGTTCTTTATCTCGCCGCGATCATGAGCATTGGTTTCGCGATGAAGCGAAAGGCGGCCAAGGGAATGTCGTCGTACTTTCTGGGCGGACGGCAATTGCCGTGGTGGGCCTTGGCGATGTCGGGCTCGTCGAGTTACTTCGATATCACGGGAACGATGTGGATCGTCTCGACGTTTATCGCCCTCGGCTTAAAAGGAATGTGGGTGCACATGCTCTGGGGGTTTCCGATCACTGCATTTTATCTTGCATATATGGGCAAATGGATCCGCCGTTCGGATGCCATGACCGGTGCTGAGTGGATGAAAACCCGATTTGGACCAGGGAAGGCCGGCGATATCGCCAGGCTTTCCTATACGCTATTCGCAATTCTGACGATCTCCGCCTTGCTCGGGTATAGTGCGATCGGAATGGGCAAATTCGGGTCGATATTTTTGCCGTTCTCACCAATCGTTTGCGCCATGTTGATTCTGGGTATTACCGGACTTTACGTTATTCTTGGCGGATTTCACGGGATCGTCCGGGTTGAGATCGTTCAAACGGTCGTCCTTAGCGCGGGTGCAATAGTCTTCGCGATCATTGGCTACCTTCACTTTGACGCCGCCGTCTTCGCGTCGAAAATCCCGCACGGTTGGGGCGACATTCTCCCATCACTGCGTCCCGATTTTATGCAGGGGCTTGTTTCTGGGGGAACGGACTATTCGCTTTTCGGGGCCTTAGTTGCGGTTTGGGTTGCGAAAGGACTGTTGCTTTGCCTGAGCGGCCCCGAACAACTTTACGATTTTCAACGGTTTCTTGCCGCAAAAGACGAACGCGATGCCTCGAAGCTCGGTGCTTTGTGGGGGTTGATCCATACGGTCCGTTGGAGTTTTGCAATGGCGATCGCCGTAATGGCGATCATGGGATTGGGCAATGCGGTTCTTGATGAAAAGCTCAAGGCGGATCCGGAGACGGCTCTGCCGTTGATCATCGGTTCAATGCTGCCGATAGGTGTGGTTGGATTCATGCTTGCTGCTCTGCTCTCCGGTTTTCTGGCGACGTTCAGCTCAACGGTCAATGGTGGGGCGGCGTACCTGGTCAAAGACGTTTACCAACGCTATATCAATCCTGACGCTGACAACAAAAAG
>Ga0268264_10004248_pt1 | contig 12227 bp, 12 predicted proteins | sample KBSSwiS32_FD_190357 | JGI IMG/M metagenome (GOLD analysis project Ga0268264, IMG submission 190357) | Switchgrass rhizosphere microbial communities from Kellogg Biological Station, Michigan, USA - KBS Switchgrass S3-2 (SPAdes) (version 2) | ecosystem: Host-associated > Plants > Roots >... | reverse complement strand
GCGGAGATCGGTGTCCAACGTCCGGTCCAGATGCGCGGGCGAGGGCTTCTCGTCGGACACCGCGTAGGCGAAGTGCCAGGTCCGCCAGGCCACGAAGCCCATCAGGAACAGCGTGACGGCGATGATCCCGGTGACCGCCGCGAACCCCCAGGGCGCGGCGATGAGCAGGCACACGGCCAGCAGCCCGACCCAGACGCCCCACCGCATCTGCCGGGTCGACTGCGACCACGCCCACAACGGGGGCGACGGCCGGAACCAGCGGCGCACCCACTCCTTGCGCTGGAGGTCCTTCGGTGGGCCGAGGCCGTCGGCGTCCGGCCGGGGACCCGGCATCGGCGGCGGGGTCAGCCAGGTCCGGAACGCCGCCCACCGGTCACCGAAGCGCGCGGCGAACCACGCGCGCACCACGTCCGACCACACCTGGACCGCCGACACGGCCCTCTCCAGTCGTTCCACGAATCCCCCCGGAGGTGACACACCGCCTCGGGGGAGGACTCGGAGCGGGGCGCCGGAGCGTCACCGGTTCCGGCCACGACCACCGGAAGGGAGTAGATCCGCAGGTACAGCCGGGAACACCACCCGAAGGGCGGCGACACGCCTGCATCGAGCCGCCGCCGTCCGGCGCACCAGGTCCGGTCGAGTGGTCCCGCTGCGCCACGCCGCGTGGCGGAACGCGATCAGGTCTGGACGGCTACCGCCAGACCGGTGGAGCCCTTGTCCCCGCGGAACAGCCTGCTGGACCCGACGAGGACCCGGCCGAGCACGCCGTACTTGCGGGCGACCGCCCGTCGGACGGCACGGGTGCCCTCGGCGTCGAGGATCTCGGCGGTGCCCGGGACGGCGGCGCCGAGCGGGGCGCCGCGGCGGTCACACTCGGCGACCTCGACCGCGCCGGAGCGGCGGATGCGCTTGACCTTGCCGGAGTCCGTGACCGTCCAGATCCCGATCCGGCCGTCGGCGGTGGGGGCGACCCAGACCGGGGTGGCGACGGGCGTGCCGTCCCGCCGGAACGTGGTCAGCAGGAGGTACTGCTTCTGCGCGAGTTCGCTCACGCGGGAACACTGGCCCGGTCGACGGTGACCGGCAACGCCGCATACCCCCGCAGCAGCTTGGTCCGCCGCCGGACCGGCGGCCCCGCCGAGCGCATCCCCGGGAACCGTTCGACCAGTGCCCGGAGCGCGACCTCGCCCTCCATGCGGGCCAGGGCGGCGCCGATGCAGAAGTGGATGCCCTGGGAGAACGCGAGGTGCTTGTGGGCCTCGGCCCGCGTGACGTCGAACCGCTGCGGGTCCGCGAACACCTCCGGGTCCCGGTTGGCGCCCGCGAGGTGGGTCAGCACGAACTGGCCGCGCCTCACCGTGACACCACCGAGGTCGACGTCGGTGTAGGCCACCCGACCCGTCCGCTGCACCGGCGACTCGAAGCGCAGCATCTCGTCGATCGCGGTGCCCCAGTGCTTCGGCTCCGCGCGCAGCAGCTCGGCCTGCTCGGGGTGGTCGAGCAGCAGCGCGGCACCGTTGGAGATCAGGTTGACGGTGGTCTCGAAGCCCGCCGCGAGCAGCAGCATGGCGATCGAGGACAGCTCGTCGTCGCTCAGGCTCTCCTCGGCGTGCGCGCTGACCAGCGAGGACATGATGTCGTCGCCGGGGTCGCGGCGGAGCCGCTCGAAGTGGCCGAGCATCCAGGCGTGCAGAGCGTCGATGTCCCGCTCGGAGCGGTGGAACTCGCGGTAGGAGAGCCCGGCGTCGAGCGAGAGCGCCGCACCCTCGCCCCACTCCAGGAACTGGTCCCGCATGTCCAGCGGCGCCCCGAGCATCTCGGCGATCACGGTCGCGGGCAGCAGCGCGGCGAAGTCCGTCGCGATGTCGACAGGACTGTCCGCGCGGTCCGTCCGCGCCATCCGGTCCAGGAGCTCGTCGGCGATGCTCTCGGTGCGGGTGCGCAGCGCGGCGACCTTCTTGGCGGAGAACGCCCTGGTCACGAGCTTGCGGTAGCGGGTGTGGTCCGGCGGGTCGCTGGCCAGCATCGACGGCGGCTGGGCCGGCCCGAGCGCCCAGTCGCCCCCGAACCGGATGGCGGCCCTGGCGATGCCGGGCATGTCCTCCGGCATGCGCTGGCTCACCCCGAAGTCCGGGCTGCGGAGCACCGCCGTCGACAGCCCGTGGTCGACCGTCGCGAGGGCGAACCCGGTGTCGACGAGCCTGCCGCGCTCGCGAAGCTGCTCGTAGTACGGGTACGGGTCGGCGATCACCACCGGGTCGACGAGCAGCCGCCCACCCAGCTCGCCCGCCTTCGACTGGCGCGCGACCATCCGCCGCATCAGACCGTGCCGCAGGCCCCAGCGGACCATCCGACGCGCACCCCTGGACCCCGCCATCGCAGACCTCCTCGCCGACCGGCCCTCAACTTACCGCCGGTAACCCTGGGCGGGCCACCGCCCGGCTGAGGGTTCTCAGCGAATGTGGTAGATCGTGGACGTGCCCCGTCTCCTCGCTGTCAGTGACCTCCACGTGCGGTACCCGGAGAACCGGGAGGTCGCGGCGGGTCTGGTGGGGGAGCCGGGGGACTGGCTGATCGTGGCGGGGGACGTCGCCGAGCGGGTGGACGACACCGTGGCCGTGCTCGCCGAACTCGCCGGACGGTTCGCCAAGGTGATCTGGGTGCCCGGTAACCACGAGCTGTGGACGCGGACCAAGGATCCCGTCGACCTGCGCGGCGCGCACCGGTACGAGCACCTCGTCGAGCAGTGCCGCGCGCTCGGCGTGGTCACGCCGGAGGACGAGTTCCCGGTCTTCCCCGACGGTCAGGGCGGGGTGACGGTCGCCCCGCTGTTCCTGCTCTACGACTACTCGTTCCTGCCCGCGGGCACGCGCACGCAGGAGGAGGGGCTCGCGGCGGCCTACGCGGCCGGCGTGGTGTGCACCGACGAGCACCTGCTCCACCCGGACCCGTACCCCAGCCGCGAGGCCTGGTCGGCGGCGCGGATCGCCTACTCCCGGGCGCGGCTGGACGCCGTCGAGGGCCCGACCGTCCTGGTCAACCACTGGCCGCTGACCCGGCTGCCCACCGACGTCCTGCGCTACCCGGAGTTCGTCCTGTGGTGCGGGACCACGGCCAGCGCGGACTGGCACGTGCGCTACCGGGCCCGCGCGGTGGTCTACGGCCACCTGCACATCCCGCGGGTGACCTACGAGGACGGCGTGCGCTTCGTCGAGGCCTCGCTCGGCTACCCGCGGGAGTGGAAACCCCGCCAGGACCGGTTCGGCGTCCCCGCGGACGTCCTGCCGCGGGTGGTCCTGCCCGTCCCGGACGAGGACTTCGGCGTCCGGCCCTGAGAACAGACGAGGCCCCCTCGCCGCAGCGAGGGGGCCTGGATCGATCAGCGGGTGCCGTAGCGACGGCGGAACTTCTCCACCTGGCCCGCGGAGTCGAGGACCCGCGCCGCACCCGTCCAGAAGGGGTGCGAGTAGGAGCTCATGTCCACCCGCAGCAGCGGGTAGGAGTTGCCGTCCGACCACTCGGTCGTCTCCGACGACGTCGCGGTGGAGCGGGTGAGGAACGTATCGCCGGTGGACCGGTCCTGGTAGACGACGGGTCCGTAGGCGGGGTGGATGTCCGGTCGCATGATGGCCCTCCAGGGTCTCGTTCCGTGCTTCTGGAGATGATAACGGTTCTCGTCTAGCGGGCATTCCCGCCCGACGACCTCACCATCCGACCGCGCCCATGATCGTTCCGAGAGCGACGGGACGGCGCCACCCCCGACGCCCCCGTCCCTCTCGGAACGATCACCGCCCACGAGTGGGACAGGACAGCGACCCCCGCCGCCGTCCTGTCCCACTCGGAACGACCACCGCCGCGGCCGCCGCGAGCGCACGCGTCAAGAGGCCGACCGGGTGCGTCTCCCCACCCGGCGTCCCCTGTTCGCAGTATGGGCAGGCGCCCGTCGAGCGCCGATCATCTGGATCGGTACACGAGCGAACCGGTACGCCGAGGGGAGCCCGTCGATGGTGGTCACGACCGAGCGGACCCGCGCCCGTCCCGTCGGGCGGGTGCGCACCTTCGCCCGTGAGCTCCGCTCCTGGCCGACGCTCCTGCTGGTCCTGCTCTGCCTCGCCGTCGGGATCCCGCTGACGATCACCCTCACCCCGGCTCAGGACCTGCGGATCCTCGGTCAGCACATCGCCGTCGGCGCCCGCACCCCGGACCTGTCCCTCGAGGGCCCCGCGGGGCTCGTGCAGATCGGCAACACCCAGCTGGACATCCCGAGCGTCCAGGTCTGGGGCCCGCTGCGGCCCCAGCTCTGGCTCGGCCCCGTCCAGCGCAACGACGACGCCGCCAAGGTCTTCGATCCGGAGGCCTCCGCCCAGGCCACGGCCCAGGCCGTCGAGCAGCTGCGGACCGGGTTCGTGAACTGGTACCTGGTCGGCGCGCTCGGTGTCGTCGGCACCGCGCTCGCGATCGCCGCGCTCGTCGGCTGCGGCCGGATGCTCGGCATCCTGCGCCGCTCCCGCAGCAGCGATCTCACCGTCGCGGACGTCTGGCACCGCTGCTCGGGCACGATCGGGCGGATGGCGCTGGTGGCCGTCACGGTGTCGGTCGTCGCCTGGGGCGCCTTCGGGGCGTTGGCCTACACGGGGACCATGCGCGGCCTGGCCGAGGTCCGCTCGCTGTCGGACCTGGTCGGAGCCTCGCGCGTGACCCCGGCCCCGGTCGGTCCCGTCGTCACCGGCTTCTCGGGTGCGGTGATCGGGGACTCCCGCGCCGCCCGCGTCGGGGGCCCGCCGGTCGCCGACCCCGAGGGCGACGACGTCGCCTGCGAACGCTCCGCCGACTCCCTCGCCGCCGAGCTCGACACGATGGTCCCGGGCGCGGTCCGCAACCTCGCCTGCCCCAGCGCGACGGTCGCGCAGGGTCTCCGCGGCCCGCAGCAGCGCGGCGACACCACCGTCCCGCCCCAGGTCGCGCTGCTCAAGCAGATGCCGGACCTCGAGTTCGTCGTCGTGGCGATCGGGCCCAACGACGTCGGCTGGTCGGACCTGATCAAGTACTGCTACGGCGTCGAGACCTGTGACGACAACCTGACCCGCGGCGAGTTCGACTACCGGATGGCGGAGTTCGACCGGGAGTACGCGGCGCTGCTGCAGGACCTGGCCGAGCTGCCCAGCACGCCGCAGGTCGTGGTGATGACCTCCTACGGTGCCTTCCCGACCGACACCGACCCGGCCTGCGCGGACGCCCGCGGCCCGGACTACGCGGTGGGCCTCACCCAGGAGAAGATCGACCTCCTGACCGACCGCAACGACCAGCTCAACGCGGTGCTGCGGGCCGGGGCGGAGAAGTACGGGTTCGCCGTCGCCGACGCGGACCTGCGGCCCCTGTGCAGCACCGGCGCGGACGGGATGAGCCCGGACCTGCAGGGCCTCGCGGACCGCTTCGCCTTCCACCCGACGGCGATCGGCTCGCTCCGGCTCGCCGCCTCGGTGGCCCGGCTGGTGGAGACCGACTGAGTCGCGCCACGACTGGTGTCGGGTTCGGGCGGAGCCCGGCCGCCGGAGGCACGTCCCGTGAGGTGCGTTGAGCCTTCAGACGATCGGTGCTACCCAGTCACAAGCGACGAGGAGGTGGCCGGAATGTCCTTCAACGACGCCGAGATCGCGTACTTGCGGTCGCAGCCGGTGGCTCGTTTGGCGACGCTGGGCGACGGCGGGCAGCCGGATGTGGTCCCGGTGGCGTTCGAGTTCGACGGCACGTTCTTCTGGGTGGGGGGCGTCGGCTCGTCGGTGCTCGGTACCCGCAAGTTCCGCAACGTCGCCGCCGGAGGCGTGCGCGTCGCGCTGGTCGTTGACGATCTGGTGTCCGTCCAGCCCTTCGTGGCCCGCGCAGTACGGGTGTACGGCGTGGCGGATGGACCGGTCGAGCGGGTCGGCATGTTCGGCCCGGGGATATTCCTGCGGATCACGCCGACCGTGTCGTGGAGCTGGAACATGGACGGCGAGCCCGTCGGCGACGACTGGTATCCGGCGCGCAGGTGTGAGCACGCTGCGCCGGTGGCCGGTTAGCTCTGGGGTCGAGCGATGCGGGTGGGGCGGTGGCCGGCGAGGCGGCCCGCCTGCCGCGCGCGCCGGAGGCAGCAGTGCTCGAGCCGGGCGGGGTCGGCGTAGCGGCCTGCGTCGCCGAAGGTGGCGCCCTTCTGAGGACTCCGCAGTCGCCGGCCCCGCGCCGTTCCGGCCCCAGACATGACGAAGGGCCCCTGTCCGTGCTGGTCAGGGGCCCTGTCTCGGGTGGTGGGCGATACTGGGATTGAACCAGTGACCTCTTCCGTGTCAAGGAAGCGCTCTCCCACTGAGCTAATCGCCCGAGGCGGAGGCGGGAATCGAACCCGCGTACAGGGCTTTGCAGGCCCTTGCCTAAACCACTCGGCCACTCCGCCCGATGATCCCCGGATGGAGTCGCGGGGGATCGGAACCTGGAGGCCCAGGCAGTGAATACGAGGTTTCCTCCGAGCGGACGACGGGATTCGAACCCGCGACCCTCACCTTGGCAAGGTGATGCGCTACCAGCTGCGCTACGTCCGCATACTCCCGGTTTCCCGGGGCTGTCCGAGCTGCTCGCTCCGACGTGAAGAACATTAGCCCACGCCCCCCGGGGGTTCCAAACCGGCCCCCCGGTTCCCGCGTGGCGGGGCTGGGACCTGCACGAACGGGCCGGAGGGAGCGCTCCGGCCCGCGGGTGCGGGTCGTCAGTCGCGGGCGCCGTCGCTCGTGTTGGGAGCGAGCAGCTGGTCGAGCGCGGCGTCGAAGTCGAGCCACGAGTACTCGCTCGTGGCGGGGACGAGCTCGAAGGTGCGGTCGAGGAACTCGGCCAGCGGGCGCGCGGCGGTGGTGAACACCGCGTGTCCGGAGGGGGAGGCGAGTTCGACCTCGACGCGCTCCTCGCCGCCGAGCAGCGGCTTCACCCGGACGTCCCCGGTGCCCGCGGGGGCGAGGAGGCCGTCGGCGAGGAGGTCGCGGGCGAAGACCCAGTCGACCGGGCTCCCCTGCCCCGTCCGGAACGAGGCCTGCACCGCGTAGGGGTCCCGGCTGGAGTACGACAGCTCGACCCGCACCGGAACCGGCGGGGAATCGGGCCATGATCATTCGAACAGGGCCCCTTCACGAATGATCATGGGCTGGTCGCGCATCCTTGCTCCTCTTTCTGGCGCCGCGTGGTCCGTCGTGCGGAAAAACGAGCGTGTCGCCAAGATGTGACGGGTCGGGGGACGTTCTCCCCCCAGCGGATCCGTCGCGTTAAACCGGTCGGGTGGACGGGAGGCCCCTCTCGGGTGTCTCCCACCTGCAAGGACGGGTGATCGCCCGGTCGGTTGTGATCCACATATCAGGCACTGTTCACACGAACCGCTCGTTGAGCGGATCCGAACCACTACACGTGAGGGAACTGCTGGTGGCGGATGTCGCCGACGAGGCCGACTCCAGGGCGACCGCCCGCGCGGTGGACGCCGGTCTCGCCGCGCGCGTGCGCGCCGGCGACCAACGGGCACTCGGGGAGCTGTACGACCGCCACGGGCGCGCGGCCTGGTCGCTCGCCCGGCGGATCTGCGTCGACGCGCAGCTGGCCGAGGACGTCGTCCAGGAGGCGTTCCTGAACTTCTGGCGAGACCCCACCCGGTACGACGCGGACCGCGGGTCCTTCGCCACCTGGCTGCTGACCGTCGTCCACCACCGGGCGGTCGACACGGTCCGGCGCGAGAGCACCATCCGGCGTCGGACGGTGTCGGCCGACGCGGGCGACGACCTCCAGCTCCCACCCGGACCGGGTGCGGACCAGCAGGCGTTGGGGGCGGTCGTGGCCGGTCAGGTGCGGACGGCGCTCGGCGGCCTTCCCGTGGAACAGCGCCAGGCGCTCGCCCTGGCCTACTTCGGCGGTTACACCCAGCGCGAGGTCGCGGCCCTGACCGGCGTACCACTGGGTACGGTCAAGTCACGGATGTTCACCGGCCTGGCCCGCCTGCGGTCGGTGCTGGGTCCGGTCACGGGGCTCGGGGAGGCGGCGCTGTGAGCAACCCCCCGGTCTGCCCGCGGACGGACCAGGCCGTCGCCTGGGCCCTGCACGTCCTCGAGCCCGGTGAGGAGCACGACGTCCGTGCGCACCTCGCCGGCTGCGCGCAGTGCCGCTCCACCGTCGCCGAGACCGAGGACACCCTCGCCGCGCTGGGCGGGGGTCTCCCGCCGGAGGAACCGCCCGCCGGCCTGCGGGACCGGATCCTCGACGTCGCCGCGGCCACCCCGCAGGAGCCCGCCGAGGCGACCTGGTCCGTCCGCGACCCCTTCTTCGCCGCTCCCGGCGTGGACACCGAACCCACGCCTGCCGAGCCGGTCCCTTCCGTCGGTTCGCGGGGGACCGAGTCCACACCGCGGGCGACCGGTGCCCGGGGGGCCGGGGGAGCACGGGCTGCGGGGACCTCCGGCCCGGCCCGCGGCGGCCGCTCCGGCCCCGGACGGCACGGCCGTCCCACGCCGGGCGTCCGCGGCCGGGTGATCGCCGTCGCGACGGCGGCCCTGGTGGCCCTCGGTGCGATCGCCGGGCTGGGTGTCTACAGCTCCCAGCTCAAGTCCGAGCGGGACGCCGAGGCGGCCCGCGCCCGGAGTCTCGTCGCGATGGTGCAGCAGATGGCCACGCCCGGGACCGCGCACGCCTTCCTGGCCCCCGCCGAGGGCGGACCGGCCGTCGCGGCGGTGCTCGCCACGCCGTCGGGACGCCAGATGGTGCTCCCGGTCGGTCTGCCCGCCAACCCGGGTGACCACGTCTACGTGCTGTGGGGGCTGCCGGGCCAGGGAGCCCCCGCACCGCTCGGCACGTTCGACGTCAGTGACGACGGCGTCGACGTACAGTCGGTAGGGTCGTCTCCGGACGGGACCGTGTTCGCTCAGTTCGCCATCTCGATCGAGCCCGGTCGGGCCGCCCCGGCCTCTCCGTCCGACGTGCTGGCGAGCGGACGGGCGGAGATCTGAGCACCAACGGTCTAGAGAAGCAGTCCCCGGCGCCCCGCGGTGGCCTCCACGGCCTGAAGGACCGGGTCACGGGCTTGCGCGAACGCATCGAGGAGCGCCCCACGGCCCGCCGGACGTGGCGGATCGCCGTGGGGGTGCTCGGCACCCTGGTGCTGGTCGGTGGGATCGTCGCGATCCCGTATCCCGGCCCGGGCTGGGCGATCGTCTTCGTCGGCCTCGCCATCCTCGCCTCGGAGTTCGACTGGGCCAAGCGCGTCCTGCACTTCGCCAAGGGGAAATACGACGCCTGGACGGACTGGCTCGGCCGCCAGAACCTCGTCGTCAAGCTGCTCGTCCTCGGCGCGACCGGACTCATCGTCGTCGCCACCCTCTGGCTGCTCAACGCCTTCTGGCTGGTCGCGGGCTGGGTGGGGCTGCGGGAGTGGACCTGGTTGCAGAGCCCGATCTTCGGGTGATGTAGGGTTCTCACACGGCAGCGGGCGATTAGCTCAGGGGGAGAGCGCTTCGTTCACACCGAAGAGGTCACTGGTTCGATCCCAGTATCGCCCACTCGCCGAAGGCCCTGGTCAGGGCTCCGAACAGGAGCCGAAAACCGGGGCCTTCGTCGTTGTCCGGGGCGTTTGACTCAGGTTTTGACAACAACAGCAACCGCTTCGGTAGCTCCGAAGCGCCGATTGGCATCGCCGCAGGGCGACTTGCGCACGGTGACCCTGACAACAACGCGAGTGTGACGCGGGCCTGGTGGGGTCACCCGCTGCGCATGGGGGGACAGGTCCCTGCTGACCTGCCCCGACGGCTGGCAGCGCTCAGCAAGCCTGGAGCCGGGGCGGCTCGGCCAACGTGTGCGCACGGTAGGCAGATCTGACAGGGCAGAGGCCGCCCGTCCGAAGCGATCCTGTCGGAAGTCACAGTCGTCAGGACAGCACCGGTCGCCGCGACGACGACGGCGGCGGTGTGGGTGTCCACGCCGATCACCACGCCGATCACCAGGTCGACGAGCTCGGCCAGCCTGGATTCCTCGGGCGGTTCCGTCAGCATGGGCATCGCGTTCTCCTTGCCGGGAAGGACGTGGAAGGTCCCGGTCCCGGTTCGGAGCCGGCAAAACTGTGACGGGACACGCCGGCGGCTACCGGCGGTCAAGCTCCTGATCAGGCCAGCTCCTCCGACCCGGGGCCGGCGCCGACGACAGCAGGAGGGCAAGTCCCGTCAAGGCATCCGAGGAGCCAGTCAGGCGAAGGGCCACACCTGCTGTCATCGATCACCAGCCCATCAGTACCGGACCGGCTACGCCAGCCTCACAGTCAGGCCAGTTCCTGTGCGGACCTCAGGACATCGGCCACCGCGGACGCGGTGCTCGCCAAGGTCTCCGGCGGCAGACCGCGCCGGCCGCGCACCGTGACCGGCAGGGGAGCGGCAAGCGGCAGGTCCGGCCGCTCGACGAGGCCCTCCGGGGTGTGGCCCATCGTGGCGAGCAACGTGACGCCCAGACCGGCTCGCGCCGCGGCCAGCACTCCGGCCAGGTACGCCGCCTCGCACGCGACCGTCACGGCACTCCCGGCGGCGGTGAGCGTGGCGACAGCGCGATCTCGCAGCGCACACGGCTCGTCGAGCCCGACGAGTGGGACTGGGCCGGGCGCAGGCTCCCATCCCGGCGCCGCGTACCACCGCACGTCCAGCAGTCCCGCGGCGGCGGAGCGCTCGTCTGCGGGCGCGGCCAGGAGCAGTGCGAGGTCCAGGTCACCGCGGTCGAGTGCCTCGCGCAACCCGGTTCCCCGGTCGAGCCGGTACCGAACGGAGCCCGCCAGCGCCGTGCTCAGGCGGGGGAGGAGCTGGTCGGCTGCGTGCTCGGTGGATCCGACGGTCAGCTCCCGGCTGAGCGGGGCCGCGAGCCGGGCGAGCACGTCGTCGTGGATGGTCAGCATCCGTCGCGCCTCGGCGAGCAGCGTCTCCCCGGCGGGCGTGAGTCGAGAGGCCCGACCCGCTCGCTGCACCAGGGCGGTCCCGCACGCGTTCTCGAGCCGTCTGACGTGGTCACTGACCGTGGGTTGGCTGACGTGGAGTACCGCCGCGGCCCGGTGGAAGCCTCCACACTCCGCGACCGCCACGAAGGTGCGCAGCGGTCGGACGTCGAGTGTGCGAGTCTGCGAGGACACGGCGTCAGTCCAGCAGAACAGATCGGGAAATCCTATCGAAAGTGATCGGATCCCTGAGTTGGACGGCGTCGGTGACGAAATGTCACCATCATGGCGTGTCTTCGGCCAGCGCCTTCACGTCGCTCACCCAGTCGGGTGCCGGACGTGCGCGTGGCCTCTTTCTCGGCTTGACCCGGCGGCTGGCGGTCGACCTCGCCCGCACCTCGACCGCCACGTGTCGACCCGGCCTCGTCTGACGCCGCCTCTCCGGCGTCCGAGCGGCCCCCGCGCGGGGTCACCTCCTCTCTGATCTCTGTGTCGGCGCGCCCTCGCGTCGGTGCGCGACGACGCGCGCCGGCGCGCTGACTCGCGTCCGCATCCGATCTCTTCCCTGCGAAAGGACGAGCCATGGCCCGTCAGCTCAAGCTCGGTGCCGTCCTGATGGGCGTCGGCGGTCCCGGAAAGCACGACGTCTGGACGAACCCCGAGATCCCCGGCGACGCCAGCGTCGACATCGACTGGTACATCGCCCGGGCTCGGCAGGCCGAGGCGGCACTGTTCGATCTCGTGTTCATCGTGGACAGTGCCTTCATCACCCCGGACTCCCCGCCGCACTACCTCGCCCGGCTCGAACCCTTCACCCTGCTCTCCGCCCTCGCGGTCACGACCAGGAACATCGGGCTGGTCGGCACGGTGAGCACCAGCTACAACAGTCCGTTCAACCTGGCCCGCCGGTTCGCGTCGCTGGACGTGATCAGCCGAGGCCGGGCCGGCTGGAACGTCGTCGCCACCGGCGACGGGGGTACCGCCGCGAACTACAGCCTCGACGAACACTACGACCATCCCACTCGCTACGCGCGTGCACTCGAGTCGGTCCGGGTCTGCCAAGGCCTGTGGGACTCCTACGAGGACGATGCCTTCCCCCGCGACGTCGAGTCGGGGGTGTTCCTCGATCCCTCCCGTCAGCACCGGCTGGACCACTCCGGGGAGCACTTCAGGGTCCGGGGACCGCTGAACCTGGTCCGCTCGCCCCAGGGGCACCCGGTCATCTTCCAGGCCGGGGACTCGGAGGAGGGCCGTGACCTCG